>Ga0316217_10003778_pt1 | contig 16888 bp, 17 predicted proteins | sample 1anoAmetaG_FD_203633 | JGI IMG/M metagenome (GOLD analysis project Ga0316217, IMG submission 203633) | Freshwater microbial communities from Trout Bog Lake, Wisconsin, USA - 1anoA | ecosystem: Environmental > Aquatic > Freshwater > Lake > Hypolimnion/Profundal zone | place: USA: Wisconsin...
TATGTATGGTGTATTTTAACAATATTTTTTACTGATGTTATTTATGTTTCGGATGAGTATAATAAAGCAAAGATAATCAGTATCTCAGATTTGCAGTAAAAATGCAAAATATGGCAAAAAGAAAGGCGAAAAGCTTTAAGACAGATCTAGAGACAGTCTTTGCAAGGATATTGTTTGAAGCTGAACAATTTTGTTTTAGTGAAGTTTATCTAGCTTTATCATCTTTCAAATAAAAAAGGTTCTCACAAAGATCCATTTCCAAAGCCATAAAACATTAAACTTGACTCCAATCACCAAATCTATGAACTCTAAGCCCAATTTACTCGATTCGTGAGTCGTCAAAGTGGTTTATAGATTATAGTAGTAATACGAATCCAAAGAATCAACTTGTCCACCTTTTTTAGCAGGCATTGCATCTCATAAAGCGAGTCATAGGTTAGTCAGAGGCTCTAATTTGTTTTTGATCTTCGCAATATGCTGCATTTTTGTTGCAAAAAGTGCACAGTTCACATGCATCCTTGTTGATTTGCTTTTTCATATCAGCGTAGAAACCCATCCTGCTTCTCTCCAGTTATGCCATTTGTATCCTTTTGATGTTGTCCTTTGTCTTTTGGTCGAAATAGAGCTCTTAGTGATCGTTAGATAGTTCTTTAGGCGTTATTTCTCCACTCAACATCCTCTTTTTTGACTATTTACTGCTTTATTTTGCTAGTCTAGTGCAGATAGACAACAGCTTTTTGTTCAGAGTACTATCCATACGATCTAAATAGGAGAATAAGTACCGTCGTACCTGTATTTGACCTCTTTGAAGGTTGAAACAATGAAATTGGTGGTTTTCGGGTGTTTTATGGCCTCCTCAAAGTTAGTTACAAAACTTTTGTACAAATATTTCAACCACTTTTCATCCGAACCGACTCTACCAGCCGTAAGCTCTTCAGGATAGACTATTGGAGGAGAGGGGTTTTTCTTTTTTTCAAGAAAAGGCTGACTGACTTTGTGTTTCTCAGCTGCCTCTTTAAGTTTCTTCAGCTTTGCCTTTGATGTGATGCAAAGCTCAAACCACTTCACGTTTTCAATAAGCGTCTCTTCAACTCTACATATGGTGCGGTGGAAGTTGATGAGACCCTGTAAGAGTTCATCCAGTTCTTGGCCTTGGAATTTGCTTGCTTTGTTTATGTTCTGTAAAGCTTGGGTAACATTTTTTCCTGGCTGTGCTCTCCAGTCGTTAAGAATCTTCAGAATTTCTTGGACTTAGCTCATCGTTTGGCACTTCTAATATTTATAAAATCAAATTTCAATCAATAAACTATAAGTTACTTAAAATTATAAACAAAATAGTTTCAAATATCGCATAAACAACTTTTGAAAAAACTCATAAATATACACTTCAATACCACTACTAATTCACAAAAGTAGCTGCAAAAGACTTTCATCTTCACCAAAAGATTTGAAATATTGGTCTAGTAGTGTGTGATATGAGTAAATGACAGTGTGTAGATATTGCATTAAGAAGGTAAGGAAATACTATGGATTATCTTATAATCATTTTGTTTCTAGATAGATCAACGTACAGTACGGTGTTCCTCTTCACTTAGCAGTTTTTGTATGTACTTTTTCCTGAAATCTTTGACGTCCAACTTGCACCCACTCGTTACGTCAACTGACTTCAAAATCAAGCAAACCCCAGTACAAATACAGCTAATAACAAAAAAGAACAATGTCTGTAAGTGAAATCCTTTCTTGTCGTTGTGCGCACTCTCTCGCAAAACTCCACTTATTAGAGGGAATACGCCCAAAGCCAAGTTCTGCAGCATTTCCATCAGTCCGAACCCTGTGCCCATCAACTTGGCTGGAACCAACATTGGAATGGTAGGCACAATGATTGAACAGAATATCGCGATGCAAATGCCAAGCAAGAATGTAGGCATCCATCTCACGAATTCATTGTTCTTCAACACTGCTGTAGCCTAAACAATCATCATGAAGAGGTAAGTAAGCGTATAGAAGCTACAGGCTGCAATGAGCACATAGCTCCTTTTTTAGACCTTTTAAACGAGGTAGCCAAAAACCACCACGAATATGGAACTAATGCAGTAAGGCAGAATTAAGTAAACTCCTGCTTGAGATGTTGAGACTCCGAAAACTTTAACGTAGTAGAAGTTGCCATTATCTAAGAAGGGAATGAAGAGTGCTTCAGAAAGCATACAAATGATGATAATCAGCCAAAATGCTGCAGGCAGCTTGCAAATGTCTTTGAAGTTTATAAACTATCCTTAGGCATGGATAGGAGTGTTTTCTGAGACAGAAGACGCTTCAATGATCTATACTGAAGGGTGGCTCAAGCTTTTTGATATGTATTTCTTCGAGTCATTAACTTTAACTGCTCCTCCAGGATTGGATAATATTTCGCTTTAGTGTTCTTTTGTTTCACTTCTTTAGCATTTCCTATCGATGTAGGCCAAGACTAGATCTCAGTGTTTGTACCTAATGCAAGTAGCAATGAAAAGGTCATTATGATGACTCCAATGAAAATGGGCCCAGCCACATTTATAAAGTCCTCAGGGCCAAAATGCTCAGCCATAATAGGTGATACATAACTGTTCAATGAGCTTCCCATTTTGGGAAAACTCAGGCAAATACCTAAAATCATCTGCATCGAAAACACCTTACTGAAAGTTAGCTTGCCTTGAACCAGTTACTTATAAGTGTATTCTGAGAAGAATGTAACACTTAGCCTCCAATCCCAAAGACCACCCTTCCGACCAACATCAGCCCGAAAGAATTCTTCAGCCCTCCAAAGCCGAAAATGAGATGTCCAGTCACACAAAACATGCAAGTGATGATTAGTACCAACCTAGCTCCATACTTGTCTATCATGAAACCTCCTAAAAGAGGGATAACCACATTGGGAAAGGCATAGAGAGAGTAAAGCAGGTTGAATTCAAACTCTGTAATCTACTTTCCCTCACTCTGAAGGTTCTCCTCTATAAACTGCTGCAGTGCCTGAATAAGATCTGAGCTACACTGGCGTTGTCAAAGCAGTATTCGCAGCCAAAAACCACTAAAATGGCAATTAATACGACAACTCCACGAATATTTGTCTGTCTGTAGCTTGTTTTTCTCTTTTCATCATCACCTTTGACAGCATAGACACTTAAAACGAAATTGCGATTGACCATTAGTTAATTTATTACCAATTATATCTAATATCCTCGGTATACCTCAAATCTTCTTGCTTAGACAAGAGTTTCAACAGAACTTTTTGCTTGTTTTTGCTTTCGAATTCAATCTGCCTTATAAAAAGGTTTGCTTTTTGTATTGATCAATTCATATGTTTTTAAGAAAAAGAAAGTTCCAAAGAAAAGCAAATCCTTACTCTCAACCCCTTCATTGCAATTCTCAGCTTTTGTAAACATAATAGAAAAATAATTTACTTCGCAAAGCAAAAGGAAAAGTTTTTTAGAAACTCCTATTGCCCAATAATCGTGAAAACAAAAAAGAGGAGCCTTGAATGGCCAATAACAAAGGATTTCAATTTGACAATCCCCAGCTAAGCAACATAAGGGATCAAGGCAAACAAATAGAATAGCACGCAAATAAGAAGTCAAGCAGTAGAAAGCAAGCACAAGTTGCGAGCATTGATAAGCAATGACTGACTGAAATGATAAACTTTGATTTCTGTTTATTCATAATTTGATTTGTTTGAGCCCATTATAATACTCATAAAAAATGTCTTAGAGTGAATCATATAGTTCCGAGTAGAGCTACGGCTGGATATCTTGGTTTTGCAATCTTTAAGACCATCAATTTTTTTGCAGAGTAGACGAAGAGTACATTCGCGACAGCTTCAACCTCTACGGCCTCAAGCAAATGTTCGACCACTATAAGTAACTTCACCACCATTCAGCTAGGCTCTCGAAATGATCCTAAGGCCATAGGCACCTGAAGACTAGTAGCTTTAAGATTAGCGGTATTTCTCAAATTAAGTAGTTACCTATCGATTTACCAATAGGCCACAGACATATATGGCCTTATTCATGCTCGTTACATAGTGACGCCAAAGGGCTTGGCAATAATGAAGGAAAAGTTTATCAAGGGGGCCTTTGGAGTCTGTCCTAGAGTACTTTGCGATCGGCAGTCCACATTACCAATCGGCATGAGCGAAGAAATCAGGACTTCCAGAGTCAAAATTTATTGCCCAAGATGCCAGTAGGTCTATATGCCCAAAAAAAAGTGCCATGACATTGATGGAGCCTATTTTGGGTGCTCTTTCCCTAACATTCTACTTATGGTAACAAAGATGCGATTTAGGTGTATCCTTAGCTACTGCCCAAGACACCAGAAAACGTGTATGTACCGAAAGTTTACGGTTTTAAAGTTTTTGGGCTTAAGGGAAGCAAATATGAGAAGAAAGAAGATAAAAAATAAATTACTTACTATACTCAGGAAGAACTAAAGAAGATTAAAACACGCAATGATCCCAAATAGAAAAAATCTAAAGATAAATGACTAAAGTGATATCTATATATGGCCATAACAAAATTTATTTAAACAAAGACAGTACGCTTATGTTCTTAAAAATATTCAGCAATTAGAAAATTTTAAAGCTAAGCAAAGTTTCTAAGGGCAAACCTTTTCAATTTAGACATTTTGAGTGCTATTTCGCAAAAACTAGCTTCCCCTCAGACATTCCCATTGATATCTTAAGAATGCTGCTTCAGCTCTAACCCAGAAAATGCGTTAGAAACTTGATTATTATTCTTTAACTGGCTAAAAATGGGAAATGGCCATAAAATGTGGCCATTTGGACGAAATGGAATGGCTAAAACTATATAAATAATCATTTAAACTTATTAAGTAAGATAGTGACTTAGTTGAGGAAGCTTTAACGAGCGTGCGCCCTATTATCCTTCTTTTACTACATTCTTACTATCCTATTCTTTGCTTTTTTCTGCTTTTCGTAAACTGCCTTAAAATTGTCCTTCAGTACCTAGAATTCGTGAATCATGAGCTCTGTCTTATTCTACTCAGGCAAGATTGCCCTTATTCTATGGGATTCAACCTTTGAACTGTCTATTTTCCTCTTAAGTTCGTTAAACAAAGGCTTCAACCTTCTTTCCATCAAAGGGTCCAAATTTTGCTTTGACATATAACGTGAAACCTTTATTATTTAAGCCAAAGTATCAGCAGACTCTCTTTGTAGAGTCTTGTGTTCCTCAAGTCTCTGCAAAGTGGTGTGTGATCGGATTTCCTCTGACTTCATTTTGAGATACTAACTAAAGGCTACCACTAAGAAACTGTTTAGAGTAAGTCCAAAGATGGTGAGCATGCAAGCCAATACCCTGGCAATCAGTGTATTAGGTGTATAGTCGCCATAGCCAAGAGAAGTCATTGTGATGAATGTAAACCAGAGACAGTTAAAATATGTCTAGTAGCCGGTAGTGGAGACTGTCGAACTATTTAGAAAGTAAAGTCTGCCTTCAGTGACTCTAAAGCCGAACGCAAAGATGAAGAGAGTTATTGCGAAGACGAAGGCAATGAAGAAAACTGGGTGTTAGTATTGGATGCATTTGATGCTATAAAAAAAGCTGAACTCGAAATCTTTGTTTCTGCAGACGCGAGTCATCCTAGGAGACGAATATACCGTCAAGCTGACCAAGGCACGGAAGACCAGAAAGATTTTGGCAAGCATAAGTACGCTGAGTAGGTCGTTAAAGGAATAATTAAGGTCGGCTTGGTAGTTTTAGTCGAAATAACTGTAAGTAGCTCCTTAAAAGAGTGTATTGGGATGAGGCAGTATTGCGAAGATTTCAGTGAGCAGCTGAAAAGTTTCCTGTTTATAGGAGAGGAGTAGCCATAGGGTGCTTCTGCATTATTTTCTATTATTTTTCCTGATATATACTTTCTTTTGGTCCATCTATAGCTGTAGTATTAGAACTTTACGAATTATAACCAAAAAAACTATGTTTTATGATAAATTACTTAGAATTAAAGTCACCATGCTCATTATCATCATTATTTTTTTGCTCATTGACCTCGAGGAGTCAAATGCGTCTGCTTACAGTTTGATCGCCCCGAAAAAAATCACAAGAAAACTTAGCAGTAGGATGTTCTTCTCCACAATCAATATTTTGTGGTGAGTAAATCGACTTACACGAGTGTCTTCCATCGCAGAGTATTTTTCCTCGGCTTTGCTTTTGTCCGGTAATTGATCATAAATCTCAGTGTTGCAGAAATTCGGGTTTTGTATGCTCGGCCATGGTTCTTCAACCTCCATATCTGCAACGCTGATAGATCGCGTGGCTTTTGAAAACGTTCGCTTTCCAACTAAAAAGAGTTTTAAATCAGAAGCCCTATGTGAAGTTCTCATAATTATAATCTTGTTCTAATATTCTAAAAGCAATTTCGATTGGGACTATGAGAAAGCCGAAAACTCCACGAAATGCTAGATTTCAGTAGTTTACTAGGAGATGCCTTTTACATAGCATGTTATGCGGCTTTTTGATTGAGTGAAAGTTCTTGGATAATAAGTAAAATTATGAGAATGATCAAATTGGTGGCAAAATGGCTCTGCAGCTAGGGCATTAAAGTTTGACTTCCATCCATTGAGTAAGGCATTAGTCATGGAATTTGTGGTTACATGGAGTATTCATTATTGAGGCCTAGTGCTGGAAGGGCTATTAAAGCTACAGCTGACTTGAATTTATGATGATTGAATGCCTCTCTTTAGGAGCTTACTCAAATAGATTTTGCAGGCAAATCGAGCATTACATTTCCTTGTTAGTGTCATCTCTCTTTAGCTTTAGCTTATAGTTAAAATAGTTTGGCAGGAACCTTTTCGGGACGAAAAATCTAGAGCCTAGGCGACTCTGTAAATACAGAAGGGTCACCTTAATTACTTATAAAGTACCTAAAGAAAAAACAAGCTGAGAAGTATGATCACAAGAGTTAAATTGGGAGTAAGTGCAAATCGGTTTTCTGGACAGAGCCTTTAGTAAAAAGGCAAAAGCAATCGGGAACCTACATAACCGAAAACGTAGTAAAAGTTGAAACCAGGGTTATTCCCAAGTCTGATGTTGTGAATCACTTGAGGAATGAGCAAAAGGTTGCGTAGGACTATCATCCACTCATCATGACTGAAAAAGTAAGTGAGAGTTAAGTACAAAAAGAGGCCCAGATCTATTTTAACCAAGACTTACAAAATTGAATGTAGAATGCTGTTAGCCTTTTCCTGAGCAATTGAGGGTTGTCCATGTTCCTGATATTTTGGCTCCTCCAAACTAGGAAGACCATTTTCATATCAAAGATGATGAAAAGGACGATGTAGGCTATTGCAGGGATGATAAAGAAGAGATAGCCGCTCTACTTCAAGAAAAAGATACTGCAGAACCCATGATATACTGTATATGGTTCATTGTTTGAGCAAAATCCTAGATATTGCACAGAGCCAGCGTGAGCAGCGATATTTTAGAAGTGAACACGAAGTTCGGAGCATCCATTATCTTTATGAGCACCACTGCTGAGTAGGCCTGGATACTGACTAAAGCAGTAACATACAGACAGTACGTTATTGTTGAAACAATCTACCTACTAAATGGTTTACTTGATTGTAAAAACTCAGATGAGTGCTGAATTAGAAGTCTTAGCCTTTCATGGATATCTGGATCTCTACAGTTTAATAATTTTCGTCCTCCAAATTCATAAACTGTATTGAAGTGGACACATTGTACCTTTGATCTAGGTTAAAATTGGAATACAGGAATCTTGTTCTCTCTACTTCCAAGCCGTAGTAATATAGACCTCGTGATTATCATTGGCCCACTCTTTTTTTGGACCAATGTCAAGGATTTATTTGATCTCCACAATTACCATTTTTGAGTCTTCAAAACGTGGGTCCATCAAAAACATCGTCACACTGTTAACAATCTCTTTGTTGGGTTGCCCATAAAAAATGGCGATGAGTCTGCCTTATCTGCCATCCAGATAACCGAAAGTTTGCTGAATGGATCAATATGTACTCCCTATTGGTGTGTGAAATAATTTCCCTCGTAATGTCTACTGTTAATGACATCAATCGGATAGTATGTTGCATGTACCTCGAGAGAAAAGCAGGCCAAAAATGTAACTAAATGAACAAAACTGATAGTATTTTTCATAGATGCAACTTTATTAATATGAATCAAATCATAAGAAATATAGTCTGTACAGCCAAATCGCAATAATAAGTGAAAATTAATTGGCTATTTCTGAGAAAACTTGATGTATTTACATCATTTTACTTTACTTTTTCTTTTAATGAAGGTATAATAGCACCCTTTTTGTTACAATTATTTTATTTAACTCAATAAAATGTCAACCCTTTTCGAGGACCAAACTTCGAGAGCAGAGCGATACAGAAAGCATCAGCTTTATAAAAACATGCTTGATTAGCAAATAAAATTTAAGAACTAGTATCGAGATAGTGATGAATCTTACCGAAAAATGGGCACACCCAAGCACCATCATTCAATAAACTAAGTTACGAGCCACAACTATCAAAACCATCAGAACTAGCTTGACTTTATTAGAAATAAACAGCCCATATCTGAGCACTATCCGAAGTCTTCTGCGAATTCGCCAATTACGCGTCTACACACGAATCAAGAAGAACAAACCTAAAAATATCTCAACTCCTGCGAAGAGATAATAAAGAACCTCAGATAGTTGAAGCAGAAGAGAAAAGAAAGGCAAATGGCTTTATTTAGACTTGAAAGTGATTTAAAAACCATCAAACAATAACCCCAATCCGAATAATACCACCCTCGAAACAGCCATTTCTCAACTTCGGTTAAGAAATCTAGAGAACCATTTAGATAGTCCTCTACCCCTAAAAATAAAGTCTCTTATTTGAAACCACTCAAAACGATTGGCCCATAGTCTCGAACAAAGTTTAAGTAAAATCCTTAAAGCAAACAGGAAGCAAAAAATGTCAAGGTAACACATAAAAGAATGAAAAAGAATTAATCCAAAGACAAAATTTTAGAAGCTGACGAATAAGAAAAGGAAAAAGATAAAGAATAATAATCTTATCAGCCAAAAGGAATCAAAGAGAAGTATTCCAAAAGTAAAAGTTCTAAGAAAAAATCTTCGCCTAGAAAAAAGAATCAAGAGATTGAAAAAGATTCATAATAAAATCTGCGTAAATAGCTACTTTAGAGCCAAAATGCGGTCTTCAAACAAGAAAATAACCGACTCAATGTTGAAAATAAAGAAGTTTATGAATGCCTTATGGAACTTATGAAGTACTTTAAGTATAAAAACGAAAAAACTTAACAAGAAAGAAAAAAAACTGAACTAATTAGTGAGTAAACGCAAGTCGACATCACAGATGAGAGAGAGCAATCAGGTTAAAAAAACCAGACTCAGCGCTAAAACAGAGTTAGCTAGCTGAAACTAAAAGCTCTAATTAAGCTAAGGCAACTCAATTAAAAAGGAAGAGAGTTCGTGGCTAAAATGAAGGGAGAAAAGGAGGAAGATTAGAAGAATCACAAAAGTAAGTCTCAGTAAAAGAGGTCTATTAGTAGAAACTCCAAAATCTAAGAACCATAAAACTATTAAAAATTCACAAACAACAGTGAGCATTATGAAGACCCTTTGCGGCAAAAATCAAGATTGTCATCAATTTAGACCAAAATAAGAAAGGAAGAGAAAGAAAATGAATAGTTGTTTAAAGCTATTGCGAACCAATTGAATAGGCAAGAAGTGCAAAACTAGTCATTGACCAACTGTTTGAAGGAATTAAGCATGTATTTGAAAGACCAAAATTAATAACTTTAAGCAATCAAAAATAGTAAAGTAGTGATAGTCCAATAACCAGAAAAGTTGAGCCCTCAAAACAAAGAAAAAACACGAAGTAAAAGCAAAAATAGTGAAACTCAAAGCAAGCCTCAAATATCTCGTGCTTAATAGTTTCCTAAGCCCAAACAAAGCCGTCCCAAGATCATTCTGGAGCCTGAAAAAGAACCAGTTGAACACACTAAATAAGAGGAAAATATACTAAAATAGGCATTTTTAAAGAAGCTGAAAAAAGTAAGGCTCAGAGGAAAGCTACTCAACGATAAAATTGAAGCTTACAAAAAGCAGCATAATCCCCCAAGTGCTGACAAATAAACGGACAAGTTATAAATAAATCCTTAACTATCTCCTGAGCAGTCAGGCTAAAAATAGTAAAACAAAGGGCAAACACTTTAAAGCACAGAGAAAAAGAGCTAGAACAAAGAAGAGCAGTTGTAAAAGGAAAAGCCAAAGGAAGAAGTGGTAGATGTTTCTCAATCTCAATGATATATCATCCTTAATCAATTCCAATAATATTCTCAGCGATAAACTGTCAAATTGTCCCTCTAAAATGAATAGAATGAATTTTATTGAATTAATATCTCGACTTTCATGCAGAATGGATGAATTTCTCGCCATACAGTAAAGCATCTTTTAGCTAAATAATCTGCTTTTTTAGTATTTATCTCAGCTCACTTTTATTTGAAGCCTTTGCTTTTCCTTAGCTTCGCTTGCTTTAGATTTTCTTAGATGAAAATGCCCTTTTTTAAGCTTTTCTTTTTTGGGGGTTCTCCTTGAACTTTGTGACCTCGGCTGTGTTTTAAGGATTTGCAACATCATTTTCATGTTTTTGATTGAAGGCTATAGATTTCAAAGAATGTATGAACTAATTAAACTATTGAGGAGAGTTAACACTCTCAATGAACTTCTCCCATTTCTTTTAGATCTCTTCCGACTTTTCATATTTCCTCAAAAGCTCAACCACGAAAAGCTTAGTTTTTTCGATGTTCAACACAGTAGGAAAACTTTTTTTCTAAATGGCTGCGACTGGGCTCTGAAGGAACCTGTTAATTTCTTCAAGATCAGTATTGAGTGAAAGCTTATTGATGAGCCTCTTCTTTGGATGCGAAAACTTGAGCTAGAATAGGTAAAAGTTTACCTTAGTAAGAAAGTCATTAGTAGTACAGCCTGCGCCTTCCTCCTCTGCCATTATCAAGTATATTATTTTTATTTCTAGCAAATAAACCGCAACTATTACATTCCTTATCAACACAATCCAACGATCAGGAATAAACCATAATAGAACTTTTGATGCTTTTGGACTCATTGTTAGTTAATCCGTTAGAAATTGAAATTTGAGAGATAGCATACTAGACTTATTTGTACTTAAAGATTAAATTTTAAAGAAGCAGTTATTTGTTATTTTGAACTTACCATTCAAATCCAATAAATTACATATCAATAATGAACTCTTGTTGCAGAAAAAGTAGAAGAAAAGCAATTGACATCAATGGTTGACAGTTGAGTCAACCACTACACTTTATTTATTCATAATTCGACCTTTTGCTAAATAAAGCCTAGCAATCAAGAAAACAGTTATAAATTCAAATTATGGCAGAAGCCGACACCTTCAATGATCTTGCTCTCAAAGCTCAGCCTGCTCCGGAACAGACCTAGCAGTGTCCCCAAATACCTGAGCACCGTCCTATTGGTGTGAATCATGCCTTAACTAACCATATTGATGATTAAAAGGCAATCTAGGCAGAATCACAAAAGAGTGCTCCTGTCCAAGAGGATGAGCAACCTAAAACTGGATTTAAAGCTTGGTGGGCCAAGCTTTCAACTAGCAAAAAAAAAGGAATTTTTGTGGCTTCAACCCTTCTTCTTACAGCTCTGATATTGGCAGTCCTACTAATCTACTTTGTTGCACTTAAGAACAGAGTGGAGTACTTCAGTGACAGAGCCACTAGCTATCGTTTGAACTAAACTAAATAAATAGTCACCAAAATCCCAGTTGTTTTGACTGAGCCCAAATTATTCAGCAAAAACGAAATTACTTAAGCGTACTATGTTACTTTCTCAAAGGAAAATCAGTCAGATACGAACAAAACTCAGGGGTACTTGGTTTTGACTGATGAGGAGTCTGGAATAACCATAAAAAGTATCAATTCCACCAATAATATCATAGAAATAGACCCCAAGCAACTGCTGAAATACTTATAAGCACAGAACCCTGCGGAAGTAAAAAGACTATTGGCCTACGCGTAGCTAACAGACAGCCAATAGATCTACGATAAGTAATCTGCGGCTAAGTTGCTGGACGAGGTAGCTGTGTTGGGGAACATGGCAAATTATAACACTCAGTTGGTGTTGTAGAGGCAGTTTAGAGGGAAGGCAACAAAAGACGGCTACGAAATACAAACGGCCCAATATTCGAGGCTAGATAAATTTGTTGGGAATAGGGAGCTTAGCTTTTTCTCAAATTTGTTCGGATCCATAGCGGGAGTATTCGTTGGTTTATTTAAAAAAATACTCGGTATCAAAGACGAAGCTCCTGTCACCAACATCTATAACACTAATATCAACAAGAACATCACGGTTATCAATGCTGGACCCCGCAGCACTGTGGTCGCTGGCGACAACAACAATGTCAATAACAATCAAAATGGCCCTAGTAACTCCAACCGCAACCGAAACCCTCAACCCAATACAATCCAGCAATAAAAATTTAAAAGCAAGGTTACGACCATCTAGACTTAGACTAAAACTACTAAGAGTGTCACTAGTGTCAGTGGTGTAAAAAATACAGGCTCTAGCAGACCAAGTGTGCCAACTCCAAGCTCCAGCCCTAAACCAGCAGCAAGGCATTAAATGACATTCTCGAGACCTGCCTCTAAACGAGTGCTCACTTAGGAAAACCCACAAAAACAGGCCAACTCGCAAACATCTACTTAAAGACAATAGAACATCAGCCGCAGCCAGTAGGGCAGTATCAGCATGAGAGCTTTCTAGTCTGCGATAAAATGCACTGATGTGGGTGAGTACAAGAGATGTTCGGCCGAGGAGTGGTAAGCCTCAAACACCCCACACGTACGGACACAGGAGTCCCTCAAGAACAAGGAAAACTACCAAGTCGACCATATCTTCGTGATCGGGCTATAGGAGATGTTGTTGGGCCTGCACCAAGACAGCTAGCCAGCGCGGAGTGCTTGATGACCATTTGAATGATAGAATTGCATGTGTTTTTTATTGTAGCAGAATAGCTAGTTTGCAGCTGATCGTGATATCATGAATCAGGAGATGGATTGGAGTAGGTTATCTGGTAATTATGAATGTAAATGGAGTGAGATACAAGCTGAGGATCCCAAATTGTATGGATCGATGTATGGATAGCTGGATAGTTTATGGATAGGTGGAGTGATCATTTTGACTGTTTGGTAGATAGCTATCATGAGATGGTGTGGTTGATGGCTATGAGAAAGCTAGCTGTTTAAAACTACCAACTAATATAATCCTTTAGATACTCTTATTTTGAACTAGCTGAGTATATCTCAACACAAGTAACAGCAATATTCTAATATTCCAGCATTCTAAACATTTGCATTTATCTCTCACATTCTGTCGGAACGGTTATATCGTATTTGATTTGAATATTAACTAGCACATGATTTAAGTATAGCAGCAAAACTAGCAGTTACTATAATAATTCAAATGCAGTCAACAACCTTCAACCCAATCATCATCAATAGCTCAGCCCAAGAAACAGCCCAAATCCACAAATTCTAAAGCTCCACCCACATCGACCAGCAAACCAACATTGACCAGCCGATCTGCCACGACATCCCTCCAGGCCGCATCCGCATCAACTAACCAAAGGAGTAGGCCAAGCCGGAAGACAGATCTTGCTGGAGCAGGCTGACACGCAAGCAGAAGATAGGGGTGGGAATCGGGGTTGGTGTTACTGCAGCTCTTGTAGTGTTCGGTATTGTGGGACTGATGACTTACTACTATATGCTCAAGGGCAAAGTGAACTTGGACTACAGCAAAGCCAAGGAATATAAGTTGCCAGGCTCCAACTAATCCATTACCAAAATCCCAGCCACCAGCGTGGAGCCCCACCTTTTCAAGCCGAACCAAGTCACCAAGGGTTACTTCACGACGGTGAGTGGGGGGAAAGGCAAGAAGGTTCAGGGGTTCCCAGTGGTGCACGACAAGTAGACGGGAATAACAGTCAAGTATTTGAACCGGACGAACCAAGTCATCTAAATCGACCCTTCCCAACTGCTCAAGTACTACTACAATTCACGGCCAATCTAGGCCAAAAGACTGCTCGCCTACCTTCACCTCACGCGAGATCTGCAGGAACAGCCACAGACCTTATAGTCCAGGAATCACCTCTAGTAGCTATTGAATGATCTGGTCTAGCAGACTGGCATGGTCCAGTATGACACCGTCATCCAGGTCACCAAGCAGCACACCGCCGTGGACACTGGCAAAGGCTTCAACCTCGACCACAACCACGCTTCCAGGCTCGAGGAGTTCGCCTCCAGTAGGAAGTTATTCTTCGGCAAAGTGGTAGGTACTATCCTTGGTGGCCTTATTGGAGAGACTGGCAAGATGCAAAGTGGAGGGTCGGTGTCCACTGTCACCACCACTAACTATAACACCAACATCAACACATACAACGTGGGACCTCGGGCTACTATGGTGGTGGGAAACGGCAACACCGTTGTCAACAACCGCGCTGTCACCAACAACAACTTTGTCACCAACAACCAATTTTCTTTTCACAGAGCAGGGCGCAGGTCCCTCGCCGCCTAAAACCCACCAACCCCAACTCAACAGTAAGACCAGGTTAGTCTGGGTCTGTTCAAGTCGGCACTGACCTGCACTGACATCGACGAGAGCACCAAAAGGTGTCCGGCGGAGGTGTGGTAGTCCTAGCAGTCTCCGTACGTGCTGAGCTAGTAGTCGAAGAAGAACAAGGGCAATTACAGAGTGGAGCATATCTACGTGATCGGACTGGCTGAACTACTGACGGTGGTCAACCCTGAGACCACACCCAAACTGTGATTTTAATTAGCCCTTATCTGCTATTATTCTACGGTTGACTGTTATTCTATGGCTTCAGTATTCTCTGGCTTCAGTATTCTATGGCTTGAGTATTCTCTGGTTGTTAATATTCTACGTTTCTTACTATTCTAAAGCTGGTTATTTCAAAGTTCGATGAACAGATTTAAAAAGTGAGCTGGCAAACGATTACAAGTGTAGTTAACGGTTATCAAAAGTAAGTATATTATTATCAACTGTGTGATTGATATGTGAAGATGCTAATTCCTAATTGCTAATAAGTAGTAGTAATAGCTCTGCTATGGCAGATATATTTCCTAATAAGTATATTTATCAACATTATAATTTCTTATTACAGCCGTTACTCGGAATTATGTCTGCCTCCACCCACAAGTTCAGAAATGCCGACCCTCCCAGCATAAAAGAGAATGCAGTTTCAAGCTAGGCTTAACTGCGAGCCACTCCGTTAAAATAAGACGCCAATTAATAACAGGACATACACAGATAGACCCAGTAACCTCAATAAAGTGGGTCAGCCCAACTATAAAAGGATGCGGTTGTGCAAACTCCACTCAAACCATCTGGCATATTGGAACCATCTGGCATATTGGAACCATCTGGCGGATTGGAACCATCTGGCGGATTGGAAGCAGAATAATCAGCCAAGTATGAAAGCACTGCGAACTGCTGGAACAGGTTGAGCAGAACCAAAAAAGTGCTCATCATAACCACCCATATTCTGCTGATTATCACCGCAGTGTTCGCAACCTTACTCGCCATTCAATATCTACATCTCAGAGATATCTTCTTCAAAACCAAACTTCAAGTCTACCCCCTGCCCAATTAGAATAGGAGCATCGTGGTTTAGGACTTTAACTTCTCGCATTTCAGCTGGCTGGCACGCAACCACAATGTCAGCGGGCAGATAGTCAGTCTTCCCACCTCAGCGCAGACCAACGAGCCTGCCCCTGCGGTTATTGTGGTCTACAACTAGTAGCTGGGCATCACTGTGAAGCTGTTGGGGGATCACAATTCTATCATATAAATCGACCCGAACCAGCTGTCTCTCTACTTCTAAAAAAACCACCCAGTCGTAGTCAAACGGTTCTTAGCTTATTCATCACTAAGCAGAAGTCTGGAAGGCAGCCAATAGCCCGCATCTAGCTAGTCCCTCGCAAAGTTCGTGTAAAAAATAGCCCAAATCACACAAATGAGCAAACAGTCTACTACATTTCAGTAGACCTCCTTCTACAAGGCCATCCAGACCCCCACAGGCCTCAGACTGGAGAGAGCTACCCAGAAATCATCAAGATTGCTACAATTGGCAGATGGCAGACTGCTTTCTTTCATGGACTATGCATACTGGGCATATATGTATTAGCCGATCCAAGAAATGATGGAGCAGGCGAAGTAAGTCAAGAAGGACCAGACCCAAGTCACAGTCATCTCCGTGATCAACATCATCAACAACACCAACGTAACCATCAACCTCAACTCCAGCAACAACGTCGTCATCAATAACAACCAGAACAACCAGGTCACCATCAACCCCAACGAGCACACCTCCATTAACAGCAACAGTAATATCAAGGTGTAAAACAATAGGGATACCAGCAAAAGATCCTTAAGCTCAGAAGCAGCGAAGTAAGCCACTACTGACCATCCAGCTGTAATCAGTCTGAAAGCTTTTGATTCGGCTGTGAAATGCACAGGGATTGGCGAATCTAAATTATGTCCAGCCCAAAACTGGCAGACCAATTTTAGTCCCTACGGCTTGTCCCCAGGCCAGGAGAGTAATGAGATCCAAGGGTTCAAGACCTACAAGAGATACATCATAGGGTTAAAAGAAATCCTGGACTTAGGTGAGCTAGCAAGTGAAAATAGCAAAAACCAAGTTGTCAACTAAAGCTAGACCAAACCAACTAAACCATCTAATTGAACCTGATTGCAAATTAGCCTACTAATCGATATATCAGCAAATATCTGATTTTGAAATAGAGGGGTT
>Ga0316217_10003779_pt1 | contig 16886 bp, 14 predicted proteins | sample 1anoAmetaG_FD_203633 | JGI IMG/M metagenome (GOLD analysis project Ga0316217, IMG submission 203633) | Freshwater microbial communities from Trout Bog Lake, Wisconsin, USA - 1anoA | ecosystem: Environmental > Aquatic > Freshwater > Lake > Hypolimnion/Profundal zone | place: USA: Wisconsin...
TTCATCGCGGCTGCCACGGACCGGGCGTAGGCGATCGTATCGGGGATGCGTCGGGGGAGATTGAGGGCGGCGAGGGATCGGGTCATGGGGCTCCTTGGGTCGTCGGCCGGAAGAGGCGAACTCTCAACCAGGGGGGGAGGGCGGTCGGAGCGGTCGGGAGCGGTCGGAGCGGTCGGGAGCGGTCGGAGCGGGAGGGAGGGGGCGGGTCTCGGTCGGGGTCGCGGTCGAGGTCGAGGTCGAGGTCGAGGTCGAGGTCGAGGTCGAGGTCGAGGTCGAGGACGAGGACGAGGACGAGGTCGAGGTCGAGGTCGAGGTCGAGGTCGGGGTCGGGGTCGCGCTCGCGGTCGACGGTCGCGTCAACCGGTCTGCGGCCCCTCACGACCCGAACGTCCTCGCCTGGGCGGCGAGCGAGGGGCGCGCGCTGATCGCTCACGACGCCCAGACGAACACGCGGTTCGCCTTCGAGCGCGTCGACCGCGGGGAGCCCACGCCGGGCGTCATCGAGGTGCAAGCACGTGCCCCGATCGGGGAGGCCATCGACGGCTTGCTGCTCGTCCTCGCGTCCTCGGTTGTCGACGACCTCGGGTGAGACGCGCCGTGAACGCGACGGGGACGTTCCCCGCCACGGGGGCGGGCGCCCGGGATTCGCTCGCCCCTGTACGGAGCCCTGCGCAGTACACGGGGCGACAGAATCCCGTGGGATGTGCCCGAGCCGCCCTTGCGGCGAGCGTCAAATGGAGCGGGCGCCCGGGATTCGCTCGCCCCTGTACGGAGCCCTGCGCAGTACACGGGGCGACAGAATCCCGTGGGATGTGCCCGAGCCGCCCTGCGGCGAGCGTCAAATGGAGCGGGCGCCCGGGATTCGCTCGCCCCTGTACGGAGCCCTGCGCAGTACACGGGGCGACAGAATCCCGTGGGATGTGCCCGAGCCGCCCTTGCGGCGAGCGTCAAATGGAGCGGGACACGGGATTCGCTCGCCCCTGTACGGAGCCCTGCGCAGTACACGGGGCGACAGAATCCCGTGGGATGTGCCCGAGCCGCCCTGCGGCGAGCGTCAAATGGAGCGGGACACGGGATTCGAACCCGCGACATCCAGCTTGGGAAGCTGGCACTCTACCAACTGAGTTAGTCCCGCCTGCGGTGCCTCGACTGCAGCCCGAACGTGTAGCCCTCTCGCCCCGCCGCTGTCAAACCCTCGCGAGCACGCCCGGGCGCGGCGCGTCCGGGAGCCACAAAAAAGAAGCGGCCCGGGTGGAGCTTGGCCACCCGGACCGCCGTACAGGCCCCAATCCCTTCGGTTCCGAGCCGTCGTCCGTAGCTACCGCCTGACGCTGCCCCGGAGGGGCAACGGGCGGCTCACCACTGGCTCAGTCCTGCAGGCGAGGTTTGGAAACCACCTCGTGTCCTACAGTGCGAACCTCTCGGGATAAGAGCCATAGGTACTTTGCATGATGGTGTCCTCCTCCGGACGTGCCGGCACTCGGGGGTCGACGACGTACGACTGAAGCGTCCGCCGCCGCCGGGCGAGTGTTTCCGTTGTGGCTGGCTTCGAGGCGCCGAGGCGTCTCTCCGCAGGCCAGGTGAAACCGCGCTCGCGCGGGGACTCCCGCGCCGGACCATCCCGGGATCCGCGACAGCGTCTCCAAGTACGGCATGCGTGAGTGTAACATCGCCCTGGAAGAAAGCTTCCAGCGGCCGGTGAATTCCTCTCCTACATCGCCCACCCGCGCGCCGTCGCGTACGGCGTCGGGGCGGGGGTCGTGGCTCGGCTCCTTCGGGCCGTGGGATGCCGCTGCGTTCGGCCGAGGCGCCGCGCTCGCGTGCGGGATGCTCGGCCTCGCCGTCGTCGTGACGGCCGCCACCGACGAGGGGGGGCTCGCGGCGGCGGAGCGCGTCGCCCGGGCCGTGCCGCTCGTCCCGGTCTGCGTCGCGCTGTCGACCGCGGTCGCGCTGGCGGGCCCGGTCCGTCGAGGGGAGGGGAGGGCCCTCGCCGCGCTCGGCCGGAGCCCGTTCGCCTGCGCCGCGGGGGCGGCTGCCGGGGCCGCGCTCGTCGGCCTGGCCGTGGCGGGGTGGGTCCTGTTCGGGGGCGAGCACGCGGTCCGCGCCTTCTTCCCGTCGGTCCACGCCGCGGGCCCCTACCGATTCGAAGACGGCGCCTTCTCGAACCTCCGGGCCGGGTGGCGGGTGAGCGCCGACGGGGTCATCGCGCTCCTCCCCCCGCAGGCCCCTTCACCGTCGCCCGCTCAGGCCCCGCTCGCGGCGACCGGGCTGCCTCCGCTCGCGCGGGCGTCCGCCGCCCTCCTCACCATGATCGGCAGCCTCGCCTTCGCGCTGACCGTCGCCGTCACCTTCGTCGCTCACCGGGGCCGCTCGGTCGTCGCCATCGTCGCCGCGTCGGCCGCGTCGGCCGTCTGCCTGCAGGCCGCCGCGGCAGGGCGTGTCCCGGCGATCGTGGCCGTCGTCCCGTCGACAGCCCTTCTCCTCGGCGCGGCCTGGGCTATCTTGCGCGCCTCATGGCAGCGGACGACAAGGTGAGCGGCAAGGGCGGCGTCGACGTCACGGGGAGCTGGGGGGCGCAGGGGGGCCGGTGGTCCGTCCTCGTTCACGGCGGCGCCGGGGACGTCCCGGACGCGTCGCTCCCGGCCCACATCGAAGGGGCGAGGCTGGCGGTCAGCCGCGCGGCGGCGATCCTGCGTGAGGGGGGGAGCGGCGTCGACGCGGCGCAGAAGGCCGTCGAGGCGCTCGAGGACGACACCCACTTCAACGCCGGGACGGGCGCCTGCCTCAACTCCGCCGGGAAGCTCGAGCTCGACGCCGCCATCATGGAGGGGGAGGGGCTGCGCGCCGGGGCCGTCTGCGCCATCCCCGCGTTCAAGAACCCGATCGCCATCGCCCGCGCCATCCTCGACGCCCGCGAGCACGTCCTCTACGCCGGGGCCGGCGCCGGGCGCTTCGCCGAGCTGCACGGGTTCTCGCCCGCCGACGAGGCCGCCATGGTCACCGAGGCCGCGCGTGACCGCCTCGAGCGCCTGCGCGCCGGGCTGGTCGACGCCAACTGGGCGGGGGGGACGGTCGGAGTCGTCGTGCGGGACGTCCGCGGCAACGTGGTCGCGGGGACGAGCACCGGAGGGAAGGTCGGCAAGTCCCCCGGTCGCGTCGGCGACGCCCCGATCCTCGGCGCCGGGACCTACGCCGACAACCTCGCCGGGGCGATCTCGTGCACCGGCGACGGCGAGGCGTTCCTCCGCGTCTGCCTGGCCAAGACGGCGGTCGAGTGGCTGCGCATGGGGATGAACCCGGACGACGCAGGGCGAGGGGCCATCCGCTTCGTCGGCGAGCGTGCCGGCGGCACGGGGGGGATGATCCTGATCGACCGCCTCGGGCGGCTCGGCTGGGCGCGCTCGACGCGCACGATGACCTGGGCCGCCGCCAGCGAGGGGTGGGACTCGATCCGCGCCGGGGCGTGACCCGGGGCACCCATGACGGACGTCATGGGCAGCGGAGTCCAGCATCGAACAACGCGAAAAGCCCGCCACATGGGCGGGCTCTCGCTGCGTAGGCGTACGCTCGGTCGACGGGGAGCCCGCCAGATGCGGGCTTTCCTCGTTGTTTCAGCGACCGAGCGATGCCCCGGACTTCAGTCCGGGTGCTACTTGGTCTCGGTGGTCGCGGGGGCCTTGCGGTCGATCGCGTCCTGCATGCCGTTGCGGAGCCGCGCGGCGCGCTTGATGCGGCGCCCCTTGAGCGGCGTCGCCAGCCACTCGTGTCGTTTGCGCATGCTCCAGATTGCTCGATTCGCCATGTGTCGAAAGCTCCGTGCCCTGCAGGTCGTCAGCAGAATAGGCCCGCGAGCAATGCCCCGACTCGGGCGACCGGTCAAGCCCTATCGGCCGCCCGGGGCTACCTGGGGACGGGGATGAGGTCGACCGTGAGGTCGATGCTGCGGGCCGTGGAGGGGGCGGCGTCGACCAGCCGGTCCCACGGGAAGTAGCCCGGCGCCGTCACGGTGACCTGGTGCCTCCCCTCGCGGAGCGCCACGCCGCGCGCCGCGACGACCGCGAGCGGCCCGACCAGCTCCTCGTCGATCGTCACGAGCGCGTCGACGGGCGTGCCGCGGAGGTGGAGCGACGCGGTGGGCCGCGCCGAGTGCGGGAAGCCGACCTCGCAGCCGAGCGACGCCCCCGCGACGGCCAGGGCGAGGAGGCGGGGGAGGACCGGGCGGGGCCCCTTCGTCATTCCCACTCGATGGTCGCGGGGGGCTTGGACGAGATGTCGTAGACGACGCGGTTCACGCCCCGGACCTCGTTGATGATGCGCGTCGAGATGCGCCCGAGGACGTCGTACGGGACCTTGGCCCAGTCGGCGGTCATCCCGTCGATGGAGTCGACCGCGCGCAGGGCGCAGACCTCGTCGTAGGTCCGCTCGTCCCCCATCACGCCGACGGTGCGGACCGGCAAGAGGACGCAGAACGACTGCCAGATCGACTCGTAGAGCCCCCCCGCGCGGATCTCCTCGGTCACGATGGCGTCGGCCTTCCGGAGGATGGTGAGGCGCGCCTCCGTGACCTCGCCGAGGCAGCGGATGGCGAGGCCGGGGCCCGGGAACGGCTGGCGCCAGAGGATGTCGTGGGGCATCCCCATGGCCTCGCCGGCGGCGCGCACCTCGTCCTTGAACAGCTCGCGCAGCGGCTCGACGAGCGAGAGCTTCATCCGCTCCGGGAGGCCGCCGACGTTGTGGTGGCTCTTGATGACGGCGCTCGGCCCCTTGTGCGAGACGCTCTCGATGACGTCGGGGTAGAGCGTCCCCTGCACGAGGTGGTTGGCCCCTTCGACCTTGGCCGCCTCTTCCTCGAAGACCTCGATGAAGACCCGGCCGATGGCCTTGCGCTTCTGCTCCGGGTCGGTGACGCCGCGCAAGGCCTCCAGGAAGCGGTCGCGCGCGTCGATGGCGATGAGGTTCAGCTTGAAGGCGCCGCGGAAGGTCTTGACGACCTCCTCGGCCTCGCCGCTCCGGAGGAGGCCGTTGTCGACGAAGATGCAGGTGAGGCGGTCGCCGAGCGCCCGGTGGCAGAGGATGGCGGCGACCGACGAGTCGACCCCGCCGGAGAGGCCGCAGATGGCGTGGCCGGTCGGTCCGACCTGGCGGGCGACGTGGGCGATGGCCTCCTCGACGAAGGAGCCGGCCGTCCAGGTGGGGGAGAGGTGCGCGACGTTGAAGAGGAAGCTCGCGAGGATGTCGCCGCCGCGCGGGGTGTGGACGACCTCGGGGTGGAACTGAAGGCCGTAGATGCGGCGCTTGACGTCGCCGACCGCGGCGAACGGCGTGTTGTCCGACACGCCCAGGCTCTCGAACCCCGCGGGGAGCGAGGCGATCCGGTCGCCGTGCGACATCCAGACGTCGATCGTCTCGTCGGCGCCGAGCCGCGCCAGCGTCCCGGCGTTGTGCGTGATGCGGAGCCGCGCGGCGCCGTACTCGCGGGCGTCCGCCCGCTCGACCTTCCCCCCGAGGAGGTGCGCCGTCAGCTGCAGCCCGTAGCAGATGCCGAGGACCGGGACGCCGAGCTCGAAGATGCGCGGGTCGATGGTCGGGGCCCCGTCGCCGTAGACGCTGGCGGGGCCCCCCGAGAGGATGATGGCGGCGGGGTGGAGGGCCGCGAGCGCGTCGAACTTCGCCGTGCAGGGGTGGATCTCGCTGTAGACGTGCGCCTCGCGCACCCGGCGGGCGATGAGCTGCGTGTACTGCGACCCGAAGTCGATGATGAGGACGAGCTCGCGCGTGGGGTGTTGCATGGGGCAGCGAGGCGTAGCATGCAGGCGGCGGGGCGTGTAGACGCTGGGGCATGTCCGTCCCCGTCCGCGTCGAGGTGCTCCCCGTCGGCCCGTGTCCGGTCCCCCTGCCGCGCTACCAGACGGCCGGGTCGGCGGGGATGGACTTGCACGCCGCCATCGAGGAGGCGGTGGTGCTCCCGTCGCTCGGTCGGCATCTCTTCCCGACGGGGCTGTCGCTGGCGATCCCGGAGGGGTACGAGGGGCAGGTCAGGCCGCGGTCGGGGCTGGCGGCGGGGTCGGGGGTGACGGTGATCAACGCGCCGGGGACGGTCGACTCGGACTACCGGGGGGAGGTGAAGGTCGCGCTCGTGAACCTGAGCGGGGAGCCGGTGACGATCGCGCCGATGCAGCGGATCGCGCAGCTTGTGATTGCAAAGGTGGCGCGGGGGGAGCTGGTCGTCGTGGAGGTGCTGACGGCGACCGATCGTGGCGGGGGGGGGTACGGGTCGACCGGCAAATAGCGCTCGCTGGATGCTCGTGGGTACGAGGGGGGGTCGGGGCCGCCTGTCGGCGGGAGGCGGGGAGGGGCTCGCGACCGGGGCACGGACGCGCGTGTTCAGGCGAGGGACGGTCGTGTCCAGGTCACGGACACGAGCATCCAGGTCGAGAGCCCGACCGTAGGGAACGCGAACCCGACGGTCGTGGTCGCAAACAGGGGGGAACTCGGCGCGAAGCCCGGCGTGCTGGCCCCCGCCGTCGCCCTCGACCCGCCCCCCCGGCGTTCGATTCCCCGCAACCGCCCCCGCGCCGCCCCGATGGGTGATCGCGAGCCCGCGATGCCCTCCTTCGACCACGAAGCGATCCTCGAGCTGTTCCGGCGCCGCCCGACCCTGGCCGCCGAGCTCGCGCGCGATGAGCTAGAGCTCCCGGCGCCTGGCCACGCCCAGATCGCCGAGTCGAACCTGACCGAGGTCGCCCCAACCGAGCGGAACGCCGACCTGGTGCTCCTCTTCTCCGACCTCGCCGGCGGGCCCCCGCGGCGAGCGATGATCGTCGAGGCCCAGCTCGCCATCGACCCCGACAAGCGACGGTCCTGGTGGTGGTACCTCGTCGGCGTCCACACGCGCCACCGGTGCGATGCCGTCCTCGTCATCGTCACGCCCGTCCCCGCGGTCGCGGCGTGGGCCAGGACGCCGCTCATGCTTGGCCATCCTGGCGCGTCGCTCACGCCGATCGTCATCGGCCCCGACGCCGTGCCCGTCGTGACCGACGAGGTGGAGGCAAAGCGCGCCCCCGAGCTGGCCGTCCTCTCCGCGATGATGCACGGCGACGGCGACGCTGCGATCGACATCGGCAGGGCGGTCTTCGCCGCGGTCCGCGACCTCGACGAGGACCGGGCCGCGCTCTACACTGACGTCGTATTCCGAGCAGTTCACACGGCGGCGCGCGCCATCCTGGAGGGTCTCATGGCAAGCGGTGCATACGAGTACAAGAGCGACTTCGCGCTGCGGTACGTGGCGAAGGGACGCGAGCAGGGTTGGCAGGAGGGGCGCCAAGAAGGGCGTCAGGAGGGGCGGGGCGAGGGGACCGCGCGAGCGCTCCTCGCGATCCTGGCCGCACGCGGCCTCGAGGTCTCACCCGATCTGCGACAGCGAGTCCTGGCGTGCATCGACCTGGCCACGCTCGACGGGTGGATCACTCGCGCCGCCAACGCCACAGCCCTCGCAGACGTGTTCGACGCCTAGCGGCGACGCCGCCAGCGACCCGCGCTCGACTCCGACCCCGACCCCGCCGACAGGCGGCCCCGATCCCCGCGCGTCCCCCCGTGCCCCAAGCGAGCGGAGCGCCGTGTCCCCGAGAGGCCGGCTGAGGTCCAATCATGCCCCCCATCCGGCCGGCTGGGGACACGGCGCTCCAGCGAGCGCTATTCCCCCCGCTTGATCGCGTACGCCCGGATCTTCTTGTGCAGGTTCGTCCGCTCGACGCCGAGGACGATCGCCGTCCTCGAGATGTTCCAGCCGGTCGCCTTGAGGGTGTCGACGATGTACTGCCGCTCGGAGCGCTCGCGGAACTCGCGGAGGGTGAGCTGTCCGGCGGTCGCCCGACTCGCCCCGGCTGCCGAGTCGCCCGGCGAGTCTTCGTCGCCGCTGTCGGCCGGGAGGCTGTGCTCGCCGCTGGCGTCGTCCTCGCCGAAGGGGCTCTCGTGCGGGTCCTCCGGGAGGTCGGCGATGGTGACGCGGTCGCCCGAGAGGATGGCGGCGCGCTCGACGACGTTCTTCAGCTCCCGCACGTTACCCGGCCACTTGCGCGCGACGAGCGCCCGCACGACCTCGGCGTCCATCGTCTTGGGCTTGATGCCGTTCTCCCGCCAGAAGGCGGTCATGAACGCCTCGGCCAGGACGGGGATGTCCTCGATGCGCTCGCGGAGCGAGGGGCTCCGGAGGGGGAAGACGTTCAGGCGGAAGAAGAGGTCCTCGCGGAAGGTCTGGTTCTCGACGGCCTTCGAGAGGTCCTTGTTGGTGGCGGCGAGGACCCTGACGTCGACGTGGATGACGTGCTCGCTGCCGACGCGCGAGACCTCGCCGGACTGCAGCGCGCGGAGGACCTTCGCCTGGGCGACCAGGTCCATGTCGCCGATCTCGTCGAGGAAGAGGGTGCCGCCGTGGGCCTGCTCGAAGAAGCCGCGCTTCCTCGCCTGCGCCCCGGTGAAGGCGCCGCGCTCGTGGCCGAAGAGCTCGCTCTCGATGAGGTCGCGCGGGATGGCGGCGCAGTTGACCTTGACGAACGGGCCGTCGGCGCGCGGCGAGAGGCGGTGGATGGCGCGGGAGATGAGCTCCTTGCCCGTCCCGCTCTCGCCCGTGATGAGGACGCCCGCCTTGGTGGGGGCGACCTTCTCGATCTCGTGGAACACCTTCCGGATGGCCGGGGCGCGCCCGATCATCTCGTACTTCTCGAGCTGCTCGCGCGACACCTCGGCCAGCGCGCGGCGGGTCTTCTCGGCGGCGAGGACGTTCATCACGCTGACGAGGACGCGCTCGCGGTTGAGCGGCTTCTCGAAGAAGTCGCTGGCGCCGAGCTTGATGGCCTGCACCGCGTCGCTGACGCTCGCGTGGCCGCTGATGACGATGACGGGGGTGTGGCGGAGGGCGTCGTCCTTGTGGATGCGCTCGAGCGCCTCGAGGCCGCTCATCTGCGGGAGCTTCACGTCGAAGATGGCGAGGTCGACCGGCGTCTCGGGGCTGCCGAGGATGGCCAGCCCCTGCTCGGCGGTCTCCGCGCCGAGGAACTGGTAACCCTCCCCCTCGAGCACGAGCTGGAGCGTGCGCCGGATGTTCTTCTCGTCGTCGACGACGAGGACGGTCTTGGCGGCAGGGGCCCCAGGCGGCGGTAGGTTGGGGGCTGCCACGCGCTCAGACCCCCCTTTCCTTCATGAACTCGAGGTACTGCTGGGCCTGGACGACGTGGACGCTCCGGGAGAAGTGCCGAAGGACGGCGGAGAACGAGTCGCGCGCCTCGCTCCACTTGTGCATCTTCAGGTACGTCTCGCCGAGCATGATGAGCGCCTCGGGCTCGAGCCCGGCGTCGTCCGAGACCTCGCCGCCGATGGTCGCCCGGCTCGAGAAGTTGTGGATGGCGTACTGCACCCGGGCGATGGTCGCCTCGTAGTTGCTCTTGTTCAGGTAGAAGCGCGCGACGTAGAGCTCGTGGCGGATGAGCCGGCCGGTGACGTCCGTCAGGAGCTTCCGCATGCGGGCGGTCTCCTTGCTGGCCGGGTAGTCGTGGATGAAGCTCCGGAGCTCGCGGTACGCGTCGAGCACCGCGGCCTGGTCGCGCTCCTCGCCCGAGGCGAGGAAGAGCGAGTCGCCGATCTCCTTGTACTCGGCGTCGGCGATGCGCGAGCGGGCGTAGGCCGTGTCGTCGGCGATGTTCTGCCCCTGGTGGTCGTGGACGAACTGGCGGTACTCGCGGATGGCCTCGGCGTACTTCTCCTGCTCGAAGTCGGCGTCGGCGATGCGGAGCTCGGCCAGGAGCACGTACTTGCGCGCCGAGCTGAACTTCCGCTTGAACTCGCGGAAGAGGTTCTGCGCCTCGATCCAGTTGTGCGAGTTGAACTCGGACATGGCGTCGTCGAAGGCGCGCTTGGCGTTCGAGGTGTAGTTGAGGGCCGTGCGCGGGGCCTCCCCCTCGCACCCGGTCGCCCCGAGCGCCACGGCCAGCGCCAGCGCGGCGACCCACCCGCGGCCGGGCGAGCGCGGCTCGGCGAAGGGGCGCCGGGAGGGCTGGGCTTGGGGACGGCCGCGAGGGCGGAGCATGGCGGCGGCCACCCTATAGCAACAGGCCCCCCTTTGCACCGTGGTCCTGGCGGCGCGCCGCCGTCCGGCAGAAGTTTTCTAGACGGACGGGGGAAGCGTCCTAGACTCGCTGGATGCGTCTTCGCCGTCACCTGGCCGTCTTCCCTTTCTCGTGTCTCGTCATCGCCGCCGCGTGCGGCGGGAACAAGAGCAGCGGCTTCGGCGACTCGGGCGGGGGCGGGACCGGGACCGGCACGGGGACCGGCGGCGGCGGCGACAGCGGGATTACGCTGCTCCAGGACTCGGGGTCGCCCCTCGTCCAGACCGACTCCGGCGCCCCCGACGCGACGCTCATCGTGGGCGACCCGACGACCTGCGCCCAGGCCGTCGCCTCCAAGTCGTACGTCGGCTGCGACTACTGGCCGACCGTCACGGCGAACCTCGTCTCCTCCGTCTTCGACTTCACGGCCGTCGTGGCCAACACCCAGTCGGTCCCCGCGAACATCACGGTGACCGGGCCCGCTGGCTTCAGCACGACGGCGACCGTCGCGGCGAACGCCCTGACGAAGATCTACCTCCCGTGGGTCAAGGAGCTGAAGGGCCCTGACGTCAGCCTCGATCCAACCGCCTCGACAGCCTTCCCCAACTCGGTGACCGTCAAGGGGGGCGCGTACCACCTCGTCAGCAGCGTCCCTGTCACGGTCTACCAGTTCAACGCCCTCGAGTATCAGGGGCAGGGGGGCCCCGCCGGGAAGAGCTGGGCCGCGTGCCCGGACCTCACCGGGACGGGGGGCTGCTTCTCGTTCAGCAACGACGCGTCGGTCCTCCTCCCGAGCACGGCCATGACGGGGAACTACCGCGTCACCGGCGAGCACGGGTCGACGCTCCTGCAGAGCGGCGGCCTCATCGCCATCACGGCGACGCAGGACGCGACCTCCGTCACGGTCACCCTGTCGCCGACGGCGATGGTCGTGGCGAGCCTCGCGGGGGACATCCCGGCGACCGGCGCCAACAAGGCCGTGACGTTCACGATGAACGCGGGGGACGTGGTGCAGCTGATGGGGACGGCCAACGACCAGGTCGACCTGAGCGGCTCGCTCGTCTACGCGACCAACCCGGTGCAGGTCATCTCGGGCCGGCAGTGCGCCAACCAGCCGGACCCGATGGCGGCCTGCGACCACCTCGAGTCGAGCGTCCTCCCGGCCGAGACCCTGGGGAAGGACTACGTCGTCACCGTGCCGACGAGCCCGCACGCGAAGGTCATCGGGCACACCGTCCGCTTCTTCGGCAACGTGAACGGGACGCAGCTGACCTACTCTCCCGCGGCGCCCACGGGGTGCCCGACGCAGCTCAACGCCGGCGAGGTGGCCGAGTGCTCCGGGACCCTGGGCTGCGCGACGGGGATGGCCAACGACGGGACGGGCTCTCCGGTCTCGGTCTCCTGCGTGACCACGAGCTTCGAGGTGACCGGGACGCACGAGTTCGCCGTCAGCTCGTTCATGCTCGGCGGCTCGGCCGTCGACCCCGGCGACCCGGCGCAGAGCGAGGGGGACCCGTCGATGAGCCCGATGGTGGCGACCGAGCAGTACCGCTCGCGGTACATCTTCCTCGCCCCCACCGACTACACCGAGAGCTACGCCGACGTCGTCGTGCCGACCGGAGCGACCATCACGCTCGACGGCAACCCCGTGACGTCGACCCCGGCGCCGCTCAACGCCAGCTGGGGCATCGTCCGCATCGCCCTCGGGGCGGGGCAGGACGGCGCCCACCTCATGACCGGCACCAAGCCCTTCGGCGTGCAGGTCATCGGCTACGGAGCGTACACGAGCTACCAGTACCCGGCCGGCCTCGACCTCGCGCAGATCGCCCCGCCTCCGCCCCCCCCGACCTCGAAGTGACGGCTCGGCGCGGGTCACTGGGGACGCCGTGCGTATGGCGGGGGTGCGATCGCCCCCGCCAGGCGCCCTTCGGCCCTATATGCTTCCCCCGTGGTGACGAAGGCGGGCGGGATGCCAGGCGGTGAGGCGGAGGACCAGGCGCCGGCCGATCCGCTGCTCGGCCGCCACGTGGGCGGGAAGTTTCTCCTCGAGAAGCTCCTCGGCGCTGGGGCGATGGGCGCTGTCTACCGCGCCCGACAGACGGCTCTAGAGAAGGTCGTCGCCATCAAGGTCATGCACGCCGAGCTCGCGCGCGACGCCATGTTCGCCGCGCGCTTCCACCGCGAGGCGAAGGCGGCCTCGCGCCTCGACCACCCCAACTCGATCCGCATCCTCGACTACGGGCAGGACCCGGACGGGCTTCTCTACATCGCGATGGAGTTCCTCGACGGCCGGGACCTGGCCCACCTGCTCGTGCAGGACTGGCCGCTCCCCGACGCGCGGATCGTCGACCTCGTGTCGCAGGCGCTCGGCGCCATCGCCGTCGCGCACGACCTCGGGATCACGCACCGCGACCTGAAGCCCGAGAACATCATGGTGCTCCGTCGCCGCACGGATGACGGCGTCGACATCGACGTCGTGAAGGTGTGTGACTTCGGCATCGCCAAGCTCGTCGAGGCGAGCGACGAGCCGGACCCGGCGCGCCCGGTAGGCCCGGGGCGCGGCAAGCTCACCACCGCCGGCCTCGTCATCGGGACCCCCGCGTACATGTCGCCCGAGCAGGGGCGCGGCGAGGCGATCGACGGGCGCAGCGACCTCTACTCGATGGGGGTCATCCTCTACCAGATGCTGACCGGGCAGCTCCCCTTCGACGCCCCGACGGCGCTCGGGCTCGTCGTGAAGCACCAGACCGAGGTGCCGGCGCCCCCGTCGTCGCTGCGCGCGGGGGTCGACCCGCGGCTCGAGGCTGTCTGCCTCCGCGCCATGGCGAAGTCTCCGGCCGATCGGTACCAGACGGCCCGCGAGCTCCGCGCCGCGATCCGTCTCCCGGCCGACGCCGTGTCGGCGCCCCTCCCGCTCGAGATCGCGCCGACCATGCAGTTCGTGGCGCCGGTCGCCTCGGAGCCGGAGGTCGCGACCGCCAGGACCGAGCTGCAGCTCGCGCCGGCGCCGACCGGGAGTCCGGCCGTGTTCCCGTCGCAGGGCGTCACCGCCGTCGGGGTGCCCGGGTCGGGGCCGGCGCGGCGCTGGCCGCTCGTCGGGGCGGGGCTGGCAATCGCCGGAGTTGCCTTCGCGTTCGCGTGGGGGAGGGGGACCCGGCAGGCGGTCGGTGCGCCGCCGGCCGCGCTCGCGGGGGGGCAGGCCGAGCTCGCGCCGGCGGTCGTCGACCCCCCGGCGCCGCGCTCTGCGCCTCGGGAGGTTGTGACCCCGGATCCACAGCCCGCGCCGCCCGCCCCGTCGTCGCGACCGGGCGACCGCGAGCCGCCCCGACGCCCCTCGAGCGCACCTGGAACGACCGGTCCCGGCCGTGCCACCGCCGCGGTCGCGCAGGCGGACCCGTCGCGCCCGAGGGGGGATTCCCCGGCGACGGGCGCAGAGCCTCCGAGGGCCGACCCTCCCGGGACGCCGGACCCCGCGCCCCAGGCGGTCGCTTCGGCGCCCGTCGTCGCTCCGCCGGCGGTCGCGCCCGCTCCACCGGAGTCCCGCCCCGCCGCCGCGTTCGATCGCGCCACGGCCACCGTCGACCTCGGGACGCCGACGAACGTGCAAGGGACGACCGGGACGAGCGTGATCAACGCGCTCGCCCACGCACGCGGCGCGGTCACCGAGTGTTACAGGCGCGCCCTGCCGGGCCTGACGGCGCCGCTGGAAGGGGGGGGGAAGTTGCACATCGAGACCGACGATAGCTCTCGCATCACGAGGGCGAGCGTGGACGGGCCTGGAGGCGCGAGCGTCGCGTCCTGCATCGCCGCGGCCGTGAACGGGTCGAGGGTGGGCAACGCCGACACCGGCGGCGCCTCGGCGGACATCCCGCTGACCTTCAGGGCCCGATGAGCGGCGGTCGCCTCATCATCCTGGGTTTCGCCACGGCGGCGCTCGCCCTCCTGGGCTGGGGCTGCACGTCGTGGGCGCACGAGGGGCTCGAGGTCGCGACCCTGCCCTCCGAAGTGCAGCCCGACTACGCGCTGTTCGCCCGGCGCTGCTCGAAGTGCCACTCGCTCGCCCGGCCGCTCACGAGCGGCATCGACGACGACGCCTACTGGCTCAGCTATGTCACGCGCATGCGCCGCCAGCCGGCCAGCGGCATCTCGGAGGAGGACGCCGTCGTCATCCTGCGCTTCCTCCACTACTTCTCGGTGGAGGAGAGACGGAAGAGCGGGAAGCTTCCGGCTCCCCCGGCCGCCCCACCCCCTCCGGCCCCCCTGGCGTCGCCGCTCCCGGTGGCCCCTCCGGCCGCCGGGACCCCGGGGGACGCTCCCCAGGACCACGGACAGCGAGGGCCCTGATGCGCTCCAGCCTCCTCCTCGTCGTGGCGCTGCTCGCCGCCATTCTCGCCGTCGCCTCGCCGGCGCGCGCCATCGACCGCACCTTCGCGGGGTCGGCGCAGGTCGACTACCTCGCGGTCCCGACCCAGCCGTCCGGCGACGCCAACGCCGGGACGAACAACGCCATGGACGGCTTCACGTTCGAGGCCGGGATGAAGGTCGCGGTCGACATCTCGAGCCACCTCTCGGCCAACGTGAAGGTCTGCTACGGCTGCCACGGCTTCGAGATCGACATGGCGTACTTCGACCTGCGCGTGTCGGACGAGCTCAACTTCCGCGTCGGCCGGTTCAGCCCGAGCTTCGGCGCGTTTAACCTGCGGCACGATCCGGCCAACCAGAAGCTCTCGGACAAGCCGCTCCCCTACGACATGGGGCGGATGCTGCGGAACATCGGGTGGGGCTACAGCGTGCTGCCGAGCCCATTCCCGGACAACGGGCTCGAGGTCAACGGGACCCACTGGTTCGGGTCGAGGGCGCAGCTCGACTACGCCGCGTACGCTGTCGCGGGCTTCCGGACGACCGGCGCCGGGGCGCTCGACCTCAACTTCCCGCTCTCCCGCTCGTACCCTTACGCATACTACGTGGACAACAACGCGCGTCCCGCCGGCGGCGCCCGGCTCGCGCTGACGCTGAAGCCTGGAGAGTCGTCCGACCTCACGCTCGGCGCGAGCGGAATGGGGGGGACCTACGACGACCAGAACTCGCTCTCGTACCTCATCCTCGGCGGGGACGCCTCGCTCAGAGTCGACCGGACGAACCTCCGGGCCGAGTACCTGGTCCGGCGCACCGAGTTCTCCACGGCCGATCCGGCGCTCCTCAAGTACGTCGTCCCGGGGAGCCAGGGGGACTACTTCACCAAGCACGGCGCCTACGTCGAGATCGAGCAGCCCGTCGTCCGCGACCTGGACGCGGTCGCGCGCGTCGACGGGATGCTCCGGGTCGGCAACGTCGCGGCGGGAAGCACGCTCACCAACCGCTCGTGGATGCTGAGGGAGACGCTCGGGCTAGCGTACAGCATCGAGCGGAACCTGCGCCTGAAGGCCTCGGTCGAGTATTACGAGTTCAGCGAGGCAGACCTCTCGGGGAACACGCGCGACCTCGGTATTCACCTCGGCGTGGCGGGCACCCTGTAGGCCGCGTCCCGGTGAGGCGCGGCCGCTCGGACGCGCAGCGTGGGGGACGCCGGGCTGGTGCTCGCCTACTGAGGTGCCGTCCTGGCAGGCAGGGCGGGGGAGTGGACGGCAGGCGCGGGCTCCCGCGCGACGAGCAGCGGCAGCACAATCGCCGCGACGAGGCCGGCGAGGGCGATCCCCGCGGTAGCGACGGCGATCGCTCGCCCCGTACGGGCCGCGTGGCGATCGTAGGCGTCGAACGCCATGACGTAGAGCATGACCTCCTTGCCTCGCGCCTCGGTGATGCGCTCCAGGTCGGCGATCCGCCCGCGCGCAGCGTCGAACTCTGTCCCGAGGTTGGCGCGGTCCGCGTCGGCGGCGTGCCCTACCGCCGCCATGGCGTCCCGCACGGCCCGCTGGGCCTTCGACGCCTCCGCGCCGCGCCCTGCCTGTCTCCGGCGGATCTGGTCGGCCATGGCGGCGTGCGCGTTCTTCGCGTCCCGCACGGCGTCCCTCAGCGGGGCGAGGGCCCGACGCGCGCCTTCGAGCTTCTGCGCCGCCTCCGCGACCGCCGGCTTTGCATGATCGAACTCGGCCTGGCGCGCAAGGACCTCCGGCCCGCGGCTCGGCGGGACCTCCGCCTCCGTCGCCGGCCCCTCGCCGCCGCCCGCCGACGCGTTTCGGAGCTCGATGAGAGCCCGTTTGAGCTTCGCCTCCGCACGCTGCGCGGTCGCCTCGGCGCTGGCATGGAGGTCGGTCAGAGCGGCCTCGCGCGACACCGCCTCGGCGAGCTCGGCCTCGAGGCGGTCGACGGCGGCGGTCCGGGCGGCCAGGGCCTCGGTCTCCGCCGCGAGGGCGCCGTCACGCTCGTGGAGGACGGTCTCCGCCGCGGTGACCGCCCCGACGAGCTCGGCGTAGGCCTCGTTCCGTGAAATGAAGGGCCAGGCTACCTCGGCGAGCGCGACGCGCGCCTCGTCCGCGTCGGCCTGGGCCTTCTCCTGGGCCGCGGTGCGAGCCACGAGCTCCTTTCGGAGCTCCACCTGCCGCTTCCGCACCCGGTAGGCGTAGCCAGGCGCCCTCCACCACTGCGTGGGGGCGCGTCCGTACGCGCCGACCTTCTGGGCCTCCGCGCGCTGCGCCTCGGTGGACGCCGTGTCCACCGTTGACCGCGGCTCGCGGCTCGAGCCGCTCGGCGTCGGTGTCGCCCCGGCGCTCGAAGCGGGCGTCGCCGCGGCCCCGTCGGTCGGGATGACGGGGAGCTCCGTCCGGCCCAGCGAGATGGGGGCGACGA
>Ga0316217_10003780_pt1 | contig 16885 bp, 7 predicted proteins | sample 1anoAmetaG_FD_203633 | JGI IMG/M metagenome (GOLD analysis project Ga0316217, IMG submission 203633) | Freshwater microbial communities from Trout Bog Lake, Wisconsin, USA - 1anoA | ecosystem: Environmental > Aquatic > Freshwater > Lake > Hypolimnion/Profundal zone | place: USA: Wisconsin...
GTTCCTGCATTGAGCATCTGTTTCACGTATTGCCAGAGCGAGGAATAGCGCACACCAAATCCGTGTCCATGCGGAATATGGTTCTTTTCGCAGTACTCGACCAACTCGATGCAAGCCTGGCGATCATGGCCCAGCGGTTTTTCGACAAAGATTGCCTTGCCTGCTTTGGCAGCGAGCATAGCCTGCTCGACATGCAGATGCGCGGGGGTGGAGATGAACACGGCCTCGATTTGCGGATCAGCCGCGAGCGCGGCAACTGAATTGAATCGCTTCAGTGATTTGCCCTCTTCCTGTTCGGCAGCCGGGAAGGCCTCCTCGCGCACATCCACGCCACCGATGATTGCAAAGCAGCCAGCGTCGCGCAACGTTTTGCGGCGCGCGCCACCAAAGCCGCCGACGCCAACAATGCCGTACTTAATGGGATTATTCATTTGTATGATTGCACTTTCGTTCTTGTTTTTGTTGATGGAGAGTTCAGGCAACACCGGCTGCCTGTGGGCTGTAGCCGCGCTCATGCAGCAGGTCGTAGATCTTTTCCATGACCGGCCCCTTCTCGCGGATATTGCTGAACCACCAGTAGAGACAGGATTCGTCCGTCATGGCATCGAGACAGTAAGCAAAGAACTCGGCTTCATCCGCGAAGTCGTGCCCCAACTTCAGCACGTCGTTATCCTTGTGCATATCCAGAACCAAGTGCAGGGCCAACACGGCCGAACCGCTGAACTCCCGGATCAGGGTGGCCGGATCGTCTGAATTGCCGGGGTTCCAATTAATCGCGCGGACATGCTTGAGTTGTCGGAGATTGTCGAAATACGGCGCGCGCCAAGTACAGGAATGGTAATAGAGTGGCCCAACCGCCGTGGCAATGCGATTCACATACGGCAGGCTGAATTCGGCATGCATCACGGGTGAGATCAAACTCATCGTGTCGTCGGCTACCATCGTACCGGTCCCGGAACACCAGACCAGGGGAAACCCACAGGGGTTGTACCGGTCTCCCGCCGCCTGCTGGATGGCTTGGATATAGTCGATCTGGAATTTCGTGATCTTGTCCAACAACTCATGCACTGCTTCTGGAGACTCCACCAACGCCAGATAAAACGATTGGTCCCACATCAGTTCGGCAATTCCCAGCGGTGACTGGATATCGGGGTTGCGCACCCGGTCGCCCGGCGGCAGGGTTCGCGCCAACTCGGCCGTCCGGCGGATCATTTTCCCCGTCTGTCCGTCACGGGGATCGGGAATCACGAGATCACACACCTGGGCAGCGTTGGTAATCAGCGGCTTGATCCATTGCTTGCCGTCGCCGATGTCGACCGGCGGACAGCCGAAAGCCAGCGGCACCATGCAGGTGCTGCCCCCGCCGCCGTGGGTCCGGTACGGCGTCCAGTCCCAGAGCGGCAGGCTATTGAGTCGGGCGCTGCCGGTTTCCGCACCATTGGCGGAATAAAAGCAGAACTTCTGCCTGGGATTGGCGAACGCCTGCTCCAACCGCGATGCCATTTGTTCTCGGCTCATGTTGATCCTATCGCGACGGGCGCTTCACGCCAGGGGGTGTTGGCGCCCCCCTCCGCAGTCCCGATTGTTCCGCTGTTTCCAGAACCCGAAGGTGTTCGCGGTCGAGCTTGGTTAAGTGAAAGTGCAGCGCCTTTAATCCCGGCGTCAGATCGCGTGGCGGGTCGTCACGGTGCGCCTGCATGACCAAGATGCGCTCTTGGAGCTTCGCCACATATCCCGGCCCGTGGCCGTACATCATCCAATCGCCCATGGGGCTAAGAATCAGGAATTGGTCCGGCCGGCCTTCGACCAGCTTGATCAGATCGCGCGTCACCTGAATCTCGTCGTCCACAATCTGAGGCATTAACCGCCCCGTGCCCGGTTGTTTGCCAGGAACGATGTACCGCCCCGCTTCGTACCAGTTGTAATACGAACGCTGGTAGAGATACGCCAATTGGATATGGTCACGCTGTCGTCCAAGGATCGTTGCAGTCTCGCCCGACGCTGATTTCGCTTCCCGATCCAGCTTTTCTGCGGCGCCCTGCAAGACCGGTAGTGTTTCCTCCTCGTACATATGCCGCAAGACCCAGTCCCGGTTCTTCTCGTCCGGCTCGTGTGGCACGAAGAATCCGGGACCAGAGATGCGCTCATTGTCCTCGAACCCCAACTGCCAGTAGTATGCGACCTCGGCGCGCGTCAGGCGCGTCAGGTCGGGCACGATCGGCCCCGGTAAAAGCTGTTTAACCCCGCCGGCAGCATGCTGCCACAATGGCCGGCGTGTGATGGCGCGGTCGCTCGCGCGCCAGGCCTCGACCAACGCCGCCGCATGTTTATTTCCAACCCAGCGTTCCGCAATGCCGCGGATTGCCGTGTCGGTGTCAGCCTCGATGTGGTCATTGAGCATCTTCATCAGTTCGTTGTTTATATCCCACGGCACCAACGCGCGGGGACTGATCGTTCCCCACGCTATCATCTTACGGGCGCCGATCCCCGCCAACGCCTTCATCAGTCGCGCAGCCTCAAAGGGGTGCGGGACGTACCGCAGCGGGCAGAGGTATTCATACGTCGGCAACGCCACGTGGACCAGTGGCTCCCGACCATGGACTGCGGCCGCTTTGAACCGCTCCGCAAAATCACGGGTGCGGGTCTCCGACTCGCGGACGCGGTCGAGTGACTTGAGATCGAACCGCCGCTGATGATAGGCCCATTGTTCTTCCAGGCCACCTGTCCACGAGAGTTGGCCAAACACCCCGCCAACGATTCCCGCGGGCGCAAGCTCAAGGATCTTCGCTCGCAGCTCCGGTTGGAACCCGGACGTGAGTTGGACCCTGAATTCCGGGTTCCGTTTCTGGCCGGCCTCCAGCAAGGTCCGGAGCCAGCCCATGACGCGGTTTTCCAGGGGGCGCTGCCGGTTAAATCCCGCGCCGTTCGGTCCGGCGTACGAGTCGGGGTTGTAGTCGAACCCCGCCCCGCTGTCAGAGGTAAAGATCGTGACGGCGGCCAGATCCGGTACGAGGTCCATCATCTTGCCCATCAAAACCGCGTAGTGCTCCAGCACCTCCTCCCGATCGACACAGAGCGCGTATAGTGGCGTCTTGCTGCATGTGGGATTATCCACCCGCGCACCGCGCAACTGAGGATGCCGGGCAAAGAAACGTTCCGGCACAAACTTCGGTTCGCACAAATACAGCACCGGCTTGAGACCGTTCCGTCGCGCCGCTTCGGCACAGCACAGCAGCACCTGGCGATTGCGCTCCAGGTACACCTCGGGATAAATCCCAAACGAAAGATCACTGCTCACGAACAGATCCAGCGCCGGCCCCAGGCTGGCAAACCAGAGATAAATATTGTTCGGATTGCTGATCGCCTCGGGGTGGATCATGTCGGGCACGTGATTGATCTGCACGTGCGTGAAACCGGCATCCGCAACGGTGCGCATAAACGCCTCGGCGCTGTCGCGCGAACCGTCCAGCGGAATGAGATTCGGATAAAAATGAATCTCGGTAAATTGGGGTTTGATTTTCGCCTTTGCTGATTTTTTCATTGGTTTTTTTTGGAGATTGGTTGGTGGTTGGTTCATGTGCCGCGCTTCATCTGTTTCGCATCCAGTGGTTGAACGACCCGCTGTGCGCCGCGTTCGTAGCAAATGCCGGCACGACCCTGAAACACGATGCCGGCAAGACTCGTGCCAACGACGGGGTTTGGCCGCAGGAAGATCAGGTCGCTTCCCTCCGCGTGGCGCACGCGAATCGTCTCTTCCCGCGTCGCATACTCGATGACCGGCGACATCTCCCGCTCGCGGCGAGGGAACAGCCCTGTGACAAACGTCGTGCCCGGTGCCGCAGGCATGTGCAGCAACCAATGCTCCGTCACCGTCGGATTGCACAAGTAGTCGGCGAGTTTGCACCGGCTCGCTGCGCTCAGAAGGTCGGGGTTGACGATACCGCGGGAGAGTTTGATCGCCGGCGTGGTTGGTTCGAGAACCAGCACATCCAACCCCATGTTAAAAGCCTTGTGCCCCGGGAACCAGATGTGACCATTGCCGTGGAGTTTTGGTTCGCGTGAAAGCACGTCCAGATTCCACTGACAGGGATCCGGCCCAACGACGGAATCCTTTATGATCACATACTCAACGCCACCGGGCTTGGCGGATTTAACGAACACAATCTCGCGCGTCCATCCACTGCGGTGGGTGTCATCGACGTAATTAGCGTCACAACAATACCCCCGCGGTGCGACGACCGCCCGCACATAGTCCGCGACCTCCGTCGATCGAAAGCACTCGACCAGACCGCTCGGCTGGCCGGGCTTGCCGAAGGTCACCGCGTTGTGTTCGTCCGCCTCCGCTCCATTCTGAACACGCAAGGCATCCAACGCCAACGGTACTCCACGGCCGAAATAGTGAAACGAACCTTCATCTTCATCATGATGCGAATGCACGCGCCCAGCCTTGAGGAAAAGATAACTTTCCCGGTCGCTGCCGCCATGGCTTCGCAGCACGGCGCCGACGTTTGGTAAATCGTAACTGCCATACTCCTGGGCAACGGCCGGGATGCTCGGATCATGAAAGATATAATGTCGCGTAAGCGGATTGGCGTTGACCCCGAAGTGATCGGGAGCTTCACTCACCGGCGATCCCATCGCCTGCCACGCGGCCATCAAGTGCGATGCGGCGAGCGGGTCGGCCTTCTTGATGAACGACGCGAGTTGCGAGAATAACAAGAACGCCTTGCGCGCCTGTGGGTGATGGCCAATCGACGGCAGGAGCCGCAAATTCTGGTCGCGCGGATCCGGCGGACAGATCACTTTCAGCAAGAAGCGCGCACCCGCCAGAACATTGGAATCCGCTGAATAGTCTTTTACGCCGCAATGCCGCAGCGCCCACAGCGCGGGCAGGTAAAGCTTCGCCCAAGTGGCCGTGAGATAGGAACCGACGTTTTCTTCACCGCCCCCGTCGGTTCGCAGATAGTATTTGAAATCCAGATCCAGTCGCTCGACACACCCTTGCGCCCAGACGCTTCCGCACGGATGATCGTGGAGAAAGAGTCCCACAATTCCGAAACAGGTGAACACATCGGAGTTGAAGTTTGGCAGGTAAGTCGTCTCCCCCGGCCGGAGCGCATACTGCCAGAAATCGCCATCGCTCAGGAAGTACCCGGCCAAGGCACAAACGCGACGGGCTTCCCGTTTTTCCTCGGGGGTGAACGTGTCCCAGACAATGTCGCAGGCGATCGCGTAGCGGCGCAGTGGCCGGGCAAACCCAATGGCGTAATGCCGTCCCGAATACCCCTGCCGAAGCACTTCTTCGACCAGCTTCCTCGCGTTGGTCTGCGCTTCGATCTCCTGGAGACTGACTCGTTCGCCGGTAAGAATATGACGATCCGCCCCGCGCCACCGCCGGAACCTCGCGTGATTCTTGCGAAACGCCGGGATCGTATTGATCTTCCGACGAATGTCTGCGAAATCTGCAGGCCGACATAAAACGCGCGGATGTGCATCATTTCGGTCAGGCCAATCCACCACCCAGTCCTTGACCTTATCAAGTCGCAGATCCCCCCGGCGTGTGTGCAGCGCCCACAACGGGAACTCGGGATCGGGATCGCAACGAAGCGGTTCCCCTCGGTTGGTCTTGACCGGTGGTCGCGGAACGACCGTCAGCAACCAGCGCCGCGTCACGTTCTCGATGGGAAACCGGAAATGCGGGCCGGCTTTCAAGTCAACCAACAACACCTCCGCGTTCGCGCCGGGAGTGCGATGCGCGGGATGAATCATGTCATCCGGTGCTTTCCAGTGGCAGATGTCCAAGGCGGCGACCCCGAGCAGTTCGGGTCGCCGGCTCTCGTACACGCCCAGCCAAGCGCCATCGATGAACGGCAGTGCCGGCCGCATCGCCGTGTAGGTCTTCACTGTTGGCGAACCGAGCGGCAAATTCATAATTTCCCAGGAACCGGTCGAGTGCGTGACCATTCGATCGCCGTCCACCGCCAGAACGAAATTACTCGTCGCACGCGGGCGCGTGCAGGGTTTTGCAATATCCGCGGTCTTTTGGTCCCAGTGTGATTTGCTCAGCGTGCCGATTTCCCGGTAGGGCCGCGGTGCCGGCCAGAGTCGGACTGGTAGAGTACTCTCCTCGGCCACTTCACAAGCGTCGTCGGTGGGCCGGAGTTTGAGACGCATCTGGTAGGTGTAATTGCCGGCAAACGCGTACCGCACCTCGGCTGTAGTCCACAATGGTCCGTGTTCGATCACCCGGGTCCGCACCGACCGCACGGTCAGCGGACTCTCCAACCGGCCCCGCCCGAGCCACGGTCCGTTCTGGCGGCGCACGGCCACGATCGGTCCCACGGACACGCCCGGCCCGCTGGCCGGTAATTTGAGAGCGAGTACACCATTGGAAAAGATTACAAAGCTACCGGTTCGCGTGAACCGACAGTTGCCGGATGAAATCGCCGGTTGGCCCGGTTCCAGCTGGTATTCCCGTCTCTCTCCCGGTAGGAGATTCTCCACCAAGATCGCGAGCGAGTGGCCGGCTCGTTGGCTCGGAACTTCGCACCCATCCCGGGTGACACGCACATCCTTTCGCCGCAATTCGGCCGGCAGCTCGTACGCGACAATCTCGCTGAGCCAAAGTTTACCGAGTGGCTCCGCAAGTGTAAGAGTGTACCGTCCCGCGCCCACTCGCTTGAGGTGCTGCGGTCGAATCCAACAATCATTCATTCCTTGATCAATCAGCATTACAGTTCCTCCAGTTTGACAACCCGGCGTTCATGGGCCGATCGGATCGCGGCGAAGGCGACACGCGTAGCCCAGACGGCATCGTCGACGCTGCAGACCACCGGACCGGTTCCGAGTATCTGGTCAATGAAGCCATCCAGCATATGGCCGTGGCCTTTGTCAGGATCAGCGGTAAATTGTTTCATTGGGTCGCCGCTGGCCGCGGCTTGGGCGCACCCGGCGCGCTTGTGTTCGAGCCAGTCGAAAATCCCGTTGGGAGCCGGCACCGACCGTCCGCCGGCCGCGTGCATCGGGTAGGTTTGGCGTGCCGGGGCACCGGCGATACCGGCGGTGCGGATTTCCACCATGTGATCCACCACCACAATGCCGCCGTTGCCCATCATCTCGTACAGTTCTTTTGGGTAGCCAAATGTGCCGTTGGCACCCATCGCGATTGTGGCCAACGCGCCGCCCCGGTACCGGATCACGACGCCGTGGTTGAGCATGCCGCTCTCCATCGCCACGACCTCGACCGGTTCGTCCGCCAAGAACCAGTTGCAGACATCGGTGAAATGAGTCATCTCGAACAACAGCGCGCCATGTGGCGCCTGAGTCTTGTCGAACACCCAGCGTTTCCAACTGTACCAATCGTCGTTGATGCACACGGAGATCCCCGGTACGCCGTCCTCGGCCAAGCGCGGCAGATTTTCCCCCTCATGTTTGAAGCGCCACGGACACGGCTGCGGTTGGCGCATGTGCGCCTGGAAAATCCGGTGCGCGTCAATCATCGCCGGCGCGCAGCGCCGATTGTGCCCCACACAAAACGGGATGCCGGTCGCGTGCACGACGCGCTGGATTTCGCACATCTCCGTCAGTGTGGTAGCCAGCGGTTTTTCGACGTACACGGCTTTGCCCGCCGCCGCGGCCGCGGCGATCACCGGCAGGCGCAATTTCTCCGTCGTCGCCAACACGATCACCTGCACGGCTGGGTCGGCAATGGCTGCCTGCCAGTCAGTCGTAAGCCTTTCCGTTCCATATTCCTTCTGGCAGGCCGCGAGCGCCTGTTCGGACACGTCACAGCAAAGCCGCAACCGGGCGCGGGGATTGCGAGCGATATTGGGCAGGTGCGAGCCGCGCGCCATCGAACCGCACCCAATCACGGCAAAATTCAGTTTCTTCATAGTAGTTTTTCCCTGCGACTCCTTCACAAAACCGTCCCCAATCCCACAGTTGGTTCCGCCGGTAGCTCATGCCAACCAGCGTGCGGCGTGAACAATCCGCCCAACCGCGGTAGCCACGCCTGATTCGCGGCCGGCGTAAATTGAGGCGAGTTCAGTTCGACATCATTCAGTGTGGGGACATGGGCCGCAAACAGCGCCGCATGAATCAAGGCCAGCCCCGGATTCGTCAAATCTTGGAATGACAACGCCAGACCGTGTTCGCGAGCCCAAGCGGCCGCAGTCAGGGCAAAACTATGACCTTTGCAGGTCTTGAGCGCAAACCCGCTCCAGCCCTGGGACGCGGCAACCGGCAGCAGTTCCAGCCCCGTCAAGCCCTCATCCAAAAGTACCGGTTTCAGTTTCGCGACCTCCCGCCAATCGAAGCGATGTACCGTGATATCCCGCCCGGTCGGTTGTTCAAGGTACCGCAAGGCAGCGTAGGCCGACGCGTCCGCCTGCCGGAGCCGGTGCAAGTAATCCAGCACGCTGGCGGAATCGGGATTGGCGCAGTTGGCATCTACCGACAATTCAATATCCTTGGCACCCAGCGCGCCGGCCATCCGGTAAACGGCCACGGTTTGAGCCACGTCAGCCGCGTTGTCCCAGCCGAGCAGTTTGATCTCAATAGTGGTCTCCCGACAGATGTTTTCATGAAGCCGCAGCCCTAGCTCCGGCGGGTGCGCCGGGTGCCCGCCGCACCAGCGGGGCAGGTCGCCAGCGATCTGCTGGCAGAGCCGGCGCAATTCGGCATCGCGCCGAGAGCACGTCAGGCTCGGCTCCGGCCAAGCCCAAAGATCACTCAGGTAGATGCTCCCGCGTCCCAATGCCCGCCGACCGGCAACGCTTACCGTCACATCCGCCCGGGCTTCAGTGAACTCCGTGATCGCGCCTCCAGAAATAATCAGCGGCGACAAAAAGCGCTGGACGACAAAGTCCACTGTCGCGCTGACAACTTCCGCCTGACACACTTCGTTCATGCCGGCTGGCTCCGCTGTTGTCCGTTGATGCGATGCATGGTTCTCAATCGCCTTTCAAAACCCGGTACTCGCCGGGCTGTAAAGTGATTTCGGTGGTATCAAAATCCAGTCCCGGTAGATCCATCGCCTGATGCAACCGGGTCGTAACCGGCTTGTCGGTCAGATTGTTTACCGATACGTGCCATTGGGGTGGATTATCGAACAAATGCATCACGCTGATGGCGACGTTCTTCCCGCGCTCATCCGCGGCCACCGGATGGCCGATCAGCACCTGCGTCATCTCGGCCTTGTCGACATAAAGGGGAACGTGCGCACTGCCCTCAAAATCCAATCCGACACCGCGATAGCGATTCGCACCAGTGCCGTAGGTGCCTTTCACATAACCCTGCTTCTGGAAGAGGCCGGCGGTCCAGTTGCGGTTCAGGTGTGGGACCCGCACGGGCAACGTCAGGTGCAAATCGGTTGCCGGCTTCGGAATGACCACTTCGACGGCGTAGTCCTGCGGCTCGAAGTCCACCAGGCCGGCCACATCCGTCTTGGCGCCGCGCAACACCTGCATCTTTTCCGGCGCAGCGAGATAGGCGCGAAGTCGCTGCACTGCTTCCGTGGTATGAATCTCGACATCCACGGAGGTGTTGAGCGAGATCAATTCGAAGGTGAACCGGTCGCCCGCCCTGACCGGTTGACCGGCAATGTCCGCGTGCACGGTCAGCCAACCGGCATTCTTCACATACCGGTTGACGTCGAGAACAACGGGGGAACCTTTGACGACCATCACGTGAGCGCTGGCGGTCGCGGGACTGTAAGCGGCAAACCAATCGCCATCTTGCAGATGGAAATTCTCGACTTTTCCCACGGTTTCACCGTTGATGACTTTTTCGACCACGGCCGGCTTGCGGCCAATCACGAGAAACGTGGGGGACGCCTTGGGAACACGGCCAGTGCGCAACAGCGTCAACTCTTTGACGGTGCAATCCTGTTTGAACGTAATCTCGTCGCGAAACACGCACGGGCGCATGCCATACCGCATTCCGCGGATGGCCAGATCGCTCTCGCCTGGACCAATCGTCGGCGGAAAGTAGTTTTTGAACCGCAGGGTGTATTCCATGAGCTTGGGCTTTTCCCCGTGCGGACCGAAGGTATGCCAACAGTTGGCAACTGCCTTGACGTTGTCGGGGAACGTTTCATTCTGACGCGACGCCACCGAAACCACCCCCTCGTCGATGGTCTCGGTGATGGGATATTGATCGAACCGGGAACCGGATTCCGTTCCTTTGTCCGTGACCAGGTTCGGGCGCGATTCCTCAAATTCGATCAAATGCATGCGGGCGGGTGGCCCACCATCCCAGGTCGCGCCGGCGACATCCACCGGCAATTCCGGCGCCGCAGCCACCGGCAGCGGCCCGGGTCCGTGAAAGGATTTTAGCATGGCGCCGCCGTAATCATTAAAATGGTCGGCGCAGTACGCGATGGAATCGATCCCGTACTTGTAGGAGCGGCGGGCAAAACTGACGGCCTTGCCGCCTTTGACGTCGGTCGCGATGGCGACCAGATTCTTCATGACCGTACCGTCGAGGACCAATTTCTGGTTGAAGTCCTTTTGTCCGTTCAGCACAAACCGCCGGAACACCTCTCGCCCGTTATAGATTACGATCTCCTTAAGGCCGACCGTCGAGGTGACATGCAGCGGCGATTCCATGATTGCCGGGACGGTGACAAATTCCTCTTCCCCGAACGTCATCGGCCGGTAACAGGTCGGCCACTCGTGGATGATGGGACCGTCCGACAAGAACACGTTCATGCCGTCGTACGTCGTGCTCCAGCGCAGCGCGTCCTGCATGAGAGATTTCAGGCTCCGGGCCTGCGCATACGTCAGGGCGTGACCGCTCTTGACCTCCTCGATCAACTCCGCCGGCGAATGCACTTCGTTGACCGACACGGGCGTCGGCGGCATGGTGCTCTGGAGCGTGGTCAGATAATCCTCGGTCATGTCCTCGACAAGCTTGCCGTCCCGGTAGTAGCGAATGGCCGCTAGGGCGCAGTTCCGCTGAAAGGGCATCCGCAGGCCTTGGCCGCTGTCCGCCCAGTCGTAGTACCCGATATTGCGATACTGGGTGCAGTGCGCGATGTGGAAATTGAACGAGGAATGGCCGTTGTACCCGCTGTACACCCCCGGGCTTTCTTCGGGTTGGATGTTCAGCACGTCGTGATTCGGGCCGGTCAGATAGTCGGGATCGTTGGGCCAGAAACCATCTTCAGCGATGCAGAGCGTGTGGTTGCCAATATTGTTGCGGATGGTAAACCCGGGAATCAGTTTCACCTTGCTGTCGGAAAGGTTCTTGCACTCGGCGACGAGCTGGTCGTACTTGGCTTTGGTCAGGTGTTCGAAGTTCTCCATGAACACGACGAAATCCAATCCCGCCTGCTGCGCGGCTGCTTTATAGTCCTGGACGCTGCCCTGGCCGTCGCTGAATGCCGTACGCGCCCCGATGAGCCCCTTGAAGATGGCCGCATTCTTCGGGGGGTTATGCCATTGCATGACGTCGTATTCCCAAAACCAGTATGTGTAATCGTTGTATTCGCGGACGAATTTCCGGTAGTTGACCGGGATCAGCGCGCTCTCCCGGGTGGCATAGCCACCGACCGCGCCGCTGGTGAGAGACGGTTCAGCCAGCCAACGGTAGGTGTTCTCGAGAAGCCGACCGAAATCGCTGGCCTTGCCTTTGATCCCCTTGCTCAACACTTCGCGGTTGAAGATAAACTGCGTGCCCGAGCCGACGGAAAACTGGGGCATCATCGAGACCAGGGCAATCCGCCCCTTCTGGTAATCACGAATGGCAAACAGATCCGGTTCGGGGACGCCCTCCTTGCGACACGGGATGCCGGAAATATGATCGCCGAAATCATAATCGTCCTTGCTGCCAAAGGCACGCGCGTTGGACGTTGTGGCCCCCTTGAAGACCACCTGCCAATCCTTGCCCACCACCAAGGGATTCGCGCCCGATCCGTTGTAATGCTGCACAGACGGGTACCAAATGCCCTTGATGCCAGTGCTGACGGGAGAAGGTCGGACGTTGTCGGTGAATTGAAGCGGAATATCATAGGAAGCGTTGGTCAGCTTGCCCTTGAAATCCGGGTTGGATTCCTCGATGCGCTCGCTGGCAATCTGGGCGTCCCAGAGCGCGGTCAGGTCGCCGACGTGTTGTTTCGCCACGTTGCCTTCGTCGGGAATGAGCAGCACACCGCCGCCGCCGGCGACATACTCCTCGATCATTTTCCTGAAACTCGCGGTCAGCTCCGGCGAACTATGCTGGTTCTGATGGCACACGCGGTACGCATCGGGCGTGATGTAGATCACCAACACGTTGTACTGTTTGATCCGGTCCGGGTTGAGCTTGAAGAACTCCTCCAGCTCCTCGGTGTAATCAACTTCGAACCCCTTTTCGTGGAGTTCCTTGAGATAGGTCAGGTTGACCAACCCGCCCCGGGTTCCGCCCGGAGAACAGAACAGGATGGATGGCTTTGAGGCCGGGGCGCCAGCCACCCGACCAGGACTTGCGAAGGGTAATAGCATCATCAAGACACCAGCAGCGATATTCATCAGATTCTTCATATTTGGATTCTCCCTATGGGACCTGCGTTTCGCCTGGCGATTTCGCCAGTTCGATGGCCACGTCCAGGTGGTTGTCGGTCTGAAAGTCCGCCGTGGTCGGCAGCCCGTGCCTGGGGGCCGGGACGCCCAACAACGTCCACCCGCCATCGAGGATGCGTAGCGGATGCTCGACCCGGCCCACCGACCCGAGCACCTGCGACGGTCGCGTCGGGTTTGCGTGATCGAGCAGCACCGGTTTGCGAATTTCCAGTTCCCCAATGCCCGTGGACTTGAACCGGAAGGTAATCGTCCCCGCCGGGATCTCGTCCGGTATGGCAATCGTGTGGGTGCGGACGAAGTTGGTCCGCGGCTGTCCCGCGTCGCCCGAGAACTCCAGCAGCCAGAGCCGGTGGATCTCCTTGAAATCCGTGCCATCCGTCGAGACCTCCACCGCGAACCCTTGAAGACACGGCTTGCGGTTGCGGACGGTCACCAGGAGTTGCCGGCGCGCGAGCAGCGGATTCGAGTCCATCACCGCGCCCAGGTTCTTCGCGCATTTTCCCAGAAAACGCCGCAGGACCTGATGTTCCTTGATGTCCTCCTCGATCAACTGCGCCAATGGGTTTGGCTCGCGGGTGTACCGGGCCGCGCGCCAGAGCGCCTGGGTGGCCGCGAGCGCCGGCGGCGCCTGACTGGCTGCGGCCGCGAACAGGCGCTCGACCCGGGTGATGGCTCGGCGTGTTCCGGCAAAGTTGCCCGCAGCGAAAGCCTGGCGGGCTTCGAAAACGAGCCCTGACCCTGAGGTACTCAGCCGTTCCTTCGCGAGATGGTATTGCCGGATGGTAAACGTGTCGGCAAGAGTCACCGGAGCGTGCTTCGTGATTCGGGCCGCGAGTCTCCCATACGTCACCACCTTTTTTCCCAGCCGATCCCCGGCTTCGACAATGGCGGTCTTCACAAGGCGGCTTCGAACGATCTGGTAATTCCAATAACCGGCGCGATGATCCGCATCGAGCTGCCGGATCAGCCGGCCCCAGCGGCCGGCTCCAGAACCGTAGAGGCGGCGCAGCCCGTTCGCGATCTGGCGCTGCGGATCAAATTCGGACTCCGAATCGAGCCACAAATCCGCGGCGGCGGCGTTGACGAGGAACGTCCACTCGATGGGCGAGTAGACGGGACACCAGGAGGTGATCGCGAGGGCGTGGCAGCCCGTCCGGTTGCCGTAGCGCCACCAGGACTCGATGTTGCGCAAACGGTCGGCCACGAGTGGATACGTCTCGGCGAAGAACGGCCCGTTGTTCGGGCAAGCCCAGGTCTCGAGCCCGGCCTTCACGAGCGCCCCGGCCGAGTCGATTTCCGCAAAGTTGAACAGCTCGACCCGCGGCCGGCGCGGGAACGGATAGTAATACCAGTCAAACACCGCCACATCCTTGGGCACGTTCCGGATCTGCTCCGGAAAGTAGTAGAACATGTCGCCCCAAACGGCCATGCGCAGTTTCAGGGAGTTGACGATGCCGTGCAACCGCCGGAGATGCTCGATGAAGAGCGGGCCTTGATTCGACCCGCCAAGTTTGGGCCGACAAAGCGAGCAGACACCGAGGTCGAACGATTCGTCCAAGCTCGTGTGCAGATAGCCGGCCGTGCAGAATTCGGCCATGTCGGCAAAGAGATCCTGGAACAGATCGAACGTGCCGTCGAGCGACGGACAGACCTGCCCCGCCACGATGGGCAGGCCGTCGTCACCCAGTGTTTCCCGCTTCTCGCTCAAGTGGCGGTATTTCGGATGCTTGAGGATGTAGCCGGTGTGCCCAAGGGCGGGGACGACCGGAATCACTTTCAGGCCGCACCGCGAGGCGGTCCGGACCACCTTCTCCATCTGGCGCGGAGTCCACGCTTTTCGCTGGGCAAACTCGGGATGCGAGGGGAACCGGTAGGCGTCCTCCAAATACAGGATGAGGGTGTTGTAGCCCCAGTCGGCGTGCCGGGGGATCCACTTCTCGATAAAATCCGGCCGTTCAATCTGGCGGCCCAGATCAATCTGGAATGCCTTGATATTCATGGTTTTCATTTGATTGCGAAGATGACGGATTTCATTTCGCCGGACACCAGCTCGATGGATTTCGCCGCGACATCGCCGAGGGCGGGATTGAGCCGCACCATCACTTTCACGGGCTGATCGCTGACGTTGTTTACCGTCGCGCGCACCTCGCTCTTGCCGTTCGAGGTGACGCCGATTCGCACGTCAGCGTCATCCGCGACCACGGGATGGCCTGCAAAAATGCGGTGCGAGCCGCGGCGGGTGTCGAGCGTGAAATAGCCCTGGTTGATCACCGGATCCACGGCGCTCGGGAACCATTCTTTGCGGTCGAGATCGAACCAGGCAAACGTCCAGTTCGGGTTCATGCGGGCCACACGAACGGGCAGCCGAACCGGCAAATCCGACTGGCTGACGGTCCCCGCAAACCCGCTGTCCTCGGGCTCGAGTTCGAGCAGGAACTTCGTGTCCTTGACCTTGCCGGTTTTGATGTCGGTGACCGTATAGGCCGGCGCGCCGCGCAGCCCCATTTTCCTGGCGAAATTCTCCCAGTCGGCGGTATTGGCCGGTTCGCCGGGCCGGCCATGCATCAGCAAGAGGCGATACGTCACCTCATCGCCGGCCTTCAACTCGCGCGGTGCGTCGAGTTGCACGGAGACACGGATATTGGGATAATTGGCGGCGACCTTGGCGGTATAGCCGCTGTCCAGCGCCATGGCGCCGGTGGAGCCCAGTTGCGCGGGAAAAATCATGGCATAGCTTCCCGAAACCATGGCGCCCTGGGCGTAGAATGGCTGGGTTTGGTTCAAACCCGCGACGGTTTGTTCGGGCGTGACCAGGGCATAGTGATCGCCGTTGCCGGGCTTGCCACTGACGGCGGCGGCGAAAATCTCAACGGGATCCTTGAGGTTGGCCGCGTTCTTGAACTGAATGCGCCCCTCGAGGAGGATGACGCCGGCATCACCGGCCCGCGGGGCAATATCGAGATACCGGACCCTGATCTCAGGGTCCTTCAGCTCCCGCGGCACCTGTCGTCCAGTCCAACCGTTCCCTTTCGCCCCATCCAGGATGCCGGTGCTGGTGTGATCCTGCAGAATGCCATCGCGCGAACAGACCGGCACCTCCATGCGCGTTTCCATCACGGGCCACATTTTCGGCTGCTGGGGGTCGCGCGCGAACTGGTGAAACAGTGTCGGCACAATACTCATGGAAATCGGACGCATCCCGCCGTCAACCCCCGGTGGGCTGATCACGAAAGCGCGCATGCCATAACCGGGGAAGACCGCAAAGAGCTCCATTTTCCGCTGGTACGGCGCGCTGGGACCGGTGAGATAAGGACCGGCCTCATCCGTCAGGACGGCATCACAAATGGAGTTACCGCGATCGCTGCACATAAAACGAAAATTCAGGTTATCGCGGATGAATTGTCCGCCTGTGATGGCCTGTTTGCCCCGGGCATCGGTGATGACGGCAAACAGATTCCGCTGCTGGTCGTGCGGCAGATCCGCCGTCACGGTCACCTTGGGTTGGTTGGGGCAAAAGCGGCGCAGCAGTTTTGGGCCATCGTAGATCTTAATATCGGTGATCGGTGCGGCGGACTCGACGGAAAGCTTAATCCGGTACTGCTCGGTTGACGCCACATACCACTTGCCGCCCGTGTTGCGGGTCGCATTGACACACCGCCAGTCGGTGACGACGGGGCCTTCGCTGACAAATCCCAGATACGAAGCAAGAGAGCCGTGGTCCCGGAAATACTTTGTCAGATCGCGCGGCTTGTCCAAGGTCAGGTAATTGCACATCCGGCCGGCCGCCGCTGTCAGGTCCTGCTCGGAATAAACCATGTCCACAGCCATCGGAAACGGATCATCCTGGACGCCATGATTGTGCGCATAGGACGCACCGGCCTCGTCCGTCAGTTGCCCGGCAATGGTCGTGCGGACCGGCCACATATTGTAAAGGGTGTAATCCCATGGATGGAGTTTGTTTTTTCCAATGTTGTACGGGCCGTTCGGCACCACCCCAACCGCAAACCACCACTCGGGACTGATGATCTGCTTCTGGTTTGGTGAAAAGTTTTTCCGGTCCGGCCACTCGAAATCACCGAACGCCACCCATCGGGCACCCGTGTCGTCCGCGTAGTCGAGTCCCGGCAGGGCCGCGAAATCCTCGGTTGAAGTCGCCCGGCAGATCTGCCGGAGCTGCTCCCATTTCTCGGGCGACAACGTCTCACTGCGCTCGCCTGCTGAGGCCATGGTCGCGCCTTGTTTGAAGGCCTTCTTCTTCCAGTCGCCATCCGCAAGCACCTCCAACTTCTCCGTAAATGCCACCCATTGCAGACCGCTGGCCTTGG
>Ga0316217_10003781_pt1 | contig 16884 bp, 9 predicted proteins | sample 1anoAmetaG_FD_203633 | JGI IMG/M metagenome (GOLD analysis project Ga0316217, IMG submission 203633) | Freshwater microbial communities from Trout Bog Lake, Wisconsin, USA - 1anoA | ecosystem: Environmental > Aquatic > Freshwater > Lake > Hypolimnion/Profundal zone | place: USA: Wisconsin...
TTGAATTGCGCCAGTGGTACTTTTATTGTAATTAAGATTATTTCCTCAATAATGGAGTTTGCTCGAAAACCATCAAAGATTGCGCTGCCTTCACCGATGAGACCAGATCCGTCTGTGTTGGCTGCAGCTCAGGGTTCAGTCTCTTCAACAACTACTGTGTGGAGAACTCAGTTATTGGCTGCAAGAACGAAGTAGACCATTCCTGCCAAGAATGCTACCCACCTTTCACCCTAACCGGCGGCCATTGCACCATCAAAGACTGCAAGGCCTATAATGACTACGGTTGTGTTGGCTGTGAATGTGGAAACTACCTCACTGACGACTTAACCTGCAAAAAGATGGAACTGGGTTGTGTTAGATACCAAAGAGGAGTATGCACCGACTGCCTCATCAACTTCACCTTGAAAGGAAGTCAGTGCTCCATCTAAGGCTGCCTATCAATGAGCGGAATAACATGCTCAAGTTGTGATGCCACTAAATACGATAACATTGACGGTGGCTGCGTACTGAAGAACTGCCTTGTCTGGAAAGACGGAGACTGCAAGATCTGCCAGCAAGGCTACAGCAAATCAGCCGATGGCTGCATCCCAAGCCCAACATCTCTCACTACTGAATGAATGATCTGATATTGTTGGATATACATAATAAATCGTGGCATTTAGCTAATATTGATATTTCATAAATAGTTGAAGCCATGTCCTTCCAAAATACGATTCAAGAAGACGGGTAGCTCTTTGTTCACTCAGAAGCATTAACATCAACGTCATCCCTTCCTTTGGCCACATCGTCAATGTCTCTGAAGTCGACAAACAAAGACAAGTACATTCACATTTATGCAGTTGCAGGAAGTATAGGCCTGGAGAAGCAAAAAGGGAGCTTTGCATGCCCCTCCCCAAGGTTTTGATCCTTCTAGATATGCCTCCTTCAGTGTTCGCGAGGTAGTCTAATAACCTGTTCCCTCAGAGCATATTCACGACTATGTCGAAAGGTCCAGGCTCAGCAGAAGACTAGGATTTTGATAGTAAATCAGAGAATTATAACAATAAGATTCTACAAAACATCATTGTATACACTCTACATAAGATTCAGGGGGCATAGAAATCCAGATTTGTATTTTTCGAGAAAAATCAATCTACAAGCAAATTCTTTGTTATCCAGCTAAAAAAGGAAATATTGTTGCTTCAAATTTTTTAAATCAACAGTAGTTACATATATAAGTTCAATTTGTTTAAGATTTCATGATCAAATGTTTTCTAACTTTTCCTTGATTATCTTGGCGATAAGCTCTACAATCTATGCTCTTTATTCATCTATTATTATCCTCACTTCATGATTGCTTGACTAAATAATCATAAAAATACATGGAAAATTGAAGTTCTTTTCTTTCCTTTAAAAGCTAACAGCTTGTGTTAGGGTAGATTATCGTACTAGAACTACAAGATGGGAAGAGACCACAATACTTTACGTTTCACCACGTCCAGATAAGCAATATACTATCGCATTATTACTAAATATTACTCACCTCCAGCTGCAGCAAAGCAATCCACGAAAGTTACGTTCAAAAACTTGTCTTCGTTGGCTGGCTTCATCAAGATTGATTGGATTTGACTGTCGATTTTATTGTACTATCTCATGACGAAGCATTAAGTATAGAATACTCGAGGATAGCGCATTCTTTCAAAGTTTGCTTTGTCCTCAAAAACCAAAGCGTTGTTCTTTATTCCTTCTGTAGTCTTTGATGCGAAATCTATGATGCCAGTCACAGGCTTTACAACCAAACCTGCTAATCCTTTAGCAGCCCCCTTTACAAAACCAATAGCTCCTTCTTTGCGTGCACTTTGATAAGGCTGGGTAAAAACTCCCGCGATACCTGCTTTGAAACCATACAAAATAGCTCTGCCTCCCTTTTCAAGACCTTGGAAAACATTCTGAGGCCTTCTCATTTTCTATTTCTACCTATGCTATTCAAAATCCTTGTCGAATGCAAAGGTCGCCAAACCAGTTGAAACAGTTCCTGTAATTTTTGACAAAGAGTTGAAAGCGCCACCCACTGAATGGGCAACAAGCGACCCTGTTCCCTGAGCTATTCCTTTTCCAAATTATGCTGGACCGTTGACAAATCCTTTTGCTGGTTTTTTCGAAAAGTCCTAGAAGCCAGTAGAAATGTTTCGAAGTAGGCCCATTGGATTCCCTATGATGTTCAAACTTCCAAAGACTTTGTAAAGCTGGTTGATGACATCTCCTTTATACCTAGCGATGATCTTGTTTGTGATACCGTCTGCTGTATCAATGCAATTGGTGATAGCCATTCCGCTCAGCCTAATAGGGGCGTCTTCAATGTTGGAGACAACAACTCCAACAGCAGACATGATAGTGTTCAATAGTTGGTTATTTTGTAGCCCCAGCTTTTTGAGATTGAGTTCGGCTGAAAGGTCAATATAGAAAGGACTAATTTTGATGGTCTTGATGAAGGTTTTATTGCCTTATTTGGGGATCTCAATACTTTTCCATCTTTAGATTTCGGTTAGTAGATAATAAGACTAGTCTTTGTAATTCAAAATCTAGGTAAACTCTTTGGAAATTTGGGTCACAAGGTTCAAAAAGTCCAATGAGAACTTGACGACAATATCATTGAAATCAACTGAAACCTCATCAATAAAGGTACTCTACTTGTAAGTGCTGTTGATAATGAGCATAGAGTTGAACACCCATTCTGGATTTTATTCTCTAGTAAACTCTTCAAATTTGTTGGGCGTCAAAATGACTGGATTAGACAAATGGTGAGGATAGGCTTGATCTATTTGTAAAAAGCCCAGCTTAAACTGATAAGTAGTCTTCTTATCAGTCTCATCCAATATGAATATCAGCCTCCTCAAGGTGATTACCAGAGATTAGTAGGGTCTTGCGATGATTTGGGAGTTTTGGTTGATGGAGATGATGATTTCTGGCAAATTTATTTGGATATATTGCTTTTATATTTACCTCTTCTCCTCAACGTTATGCACTTAGTCAACTACGATTGTCTTTCTTTTTTCATTGAATTGGATATAAACTTATAAGGATACTTCGCCAGAAATGCTTTATCTTTTGACCTTGATATTTTCGCGTAATTTGAAGTTTAAGTCGTCTGGAAGTACAGTTACTCTTAGTGAATCTTTGGAAAACTAGTGATTAATTTATAGTTGAACTTCAAACTGTTACTTTCCTTGGTTTTCGTTCGTAAATTTAAAAGATTAGCCGATTCCAATACTCCTTTTTTCATTCAAAATCTACACTTTTATGTATTTTGATTTTGTTATTACCTCATAAGGCAGATCTTACTCACTTACTTAATTTATCTAGTAAAATTTGTACAAATCGACATTTTTGGACCGAATTGAACAATAGAGAGAACTCCTTTGCCCTGTTTACTGGCTTATTTATTTGCTTACAAGCTTTACGTAAATGCTTCCCTACTCTGGCAAAATAAAAACTTTGCTTCTCTCAAAACCTTCAACTTATAGAGTGTAACCATTATGCATTTTATCTTTCACCTAAGGCAATCCAAATATTGCACTCTGCTTTTCTCCTTTTGCGATGAAAGAACTGAATTTAGTAGCAAACTCTTACTTTAGGATCAAATCTCTTGAAGTATTGTTACATACTATTGATTTGCTTGTAAGGACAATCTTCTTGCAATAAATATCGCAATTATTACTCATCTTCATCAGAGATATTGTGACTCCAATAATCGTGAACACACTTTCTAACTTATCATTAATTTTTCTGTCAACTACGATTCTCGATTGAGATGATCCCAATCCTCCAATAGGTACGGGAGTTGCGAAGTCAAAAACGGAATTAACCCCACAAATTCTAAGCTTATCACCTACTTATGACCCGATTAGGACAACTTTATCATCAACATTCACATCATTCTTCCTCTGTCCTCCTAGTATCCGATAATTGTCTGCTTTTTTTTACTTCTCCTATTGAGCTAGATTACCATAGATAATCAGCTTGTCCTGTAGCTCATTAATGATGATTTTTTTGCAGTAGATAGTCAAAATGAATTGATTCAATGTTTTGAGCTGCTAGAACACGAAATTCAAATGAGTTACACCGTTAGATTCATCTTAGAGTATGATTGAACGTTACTACCCATTCTTCTATGGGTCAAATTTGAACTTTTTGGTCCAGTTATACCCTGGATACGATATTTTGAGCTAAATTTGAGAAATATTTTAGCTGGCACATACCTAATGAGTAGTCTGATTTGGAACAGTTTTGGTGTTGATAGTTTTGGCCTTGCTGATAAACTGTAAGCTCAAAGCTTTAGGAATGCAGTTATTGACGATAAATGGAGAAACTAGCTGAAAGACCTCATACTTGTTCAAATATATCTTCCTATTCCACAGAATGTTGAATTTTTTGTTAGCAGCTGTCAGAGTATTAATCATATAGATGTTTTTCACCTATACAACTTCAGTGTAAGAGCTACCATTCAGAGAAATAGCAAACGATTCAATGTTATCAAGTGGAATCTTTTAGCCAACTTACACTTTTTTCGGAACGTTGGAGGCGTTTCCTTATCTTTTGATGTACACAGCTTGCAGGAGCTTATTTTAGATCATTATGCTCGGGATAAATCTAATGAGTCTGTTTAGTTTTTCAACATCGTATTGTATGAAGTATGTGGAAAATGAAATCCTTAGAGTACCAAAATGGTCAAGGCTGAAAACATAACTTTCACCCTTCAATCGGAACTTTATCTATCGGTCATTATCAAGCTTTATCGGTCCTTTGAATAAGGGGTCAAGTTGGAACTCTTTCTATTATCTCTCAAGGAAGATTGTTTAGTTTGTTATGTTTTAGAAAATGAATGGAGATACTTAGATCTAGAGCTATTATTACTACTTATCTTCCTTACGATTCATTATAAAGTCAGCTATCGCGTAATTTATGTTCTCTAGCTTTTTTTTATACTTCATTGCCGTTTATTTTGCAGCTAGTAATGTTGAAAGCATTTGAGTACTAATATTTATCCTTAAAATGTCAGTTTAAATGTCTGTCTCCTCTTTTTTCTAAGACTATCTTTCTGCGCCAGGTTCTGCTTGTATTTGATTAACTTATACCTGAGGCTTCGACTCAAGCAAAAATTTAACATTTTGCCCATCTTGTGTCAAGAGGATCAAGTAATCTATATTTATTTGGAAAGGTTCTATAATGGGCTCCCATTTTGAAGAACGAGGGTTGAAGAAATGCAAGCTTATCAATGGTACAGCCGAGATATGAGTTTTAATGAGGTACTGATCCATAAAAGGTTTCAAATCCTGGACAATCAACCTGAGAACTGGCATGAAGTTACTATTGCAATCGTTAACAAGCTAAAACTGTATTGGTTAGAAATTTCCAGCCAAAGTCGTGCGATTCTGAATTGTACTGGTGGCTTGCTTAGAAACCTGTTCTAACATCTTTTAGGTTGCTTGCTAGCTTTGAGGTTTCTCTTCATCCAGAGCTTTTAGGTTGTCTTTAATGATAATATCGATGTTGATGAAATCTACAAAAGAACAGAAAAAGATAAGCTTGTTTACATTTGCCTAAATTTCTGTGCAGAGCACAAAAAACTCATTCTTTTTGATATAAGACTTCTTTATTTCACTATTTATGTTTACTGGCTTCAGTATTTATCTTTTATTTTTGATTTCCCCTTCACTTATTTTACAAAAGTAAAGAGTCAAGTTTTTCAGCTGAATCAACATTTGACTGTGGTTGAGCCTGTCCTTTGGATCTTTATCGAAGAAATAATTTAGCTATTAGACAGTTCTTTAACCTTCATTTCTTATACTAAAGCTTATGTTGCCTTCAAAAACAATAAACTTTTGTTTATTGTTGTCAGATATGCTGCTGACAATTTTCTTGATGATAATGTTGAAGCTAGACTTCTTCTGCGTATTAAATAATTTGCTATGTGATTCCATCCCTTCAACAATTCTAGGAAATATCTCCTGCACAATATCAATTTCTTTCTATTTCAAAGGCTTTGGACCTTTAATGTATGCTTCATCAGTTATAGCTACTTTACTCAATATCAACAGTATTTTAACATCTATGTCGATAACAAGCTCTTCTATTTCAATTGAAATGAAGCTTTCTAGATTTCGATTGTTCATAATAAATTTCATAAACGGCTGACTACCTTATTTCTTTTTGATCTTGTCCCTCCTATCAAAGAGCTTTATTAACTAGTTGGTATTGGTTTTAAAGTTTTAACCTATCTCGTGAGTTTTTTTATAACCCAAAGCGTTGAACATTCCTCTTTCGCATAAAACTTATCTGTGCATGAGAATATTCTGTTCTACTTTGAACTCTATTGCAGTTCCATAAATGTTATCAATAGAGAGGTCGATATTCATTTAATTTTGGATTTGCTCAAAATTGAGCTTGAGCTAATCCAGCAACAAAAAGGCTATAGGCACTGATTGATCGGTAATAAACAAAGATAAGCATTAGATATCTAGCTTTAGGTAAAATGGTGCTTTTTTCTATTCTTTTTGAACTTAGGCTTCACTCTTCTTGATATCGAAGAGATAGTTCTAAAGTCCATCATCATGAATGATACTCCAATTCAAACACTTCATTATAAAGCTATAGTCCTTTTGGCTGATTGCCATGAAAAAAGGAGTCATACTACACTAAACCCTAAGCCCATTCAAAAATTGCTATTTGTACTCATTTTAGTAGTAGAGGGGATTAGCGATAAGATCGGTGCTGCACTTAATGTTCAGTTTATTAGTGAGCTAGTACTAATGTTATTTGTTTTCTTGGTCATAATAATGAGTGTAAATGCCCATTCCAAAGAGCTGAACTGCAAAGTTTTCAACTAAGATAATTTTTTAGCTTGATTGGACGTAGCCTCTGAAGAAGACATTGTTTTTCACTGAAATTCTCTCAATATTCAACTGCAAATGTTCTTTTTTGACCAGCTACAAAGGGTTGGGCTAAATGAAGATGCTAAGATTTGTAAGATCCACTGTAAGATCCATTTCTGATGGTGAAGGTCTTTAATCATTTGGTTTAACAGCTTTGGCTTAATTTGGTCCTGTCTCCAAAGAAGGTAACATTTGAGTGTTGAGGTAAGTAATAAGCCTTAGAATAGGCTGCTGAGTATAGTACAAAGTAAGATTGTTAAGCAGGATATTGATAAGCATCTTTTTGTGGTCTTCATTTTCAACTTTCAGCATCTGGATGTCAAACTAAATCATATTCGTTTATTATTGAACGTTTGCTTTCATTAAAGATCTCCCAAAAGATTCGTATTCCTATTGCTCTTACATGATGGTATTAGGGTATCGACTGTAGTCAATTAAATAAAGCTGTTTGAGACTGCCTTTCAAGCAAAGTCTTTTTTGAGATATTCCAGTATATAAGCTAAGCTCACTGATACCAATCTTGCCTATCTGTGTTTTAACCTTTTAGTTCACCAGAATCAACACTATTGAATGAATTTTCACGGTGAGTTTCAACGTAAAACTTTCTTACTCTTCTTTTGGACGCTAGACAAAAGATTCAATTGGAGATTTGTCGTTTTCTCTTTAAATTTCCTCAATCTGAAATTCTTCTTCTTTTTAAGGAATGAAAAACTTCATCAAAGCTTTGACTGTTTCACACTTATAGTTGCAAATCAAGTTGCCAAAGAAAATGGCTATGTTTGAGTCCACGTGATCAAAATCAGGATGAGTTTTGCTGAATTGATTTATTTCAATCTTTATCAGTTTTTAACTTTACTTATATTGCTAAGTTTTTAAAAAGTATCTTAGCTAGTTGCTTTTATAACTATATATCCTATCTTCCAGAGAAATGCTGTGTAAAATTAAGGATATAGACTTTTTCGCCTAGTAAAGGTTAATTGAGGTCTAAAGGCCACGCAGTTAGAAGTAGATTAGGTCTTTTTATGAATACTAGTTTAAGCACACTTGTATTGATACCTTTTTTAAGGCAGCAAATACAACCAAAGTGAGAGAATTAGGGTCCCTAGCAACTTTACTTGACTTATTTTCTTCTTATTTATCGTTATAACTAGGCTATAAAAGCTCTTCTTTTTTACGGAGATTGTTGATTTTGTTTTCCCAATCGTCTATATTCTCAGGTTTGTCGAAACCAAATAGGACTTCGTTCAAATTATTCTTGATTTTGAAGTGATAAGACTTTTATTTATCCTTCGGTTCGAAAGATCTCTCTAAAGTTGCATTTTTGATGTAGTAATAAGCATAGTAATTTTCATCCTTGGTATTTAAGTAGATATAGATGTAATTTTCGCTCATAATGGCTACATACTTTTTCCACATTTGAGTCATCCCGTCTTTAATGTAAACCATTCCTATCTTGGTTGCTTTTTCTTTGATTTCAGTCTTTTCGACGATTCTCATGGTCGTCCTTTGGAACTCCATTTTTTTCTATTATTCAAAGCAGTCACTCATTTTTAGCAAATTTTTGTATAGCTAAGCATTCAAATTGACTGATAGTTGAGGTAATTAAGCTATAATTTTGAGCTTCGGAATCTGATAAGTAGGAGTATTATAAAGTTCTACAGCTAAATCAAAGTCCAAATTATCTATAACTGCATATTTTGGGTCAACCTACTTTATTAGTTTCTTTCTTAAGCCTTACAATTGGTCTATGCTTTCATATTGTCTAAAAGAAAAGGCTTTTAAGTTCATCCTAAAGACGTCCAAAGGTAAATCTTATCTAATTTATTTCCTTTTAAGAGTTTCTTCATCTGTTGTAAACTGAGTACTTCCGAGGGATAAACCCCAACATTGTTTCCTGGGCTGTCTTGGATCAAAAGGAACAGCTATAGTTACTGAACTTATTAAAAGATCGGCTCCTATCAGCTGCTTTACAGGTTTTTCTAATGATTAACTCACAGCATTTGTAGTTTTTTCCTTTATTTAACCATATTTTTCAATGGCAGCCTCTTTGTTCTCTTTGCTGACTTTTATATCTGCAAACTAGGTCGCAATTGTAATTATTTTAGGGTAAAAGACAAGCATCAGCTCAGATGTAACTAAAGTGATATCAGTATTTAGATGTTTCTTGTCGAGAGGATTCCCCACTACTTTCATCTTTACGTATTTCTTCTCTTCTATGGCACTTTAAGCCGGCAATAGTTTATAGAGAATATTGGTTAAATCCATAGATTATACTCCCATCTGCTTGAAGAGTTTGACTGCAATGTCATTTAAAGCTAAATCAAGCAAGTATCCTCCTTATCTCAATTTAAATCCAATCCCCAGTTAACTAAACTCAGCTATAATCCCCTATTTAATGATAGCTAGAGTATTTGCAATTACAACTTCAAGTTTGCTTAGTTTAAAGTTAACGTTGATGTGAAAATAATCTTCAGGTCTTTTGACTACTACAACGTCCTTCGCAAAGTTTTCATCAAGATAGCGCTAAATCTACTACATCTAATGGCTTGAAAGTTCCTTTGGTTTGCCCCAAAACCAACTTTTTCCTTTCTACTGCTTCTCTTTTATGATCCTTTCTTTCTCTTTTTTCTGTAGGTGCTATTTCATTCCGTTGATAAAATTACTGACCTACATCTTTTAAAGGACATTTTACAGTTTGTTTAGTTCCTATTTAGGCAGATCTTTTCCCCATCCTTGAATATAATGTGGAAACACTTCGAAAAATTGCTTATAACTCTAATTTCTTTCTTATTGGGATAACTCTTTAGTATTTTTGGCTTTGACTTATCTTTTGTACCTCTGCAGCCTTTCACCAAGATTGATTATCTGTTGAAGCTGATTATTTGTTATTTCTATTTTGAGAGTTTATAAAGTAATTTATAAGTCTATTTCAGGCTCTACAAACTGCTTTCCATGCTCTCTCTGAAGTAGCTTAGCCTGTGACGTCATCAAAATGATGTAATTGTGCTGGTGCTTCTTCTCTCCTCTCCGAGCGATTGATCCTTTAAGCTTTGAGGAATAATCCTATGAATATGAATCAGATTTTTAATTCCAGTATATTCCGATATTATAAAGCTAAAGTCGCTTTCTCAGAGGCTAGTTCACATATTTTGAGTCGGTTCTATCCACGTATTCTGGCTGATCTGCAGAGTTTACTGTGTACACCTTCAGCTACTAAAGAGTGACTCCAAAAGAGTACCTTAATATCATTTTTTGTACATTTTGGTGAGTTAGTCCTCATATCTTACGTGAATGTCTTTTATGGTTACTTGCAAATTGTCGATAATTTTGACAACTAGCTTTGAAAAATATCCTTAATCTCCTTACTTTGCTTTCTCTCCCTTTTTCACGAACTCCGCCAAAACGGATTAGCAGTAATTTTTGATCTCTTCCTTGCGTGCTTCTATTATTTTGGTGTTTTTGCATTCCCATTGTGAATGGGGGAGCTCTGCGATCACGATCTAAAGACCCTCTAGAAGGACTTATATCTTGCTTGAGGTCAAGGATTTCCAAGGAATGTTCATTTTGAGGCATCCGAGATGACTAAACTTGAGAATGAATGGGAGGTTGAGTCTTTTCATGATTTCTTTTTTTAGTTTAATGTTCTTGAGGATGACTTCACCACTCCAGATGCCAACATGCAGATTGTCGGAACTGAAATCTTCGATGTATTCGCCCAATATTTGGTTCAGAAGGCGTTCTACTAGAGCTTCAAACATAAAAGATATTAATTATATGGGCAAAAAACTACATGAAACTTGATAAGGTTATTTATGGCAAAAGGTTGGGCTTAAAAAACTATTTTTAGTCGTCATTTTGACAGTTCTGCATCAACTGGCACTCATATTATAATTAAAGTAATTAATGCAAATCATACCTATACATATTGATTCGCTTATATGTTCCACGATTGAACCCAAAATTTCTGAATCAACACTAAAAAACTAATTCAACATTATTTGTTTTGAGAATACTCTGCTAATACCTACTTTTGAGTATTTCAGTAGTCTAAACTTTAAATTTTGCTAAACTTAATTAGTTACCAAGTTTTCAATGAGATCATTCAATTACGAACCGTTACCTGGTTATCGATTGTGGGGAATCTCTCCTACTTGGTTTTGTGGACCCATGGTTTAATGTACACTTTGATCTCAACAAGCTTTCCACTGGATGTTTCCCAAACTATCACATACACTAATCCAGAAACAACTTGTTTTGTCATGCTCACTACTCTAACTAAGGGATCATTGGCTGAGTCTGGCGTCTCTTAATAAATTTCTTTTGATTTTTTCAACACTTCGGTTCTAATCTCCTTCTCCATGGAATCTTCAATAATGTCAAGTTCAATGGCTTAGGCTCCACCAACCTTCGGACTTGTTCTTTTTTTGTCGGAATTCTCACTTTGAGCAAGCAGTAGCGTAAGAAGTGCTAAGATGAGGACTGCTTTTTTGAACATTTCTAAGAATTTAATATAAAAAGGTAAAGCAATGGTGATTTGGATATTGAATAATCGAGATAATCATTCTTTCATTTTACACTACTGATAATACTTTAGCTCCTCAAGTACCAGTCTTTTGATTTACTCAATCTCTAATCCTTAAAGCTCCATGGTAATTGGCTATCCCTTGAATGACATGTTAGCCTCATAATCATGCCTTATGCTGTCGAAAAACTTATGATTGAGTGCCTACACAATAGTCATTCTTTTGTTGGGATTAAACTCTAGGGATCCCAGTAGAAAGTCTTCAGCTTCAGGGGGGAGGTTCTTGATGATCTATTTAAAGGGTTTTCTTGGTTTGAAATCGAAAGATTTAATGTAATGCTTAGCCCTTTAGTCACTTATGAAGTCAATTTCTGTTGGAGTCCCAATTATGCTGAATATGACTGACCTAAATAATTAAAAACTTACAGCTGGTCATGAACAGAGTGAGGAAAGTCATTGATTTTTTTGTAATTCATGTCCGGAGTCTTAGGTGGAGACAAAGGGTAACAGGCTTTTCCAGGAAACAAAGGCTTTCTTTCAGTAAAAGACTCATTCATTGTAAGTAGCTCACCCAAAATACAACCTACTGACCAAATATCAATAGCATTGCTATACTTTCTCTCAAGAATGATCAGTTCTGGAGCTCTATACCAACGAGTGGAAACATGAGCAGTTAAGTTAACTTTGGGAGGTTGATTGACCATGTGCGGACTGACGTGAACTGGCTTATGGCTCTCTTAGGCCTTCATTTCTGTTTCCTATGCTTTCATTTCGGTATCTTCCTCTTTTTCCTACTCCAAATAAACAGCTCTCGCCAAACCGAAATCGCAAAGTTTGACTGAAGAAAGGTCAGGCAAAGTCAGAACATTTTAAGGCTTAAGGTCACGATGAAGAACCTGACATTGCTGTAGATAGTGAAGACCAAGCAATATTTGAAAGATGATTCTTTTTGTACTTTCAACATCAAGCACACTATTAGTGCAGAAAATTTTTTTAATGTCAGAAGGAAGATAGTCGAGTATCAGAGAAAGATTTTTGGGATCATCTCCGTCAATCACGATTTCTCGAAGATTGATGATGTTAGGATGTTTGAGTTTTCTGAGCAAAAGAATCTCTCTAAGAATCCTCAAAGACTCATGCTTGTTTTCCAAGAAATTCTTTATTTTTTTGATGGCCACTCTTTCTCCAGTATTGATATTCACTGCCGAATAAACGCGAGATGAGACTCCATTCCCTATCTCTTTGTCTATGGCGTAACATGAAATCATAGTTCTCTGAGGCTCTTTGTCTTTGGCCATCTTCAAAAGATTCTTTTTCTTATCTCTGGGATTTAGCTTTACTCCTGGCTGCTCCATCAATTAAGCAATTATAGATATGTGAAGAAAATGATGAAATTTAAGATTGAATTTTAATATGGCCAAATTTTTGGCCTCAGCTGTTCATTTGTATAAATGCTCTCAAACATATCAAGAATATTTTTGTGTGCAATCGCATATCAGCCTTTTTTTGAAATTTTTTCTTGGAAAAATTTAAAAGAATAAGAAATACACAAAAACCTAAATCCTTCTTTTACGCAATAGTATGCTCTTGAAAAAGTGAGCGATTCAGTAAAACGGTGATCTTTTCTAAAATAAAAAAAGCAAACGATTCTTGAGCAATAAAGCTTTATGAATTGATTAAAGTCACTCTTTCCCAAAATGTCAAAGTATAAAGCTAACTTTAACTCTAAGACTTTGACAAATAAGCTGAAGTATAATTAGAATATTAGCTTAACGATTTTTTTGATATTGAGGGCATTTGACGGGAAGAAAAAAGTTCTGTGGAGAAAAGAAGATACCCTAGAGGACATATTTAATATTGAAATTTCATATTTCAAGCTTAAGAACGTTGAATTATGTGGTTTAGGTTTAGCCCTAAGTAAAAAACATGAGGTTCCAGCTGAAAAGAAAAAAAAGTCAATTTGTAATGAATGACAGAGATTAGTTCCAAACGACTATTCTAGTTCTTTTTTGCTCAAACAGATTTACTAGAATTGAAGAAGAGTGGAAAAAATGAGAAAGGATTTTCTAAATAAAAGTTTTTTGTGAGGGAAAGATAAAGATTCTTCAACTTTCAGATAAAGCTTTCATTTCATTTAGTCTTCGAAGAAACAATAATAGCACATTATTTTATTATTTTGCCTAGTAGAAAACTGCGTATTTTGTAAATCGGTTTTTGCACTTAAAAACAATTTCAGCTGCCAATTTTGATTCGAAATCTTTTATATTTCTTGTCCACTTTATTCGTATTTACTACCTTTTTTGCACTAAAAAATGAGTGCACAGCTTTATGGATCTGATTAATTAAACAAACAAACAAAGTTACCATTTAAGAAAATTCATAAGTTCAGTTTTAGCATTCTTTTAAGTAATTGGACTGAGTTTCTCAATCTTCCAGAAAGAAATCATCTATTTCTTGTTGGTTTCAAAAAAGCTGGCCTTTATATTTTAACTAAATGTTCTGAATAGTTTTTTTTCAAGATAATAATTTGAATATTTTCTTAAGCTTCCAGATATTTCTTCAATCAAATGTAAAGCTTGTGAGTTTTGTATTCCATTTATTGTGCTATTGCTTGGAGGAACACAAGTAAACATGAAAGTTTATCGGTTGCCTTCCTAAAAAACTAAGATGCGTTAATATATGCAACAGTCGGGATTAATAAACAGAACAGAAAGATTCATTTAATTGAAGGAAAGCCTTACTGAAAATCCTTTAGTAACTAACTGCTTAGTTTAAAAAACTATCAAAAGATAAGACTAATATTGATTAGTAAACATTTCTATTTTTTACTTGTTTTTCGCCTTTTCTTAGCTCATTTAGGACCAAGATTGAGCATTTCAAAAGTTTCTATCCTTAGTTTTAACATTTTCATATGTCTTCATGTTTAATATGCTTTGAATCTTTGTTTTTTCAACTTCTTCAAAAAGCCTAAATAAGCAATCAGAATTATGGGTTAAGGCGATGTTTTTCAATAAAATGATGTTGTTTCTTATGATAAGACAAAGTATTGCCAATCGAAAAGAAAAAATGTATTTCACTATTTTAAAACTTAAATCCATCTTCTATCTACAAATTTGATTAATAGTTTATACAATTATGACCTCAAAGGCAAATGCAAGCCTAAATAGCTCAATTTAGTAGAGATTTTTCCAATACTATTCAGTAATTAAGAAGGCCTTCCTTTTAATAATAAATTGACTGCTTTTGATAAGTAAATGCAAAGCGAATTCAAAGAGATCATTACCAAATTTTATGATATCGTCACCGAAAAGAAACAACTCGCTGATGTTTTCAAACATGCTCTCGAGCGATACCTCAGCTATGTCGAACTGGAGGAATAAAAAAACAAAGATAAGGATAAAGACTCGTAATAAATCAAATCTTACAAAAGCGGGACTAGCAGCTATTCAGCTGACGGCTTTACTAAGATAAAAAAGTTGTTTCACTCCACTCGTTTAGAAACTACCATTTTTTTCTCTTATTTTCTACAAATCATCAAAAACAGAAAACCCGAACTCTTAGCTTTTGTGCTCCAAAAAGTCTCGGAAAGACTGCTCACTGTCAAGAAAAGAATCACGAATGAATAAAAGAAGAAGTTTGAGACTAAGTTTAACAAACTCTATGACCAACTTAAGTTTTTGAGTGAGAGAACAAAAGGAAACATAAAAATCGACTGGCTTTACTATGAAATTTTTACTCAGTTTGAGAGTGAATCTTTACTTATGGCTCAAATGCTAAGCTCCACAAACGAAGAATTATAAAGTCTATAGAATATAAAGACAAGCGATTATGCTACTTTGTTTACCCTACTTAAAATAAAATGTCATATTTTTGATAAAAGGACGAGGTAATCCAGGATCTTTGGCTCTGGCTAAATAAAACTTTATATAGGAAAAAAAGGGTAAGAGGGCTACTGTATTCTTACTTAGAAGTAGTTTGAACTTTAGCTGCGACTTGGCAAGAAAGAAAAGCCTTAGCCATTTAAGCAATTCTAGACTGAGGAGAAAGGAATGAAGGAATTGAAGAAGTACCCAGCAATCAAATTTAAGGAATAGTTTCTATCATAAATGCTAAAGCTGAAGCAAGATTACGAGTTAAATACGATCAAAATCGCATCTCTGTTCAATTTCAAGGATTCGGTCGATGGCTCAAAAACGGTCGATTAAACACGGCAGGCATGATTGTTTTTGTTTGCTTTTATATATAAACATAATATAACTTCATTAACAGGCTTAGAGGAAAAAGAATTGTCTCTGTCTCCCAGTTTTAATGATTTTTATTATTCTTTGAAGAGATATCAGTCTCAGATAATTTTTGAGGTTTTTTATTGGAGTATATATACCGGCCTTAATATGAAAATCTAAGAAAAAAGAAGGAAAAGAAGATGTTAAGTTACCTGCCGAGACCATTTGTTCAAGGTCAAAGCATTAACTTAGAAACCTTCAAATTTTGATACTAAGGTACAATTTTGTCCTCAATATCAGAGATAGCCACACCTTCCTTTGCAAACATTTGCAGAATTCAACGGAGACAAAAAATATTTTACTCCTGGGTTTATCGTGGGCATAGATAAGCGACTTTTAGCCCAATAAAGCCAAAAAATCTAAGGAGAGCATCGGTAGCAAGTTAGACATGCTGTCCAATAGAATAAATATCTTTACTAAATTCTTAATATAGGCCTTCCCACGTCCTAATCCTCAACATTCTCGATGCTCAGTTTGCAAATGTGAGTTGAAAAATTACGATACTCATATTTTTTTAGAAGAGCATCTACAAAAAATCAAATAAAATCGATATAGCTAATACATCCAGGAACTTTGTAGCCTCGATGTAGAACTTTGGAATGGAGTCGCACCAAATTAACTCTATCCTCAACAGAGTTAGAGAAACAAAATCTAAACTTGGGTATAGGGAAAAAAAAGAAAAAAAGTAAAAGTAGCAAAGAGAATTTAGAAAAATAATCAAAATTCAACAATCTCCAATATTGAAACGAAATACGAAACAACAATAAGTTCTCTATTGACTGAAAAAAAGTAGGATTCCACCTTATCGAAAATGAAGTAAAAAGGAAAGAGTTGCCTCTAAGAGAAGTCTGCTCTGAAGCAAAAAAGGAGATAGGCGAAGTCAACTGAGCCAAAGTCTATAAAATGTCTTGAATTAAAAAAGGAAAGTGGCTAAGTCAACTGATTCAAAACCAATGCATGTTATTTGATCTTAAATATCATAATCATTAGATTAAATCAATAATTAATTTGAATGGATGAAAATTAAAGTAGCTTCAAGCACTGGGAAACCCTTGAAGACCTCCGCTACAACTTGTTCTTGGTCATGACAAGTAACAAGATGAAACCCTCTAATGGGAAGAAGGAGAACGGCTTCTATGTTGAAATGAGCGACTTCGTTGGAACCAAA
>Ga0316217_10003782_pt1 | contig 16879 bp, 19 predicted proteins | sample 1anoAmetaG_FD_203633 | JGI IMG/M metagenome (GOLD analysis project Ga0316217, IMG submission 203633) | Freshwater microbial communities from Trout Bog Lake, Wisconsin, USA - 1anoA | ecosystem: Environmental > Aquatic > Freshwater > Lake > Hypolimnion/Profundal zone | place: USA: Wisconsin...
AACCCTATTTTGTTTATATCTCTACCCTCTTTTAATGACCTCAATCCTCGTAAAACATGTTCAAAAATTATTCATATTTCTCCAAAGATTATTTTTTCCTTTTCATTATTATCTATTCTTACTGTTCAGCTGAGCATGATGTATCGTATGTTTTCGTAATTGTACTGGGTTAATAAAACGTAACCCTGTTGATAAGGTTATCATTTATTGCATACGAATAATGGACAAACGGTAGTTAACAAATCAGCTCTGCATTACCTTATCAAATGATAGGCGAGTTAGTAGTTATTTATCTAGAGTACTTTTCTGGCTGGTTTTTAATCAGCTGCTGCACCAACTATATGATGTGATAAGGTGCATATTATTCATTTCTGGGTCTGCAGCTTTGGCTCATCCGCGAGTTTACTATCTTGTGCTTGAAATAGGCTGGGATCGAATTGTAACCCACAATGCTTCCCACCAGACCCATCACGATGGCTGAGTTAGCGTCTGTGTCTCCGCCCTTGAGCAAGGTTTTGAGAAGACTGTCCATAAACTTGATTTCTCTCTTGTTGATCTAGATGCAGGCGTAGGTAAAGGAGGTCTTGAGTTTGCCGATGTTGCCCCTACTTTGTATCTAGACTTCCAGCTCCACGTGCCTCCACAGTTCCTTGAGCTTGTGACTGCCCCGGGAGTAGACCCACTTCGAGGCTTCGTAGAACGCCAACTAGTGGTCTCTGTTTTTGAATATGGTGCGCAGGATGAGCGCATACAGCAGGGCAGTTTCAGCCACAAGAGGGTTGGGGCAAATCAGGGCCATTTCATCTGTATCAGGGCAAGCCTACCTTTTATAAGTTTGTGGAAATCTCGTTAGTTCAGGTTTAGGCTCCACACTACCAACGGCAGCACTCGCACCAACCCCAGGTTACTCTCTTGATTTCTGTTCTTCTCCGAGTACTTCACCAGCAGCTCGCCCAGCCCGGCCAAACTGCCAGTTTTTTAGAACCCCCGCATTCGTCTGATCTCCACGAAGGAAAGGATGAAAATTGCTGAGACGTTGAAGGGTTTGCTTTCCAGCCACTTCAGATAGCTTCGAGCCATATTGTCTGCACTGTAGCTGGTCCCGCCTTCCACCAGTCCATAGCAAGCCGATAGCATAATCTATGTCTGGTCAGTGCCCTGTCCTGGCCCGATGTTGTAGGTACCGCCCCCATTCATCAGCAGCGCCCCAGGAATTTAGGGTACGTTATAGATTTTGTAGGCTAGATAAGCTCCCACAACGTCGCCAATGATGAATCCGAAGAAGGCGCCGTAGATGGAGTCCAGCAAGTCGTCAGTGGCGATATTGGGACACTTGCGGGTGTTGTGGAGTAGGCGTTATAGCTGGTAGGGCAGGGTGAGGTGCTAACGTTTATGGTGCACTTGTGAGGCTGAGTGGCACCTGCGTATGGCGGTAGGCTCGAACGAGGCTTCAGTCTTACTGATGAAGTTTTTGCGTTTCTATTACAGGATCAGTTCCTTGATGGTCTCGCTGATGTCCTCGGGTTCCATGATAATCGATTCCAGGGAGTAGTCAGTCCGGGACTAGCCGAGTCCGGAATCTGAGAGTTCCAGGGAGGAGATGGAGCGCAAGTCGAACGGCTGGGAGTGGGCGATCATTATTTAGTAAGACTGCTGAAATAATGCTATTTATTGAATATAAGGCCAGGCCTGAAACGTAGCCGCGTGGGACCTGCCCTCAAGATTGCTGCCGACGCCAACCGAAACCATCAGCCCAAAACAATCACTAACCTCTTATTTAAAAATAGCACTCTGCCACCCCTTCATGGTGCAGCTTGGGACTAGCCAGCAGTGCTGTCTTCCTTAGGCCACATTTAGGAGTCTGACATATGATTGGTGGTTGTTGGATGGTGCTTGATGGATTAGCTGGTGGTTGTTGAATGGTTGAATGAATTGGTGAATGGTTGAATGAATTAGTGGATGGTTGCTGGATGAATTAGGGATGATCATTTATCTAGTGTGGACTTGAGGCGGTAGAAGAGGATGTAAGGGGTATTCTAGGCACGGAACTAGCGTTCAAATTCCTAGTTGTCTGCTACATTGAACTCAGTCACCCTGCTGTCGTTGAAGAGGGCCCATCGGCCTTCGTCAACCCTGCAGTAGTACTGGTAGTGGCCTGCGTGTATGTGGGTGCCTTTGTGGGCTATGAAGCCTACTAGCTTGTACTACCCGATGTTCCTCTTGATTGGATGGTTGCCCAGTATCTTCTTCGCCTCTCCCTCCCTGTGTCGGAACCGGTTTATGTGCAGGATTAGAACTCGCGGGCGGTTGGCCAACTGCGACACTTTCACTGATTTCTTGGATGCGCATTTGGGGCATTTGTAGTTTTCATCGAGGGGTTCTTCGCGAGTGAATTGGAAGTTTTCCTTGGTGCCATAGCTGTTGATGTAGGCGAACTCGGTGTCCTTGAGCTCCCGCTAGTCCTTGCACTCTGTGCAGTATATCTTGATCTTGTACTCTGCCCTAAAGATTTCGTTGAAGGCACTCACCCCACTCTTGACCTACTTCATCTAGTTCTAGAGGCACTCAAACAGCTTCACTAGATACTCCTGGGCGTCTTCTTGATGGTTGGACGTTTTGAACTCCTCAGGCCCCAGGTTTTTCAAGTACTGGACAGTTGGCCTGCTGTTTTTTGACTGGATGCTGAGGTCATCCTCGAAAATGTACCGCAGCTCCTCCAACACTTTTAGCTTCTTTTGCTTGGCCTAGGCACGCACTTGGGAGACAAGGTTCTTGAGTTCCTGAGTTGTAAAGAGAGCCTGCACCACGCTGATGATGTAACACTCTAGGTAATGGTAGAGTTACGGTTATTGAGGTTCTGGATGCCTTTGAACTTGTAAGACTCAATTTCGGGGTACTTTTTTAGCTTCCTCCCGTTGTGCATAGTCACAGTCCACACCATCTTCTCCTTGTTGATAGTCCCAATCACCGAGTTTGACCCCTCAACTCCGTTTATTCCTATTCTCTACAGCTACTTTACAGTCTTCGCCTTGAGAACACTCTACTCCTTACAACACAAAACAGCTAGCTCAGCCCACCTTCGCCTTAGCTAAGGGTCCTTTACCTGTCCAAGATTCTGAAGGATACACTGGATGCCTTCCTCTCCGATGAAGCAGTGGTACAAGAAGCCGGCGACATAGAAGAGTATGAAGGAGAAGACCTAGTGGGCCAGCTTGGTGTGAGTCTTATAGCGGCAAGCCACGATCGGAAGCACAACTTGCTCAAAGAGAGTGCGAAGGATGTAGTATTGGTCGTTGCTTTTGAGGAGGGAGCTTACCTTCTGAAACAGCTACAGGATTTCACGATTCAAGCCTGGGTGCAGCAGGGCGATAAAGACGTTGCAGAGATGGTTCTCATCCAGGTCTTAGAAGAAGTCCTACTTGATGTTGATGAAGTACTCGATATCCTCAGAACGAATCGTGAATTTGTCGAAAAAAAGGTACAAGCTGCCATTCCTTCTCTCCTGGTTGCCCAGCAGCTCCATGATCCTCCTCAGAATCAAGTGTTCTTTCTTCTCGAAGTCGCTGATGCGGATGTCACTGACCTCTTTGACCATGCGTGCAGCCCTGAGGCCACAGAGGTGTTCGTCCCTACTCTTGATGGTGAACACACTGAGCCACTGTAGGCAACTATCAAACTATACCTCAGTAGACCGTATCTTCTAGTTCTCCAGCAGACTGGGGAGTCCAGTCATCACCCTTGACAGCACCTGGTTGCATACCTCAAGGTCCAACTTGCTCGCGTTGAAGGTCCACTCGTTGAAGCTTTAGAATAGCTTCTGCTTCTTTTTTTGCTCATACTCCGCACGCCAGTCCAAAGAGGCATTTACTGTCCGTCTGCACTTTTCCCAAAGGCTGTACAGCACCAGGAAAATGCTGAGACTCTTCACCTGCTTTACGTTGGAGAGTATGAGCTCAGCTGTCTACTTCGGTGAAAGCAGTGCGTATGACTGGTTGGAGAGCTGCATTGTTTTTTCTATGAAGAGCGCATTTTCGTGCTGAGACGACAGAAGTTTGAGCCTCAGCGTGGCTCCTGCCTTTTAGCTTTTGCTGCCCAGGCTGAGTTTGCCTACTTCAGCGATGAAATCTTGTATTTACTTATCTTGAGTAATCATTAGATTATAGGCAATCTAAGCTCCTAGAACCCATCACAACAACCCATTCGTTGATTCATGCCGCACCCGACCTCAAGCTGAATTGAAATCAATAACAGAAATTGAGATAAAAGGGTATTCTTAGGATGATCCTTACAAAACCAGTAATTGACTTGACTCTGAACATATGAACACAAAAGAGCTTCATTATAAACATAGTAAACTAATCTCGGATTATTAGAACTTCTGTCACCATTCATGCACGGAGGTTATAGCTAATTAATGCTGCATTATTGCTGCATTATTGTTGATTAATGCTGGATCATTGGTAGGTAGTAATGATGTATGGTGATTAATGCTGGATTATGGGTAGTAATGATGTATGGTGTAACTATGACAGGATATCATTTTCATATGAAGCTTTTTTGGAGCTGGTCAGCGTTGCTTTTGCTCTTGGCCTTGTTGATCACTAAGTAATAACTCAAGTACTTGGCATGTTCCCATACTTAATCTTTGACCCCCACTCTCTCAAGTTGCTCCTCAATATCTTAGTTGATATATCGATGGGAATGTCTTTGAAGCGATTCTGACCCTTGCGCAGCTACTTTTCGTAGCTTTTTTCATAGTTCTCAGCTATTTTGGGCAACGAAATCAGCTCTTTTGGAGTCTACTCCACAAACGAAATGTTTACATTCTTGACTTCTGGAAAGTTGACCAGGCTACTTTTCTATATAAAGGGTAGAGTACTGACAAAAAGGGCTTTAGCTGAGTGAGCAGCAGGTGTATAATGGCTTAGACTTCATGGATTTTCCACTACTTCACATCTTTACTCTTCAGCTAATTGATATTTAGTATCACATCTGCGGAGCTACCCTCTACCCCCTCGGTGCTGGCTTACTTCGAGTAGAGCAGGTTCTCAAGGTAGTCAGCCAAAAGTGAGCCTAAAGTTTAGTACTTTTTGCTGTAGATCTTCTGCATGCTCTGCAAGTAGTTGTTCTCGTTTTTGAGGTTGGCGACTTCAAACCTGATTTTGTTGAGGGATTCTTCGTCTTCGGGCTTGCTGGAGTGCCTGGAAGTGATGGCCTCTCGCTCTGAGTCTGGAGTGTGGGTGTAGGAATGGGACTCGTTCTTCCTGAGTTCCTGTATTTCCTTGTACAGTTTTTTGATGAGTGTCTGTGCGAGGGATGACCTTTTGATGAGGTCGTTTTCTATTTCTTTGTGCAGTTGCAGGTCCACCTTCAGGGCCTTGATTTCCTCCTGGAGTTTCTAGTTCTTCTCCAGCTGAATGGTGATGTTCTTGGACTGGTACTCAATCTCTGTCTTGTACTGGTGGTTCTGGATGATCATCATCCTCTCCTGCTTTTCTTAGTTAAACTAAACCTACAGTTCGAGAATCCCTTGAGGTCCCTGTTGCTGTCCTCTATTATCTTCTTCTTGTCCTCTACAATCTTCTCCTCAACCCTGTAATATCGCTTCAAGTCCGATAGGTTCTTCTCCAAACTGTCTACCTTTAGGTTGAGAAGCTATCGCTGCGATTCAAACTCGGTCTTTATCTTCTCGACTTCGGAAGCGTGCTGCCTCTCTGCTTCCTGCAGTTTGATTTTTGAGCTGTTGAGGGCAAACTCGATTTAGTGCTTCTAATGGTTGAGGAGTTCTATTTCGGACTAAAGGTGCTGTATGGCTGCATTCTGGATCGTGAGGGATGTACGAGATTGGTGATTTCCCTGGAGGCGGCCTCCTGGTTGGCGTTCTTTTGCTTGAGTAGGTCGTCGTACTGGTTCTTGAGCTTGTTGTTGTGTTTTGAGATTTACTCGAACTTCCTCTTCTACTACTCAATCACTATCTATTTCTGAGCGATGACTGCTTTCAAACTAGCTAGAGGATGAACTACTATTACGGGTCGTTCTATCTCCGCTTGATAAACTACATCCTACGACTAACTTTTATTTTATTTTATTATAACCTTACAAACCACCACTGATGCACACACACCCTAGACGTGCTGCAATCACAACCTGAATGAGTGCTGCAATCACTACCTGAATGACGTAATCACAGCTGAATGGTGTAATCACAACCTGAATGTTCTCAGGTGCTGTTATTCCTACTGGTTGATTGGGTGAGACGGAGTGATAAAGGCGTAGTTATTATTGATAAAATCAGTTGTTTTCCAGCTATTACTAGGCTTCCTAGTTGTCGTCAGAGAGCACTTCAGAGAGTGGCAACTATTAAATGAGCTTGTGGTGCTTCTGGCTGGGCATCAGCTTCAGTATCTTTCCTAAGTACTTAGCCCAATCCTTCTGCTGGTTTGCTAGATAGTACTCAAAACTCTTCTCAAAACCCTGCTTCAAAATAGAAATCACTTCTTTCGAGTACTCTATCAGCTTTAGTAACACTCTTTTCTCTCCCATTCGGAATATCACTATGTTCTTCATGTTCACCTTCAGGCTCTTTTGCTCCAGCAGATACTAATCAACCTAGCAGCTGGTGGAGTACTCCTTGAGTGCGTTTTAGCAGAGCGATTGTAGGGTTTTCCAGATTGCGCACTCGATTTCAACAGTGATGGGTGGAGTCTTGGTGGGAACGTAGGGCTCCCCAGTGTTTCTAATGCCTGATATTCTCTAGTTTATGCGAGTGCTACTTCTAAGACTGCCAGTTGGCTGGGGTCACTGACTTCCTTGAATCGCAGAAAGCCCATGGACTAGTAAAAGTTGTTGGTGGCCAGGTTGGCAGACAGCTTGAGTATTTTCAGGCACTCGTTTTTTTGCAGCATTTCTAGCTTCCTCGATTTGAGAGGACCATCTAACTCTACTCTTAAGCACTAAGTCACACACGCATTACCACTTGGTTCTCAGTGTTGTCTTCTACCACAAATCCATAGTTCAAAAGATAGCGAGAGTTACATTTTTTGCCGTACGAGTCAAAAACCTAAACTCCGCTCTCAATCTCCTACAAACTCTCAATCACGAATCCTTGCTTGGCATCAACGTAGTTCCAGCTGGTTTGTTTGGGCAGCCGGTGGTTGAGCATATCTGCGAATGGGGCAAGAATATCAGTCTTTAGTCCATTTATGTACAATCCGAAGATCCTGCTGCCGACGATGATGCGGGACCAGCAAAACTCTCTGAACTTGTACTTCCGGAAGTCAAGGCTGGCCTAGTAGATTTTATCGTAGTCTCTCTTCAAGTCGTATACTTTCTAATGGATTTGAATAAGGAAAGGGGAGCCTACCAGTTCGTAAAGCTACTAGCTGATGTAGTTGATGGGGAAGTTGGACAGGTCCTTGGGCAGTAACTAGAGGTAAAGCCTCCAATTGGACTTTTCTCCCTTGAACTGCTACTGCAGCAGAAAGACTGCAAGGTACGTATGCTTGGGAGATGCCAACTCTACTTTCTTCTCCAGAATTTCTTTGCTGATTGGGTCTTCCTTGGCCATTTACAGCGTGATTAGATGCGATTTAGGGATGAACACAATCGGTTCGCGCTTCTAAGTATTATCAAAGTGACTTGGATTGTTCGCGTGGATACAACTCCTCGGTAGCCTTGACTGAGGTACTGGACTTGCAGAGCATCAAAGCTGGCTCCTGCTGAGTAGAGCCATGACTTGAGCTAAGATAGAAGTTGCTATTATTGGGGAGCTCGCTCGAATAGTTTGTCAGGCTACATAAGATAAATACGATATTAATATAAATATAGCAAGATGCTGCCTATAGTTAGCATTTTAGCTTTGGTATATGTTGGGTTTGAGTTCTATTGCTGATGAAGTCTTGGGTTAGGAGCAATAAAAGGTTATCCAATATAATATAAAAGTAAGGGTGATGGGGGAGTGGGTGAGCGCAAGTCCGCTTTCAATCCAAAAGAAGCTTTTCGGTAAGTACTCTGCCTCTCAAGTGTACTTCTACCCCAACATGATCAACCATATCGTTAAGGAGCGCAGAAGCATCATCAACATCTTCTACGAAGATATTGAGTATTTGATCGACCTTGAGGAAAATCTCAAGAGGTGGTACCACGCAAAAGAGTTTGACAACAAGATGTTCACCTTCAAAGAGTACTACTTCTACCACCAGGATTGTCCCCGCATCTTCATGAAACCCATAGAAGAAACCTACGCCAAGTGGCAGGACAAAAAGAGAGACCTCGTCTACAAAAAACTCAAACTCATCTACAACGAGTCCTACACCAGTTCTGCTGATTCCCAGGCCGATGACCAAAAGTCACAAAATTATGTGGCCATGAGTCACTTCCTGCTTTAAATCTCAGAGTACAACCCCTACTCCAAGAAGTACTACCTGCGCGCAGAGGCCAGGAAAGAGAAAGAAAAGAAACGGATGGAGGAAGAGAAGAAAAACCACTCAAAACGAGATCTGTAAAATCTGCAGCATGAACTAAGTGCCATGCTTCACGACCTCTCTTCCCTTTCAGAGATCTCTACTCTAGATAGCAACGATAGCCCTTTGGCCTTCGACAAGGAGAGGCCGAAGGGCAAAATCCGGAATTACATCAGATAGAAGTACTAGTAGATTTCTAAGAGCAACAGCACCAACCTCAGCAACTCCAATTCGCTCATTAAGTTCAACTTCAAGAAAAAGAAAGAGTCAGTCGAGAAGCTGCTCAACCTGAAGGAGTTCAAGGCCAACAACAAAAGCAACAGCAGAGAGAAAGACTCAATCGCCGAAGCAAGGATTTCCCCCAAAATGATCAACCACCAAATCTCCACTCAGCTCCTCAAAACCAAGTCCATCTTCACTGTGAGCTCCTTTGGGTCCAGCCACAAGAATCAGGAACTAAAAAACTACGCGTCCAAGAAAGAACCCCTCAAGATCAACTTCGAACCCAAAAAACTCACCATATAATAGCCCAAAAAATTCGAGACAGAGAAAAAGAAGGAAGGGTCCTTACCGAAAACCATTTCCATCAAAAATAAGAGTATCTCTAAGCTGGAGAAGCGAGGCTCCATTGAGAAGATGGTAGCTAGGTAAGGTTCAGTGGGCAAAATGGTGAGGTACGACGAGTTTTCAGACAAGAAGATGAACGGAGAAGGGCACAACTAGTTCCGCATGAGAAGCTTGAAGAGCGAATTCGTGAGCAGTGGGAACAAGAAGTAGCTGATTCACTTCCGCCCGGCCCTGGAACGTAATTGTGTTGTTATGCAGTTTAGAGGGGGAAACGAGTGCTTTAGCTCAAATATAGGTGATATCAATACTTTCTTTATCTCAATCATTTCATAATCTCAACTCACACCCTTTCTAAGTCAACTCACCCTTTCTAAGCCAACTCACACGCTCCCAGCAAACTCACATCTTTCTCAGCAACCCACACCCTTCTCAGTCCACCCACACCCTTCTTCAGCAGCCCAAACCCTTCTCAGCAACCCACACCCTTCTCAGTCCACTCTCACCTTCATTAGTTGGGTTGAAAGGTAATAGATAGAGTTTTAGATTTGTGAATTTCAACTGTACTCTAGCTATTCCATGTATGAAAGCAGTGAATACTCTCCCTAAGCATAATGGTATCGTCCCGGTGGGTTCATCAAAGCCAGCTTCATCTAAGTAAGTTATTATCGATATTTAATCTAAACTTCAACTTGCATTTCTTTACTGGGATTCCTCTTGCTTATGATGACTAGAATTGCTAGTATTTGGTTTTACTTATGGAAACAGCTTTGGAGTTTACTTGGCAGGCTGAATTCAGCTGCTATGACCAATATTCAAAATAGAGTGAGAGTAGGATTGGAAGATTGATTTGGGAGGAGGGGAGTGGATTGAGGCTGGGTTGGTGTGAGCCGTGAGACAACCAGTGGATTATAAAGTGACTATATTTTGTGGTTAATAAGTAAATTGCACTCGAAGTAGGTTAGTTGTTTTGCGGCCAGACCATTTAATATTCTAAATGAATATGTTGTAATACATAAGGTGTTAATATTCAATTCTGTGCTTCTTTGAGTCATGACCAGTTCCTTTGTTGCTAATCTTAATCTTAATACTTAAGACGTTGAGGAGGGGTAACTCCCAAATTATGCAATCTCACACCAGCCACCAGCACACTTTCACCCACCCCCAACGCTGAAACACCATTTCGACCACGCCCAACACCTCTACCCTCCCAACGACCCATCGCTACGCTACCAAACACACTCTCCCATCCAGCATCTACCTCTCCCACCTGCCGCACACTCAGATATCGTATATTAAACAGTAAAGCATAACCATTACCACAAGGAAAGTGGATACACCTCTGAAACCAAGAAAAAAAACCATAAATCCAGTCACAAGTCAGCTCGCTACTACCACCACGAAGGCGAGCGGGAAAAGGACAAAGAGCGAGAAAAGGCCAGGCACTAGAGAAGGGAAAAGGAAAAGGAACTCTACGGAAACGATAAAACAAACCATCAAAGGGAGGACAACGCACCGCCAGACAACCAAAACCCGAGAAATCCTTACCCAGGGCCTCCTTATTACCCTCCTTACATGTATCCGCCAATGCCAATGATGTCTCCGCACATGCCACCACCTCACATGTTCTCCTACCCCCTTCCTCCGCCTCCCTATATGCACCCTAACTCTTACCCCTACCCGCCTCCCTCCATGATGCCTCCAATGGCCATGCCTCCTCCTTCGGGTTACCCCACATCCAAAAATAACTAACCTTATACACCCAACCCACCTGTTTTTGAAAAAGCCAACTAGCCCTATAAAGGACCAGCAAACGAGCGTGGCATGCGAGAGGAAGGTGTGAGCTAAAAGGGAGCCGAAAATAGCTATAAAATGTTTGGGATGGGAGGAAGCTACATGTATCCCTATGGGCCACCAAGTATGGGGTACTCACCCTATCCTCCGCCCCCCTACATGATGTATCTTCCTCCTGAAGACTACCAAGATGGGCCAGAACACCCACAAAGGGAGGAGCAGCTGAAGCTAAGCCGTAAAAAATAATATATCGATAATCAAAAATAAAAGATAAGAAAATCACTAAAACATTTACCGAACTAGCAGAAAATCTAAATGCTCTAAGCCATTAGAACCATCCTCAAGTTCGATAATATCCACTCAGAATTCGACCGCAACCACTTTCCTCCCCACTCCCTCCTCTCCGAGAGTGACTCCAGCAAGACCCACCTCGAGGCCAAATGTCTGGAACGCACTCTCCTCAAGGTGGACTGCTGGCTGGCGCAGGAGGACGACAGACTGCGCTAAGCTATGGCCCAACTCCTCAACTGTTTCTAACTCAATAACGTAAAAAACAAAATCGAACAGATCAAAGCAGCCAAGGCCGCCAAACTGTAGACCACACAGACCTAGTCTCGCAGACTGCTCAGTCAGCTCATCCGCTGCCCCCAGCAGCACCTACTGTGATTATGATGCGCTTTATTATATCAGCCCTGCAAGACTGGCTCTGGGCCAGGACCACCCAGCAGCAACAAACCCCACAAAAGCACTGCCACCCACAGTAAATTGAAGGCCTGCCTATTTATAATTATCGCGATAGAAATGAGCCAGAAGCCGACCGAGAACATCCTGCTCGCCAACCGCAAAGCCCTAACTGCAAGACAGTCCATGTAGGCTCTGATTGCCTTCGCCAGGTAGCTGCCAGCTTACCCAGAGACCAAGACGACAAAATTTACAACCGGGCCAAGCGTCTGCACTACGGGAGGGTGCTGGTGGTATTCGGAATAGTGTTTCCTCCGCTTTTTTACTTGGGGTACGTACATGTTGCAGGAGTTAGAACTTTATGATGGGTCCCTGGAGAGGCATCTACCACACGAACGTGCTGACCACGGGTATCGAGGCAGTGCAGGGCAACATCAGGGAGTACTTCGTGCCTGAAATGTACATCAAGGAGAGAGAAATCCGCAAGATCGAGTTGGGACTCAAGGACACCGATGAGATAAGGTCCCTCTTCAAGAAGCAAGAGTCCTGATCCACCCAATCACCACACATATCACATACCACACATATCACATATCACCACCTCATCAACCCACACACATAGCATCAACACACACATAACATCAACTCACAAACTTAGCATCAACTCACAAACTTAGCATCAAGTGATATGACATCAACTCACAGATAAACAAGAGGAAACATAGAGTCCACAGCTCAACCTGCTCCAACTGAGGCCATAGTCTACTGCTAAACATTTGGCTCCAGATACAACTCTTAAGTGACGGGGTAGTGTGGTGTTGATGAAGGGATTGTTCAAGCAGCTGAGTGATTGCCTGTTGGCAGCTGCTTACTTTATTTAATTATCATGCTCCACGAATCCAGGGCCAGCAGCTCAGGCAAAGACCCCCTCAAGAGCACAAGAGCCTCCTTCTTCAGCCGTGCAGTGGGCCGAGACACCCGTCCCTCCTGGGGCAACAGGATACTCAAAGACTTCTACGACCTTGACTACGATTTCACCCTAGACCGCTACTCCAACCCCAGCCAGTTTACAAACACCCACCAACAGCAAAAGCAACGTCTGCAGGCTGACCTGCTGAAAAGGGCCAGCCGCAGCAAAAACGCATACAACCCAGAACAGCAGCCATCCCCTCCTAGTAAGCCATAGAGGAGTGTGACTCGCGCATAGATGATGAGCCTGAGTTTGCATCTTCCCGAGAGGATATAAATCAGCACACTCGACGCAACTGAGGCCAACCGCACTGGACTCTGCCCTTTCTAGTACGCCAACACCATCCGGGGCAACATCTAAAAGAGGCCCAGCCACCACCTGTCCTTTGAAAAGGATAAAGTCCAGCGCATAATCAACTAAAACCCCGTCTACTACACCCCCCGCAACGACACCCCTCCCTCCAGCACCCAACTGCTCGCCAAGTACCACATCCCACATTCAGCCAGCGCTAGTCACTCAAAAAGTACCACCCTTTCGCCAGCTACACAGACAGGAGGGTTTTCTAGCCTAGGGACGAACTTGACAAATTTTATGACACTGAAAGCGCCAGGAAGGCAGCTTCCCCTCGCAAACTGCAAGAAGCAGTTCGCAGTTTCGAGAAGGTTTTATAGCGGAAGTAAGCCCAACTAGGCTAGAGTGCGGGTTTGGCCTATGAAGTGTCTGGGTGCCTATAGCACACCAAAAAACGAGTAGAAAGCCATTCGATGCAGGTGAGCCCACGAGAAACGATACTGGGTCGTTAGGTGATTGACCCAAAGAGAGGCTGCAGACGGTGATCTTAATAATAGGATTTATTACAAGTTGATTTAACTTTTAGCTGAGGATGCTGTTGTGCTGTTGATGCATTCCAAAGAGAGCAGCTAGAATTCAACTGCAAATACCAACAATTAATCAGAAACAGGACAAAACCAATAATGCCGTGAGTATATAACTTACTCTTGCAACACAAAGAGGCCAGATCAAGTACATCCGCATCAATATCCAGCAAGGGCGGATAAATAACATCCAGCAAGGGCGGATCAATATCCAGCAAGGTCGGAGGGGGCAGGTATGTGTGATCTGGGTCGGTAGTTATAATTAAATAGAAATTTATTCTTAACTAACGTAATGCACGATTTCGAAATCATCTGCAAAGTCGGAGAGGGCGCCTTCGCCACCGTCTACAAAGTCAAGAGGAGGGAAGACGCCTGCATCTACGCCATGAAAAAAATCAGGATTGCCAACACCAATGCCCGGGAAATCACTAACACCCTCAACGAAGTCAGGATACTGGCCTCCATCACCAACCCCTACATCCTCGCCTACAAAGACGTCACCTACGACTAAACCTCGGGGGCACTGCTACTCATCACTGAGTTCGCAGAGGGGGGTGACCTCTCCAGCTTCATCAGGGGCTGCCAAAAGCGCAAATAGTTTGTCCCTGAGAACTAAATCTGGAGGATGGGGATCCAAGTGCTCCACGCTCTCAAGACCCTGCATCGTATGAACATCTTCCATCGAGACATCAAAAGTGCCAACATTCTGCTCACCAAAAACAACCTAGAGACCAGGCTTGCCGATATGAACGTCAGCAAGATAAGCAAAAGCGGCTTGGCGGTGACTCAGACTGGCACTCCCTATTACGCCAGCCCTTAGGTTTGGTCAGACCTGCCTTACAACGGCAAATGCGATATCTGGTCTTTGGGGTGTGTGCTCTACGAAATGGCTGCATTCAGACCTCCCTTCACAGCCAACGACATACAAGGCCTCAAAAAGCGCATCAACGCGGGAGTTTTCGATCGAATCCCTTCAGTCTACTCATAATAGCTGTAAAGCCTAATCAGACTCTGCTTGACGACCAATCCCAAAGACCGTCCTAGCGCATAAGGTCTGCTCCATCATAGTCTGATCAGGAAGAGAATGTACCTCTACCCCAATTAAAAATTCAACTAGTCCAGCTACGAAAATATGCTGAACAAAGAGAACAAGCTGCTGCAGACCATAAAGGTGCCCAACCGGTACAACTTCGGCTGCGAACTAAAGAGCCGACTACCCCGCAGCAACTACTAGAACAGTTCTCAGGTGGTGCGGGCAGAGAGCGCTCGCAACAAATCGGGCTCCATGGCCAAAGATCGCAGCTAGGAGAAGCTGCCCGAAATAATCAGGAGGAACAGCAGTCGGGAGGGCAACAAAGACAAATGCAACCTGCCCAAGCCCAAACTAGTCCACCTGCGCTGATATTCTTGCACTTACGTTTTGATTGAACCATTAATAGCATACAACAGTGGCTGCTGCATTATGGCTGGAATGTGCTGATATAGTTCAGTCCAGTTGCTGAAGACAAACTTCCTTCTGTCCAGCTTTATATTATTATGAGTTTCAGGTGGAATCTCTCCCAGCCCAACCAAACCTAGCGCTCCTTTGTGACCCTCGGCAACGAACTCATCGCAACCTCGATCGGACTTACGGCCAACCGCACCACAGTCAGCTGCAGGATGAACTGCCATCTCCACGATTATAAATATTGTAAAACCTAAGACGAAATTCTAGCCAGCCTAGCCATACTGGAGACCAAGCTCAAACGTTAGTCCTTCCGCCAGATCCAGAAATATACGCACTACCATCGTGAGTACACTAGCTCTGTCTTCCTGCCTGATGCACTTTCCCATGGCAACTACTCTGCCCTCTCCAAGTTCTTATAGAACCTGCGCACCAACAGGGTCAATGCCTACGTCAAGCTCAATCTCCAGTAAAGCAAGGGCTACTTCCACAAAGCCGCCACCCTACTCAAGCCAGTCGCCAGCCTACTCAAGTAAAGAGTCCAGTATGGTTTTGTAAGGCTGAAAAGAAACATGGTGGAACGGAGAGAGGCAAAAAAGATCCTGATTCTGTAGGAAATAAGCAGTATTTAAAACAAGTAGAGCTTGAACTCTGAAAACGAAGAGGTGAACAGCACTCAAAACGTTGTCAGAATCAGCTACATCAAGGTGAATCTCAACCCTGAAAGAGGCAATACCAGCAACAATCAGAAGTCTTACACCAGCAACAGCAACAATCAGAAGTCTTCCACCAGCCGCTAGTTTTCAACCACTAAAAAGACCAGCTAAAGCAGGGAAGGACTGCCTTGTTTGGACTTAAGCCAGTTGATTGTCCCCAACAAAGTCAAACACTACCAATTCAACAATATCAACCTCACCAAACTCCACTCTCAAAGGCTCCACTCAACAGCACAAAAATGATCATTTTTCTGTTATCTCTTTATCGACTGATCAGAATTCTATTCAATAGCATCTTATTCAATAGCACATCCTTTACAATAGCACATGTTATTCTACAGCACACAGTTTGGAAGGATTCAATACAATCTTTTCTCCACCCACTGGCTAGGGCGTACAATCTCACAAGTAAAAGCATAAATATCAGGCGTGCCTGGAGACTTTACTAAACTAGGTGGGTTTAAAAGTGGTCCCTGCAGACTCTTTGTACTGAGACAAAGACTATAACTTATTCATTAGCTTCATACAGTTAGGCGAGCCCTTTTGCACAAACTGCTTGCTATGCATTAAGTTCTACGTTTGCAGGTTGAACAACAGGTGTTAGGGACTCGTGGTAGACCTTCTGCGAGCACTCCAATCGTTTTTGCCATTCGTCCTTAGGATTTCCTCAAGCGTATATTCTTTGGATTCAGTTTGGAATATCTTGGGCTTCTGTAGGTTGTTGAGGCGGTAGGAGTTAGTCTGGAGGGTGGGGGAAAACTAGTATGAGGAAGTAGTTGAGGACTTCTCTGCGTGTGTGATCTTGAGTTCTCTATTTTTCTAAATAGTGTGGAGATTACTTGATAGAGGAGAGTTTTGAAGGCATTGAAGCTGATTTGTTTGGTTTGGTATTGATACAGATACTGCGTGACGAACTCAATCTTCTACAGCACAGGGATCCCTTGGTTTATCATCACCTGCAAATCCTTGTAGTGCAATTTTGCTGTCTGGATCATCGTTTCGAATTAGTTGAAGAATCTACTTAAAACTTACATGTTTTATGGAACTTTCTACTAGTCTTAGCCAATATTGTCAAGAACGAACTTAACTTTTTACAGCTCTTTACTAAAGCTCTAGGCAGTTAGCCTTTTCTGCTAAACAACAGATGGCTCGAAAATAATTGAACCCAGTAATGAACCTCTTTGTTAGTTGTCCTTTCTTAAGAAGCAAATGTATAGTCTTTCATTTCTTTGTAGCCTTTTTCTTCTGTTGGCTTCAAAAAGAGCCTAGTCTGCGAAAATGTTTTCGTAGTCAGGAAAATGGATCGACTGCTTCTAAAGCTGCCCACAGAGGAACTTTATGTTTGAGACTCTGTCAATGCTGTTGATCGCTGT
>Ga0316217_10003783_pt1 | contig 16878 bp, 12 predicted proteins | sample 1anoAmetaG_FD_203633 | JGI IMG/M metagenome (GOLD analysis project Ga0316217, IMG submission 203633) | Freshwater microbial communities from Trout Bog Lake, Wisconsin, USA - 1anoA | ecosystem: Environmental > Aquatic > Freshwater > Lake > Hypolimnion/Profundal zone | place: USA: Wisconsin...
TTTCCTCGGCTCCCGGACCGACGTGCCCCGGCTGCTCCGGGCCTGCGACGCCTACGTGCTGTCCTCGGCCTGGGAGGGCATGCCCAACACGGTCATGGAAGCCATGGCCTCGGCGGTGCCGGTGGTGAGCACCGACGCCGGCGGCGTGCGGGAGCTGGTCAAGGACGGCGACTCGGGCTTCATCGTGCCCTGCCGGGATCCCGAGGCCCTGGCCGGCCGCATGGAGCTGATGATGGCCATGGACCGGGGGCTGCGGCTGCGCATGGGCGGCGCCGGCCGCGACCGGATCCTGGAACGGTTCGAGAACGAGCGGGTGGTCGACCGCTGGGAATGCCTGGTGCGGCAGATGATCCGGAGCACGGGCAAGGTCCGCCCGGGGGCGCCGGCCCGCGGCCCGGTGCTCCAGGCGGCGGCCACCCGGTCGCCGGCCGCGCCGCCGCCCCCGGCCTTCGTCATCTCCATGGATTTCGAGCTCATGTGGGGGGTGCGCGACAAGCGCTCGATCCGGAGCTACGGCGAGCACATCCTGGGCGAACGCCAGGCCATCCCGGCCATGCTCCGCCTGTTCAAGCGCTACGGGGTCAAGGCGACCTGGGCGGTGGTCGGCCTGACCCTGTTCGACAGCAAGGCCGACCTGGTCGCCCACCTGCCGGAACTGCGCCCCAGCTACCGCAACCCGGCGCTGGACCCCTACCTGGCCCTGGCCGACCTCGGCGACAACGAGAAGGCCGATCCCTACCACTTCGGCCTGTCGCTGGTGCGGCAGATCCAGGACTGCGAGGGCATGGAAGTGGGCAGCCATACCTTCGGCCACTACTACTGCACCGAGGCGGGCCAGGACGGCAGGCAGTTCAGGGCCGACCTGGAGGCCTGGATCCACGCCTCCAGGCGGCTCGGGGTCCGCCCGGACAGCTTCGTGTTCCCCCGCAACCAGTCCAACCCGGAGTACCTGGCGATCTGCGCGGAGCTCGGCTTCAAGGTGTTCCGCGGCAACGAGGACGCCTGGATGTACCGGGAGGGGAGCCGGGAAGGGCAGTCCTCGCTGATGCGGGCCAGCCGGCTGGCGGACAACTACCTCGACCTCTCCGGGCATCATGGGTTCATCCCCAGGCCCTGGCTGGACACCGGCCTGGTCAACTGCCCCTCCAGCCGCTTCCTGCGGCCCTACTCCCGGCGCCTGGCCTGGCTCGAGGGCCTGCGGGTCCGGCGCATCCAGCAGGCCATGACCCAGGCGGCCCGCCGCGGCGAATCCTTCCACCTCTGGTGGCATCCGCACAATTTCGGCACCGGCCTGAAGGAGAACCTGGGGATCCTGGAGCGGCTGCTGCAGCATCATGTCCAGTTGCGGGAGCGCCACGGGGTGGTGCCCATGACCATGGCCGAGGTGGCGGCCGGGGTGGCGGTCTGAAGCGGGCTAAAGCCGAGCTTCGGTCCGCGCACAGCATAATTATCCTATCTAGCCCCAGTGGGTGATGGAATAATTGAATCAATGGTTTACCTCGACCCTAGCCGGAGGCCCTCCGGTCTTTCATTCGCGAAGGAGTGTCATGAAGATTGCTGTCGTGGGTCTCGGATACGTTGGACTGCCGCTGGCCCTGGAACTCGCCAAGAAGTACCCGGGCACCCTGGGCTTCGACATCCACGAGGCCAAGGTCGCCGAGCTCAGGCAGGGCATTGACCGGACCCGGGAAGTGGCGGCGCAGGCGCTGCAGTCGACCTCCCTCACCATGACCTGCAAGCTCGAGGACCTGCGCGGGGCGGACTTCTTCATCGTCGCGGTGCCGACCCCGGTGGACGACTGGAACCGGCCCGACCTCACCCCGGTGATCAAGGCCTCGGAATCCGTGGGCAAGGTGATCGGCAAGGGCAGCATCATCGTCTACGAATCCACCGTCTTCCCCGGCGTCACCGAGGACATCTGCGGCCCCATCCTGGAGAAGCTCTCCGGGCTGCGCTGCGGGATCGACTTCCGGCTCGGCTACTCCCCGGAGCGGATCAATCCGGGCGACAAGGTCCACACCGTGGAGAACATCGTCAAGGTGGTCTCCGGCCAGGACGCCGAGAGCGCCGAGATCATCGCCGGGGTCTACGGCTCCGTCATCAAGGCGGGCATCCACCGGGCCTCCTGCATCAAGGTGGCCGAGACCGCGAAGGTGATCGAGAACACCCAGCGCGACATCAACATCGCCCTCATGAACGAGCTCGCCATCATCTGCGAGAAGGTCGGGATCCGCACCAAGGAGGTGCTGACCGCGGCCCGGACCAAGTGGAACTTCCTGCCCTTCGCCCCCGGGCTGGTGGGCGGCCACTGCATCGGGGTGGACCCGTACTACCTCACCACCAAGGCCGAGGAGCTGGGCTACCATCCGGAAGTGATCCTGGCCGGCCGGCGGATCAACGACAGCATGGGCGCCTACGTGGCCCAGAAGATGGTCAAGCTGATGATCCAGGAGCAGCTGAAGGTCAAGACCGCCCGGGTCGGCATCCTGGGCCTGACCTTCAAGGAGAACGTGCACGACATCCGCAACAGCAAGGTCCCGGACATCATCAAGGAACTCAAGGAGTTCGGCATCGAGCCCATGATCCACGACCCGTTCGCCGACCCGGCCGAGACCCGCCACGAGTACGGCCTGGAGCTGGTGCCCATGGAGCAGCTGGTGGACCTGGACGCGCTGATCCTGGCGGTCAACCACGGCGCCTTCCTGGAGGCCGGGGCCGCCAACCTGGCCGGCCGGCTCAAGTCGCGCGGGGTGTTCATCGACGTCAAGTCCTGCTTCGACCCCTGCGATTTCCCGGACCACGTGACCTACTGGAGTCTTTAATGAGTCGTTATTCAGTTCTCTGTGACCAGCTGCGGAACCACCCCCGGACCTGGCTGATCACCGGAGTCGCCGGCTTCATCGGCTCCAACCTGCTCCAGCGGCTGCTGGAGCTGGACCAGGTGGTGGTGGGGCTCGACAACTTCTCCACCGGCAGCCCGCGCAACCTGGAGAGCGTGCGCCTGGGCGCCGGTCCCGGCGCCTGGGAGCGGTTCACCTTCCACGAGGGCGACATCCGCGACCTGGCCACGTGCCAGCGGGCCTGCAGCGGAGTGGAGACGGTGCTGCACCAGGCGGCGCTCGGCTCGGTGCCGCGCTCGATCAAGGACCCCATCACCAGCCACCAGTCCAACGTGGACGGCTTCCTGCACATGCTGGTGGCCGCCCGGGACGCCGGGGTGGAACGGATGGTCTACGCGTCCAGCAGTTCGGTCTACGGCGACGATCCCGGCCTGCCCAAGGTGGAATCCCGCACCGGCAACCCGCTCTCGCCCTACGCCCTGAACAAGGTGATCGACGAGGGCTACGCGGCGGTGTTCGGCCGGGCCTACGGCTTCAAGCCGATCGGCCTGCGCTATTTCAACGTGTTCGGCCCCCGGCAGGACCCCGAGGGCCCCTATGCCGCGGTCATGCCCAAGTGGATCGCCGCCCTGCTGCGCGGGGAGGTCTGCCAGATCCACGGGGACGGCGAGACCAGCCGGGACTTCTGCTTCGTGGCCAACGCGGTCCAGGCCAACCTGCTGGCGGGCACCGCCCCGGCCGAGACCCTGGGCGAGGTGTTCAACGTCTCCTACGGCGGGACCACTTCCCTGACCCAGCTCTACTGGCTGATCGCCGAGCGGCTCAAGCTGCTCCGGCCCGAGCTGGCCTTCCCCGAGCCGGTCTACACCGAGGCCCGGGCGGGGGACATCCGCCACTCCCAGGCGGACCTGGGCAAGATCCGGACGCTGCTCGGCTATGACCCGACCCACTCGGTGGCCCAGGGGCTGGATGCCCTGGTGCCGTGGTTCGCCGCCAGCCAGCCCGTCAACTGATGCGGGTCGCGGTACTGGGCACCCAGGCCAAGGACCTGGTCAACTTCCGCGGCCACCTGCTGTCGGAGCTGGCCAAGGCCGGGCATCAGGCCTTCGGCATCGCCCCGGAGGGCAGCCCGGAGATCAGCGCCGCCCTGGAGCGGCTGGGCGCGACCTACGTGCCCATCTCCCTGGACCGGACCGGGCTGAACCCGCTGCGCGAGCTCCGCACCCTGTACCAGCTCTGGCGGCTCTTCCGCAAGCTGGAGCTGGACCTGCTGCTCTCCTACGAGCTCAAGTCGGTGGTGTTCGGGACCCTGGCCGCCAGGCTGGCCGGGGTGTCCCGGCGGTTCGCCATGATCACCGGCCGGGGCACCACCCTGCAGGGCAGCGCCACCGGCTTCCAGGAGCGCGCCGTGCGGGCGGTGGTCAAGCGGCTGTACCGCCTGGCCCTGCCCAGGACCCACGGGGTGTTCTTCCAGAACCAGGACGACTGCTCCTTCTTCGAGGCGCAGGGGATGCTGCCCGCCAGCACCCCGCGCAAGCTGATCAACGGCTCGGGGGTGGACCTGGGGTTCTTCGCCCAGGCGCCGCTGCCGGAGGGGCCGGTGAGCTTCCTGTTCGTCGGCCGGCTGCTGCGCAACAAGGGCCTGCACGAGTTCGTGGAGGCCAGCCGGATCCTGACCGAGCGCGGGATCCCGTTCCGCTCCCGGATCCTCGGGCCGCTCGACCCCAATCCCAACGGGATCAAGGCCAGCCAGCTCCAGCAGTGGGTGGCCGACGGCTTCGTGGAATACCTGGGGGAGGCCAAGGACGTCCGCCCCTTCCTGGCCGCCGCCCACGTCATGGTGCTGCCGTCCTACGGCGAGGGCACCCCGAGGTCGGTGCTGGAGGCCATGTCGGTCGGCCGGGCGGTGGTGACCACCGACGCCCCCGGCTGCCGGGAGACGGTCCAGGAGGGCCGGAACGGCTTCATGGTGCCGGTGGAGGATCCCCGGGCCCTGGCCGACGCCATGGCCAGGCTGGCGCTGGCGCCGGAGCTGATCCGGCAGTTCGGGGCGGAGAGCCGGAAGGCGGCGGAAGTGAAGTACGACGTCCGCCTGGTGACGGCCGAGATCATGGGCTTCCTGGGCGCCTGAACCTCAGCCCTCCATCCCCGCCGCCCGCTGCCGCAGCCGCCGGACCATCGCCCACGACAGCCCCAGGAACACGGTGCAGCTGCACACCGAGGTCGACAGGGTGATCCCGGCGATCCCCAGCCGCTGGATGAACAGCCAGTCCAGCAGGGCGTTGATGGTGAAGCTGACGAAGGAGAACCAGAGCAGGATCTGGTTGGCCCGGAGCGCGGTCAGGGTCCGGGTGACCAGGACCCCGCAGGTGGAGAAGGGGATCCGGAGCAGGTAGAGGATCTGGATCCGGGTCACCAGGCTGGTGTCGGCGGCGGTGAACGAGCCGTGCTGGTACATGGTCCGCACCAGGAAGCCGGAGATCCCGATGAGCAGGACGGTGAGGGGGACGGTCACGCCCAGGATCAGCCCGGCGTAGAAGCGCAGGAACTTGCGGATGGCCTCCCAGTTGTTTCCGGCCACCATCTTGGAGAGCTGGGGCAGGATGGCGGTGCCCAGGGCCGCCGCGCCCAGGGACAGGATCAGGCCCACCAGCTTGCTGCCGTAGGCCAGGGCCGAATTGCTGCGCGGACCCAGGGTGGAGGCGAAGGCCTGGTCCACCAGGGGCTGGCCGCTGACGATGAAGGCGCCGGCGATGCAGGCGCCGTACTGGCCCCGCACCTTGCGGAAGGCCTCGGTGGCGCCGTGCCACTTGGGCAGCAGGGAGTGCCCGCGGCGGTGCAGGGCGACGCCGATGATGACCGTCTCCAGGGCCATGCCCAGGACCGTGCCGCCCATCAGCGCGTAGATTCCCAGGGACCGGAAGCACAGCACCAGGACCAGGATGATGGCCAGCGGCTCCATGGCCGGGGCGATGGCCACCAGGGCGAACTTCTCCCCGGCGTTGAGCAGGCCGGCCCAGGTGGTGGCGAAGCCGGTGAGGAAGATGATCGGCATGGACCAGTAGAGCAGGCGGTGGGCCAGGGCCAGCTTGGCCGGGTCGAACCCCGAGCCCAGGAGCGGCAGCCAGAACCGGGCCGTGGCCAGCATGACCACGCTCATCAGCACCAGCAGGACCGTGTTCCACATCAGGATGGTGGCGTAGAGGCGCTGGGCGGCCTCGGCGCCGTCCCGTTCCCGGACCTCGATGTAGGTGGGGATCAGGGCCGCGTTCAGCGAGCCGGCCAGGATGGCGGCCAGGGTGGTGGGCAGCAGCATGGCGACGATGAAGGCGTCGAAGGCGCTGCCGGTACCGAAGCTGGCCGCCACCAGGGACTCCTTGAACAGGGAGATCACCTTGATGGCCATGGTCATCGTGCCGACGATCAGGGCCGCGCCGAAGACCCGCCGATTGACCGAGCCGGTGCTGAGGCGCAGCCACCTGGCATGGAGCGCCTGGGGCAGGAGGCGGCTCCCGCCCAGGCCCGGGCTATCCGGCATGGACGACCTCGGCCCCCTGGGCGAGCATGGCCCGCAGGTGCATCTCGCCCACCGGGCAGGGATCCGCCTGGACGTACCCCCCGGGGGTCTTCCGGAACAGGGTGTCGGTGTAGACGGCGTTCAGCAGGAAGGCGTAGGAGATCTCGCCGATCACCCAGTGGCCGTCCTTCTGCATGAAATCGTAGGTCATGCAGGTGAACCCGCTTTCCTGGCTGATCCGGAGGGCCAGGTCGCAGGCCTCGACGGGCAGGTCGGCGGCCGCCACCTTCTCCCAGATGCCGCTGCCGCTGGCCCGGAAATCCTCGGGCCGGTTGCGCCGGGCGAACACCGACAGCAGGTCCGGGCCCAGGGTGGTGACCCGCCAGTCCTTCTCGATATGGAGGAATTCCTGGAAGTAGGCGTAGCGCGGCCAGGAGTCGCGGTAGCGCTGCTGGAGCTGCACCAGCAGGCTGCCCTTGCGCAGCCGCGGGAGGGTGTAGTAGTTCTCGACGATGTCCTCCCAGATCCCGGCCTTGCGGAACACCTTGTCCAGCAGCTGGAGGGCCGCGGCCGGCGACTGGATCAGCTGGACCCCGCCGGAGGAGGCGCCGCAGTGGGACTTGGCGACCAGGGGATAGCTGGCCTGGGCGGCGAACGCCTTGGCCGCCGCGCCGTCGAAGAAGACCCAGGTCCGCGGGGTCGGATAGCCGTGCTGGCGGAGGAAGAAGGTCTCCCGGATCTTGTCGTCGTAGAGCCAGAGCATGCGGGCGTTGGGGAAGCAGCGGATGCCCATGGACTCGATGATGGGGATCTTGGTCCGGGCCTGGGCCATGCCGCTGGAGTCGCCCATGACCAGGCGCCAGGCGAACAGCTCCACGCCCTTGAGCTGGTCCATCCAGTCGTCGGCGCCGATGTCGATCAGCACCGGTTCCAGCTGGAGTCCGGCGGCGCTCCGGGCGAACTCCGCTCGCCAATCAGCCGGCATCAGGTTGCATAGGCCAACGCGCATGGGGGCATCCTTTGGGGTCGATGGGGCGGGTGGGGGAGGGCAGGGGGCGCGGGTCCGCGGTCAGTGGGCCGGCAGCCGGTTCCAGTACTGCGACCGCAGGCCCGGGCTGGTGGGCAGGAGGAAGAGCAGGGTGTAGGCGATCTCCCCCTCGAAGCAGGTGAGCTGGGAGTGGCTGACGAACAGGAAGATCACGTTGACCATGGCCAGCGAGATCAGCAGCCAGCGGATGGCCGGGGGGCCCGGGGTGGTGAAGCTGCGCCGGGTGTAGTGGAAGATCATCAGCAGGAAGGCGAAGAAGCCGACCGGGCCGATGTCGATCCAGATGCCCAGGTAGGTGTTGTGGGTGCCGTTGTCCACCAGGCCCTTCTGCACCACCTTGCCCGGGTCCTCCTCGTCCATCTGGGTCCCGGACATGGCGTTCAGCCCGTAGCCGTACCACGGCTCCGCCGGCAGCACCGCCAGCCAGTCCTTCAGGAGGTCGATCCGGGTCTCGGCCCCGCGCTCGGCCGCGTAGTTCTCCTGGAGGTCGAGCATCCGGGCCAGGTAGGCGTTCTGGGCCACCGAATGGGATTCCCGGCGCAGGCTCGCGCTCAGGGTGAAGGCGATGACCAGGGTTACCACCAGGGCCATCCCGCCCAGCCAGACCTTGAGGTTCCTGCCTTTGACGATGGCCATGTAGAGCATCAGGATGAGCAGGAACAGGACCGCGCCCTTGCGGCTGGCCGAGAGGTAGAAGATCGGCACGCAGGACAGCCGCCCCAGCCAGGCGGCCCAGGGCACCGCGAAGATCGACAGGATGACCACCAGCAGGCAGATGTAGGCGCCGGTGTTGGGGTTCCCCCACAGGCCGCCGTAGCGCTGGTAGCTGGTCTCCACGGTGGCCGCGGCCGAGCGCAGGGTCACCGTCTGGATGATCGCGTCCAGCCTGGGGCTCCAGCTGGACAGCCCGAGCAGCAGGAGGTTGCCGATCACCGAGAACTGGATGGCGGTGGCGAAGGTCCGCAGGTAGCGGGGGGAGGAGGAGATGATGGCCATGCAGGTGCCGAGGATCAGGGTGGTGGCCAGGATCTTGAAGATGAAGTGGTATTCCTTGCGGGTGGCGATGATGAAGCCCCAGATGAAGTAGAAGCAGAGCCACAGCAGGTAGGGCGTCAGGCTGGAGAGCAGGCGGCTGAGCCGCAGCTCCCGGGAGTAGGAGATGATGATGGCGACCAGAAGCCCCCAGAGGATCCAGGTGGACTTGTCCAGGAAGTGGGCGAAGAACGGCAGGGCGCCGGCCAGGATCACCGCCACCAGGAAGGACATGGTGCGGATCCGCAGCGGAGCTGGGCCGGCGTCGGCGAAGGGGGGGCTGGTTTCCATGTAGTCCGGCATGTCTCGCGATTCTCCCAGGGGTGGCGGTGAACTCCGGACCGGTGGTCAGTCCGGAGCCCCGGAAGGCTTGGACCCCCGGCGATCCCCGGGCAGGATCGGCGGGACCGGCGGGGCCGCGAGGCCCAGGGTGGCCAGGATGACCTTGAAGTTGGACCAGACCGTGGCGCCGGGCAGATACTCCATGTTGATCCGAATCTTGTCCGGAAGGATGGTTTCCTTGTAGAAGGTTTCCGGGTCCTGGCAGTCCTGGAGGAGCGCGTTCTCGTGCCGGTAGGCGATCGAGGCCGGGTCGGTGATGCCCGGCCGCACCTCCAGCACCCGCGCCTGCTCCGGGGTGTAGAGCGCCACGTAGCGGGGCACCTCCGGCCTGGGGCCGACCAGGGCCATCTGGCCGAGGACCACGTTGGCCAGCTGGGGCAGTTCGTCCAGCTTCCAGCGGCGCAGCCAGGCGCCGGCCGGGGTGATCCGCTGGTCCTGGCCGATGGTGAGCAGCGGCCCGGTGCGGTCGGCCCCGGTGGTCATGGTCCGGAACTTCAGGATCCGGAACGGCCGGCCGTGCCGGCCCACCCGGACCTGGCGGTAGAACACCGGCCCGCCGTCCTGGAGCTTGATGACCAGTCCCACCAGGAGGAGGAACGGGGACAGCAGCGCCAGGCCGGCGAGGGACCCGAGAAGATCGAACAGCCGGATCATGGTCAGGCCTGGTAGCTGTGCACCAGCTCTTCCACGGCGGTGCAGACGTCATCCACGTCCTGGTCGGTGAGACCCGGGTGCAGGGGCAGGGAGAGCATCCGGGAGAAGGCGTCGAAGGCCACCGGGCAGGCTTCCGGCCGGTAGCCGTACTTGTCCCGGTAGAAGGGCTGCATGTGGACCGGCAGGTAGTGCACGGAGGTCCCGATGTTGCGGGCCTTGAGCTCGTCGATGAACTGGTTGCGGCCGATCCGGAGCTGCTCGGGGTGCAGCCGGAGCACATAGAGGTGGAGGCTGGACTCCACGTCGGGGTCCTCCACCGGGATCTGCAGCGCGGCGAGCTTGCCGAGCCGGGCGTTGTAGGCGTCGACCACCTGGCGCCGGCGGGCCTGGAAGCCCGCCAGGCGCGGCAGCTGGGCCAGCCCCAGGGCCGCCTGGAGGTCGGTCATGTTGTACTTGAACCCCGGCATCATGACTTCGTAGTACCAGGAACCGGACTGGTCGAACCGCTTCCAGGCCTCCTTGTCCATGCCGTGGTGGCCCACCATGCGGGCCCTGGCCAGCAGGGCCTCGTCCCCGGTCAGGCAGCCGCCCTCGGCGGTGGTGAGGTTCTTGGTGGCGTAGAAGCTGAAGGACGCCAGGTTGGCGCGGGACCCCACCAGGACTCCTTTGTAGCGCGCGGGCAGGGCGTGGGCGGCGTCTTCCAGGATCTGCAGGCCGTGGCGGGCGGCGAGCGCGAACAGTTCGTCCAGCTGGGCCGGATGGCCGGCATAGTGGACCGGCATGATGGCCTTGGTGCGCGGGGTGATGGCCCGGGCCACCGCTTCGGGATCCAGGGTCAGGGTGCCGGGGAGGACATCCACCAGCACCGGCCGGGCGCCCACGTGCTCGACCACGTTGGCGGTGGCGCAGAAGGTCAGGCTGGGCACGATCACTTCGTCCCCGGGGCCGACGCCCAGGACCACGAGGCCCACATGGAGACCGGCGGTGCAGGAATTGAAGGCCACCAGCGCCGGCGCCCCGAGGCTCTCCTTGAGCCGGGATTCGAACAGCCGGGTCTTCGGACCGGTGGTGATCCAGTCCGAAAGGAGGGTGTCCATGACTTCCGACCGCTCTCCATCGCCAATGGCCGGTGGACTGAACTGGAGGAATGTTCCTCTCACGGTGATTCCTTTCGAAGAAACGGAGCAACGGTCCGGCCGAAGGAGACGGGGGATGCGTTTCCGTTAAGTTCAACGGATCCTTATACTCATGGATTAATATAATATACCTGAAGAACATTTCATGATTTTTTCTGCGGAGCCTGGCCGGAGGCTTGCCGGCAGCGGCCCGCGGCGCCGGCCGGCCCGGCGGGAACCGGTGGGTGGGGCTGGCCGCTGGGGTTCCCGACGCCGACCCTCGGCCCGGCTCGGGGGCCGCCCCGGGGCCATCCGGCCCGGCTTCCGGGCGGCCGCAATTTCGGTGAATTTATTATCCAGGCATATATTGCTTAAATTCGATTGCTAGCGTGTTTCATTCTTTTTGCGTTCCGGCCCGGCGGGCAGGACGGTCAAGGGCAATGGCGGCGCCCTTCGGCAGCCGGTCCCGGCCGCTCTTTCGGCTTGCCGGTCTTGGGTTCCCAATTTTATAAATGATTCCCTGCGGCGCGGGCCGAGAGACGCTGGCGGCCCCCCGCCGGCCCGGCCTGCCCCCGGCCCCGGCGCCGCGGCAGGGGGGGGCCTGGGACCCTTGATTTTCCAATGGGGATGCTGGTGGCCATGCGGGAAGGGAGGCTCGCCCGGGAGGGGCCGAAGCCTGAAATCCTTGGACCTGCCCTTGCGCTGGCTCCGACCGGGCAGGTAGACTTCATAACAAGGTCGGGCCGGTCTGGCCTTGAACGTTCGTGCCGGCCGGTGCTTCCTTCCCCGCAGTCGGTCATTTACGACCAATTATCAAGCACTGAATGCCGAGTGGGAATAAACCGCACCCTGCACTTCCCGGTGCCAAGACCTGCCAGGAGACCTTCGTGACCGCTCTGCATGTTCGGGAAACGCCGGGCCCTTCGCCCGCTCCAGGCTTTCAGGGGGCCGCGCTCGATGCCTGAGCACATCACGATGTACGTCAATCACCTGGTCGACGGTGGGGCGGCCCGGGTGGCGGTCAACCTGGCCGGGGCCTGGACCGACATGGGGCGGAAGGTGACCATCCTGACCTCGGATGCCGGTGAGATCCCGCCGATCTACCCGCTGCCCCCCGGCGTGGTGCACCTGCCCCTGGGCCTCTGGGCGGACTCCCGCAACCCGCTGGACGCCGCCTGGCGCAACCTCACCCGGGTGGTCCGGATCCGCCGCGCCGTCCGCCGCAGCCGGCCCGACCTCCTGGTCTCCTTCCTCGACCGCAACAACATCATGTGCGTGCTGGCCGCCCGCACCCTGCTGCCGCGGATCCCGGTCATCATTTCCGAGCGCACCGATCCCCACGGGCGGTCCATCGGCACCTGGTGGGAGCTGCTGCGCCGGCTCACCTATCCCTTCGCCGACTGCCTGGTGGTCCAGACCCGCCGGGCTCAAACCTTCTTCCCGGGCCTGATCCGGTCCCGCTGCGTGGTCATCCCCAACCCGGTCTATCCGCCCCTGGACACCGGCACCCCGGAGCAGCGCTCGCGGTTCCGGGTGGTCACGCTGGGGCGCAACCACCCGGTGAAGGGCCACGACCTGCTCATCGACGCCTTCGCCCTGGTGGCGGAGGCCTTCCCGGACTGGGACCTCTGCATCCACGGCGACGGGCCGGACCGGGACGCGCTGGCGGAGCGGATCCGCCGGCACCGCCTGGAAGGCCGGATCCAGCTGGGCGAGAACCTCGCGGACGTGGGGGACTGCCTGCGCAATGCCGACCTGTTCGTGCTCCCGTCCCGGGTCGAAGGGTTTCCCAATGCCCTGGCCGAGGCCATGGCCTGGGGGCTCCCGGTCGTCAGCTTCGACTGCAACAGCGGCCCCGGGGAACTGATCCGGCACGACCTGGACGGCCTCCTGGTGCCGCCGGGGGACGTGCCCGCGCTGGCCGCGGCCATGGGCCGGCTGATGGCGAACCCGGCGGAACGCCAGCGGCTCGCCGCGCGGGCGCCGGAAGTCCTCTCGCGGTTCAGCCCAGCAAGGATTATGGAACTATGGGAGTCTGCTATACAATCGGCGAACCGAACCCTCAAGAAGGGGGCTTGAATTCATGAACAACTCCACTGCTCATTTTCGGAACCATGCCCAGCGCCGGTAGCGGGCCGTGAAACCCCGGGTTTTTCGGTCCCTTTCCTTGGTGAAGGAGTTCTCTTTCATGCCCCAGAATTCATACATGCTCCGGTTCGATGACATCTGCCCGACCATGAATTGGGCCGTGTGGAATGAAATCGAGCGGCACCTGGACCAGCACCACGTCCGGCCCATCCTCGCGGTGGTGCCGGACAACCAGGATCCCGGGCTCATGGTCGATCCGCCCGCCGCCGACTTCTGGGACCGGGTCCGGCAGTGGCAGCACAAGGGCTACGCCATCGCCCTGCACGGCTACCAGCATCTGTACGTCAACCGGGAGAAGGGGCTGATGAAGCTCACCCCGCACAGCGAATTCACCGGACTGTCCTACGAGGCCCAGGCCGACAAGCTGGAAAAGGGCCTGGCCATCTTCCGGCAGCACGGGGTCCGGGCCGACGCCTGGGTGGCCCCGTCCCATTCGTTCGACCGCAACACCCTGGCGGTGCTCGAGAAGCTCGGCATCAAGGTGGTCTGCGATGGCCTGTGGCCCTGGCCCCACGCCGGCTCCGACGGCATGTTCTGGGTGCCCCAGCAGCTCTGGCGGTTCGCCCCCAAGCCGGCGGGGGTCTGGACGGTCTGCTGCCACCACAACCGCTGGACCCCGGAGCGGACCGAGGCGTTCGGCCGGGAGGTGGCCCACTACGGTCCGCGGATGACCGACCTGGCCCAGGTGCTGGCCACCTACGCCAACCGCTCCCTGACCGTCCCCGACCGGGCCAGCGCCCTGTGCAACCTCATGTGGGAGCACCGGGTGCTGCCCACCCTGGCCCGGGTCCGCCGGCGGCTGCTCAACGTCGGCCCCAGGGCATGACGGCCTTGAAGGTGCGGCTGCTGTTCCTGATCAACTCGCTCAATCCCGGAGGGGCGGAACGCCAGCTGTGCGAGCTGGTGAAGCATCTCGATCCGGCCCGGTTCCAGGTGCAGGTGGTGGTCTTCTACGATCCGAAGGACCCGGGCATGGCCGGGTTCTACGAGCAGGTGGCCGCCCTGCCCGGGGTCACCCTCACCAGCCTGCACAAGCGCCGGGGGCCCGCCGGCTACGGGGTGGCCCTGCCCCGGCTGCTGGGCCTGCTGCTGCGCTTCGACCCGGACATCGTCCACGGCTACATGGACGGCAACCTGCCGATCCTGCTCCTGGGCGGGCTCCTGCGCCTGCGGGTGGTCTGGGGCATCCGCCGCTCCAGCCTGGACCAGTCCAAGCTGGACCGGCTGTCCCGGTGCCTGGAGGGGCTCTCGGTCCGGCTCTCCCGCTTCGTGGATCTCACCATCTTCAACTCCGAGGCCGGCCTGGGCAGCCATGCCGCCATGGGGATGCGGGCCCGGAGGATGTGCGTGGTCCCCAACGGCTTCGACGTGGAACGGTTCCGTCCGGAGCCGGCCCTGGGCCAGGCCCAGCGCGGGCTGTGGGGCATCCCCGAAGGGGTCCCGGTCATCGGCATCGTCGGCCGGCTGGATCCGGTGAAGGACCACCCGACCTTCCTGCGGGCCGCGGCCCGGGTGCTGCGGGACTGGCCCGCGGCCCGGTTCGTCTGCGTCGGCGCCGGACCGGAGCCCTACACCCAGCGCCTGCGGGAGCTGGGCGCGGACCTGGGGCTCGGCGGGCAGCTCCTGTTCGCCGGCAACTGCGCCGGGATGACCCAGGTCTACAACGCCTTCTCCCTGCTGCTGCTCACCTCCACCGACGAGGGGTTTCCCAACGTCCTGGGGGAGGCCATGGCCTGCGGGGTGCCCTGCGTCACCACCCGGGTGGGGGACGCCGCGGCCCTGGTGGGCGAGACCGGGGTCGTGGCTGCGGTGGGCGACGACGCGGCCATCGCCGCCGGCGCCGGCGCCCTCCTGCGCGAGGCCGGACCCGAGCGGGCCCGGCGCGCCCTGGCCGCCCGCGGGCGGATCTGCGAGCGCTACAGCGTGGAGGCCCTGGCCCGGAACACCGGCAACCTGCTGGTCTCGCTGATGGCCGCCGGCGCCCAGGCCGGGTGATCCGGCGCGGAGCCGAATCCTGCTTGCGAGCGGTATTGAAAAAACAGATATTGTCGGTCCGGGCCGGATCGGCCCGGACCTTCCGCTCCGCTCCGGGGTCATGAGCCATGCTCTTCGATCTGCACCAGCAAGCCTTCCGTCGCCCACCGATGGACTTCAGGCACCGGCTGCGGGAGACCTCGGCCCGGGTCCCCTGGTGGCTGAAGCTGGCCTGCAAGCTGGTGCTCTCGCGGCTGCCGGTCGCCCACCGCCATTGGAAGCGCCTGGGCCTGTTCGAGCACGGGCGCATGGAACAGCCCCAATACGCCCGCCAGGTCTGGGCCAGGCACCAGCGCGCCCGGGTCCACAGCCTGGGCGGCAGCCAGAGGGCCCTGCTGGAACTGGGGCCGGGGGAGGGCGGATGCACCTTCGGCCTCGCCCTGGCGGCGGGCTACGAGGACATCGTGCTGGTTGACGTCCAGCCGTTCTTCGAACGGGAACGGTTCCTCACCGTCCAGGCCCTGCGGGCCTGCGGGGCGTCGCTGGAGCCGGACCTGGCGCGCTCGCGGGTGCGCTACCTCACCCGTGGCCTGGCCAGCCTGGGCCAGCTCAGGGATCGGTCCATGGACCTGGTCTTCTCCCATACGGTCCTGCAGCATGTGCGGCTGGCCGAATTCGACCGGACCCTCGCCCAGCTGTTCCGGATCACCCGGCCCGGGGGGGTGGGGTCCCACCGGATCGATTTCCGGGACATGCTCGGCGGCTCGGTCAACAACCTGCGCATCCCGTCGCGCCTCTGGGAGCAGGACTGGTTCGCCGGGGCCGGCTTCTATACCAACCGGCTGCGCCTCTCCCAGGTGCTCGGCCGGTTCCGCGGCGCCGGATTCGAGCTGGTGGACATCGCCATCGAGCGGTTCCAGACGGTCCCGGAGGCGGCCAGCCGGCGCTGCCGGGAGTTCGCCGGGGTGACGCCGGAGGACCTCATGATCCGGGCCTGCGACCTGGTCGTGCGCAGGCCGGCCTGACCCGCGCCCCCGGGTGGCCCGGGGGCGCCGGCCCGGGATGCTACTGGGTGTTGCCGGACTGGGTGATGCCGGTGGAGCCGGAGATCTTGACCCCGGCCACGCCGTTGCCGGTGCAGACGTTGTTGGTGATGGTCGGGTTGGTGCTGCCCGCGGACAGGATCCCGTAGGCGGAGTTGCCGGTGCAGGTGTTGCCGCTGATCAGGGTGCCGTTGTCGTTGTAGGCCTCGATCCCGGCGCGGTCGCCGCTGGAACCGGTCCCGGTCACCGTGTTGCCGGTGCAGACCGTGTTGTAGATGCTGTCGTGGATGTAGATGCCGTAACTGGCGTTGTTGCTCACCTGGTTGCCGGTGATGGCCGAGCCGGTGGTCAGCTCCGCGTTCAGGCCGTAGTCGTTCCCGGAGACCGTGTTGCGGTCCACGAAGATGGCGGAGGTGTAGGCGTTGGCGAGGCCGATGCCCCAGCTCAGGCCGACCGCCGCGTTGTTGGCGAAGGTGCACCGGGAGAACAGCAGGGTGCTGGTCGACTCGCCGGCGTTGGCTTCGACGTCCACCCCGCTGCCGTTGATCAGGCCCTCGCCGGCCACTTCGATGGAGCCGGTGTTGCTGGTGAAGCTGCTGTTGCGGATGACCATCCGGGTGCCGTAGACGATCGACAACCCGTTGCGGCGGTTGCTCGGGCAGCTGACGTTGCAGAGGGTGATGTTGCTCGCCTGCTGGGCGATGTAGATGCCGTCGCAGAAGCAGTTGGTCGCCGTCACGCCCTCCACCACCACGTTGGTCGAATTGGAGATCTTGATGGCGTTGCCGTTCTCCACCGCGGTCGGGGTGGGGATGGAGTTGTTGCCGTTGTTGCCGCGGATGGTGCCGCCGACGATGTTGACGTTCTGGACGCCGCTGGCGCAGACCACCTGGTAGTTCAGGGTGGAGGTGGCGGCGGCCTGGAGCACCGCGCCCGGCTGCAGGTAGAGGGTCATGTTGCTGCCCAGCAGGATGCCGGCGCCGCTGTTGGCGGTGGGGTTGATCTTGTAGGTGCCGGCCGGGATCACCACCGCCTTGTCGGTGCCGGCCACCGCGTTGACGGCCGCCATGATGGCCGCGGTGTCGTCGGTGACGCCGTTGCCGGTGGCGTTGTAGGGGGCGTTGCGGACGTTGGCGCCCACGGCGATGCTGTCGATCTGGACGGT
>Ga0316217_10003784_pt1 | contig 16878 bp, 22 predicted proteins | sample 1anoAmetaG_FD_203633 | JGI IMG/M metagenome (GOLD analysis project Ga0316217, IMG submission 203633) | Freshwater microbial communities from Trout Bog Lake, Wisconsin, USA - 1anoA | ecosystem: Environmental > Aquatic > Freshwater > Lake > Hypolimnion/Profundal zone | place: USA: Wisconsin...
AGGAGCAAAAGACATCTAAGATAAAATAGGAGCAAAAGGAATCTAAGATAGAATAGGAGCAAAAGACATCTAAGATAAAATAGGAGCAAAAGGAATCTAAGATAGAATAGGAGCAAAAGGAATCTGCTTCAAAGATGGTGGAATAAAAAAAAGGAGATATAGTAAAATAAGATACAAATACAGCAGTCTAATAAAAGCCAAAGGAAGAAAAAACCATTTAATAAGAGTCACGAAACTATGAGTTAATGGAGAAGGAGGTTTAAGACAAAGTAGATAAAGAAATAAAAGCCTAACTACCTCAACCATTGAGTAGCGATTACAACATCTAAGTTAATTATATTATTTAACCTGAGGTACAAGATAAAAAGGACAAAGATTACTAGTCAATTGTGAGTGATTTTTGATTTAGTTATTTCAAGCTGGTTGTTAACTTTATTTAAACTTTTGTTAATCCAAAAGGGACAAGTATTCAAAATCTTTTTAATCTTTTGAATCAAATCTTAATTGTCCAAGCACATGCTTCTCAAAATTTATTGCTGACTTTGATTTAACTTATCTCAATTTGCTGTTCTTTGGCACATTTATTGAAGCGCTAATGGCTGCAAATAGGTTTCTTGCTTATTCAAAGTAGCAAAAATGACTTTCAACCAAGCTCCTTCATAAATTAATCTGAGTTGGGTTAATAATAACGTTTGGTGAAATATAAAGGCGATAGTATATTCCGTAATTAAAATTTAATCATTCAACAATGATTGAGCCTTTGGTATCAAAACTTCTGCCCTACTCCCTCAGACCCTTCGCTCGCCTTTCTAACCGTTATTTCTTCGCAAAAGCCAGTCAATCATGTAGAGTCTTTCCAATAAGATCTGCAATCACACCCATCAGTTTCCCATTTTGCACAAAAGGAAGTGCTGATTTGGCTGAGAAGCTCAACAAGTTTGAAGAATTCGTCAGCAGTCCCTAGCTGCTGAATAAGCTAAATCAAAACAGCATGTCAGTCATGTTCCCCATACAATCAGCCACCTTTAAGCTCATTCTTGATGGAAGAGATGTTTTGGCTAGAGACAGAACCGGCTCAGGAAAAACCATGGCCTATACACTCCCTGTGCTTGAGCAGTTTTATAGAAGCAATATAAACCCTAGAAGCATCAAAAATCCTCAATTTTTAGTTTTGTGCCCAACAAGGGAGCTAACTCTACAAGTGGCCAATGAAATCAAAAAATTTACAACTGATTACAAGGTAGTTACTGTCTATGGGGGTGCTTCGATTTCTAACCAAATCAGAGACCTTTAGAGAGGAGCAGCCATTGTAGTAGCAACGCCTGGAAGATTAATCGACTTGATGGATAAATAAGCAATTACCTTTAGCTAATTGAAAGTAGTTTGCATTGACTAAGCAGACACTATGCTGGAAAAAGGCTTCAAACTGGATGTTGAGACCATTTTTGCCTAAATTAAATCGCAATCTTCTGGAAAAATCCAAAACTTAATGTTCTCAGCCACTATTCCTCCTTGGGTAGCCACTCTGACTCAACGCTATCTCAAAAACGGAGCGACTATCAATATGATCAAAGATTAATCAGCAAGAACTTCATAGACTGTAGAGCATTATGCGCTTTTGGTGCGAGAAAGTGAAAGATATCAGGCTGTGCTTAGACTTATTTAACGTTACAATCCTGAAAACAGGACAATCATCTTCACACAAACCAAAATTGAAGCAAATTAGTTTATTCGCTATTTCGATAGTGAAGAAATCGTTATTTTGCACGGAGACATCCCTCAAAATTTACGAGAAATAAACATTGGCAAATTCAAAAGAGGAGAAAAGAAGGTGCTAATTGCAACAGACGTAGCCTCAAGAGGGCTAGACATTCCAAATGTGTAGTTAGTTATTCAGCTATCGCCTCCTGAGAATCCTGAACCTTACATTCATCGTTCGGGAAGAACAGGAAGGGCAGGCAAAGAAGGTACCAACATCACTTTCTTTGACTAAAGCAACATACAGGATCTTTTAAGGATAGAGAAGTAAGCTAACATACAAATCAAGCTCATCAGCGACAATTTCAACATCACACTTTGGAAAAAGCAAGCTAGAACTCTCATCAGCGAAATCTCATCAAGTGAGTAATCCAAAGATGATCCCTTTTATCAACTTTTCGTGAAGTAAATACTCAAAAAAGTAAAGCCAGAAGATGCTATTCTGCACTTTTTAAAACAAAAACTTGGCAAAGTACCTCAAACTACATCCTCAATCACTAGCAAAAAAGGGTATATCACCTATCTAGCTCACAAAAAGGAGCAAACAGCTCCTTCAATTCCATAGCTGTTCAAAGGAATCTAGATCTTTAACTTAACTCAAGAACAGTAGGAAATAAAATTTGATGTGATATGGAATGACTTCTATAAATTTGAGGAATTAGTTGAAAATCAGGAAGCCTATGAACTAGAAATCATCGATGAAAACACTTCTTATAGCTTAAAGCAATTCAGCCAAAAAATATCGGGCAATGGAGGCTATAGAAATGACTACAGAAGTGCGAGAAATGAAAACAGGTAAAGAGGACAAGATAGATAAAACCGCTATTAACCAAGGCAAAGACAAAGAAACCAAGATACCTTTGAAGAGATGGGAGAAAGCAAAAACATCTACATCAGCAGAATCAACAACTAGATTACAAAAGAAGAACTTTAAGAAGAAATAAAGGGTCAAACTGGCGTTTAGCAGTTCAAGCTGAAGGTAATCTCCAAAATAGGAGAATAAGGAGAATACAAGTTCGGCTTCATAGAGCTAGAGAACATCAAAGATTGTTCTAAGCTCATACGTTCGAGGGTTAGCATCAATGGGCAGAGAATTTCTCTCAGAATCGCTAAAGAAAGATGATTTTTATTGTAATTGTCTTGCAAAACATAAACTTAAGTTTATTCACTTGAAAAGTAATTTAAGATTATTATTAATGAGAAGTACTTTTTTCCCCAACGGAGTGAAACCTTACGGAATAATCATTAAAAAAACGCATACTAGCTTACAGAAGCAATAGCCTCAGTAGATTTCTTTCGACCCTACGCCGAATCTTGCAACAATAACAAGTAATACTTCTTCTCCCAAGGTTCCTGGGTAAATGAGAGCAGACAGCAAGCCGAAACCACCCCAAATGGATGAGCAAATTTACTACAATGCTGATGTTTACAGTCATTTATAAAAACCTAAGGAACAGCTAAGTTATGTATAAGTTGAACATTTGGCTATGCCCATTAAAGTAAGAAGTAAATCTTTAAAAAATGAGCCTATTCAAAAGTTTTAAAGTAACCAACCCATTAAACCTTTGTAGAGCATTTAGGAGTAAAATATAAACATTATAAATACACACAAAGAGTTCTAACTCTAAAAATACTCGCAAATATCTATCTTGTTCAGAAATATGGGAGCCAGTTACAACCAAAATGAAGTCTAGTTTTTGAACAATGTTAAAAGCTACCTCTAGTTAGTGACCAAAGCGAACATAAGCTAAGCCAGCTGCCTACGAGTCTCACCTAACAAAAGGTAGATCATCAAAGCTGTTTTTGTGTGTGAGAGGCAAGCAATTGTGGTGATTTGCTTCACGATTATCACAAAGAGCTACGAAAAATGTAAAAACTACTGCTTAAATTTACTAAAGTACATCTTTGACAACTATCTAGTCGTTCTTAATTTGCTCACCCACGAAGAAAGTCCTTCAGTACTCAAAATGATCAAGGATTTAGACAAATAATTTCTTTTGGGCAAAAACTGCTAATTCCTCAGAACCAACAAAGAGATCATCAATGATCTTATAAACAAAGTTGTAAGGATTGACCCTCTTTTTGCTGTTGAGTACTTCAAAATGATATAAAGTTTTAGTGGGATGTAGATAAAGTTTGTTTTCAATGCTTTGCTGACTTTGTTTGCATTCTACATCAATGCCATCAAAACTCATGATATAATCCCTTTTATGGCTTGTGCTCCTGGACCATTTATCCTGTAGAAGCCCACCCACTAATACACCTTGGTGATAGACTTTTTTAAAGTGTTCCTGAACCAAGCAAAACCTAGCAAAAAGCAAAGAAAAGGCAGCAAATAAGTATTAGCACTAAGACCCTATGCTACCTACTTCCTGAAATAGATGTCCAAATATTTTGAAATTGTAAGTTTTAGTAATAGCATGCCTATTGAATGCAACAACATCGTGAGTACCATTGATGGAAATAGCTTTGTGAAGCATAGGCTTTACAAATACCATTTTGAGATGAATGGGAGGAAAGAAATGAGCAAAATAGGGAGGGATTTGAGAAAAATGATCCTAATTGATACAGTTTAAGACTAGGCCAACAAAAATTTACTGCTTGTTAGCAGTTGGAAAGGGGAAGAAAGCAACGTTCAACTAGCTTAGATCTGCCCTCTGCTTGCTTTAATAGTTGTCAAGCAACTAGATGTACTTGCTTCTTTGGAAAAGATTAGACAAAACATTAAAAGCAATAGTGAGTTGGGACTAAAATATATTAATTGCGGGCTCAACCTTTGATATTTTTATGAGACTACTGAATAATTAGGTTTATTTAGATTGCTCTAAGAGGTTAATATTGGAGACGTTTACGTTTATTTAGTATCTCACTTAAGGTTTAATCTAGCTATAAACAAATCTTTAGCTTTCTCTCTTTCTCATAATTTGACCCTCTGTTGCCACTTATTCTAAGCTGAAATTTGCTGTTCCTGAGATCTCTTTATAATCAGATGTATAACTCGATACTGCTAAGCGTAAAGCAGAGCAAATTCAACAAATACAGCTAAGCCTTCAACTTCTTTCAATCCAAGTCGATCAACAACATCATCGCCAGTCGCAAGCTGGAGTACGTCATCCATTTCAGGGATCTCTAGGTGTTCGACGACCAGACCGAATACATCAAGCGCTACTATAACACCAACGAAACGGCCTCCCGCACACGCAAACTCATCAGTACATTCTTTTTACAATGAAGTAAGACTACTATGAGCTCAACATGACACCACCTTCCCCCAACATCATCCCCGTCCAGAACTACAACCTCATCGAGACCAACCACCGCAAGCATATCAAGCTGCTAGTCATGCAGGAAAAGTCGCAGGCCCGCAGAAAAAAGCAACAATAATAAGACTAGGACTAGGAAGAGGCCTCAGACCACATGATCTTGTCCAGGATCGACGATTCCAACTTTTCAGAGCTCAACAGCGAGAAGGAGGAAGATAATGACTCTGACGTAACCATCTCCACATCTAGAGCTATGACAGCCAGCCTTTCAACGCTTATGAACTTGACTAAAATGATCCCAAAGAAAACGCATTCGGCAATAAACTTAGGGATGAGCAATATATCAGTATTAAAGAGATTCCGGAATCTTTCTTGGTCCTAGACTTCAAAGCCATGCCTGAGGAGCCACCCAAGATCAACATTATACCCCCTGTAGCTCTGCCTGCCTCTCAGCAAAAAGTTGAGACTGTCTCAATTGGTATGCAAACGATTCCAACCTAGCAGTTTTTGCCCAAACAGGCTGAAAAATAGTTTTCTTCAAAAGCAGTGGTGATCCCATAGCTGAAGAGGTAGCCAGTGATACCCTAGCTAAAGAAATAGCCTGTGCTGAGTTCCAACTCCCAGATCTAGCAGCGAAACGATCTCAAAAAAGAAAATATGATTCTAACGGACTCCATAGAGATGGTTTATCGGAAGTAATAGAAATCGAAATAGAAATCAAAGCCAAGTACCTTTATGTAGTACTATAACTCACAGCCTGTTAAGGCTCCCTCCAACATCCTCTAAAGGTACATCAAAAGAAAGAAATGATCCATTTTATAAATTGCATCAATTAACACTAATACCTTCCCACGAGATTTGGACTGAGGTCACAGGATTCACAGTAAACATACTCAATATACTCAATCTTTATCCAAATCTTCCTCAAATCCTCTAATAGTTTGTTATTGGCGTTTTGAAGCCAAAACTGTTTTTTTTGATGAGACATGTGCAGTTCGTGGTACTAAGGTGAAGAGGTATGAAAGTTCTGGGATTGGGTTTTGTGGGGTTGGCATTACTTGCAATTTTAAATTTTATTTCGATTATATTAGATATTTCAATCCAAATGAGGAAGGCTCCAGCCCCTGCTCCTGCAGCAAATGCTAAAACTCAGCCAAAAGCTCCCGAAAAAAAAGTCTGGAAAGCCTAGGACTTCGCTACTGTCTTGATCCCCATTGAATAAGTAAAAGACATCAAGACTGCCTTTGACATTTTTGATGGTGATGGAAGTGGGGTTGTGGATCCTCAAGAGCTGAAAAGAGCATTTGAGCAGTTGGGCTTCCAAGGAAACAACAAGTTCATCTACCAAATCCTGGCTGAGTTAGATGATGACCAATCAGGAGGAATCGATTTCGCTGAGTTTTTGAGACTAGCTACTGCCAAGTTGGGAGAGAAAGACAGCAGGGCGGAAATTGACAAAGTTTGGGGGTCTTTTGACGTCAACCGATCCGTATGAATGTTGTAATAGTAGGGCAAGATCACTGTGCATGAGCTCAAGAAAGTTGCCAAAGATCTAGGAGAAGACCTTACTGATGATGAGCTGAACCATATCTTCAGCAAGGCCGACCTTGATGAAGATGGCTTCGTCACTTCCGACGACTTCTACAACATCATGACTCACAAAGTATATTGGGAGCAATGATTCTGGACATCTATTATCAATTATCTTCCCTAAAAACACAAAGTTATCATCAAATGACTTCTCTTAATGGAGTTTATTCATTTAATCATTTCTTCTAGATTATAAAGAGCTGAGATGTCCAGCTTAAGCCTTAGATTGGAGGTTGAAGAAGAGTGTTATTTTCTGGCTATTCTGAAGCAGTAAAAGAGGCGTGGGGGGCTGGTTATTTTGATTAAAAACCAGTGATAATAGCTTATCAAAAGCTGTTATTATTAAAGTAATTAATAGATGCAAAGAGAGTCAGTTTAGAAAAATGAAAAGTTTGCTAACTTAGCCCCCACTACGCTAGTAAATTCATAGTCATATAATAATCAGCCAATTCTTTTGCAACAAATGCAGCTGCTTCTAGAAAAAACCACTCAAAACCCGCAGCTCATTAAAGAGGTCAGCAAGGAATAGTTTTTCAACACTAAAAGACCTCAAAAACGAATGAAAACATCGCAGTGTTTCTCAGAAAATGTAGAAGGTTGTGACCGTGAACGCTTTGAGTTGGATTCCAGTCTTTTTTCCATGTCTAACGAACACAATTCTGCATCTTCTAACAAGGATCTGGACTCCACTTTCGCAGAAGATTTGAGTTTGGCTTTTAAAGTCAAACAACCAAAAAGAAAAATGAATCCTAATGGCAAAAATCAGTATGCTACCAAGGAAGAAAAGTAGTCAGAAGCCAGGAATTCACATCTTTCTCCCCAGCCAACTCTGAAGCTCCAAAGCAAATAGAAAAGATCTTCTTCTAACTCTCTTACTCGCTTCCCTCAAAAAAGCTGTATTAGTTCAAAAAAGAAGGAACAGTGGAAAATAAGTGATTTTGAATTGCTAAGCAAGATCGGAGAGGGAACTTACTCTGAAGTTTTTAAGGCTTTCTAAAAGAAAACAGGGTTTCTTTGCGCTTTGAAGATAATGAACAAACAGAAGATGAAAGAACTGTAAGTGGAAGAGAACATAAAGCGGTAGCTGAAAATAAGCTTATTCATAGATCACCCTAACGTTGCAAAACTCTACAGTTTCTTCTGGGACAAAGAGTACATCTATCTGGTATCCGAATACGCAACCTAAAAAAACCTTTTTGAGCATCTGTACCAACCAAAGTTGAAGCTAAAGAAGGGATTGAAATCTTAGGAAGCTTCAAGTTTCACCAAACAGATTTGCAGTGCTGTGGCCTACCTCCATCGTCATTTCGTCATACACAGAGACCTCAAACCTTAGAACATACTCATCACCCTTGTAACCTTGCTTTTATTCAGTTTAACACCATCAAGATTTGCGACTTCGGATGGTCGGTTTACAACCCTAGCAAATCACTCAGGTCTACCTTTTGTGGTACTCCACTCTACTTGGCTCCTGAGCTCATTTCCCAAGCTGAGTATGACTAATCTATCGACATTTGGGCGATGGGAGTGATAACCTATGAAATGCTTACAGAGGAAATTCCCTTCAAAATTGAGAAAGCCAATGATTTGCGAAAGATTGTAATTGTTTGCTAAGTTAGTTGTTCGAGTAGGTGTGTTTCGAGAAGATTCGGAACAAGCAGGCAGCGGACTTCATTGAGCGTGCGATGAGAAAGGAAGCAAGTAAGCGAGTGATGATAAGCTAGCTGCTTCATCATCCTTTTGTCAATTGAAGCAACTCATTTATTTTAAATGAAGCTATCATCAAACTTTGACTGACCCATTTTCATTTATTTTTACTACTCATCTAGCCAATATTAGCTCACTTTGAGTTTATCATGAATGCAAGCAAAACAATAAAAGTGAAGTCAGAAAAGTTGAAATTCCAACAAATGTCAAGACAATAGAGATTAAAGTTAAATATTTATTCAGTTCATCTTTTCTACTCTATTGGTGATAGTGGGATGGCGGCGAAGATTTAGTTACAAAGATTTAAAACTAATCATATAAAAAATTAAATAATTTGCCCTCTAGAAATAGATGCAAATTAGAAGTTTTTGAATTTTCTTTGATTCACATTGGCTGGAAGATTATGGCTTTCCATTAGTGCCTATATAAATAGCAGTCTATATACAAATGGCTTTTGAAATCTCTGGAAAAATATAATTCGAAGATAAAGGCTAATTAGATATTCTGTGCAAAGCAGAGAAAGTTTTCTTTTTACTTTGATACTGCTAATTTTTAATTATGACCTGAAATAACATTCTAAGACGAAGGCTTTACTCCAACTGGTTTTATTATTATTCTATTATTTAACGTTATGCACAAATAAAACCATAACCCGAACCTCACTGCTGCCACATAGCTCAAACCCAGGCTTCTTTACTCCCACTAAAACAAGGCAAAAAGTCACAGATGTCCCAAACATTAGGCATTCACAGGAAGGCATTTTTGCCATGAATGCCTATGCTACAATGTCTGCAAGAACTGTTAGGAAAACCACTAAAAGCACAATATTGAAACCTTTGCTGATTTCGAGGAGGCTAAGTAAGCCACCAAATAAACTCTTTTAGTTGAAGTTTAGGAGACTCTGAACCGGCTGAAAGGTAGGGAGAATGAGATGAAGAATCAGGTGTAGTAAATAAACTTGATTCGTTTTAAACTGAGGCAAATGGCCTGTGAGACTATAAATGCCTTAAAATTGCAGGTGGAGTAGCTTGAGAGGAAGATCACAACCAAGATTTAGTCCTAATTTGACAAGTACTAAAAATAGCTTGATGCCTTTTATCGTGAGTATAATAGCGTCAATGACTATTTGAGGGAGAATTTGCTGCGGATAATAGACCAAGAAATCACCATAAGTGAGTTTGGGAAGCACAACGTCAGCAAAGATATAGACACGAAGCTGATGCCCAACTTTGGCAAGATAAAGCAGGGAATGGAAAAGTCCAAGAAGTACCTTAAAAATGTGAAGATTTCGATAACACAGCTCTAAAACAGCATCAGGTTCTTCAGCTCTGAAGAAGAGAAAAACCAAGGGAAGTTTGAGAAATATGACCGCTTTTTGAAGGAAAGGTGCTACAATGAGCCCTAGTACAACTCCCCTCTCCTAAGAACTTTGAGTATGTTGGAATCCAATGAGAGTGATTTGTCAATTATCAAATCAAAACTCAGAAACTGATGATTTTTATTTAGTCTCAAAGCATCATAATCTAAGCTTGCTTTATCAATTCCCTTATTCCCTCAAGCCAATCACTCTTTAATCAATCTAATTGCACTTTTTCGTCAAACGAATCCCAACAAACATAAAAGCAGCCTGTTTTGATTCCTTATCAAAATGTTCAAATTTGTAGCAGATGCAGTCAAGTGTCAAAAATTTCAGTATCTTCCTCTTAACTAGCGGATTTTGGGGTTGATAATTATATTTAAGATTTAATGGAAGCAAACTATAACGCTATTAAAGCCATGAACCAACTCACTTTTTAAGACGAATCTGTCAAAGTGGACTTTTCTGTTCCCAGAAACAATGTGGTCAACTCTTTGGATGATTTTGCAAAAAAGTCAATTTATTCCTCATATCGAAGTAGAGTCGACAAACTTGAAACGCTCGGTTTTCAGAAGAAGTATAATCAGGATTTTGACACTTGCTCGGAAAAAGAGACTGTAAAGTACTATTTATTTAGAGCAACAGAGCCCATTCAGTCAAACCTGCCTTCGCTATTAAGCCAACTATGAGAGAAAAAGTTGTGGAGAAAAAACCCACTAACGATTACAGCTAAAACCTCTTTAAACTGAAACTTTAGGAAATGACATTCAAATTCAAAACCAAAGTTGCAACCATTTTGAAGTAAATTGATACCCCGCTTAACTAATTCAGTAAATTTACAACATTGAGTCGCATTGATGACATTTTAGAGTTTTTATCGGAAGTCATCAAAGGTAAGCTTAGCAACAGCTAAGCTTCAAAAGCGTAAAATACAAAAACCCTCAGCAAATAAAGATAGCTTCTCAGCGAATACTAACATCAAATTGAGCAACTGAAGAAAAAGCAGCTCTAAAAAGAGGCAGCATAAAAAACCTTCAAAGCCAAGCTTAAATAAAGTCATAGCTAAATCAGAGATCTGTATGACAAGATAAACCAGAAGTAGAGATAGTTATCTCAAAAAATGACCTAAATCTACCAATTGAAATCGCTTTCGAAATAATCCGACAAACTAGTACAGAGCTACAAGCAAAAGTGCATGGCTTTATAGCGCTAGCTTAGTGAGCAAACTTCTAACCATAGTGCAGAAGTTAAGAAGATTATTAGCAATTTCAAAAACTTTGAAGAGCAAAACCAATAGTTGAAGGAAAAGAATGAAGAACTTCACTAAATTATACAGAACCAAAAACAGAAGTAGGCAAAAATATTGTAACTTAATCAACACTTGAACGAAGAACTTTAGCGTTGGAAAGAAAGGCTTGAGTCTGATACAAATGTGAAATTTTAAGCCATTAATGAGAGCAGATCAAGCAAGGAAAACTTATCTTCTAACGAATCAAATCCTTTAGCTGGAAAGCTGAGTAACTTAACGCTTTAAAATGAAAAATAAAGACTAAACTATAAGATCAAAGATCTGGAAAAGCAAAATAGGAATCTTTCTAGAGACCTTGCTAGCTATATGGGCATCAAAGAAAGATATGATGAACTTTTGGCTTGTATTAATGCAGCTGGAGTAATTTAAAGTCAGCAAAGTACTTAGCCTACTACGGTTGTAATCTAGAAATGGAAGCAAATGGTTGGCTAGCAACAGCTTTTTGAGGTTCAATACTTCTACAAAAACAAAATTGAAGAGATCGTCAAGGAATGGAGGGATAAGCTCATCTAGATAATCAGTAAAAGCGAATAAGAGGAAGAAAATCTGAAGAAGTAGCTGATGAAGCTCTAAAAAGCGAATTAATAACTGTAGAGCAAGGTGTTCTTGTTGGCGAATGAGAAGTACCTGATTTAGAATAAGCTTATCTAGAAGGAAAGAGAAATCTATGAGCTAACTAAGTTGAAAAAAGTGAAAAGGGACAATTCTCATGATCATTCGGTGGAAAATGATGCCAAATCTGATGCTTTCAAGACTAAGTAAGGCTAAACTAATAACTAGTAAAGCGGGGTTGAATCAATTGATGAAAAACATGATTGAATTTATATTATCAATTATATTTGAATCATTCCTAGCTTCTAAAGGATTGATAAGCAAATTATTCGTAATATGCAATTTACTTTAGTTGCAAGTGAAATGAATAGAATTGATCTATAAGGAATTATAATGAATCAGCTCTCCTTTTCTTCTTATTCTTCTTTGGGCACAGCTTTCCAGTAAAACTTGAAGTTTCCGAACTCCACTCCATAGAGGCTGATCACCAAATTGGCAGGTAAAACGACTTTGAACAGAAGACAAGACAAAAGCGAAGTTGAGCCCAAAAGCAAGCAAAGCAAGTTTTACTTGAAGCTGAGTTCCACCGTTTTCAGCGACTTTCCTCCGTATTTCACCATTGTCAGTTGAATGATGATTGTGCTGACTACGATTACTAGGAAAAGTTTGTTATTGAAGAAGTGTTCAAAGACATTGTATTACTAGGCTTTAAGTTTTCTGGCGTTGATTTCATTGAAGACTTGAAGAAGCACGAAAACATTGAAGAAAATGGAGTAATGTTTGCCAGTTTAATCGTTCCAATCGGTGACTCCTATTGAGCTTGGTACTCCGAAAATTTCAGGACCTACATAGGAATAGAACTACCTTTGAAAAGAATGGTGCCCAGAATGATGATCTGTACAATACCTTGAGAAATCAGGAATTTCCACATTTGGTTAGTAATCAAACCTTCACGCTTGGAGTAAGGCTTTCTCTTGAGCAGTTAATCACTTGGGGGTTAAGTTGCAAGGGCGAGAGAAGCCAATGTATCCATAATTAGGTTAACCCACAACATTTGGATGGGATTCAAAGGAGATTCCCTGAGGATAGCACCTCCCACAAAGGCCATGACTAAGGCTACAAAGTTAACAGTTAACTGGAATTGAAGGAACTTCCTAATCGAGTCAAAGATGTTTCTACCCCATTTCATGGCAGTCACAATGGAGACAAAGTTATCATCAAGAAGGATGATACCTGAAGCTTATTTGGCAACTTCAGTTCCAGCAATACCCATAGCAAAGCCAATATCTGCTTTTTTGAGAGCAGGAGCGTCATTGGTTCCATCACCAGTCATTGCAACAACGTGATCTAGCTTTTTCAGTCCAGTTGTTATAAGATATTTGTCATCAGGAGATGACCTAGCTAGAACTCTGAGTTGGTCTCTCACTAGCTTGAAGTTTTCTAGGTTTCCAACAGTTTCTATAGGCTAATCTTCAGTTCCTTCATTTACAAGTCCTCCAACAAACTACCTAAAGTCTTTTCCTTACATAACAGTGTAATCTTCTTCGCTAGGCTGCCAATCTTAGGCGAGAATGCCGGCTTCCTTCGCAATGGCAATGGCAGTGATTTTGTTGTCTCCAGTAACCATTCTGACTGTGACACCTCCTTCATGGCATTGTGTTACTGCCTCTTTGATTCCATCTCTAAGGGGATCTTTGATCCCGACGATAGCAATTATGACAAGTCCACTTTCAACTTGGCTCCATTCCTCAGGCACTGTTTTCACTTATTTGTAAGCAAGGCAAAGAGTTCGAAGAGAGCCTTGAGCAAACTATTGAATCGCTTGTTCATAGTGTGCATCGAACTCTTCAGTGATTTTGGCGATTTTGGATTCTTTGTCGATGAAGTGAGTGCAAACTGGCCTCATGAAGTCAGGAGCTCCCTTGACAAAGGCATAAAGTTTTCCTTTTTCGTCTTCGTAAACAGTGGCCATTTTCTTTTTCTCTGAGCTGAAAGGGAAGATCTTTTTGATCTTATCTCTGTTTCTGAACTTTTCATAGTCATAGCCCATCCTGTAGGCGACCTAAAGCAAGGCGCATTAAGTCTTGTTGCCATTCTGTTCGATTTTCAAAGGCTGGTTTCTTTCCTGAGTAAATTTGGGGTTAGCATTCGAGTTATTGCAAACTCCCAGGCAGAAAAGCCGAGAAGTGTTATCTCCTATGATTTATTTGGCGATAGTGTCGTGAATGTTTTCTTATGAGAAGATTCTGGTCACAGTCATTAAGTTTTTGGTGAGTGTTCCAGTCTTATCTGAACAAATATTGTCTGCACCTCCCATAGTTTCACAAGCCTGAAGATAACGTACAAGGTTGTTTTCTTCTTTCATTTTTCCAACAGAGTAGGCCAAAGCAATAGTGACTGAAAGAGGCAGTCCCTAAGGAACAGCAACAACTACAATACTCACAGCAATGATGAAGTATTCTATGAGTTCGTGGATAGTCTCAACGGAGACGAAGCTCTACACGAAGCTGCCTTCTTGGAAGCAGTCATAGATGTAGTGAAGGAACATAGCAAGGAAGGTCGCAGCTGCTGCGTACATTCCCACTTGACCAACTTTATCGGCCAAATCGGAAAGTTTGATTTGCAAAGGAGTTTAGTCTTGATCCTGCTGGATTTTCATTTTGAGTTTGCCATAGTAAGAGTTCTTCCCCACAGCTACCACCACCATAAGGCCAGTGCCTGACATCAGCTTGGAGCTGGAGATCAGGAAGGGACTTGCTCCTTCTTTCCTGTCGTAGGTAAGTGGCACTTTTTTCTTTATTTCGTTTGTTTCTCCAGTCAGTGAGGACTCATCAACTGAGATATCGTTTCCTTCAATCAAAATGCCGTCTACAGAGAAAATCTCTCCTGTTGAAATCTGGACTACATCTCCAACAAGCAAATCGTAAACTGACATTTTGATCAAATCCCCACCTCTATAAACATGCACATCTTTTGCTGTGGCCATGGCGTTGAGTCTTTGGAACTGTTGCTCTTTGATGTAGTTGTTGCCTGAAGTGACAGTTACAATGATGACGACTGCGATGAGGATAGATGCTCCTTCCATCCAGCCTTCAGCAAGACCTTCAGTGAGGATGCCCAAAACTAGGGAAATGGCGGCAGCAGCGCACAGGATCCTCAACATCTCATCTTAGAAGTTTTAAACGATCTAAATACAGAAAGACTTACTAGTTACCAGATTGTTTTGGGAGGCTTCACGATTGGTTGGTTGTCTCCGTAGGCCTTGATTCTGGCTTAGTGGTCCTTTGAGTCTTTGTAGATGCCTTTCTGAAGTAAAATATGGACTTACCCTGTAGTTAGTATGAAGCAGTGCTTAAAGGCCTTCTATTTTGCCCCAACCTTTAAGATTTTCTATTGATTCTCCACCTCGGATGTTATCTGGCTCGAAGAGATTGCTGAATGACAACAAAAGTACGCAAGTTCGTCTTTGCCGAGCTTGAAGTTCATAGATATTTCAATTTAAAATAAAAAATAATACGCAAAACGCATTTTAAAAGCAACAAGAGAACCAACACAAAATAAATTTATTTGGAAAAAAGATCTCTTTTCCCTCAAAATACTTCAGCTTGTGCCAATAAGGCACTCTTTTTCAAAAAACAAAAGACCTCTTTCCTCCTTTTGCGTTAGCTGCAAAATCATTATAGATTTTATTTCAGCGTTCGCTATTTGTTGCAGAGATTCCTTTGATTGGTCTGATTGCTATTGACTGCAACTCTAAATCAAAACTTGGGCAACACTAATTCAGTCAAGTTGAATGATTGTAAGTATGCAATACCTTTAACTCCTTTTTTCTAAGTGACAAAGTTTAGTGCAAATACGAAAAATATTCGATTCCTTTGTATTCTGGGCTAATAAACTAGCTTCTTCTAAGGACTTCTTGCTTCAAAGAACTTTTTTTATCTCAAGAAATTTGCTCAGATTTTCTAGTTTCAGGATTTTTAAAGCAAAACTTCTAATGCTTTTTTTCTTTGCTTCCTAGTCAATTTTTGCTCAATATCTAGTCATTATGGCGAGTAAAAGAGCTTAAACTTTCTTTTAGCTGAATAAACTATTTGTATGGCATGATTGCAACAAAAAAACAGTTGCTTTGAGGGCCAAAAACAAGACTTTCCCAGTCCGTTGGCTAATATAAAATATTAAATTAATAAATATATTCGTATATAATTTGCCACATGCCTGTCAAGAGAAGAAACCACGGCAGAAACAAAAACAACAGAGGGTTCGTCAAAACCATAGTCTGCGTCAACTGCGGCAGACTCTGTCCCAAGGACAAAGCTATCAAACGCTTTACTATCAGAGACATTGTTGATGCCTCCTCTAAAAAGGATCTTGAGGAAAACAGAGCCTTCGAAACTTACATCATACCCAAGCTCTATATTAAAATGCAGTACTGTATTGGATGCGGAATCCACTCCAGAATCGTAAAAGTGAGATCCAATGAGGACAGAAAAAACAGAGCTCCTCCCCAAAGAGTCCAAAGAGACGCCAGTGGAAAAGTAACCAATGCTGAGAAAAAATGATGTTGTGACAAAACTATCCAATTAACAAAAAAGTATTTAAGCATCCAAATTCCAAAGTATGCAAATGTTTTTGACTTCAAACAAAAGAATCCTTTCAACCCTTCAAAAGCAAAACAAAAGATAACTTTGAATGAGCCTTTGCAAAAGTGTTGCGCTACTTTCCAAATTTGATGACTGTATTATAGAATTACAAAAGAAGAGCAGGAACTTTAAGATCATTTCTTATTGACTTTAGCTATATAATGAAAAAGAATACTTAATTAGCCGAAATCCTTTCCTTCTACACTCTCGAAAAAATAAGTGCCTTGCCTATTTCAAAACTGAAATAATAGCTGAATGATGTTAGGAGATTGTATGCCTTTGCCGAGCTTGGAGTGCCTTAATCCTTTGCAGTATTCATGTCTAAATATAGAAACTTCGAAAAAAGGTCAACAGAATCAATCAAACGGTCAAGTAAGTGGAAAAATAGGCAGTAGCGATGGAGCTTGATTTTTCTAAAAGGTATCTTTTTGAAAATGCAGACTTACTTCCAACTATAGATTGGCATACAGTATTCTTTCGATGAGTGCTCCTCCTTTGTTTCCTTCAAAGAAAAAGTTTAGCCTACTTCAAGAACTGAAGCTCAAGTTTTTATAATCATAAAATGTGACTCTTTAGGATTGGCATGCTTTTGTAAGAGTGTAAAAGAAGGTTCTTGTCATTAGTGTGGATTAGAGAAACGCTTAAGTTGTTGTGGGATTAGAACAGAAAGAAAAGTCAACAAACATTGATTGGCTCATCGTT
>Ga0316217_10003785_pt1 | contig 16877 bp, 12 predicted proteins | sample 1anoAmetaG_FD_203633 | JGI IMG/M metagenome (GOLD analysis project Ga0316217, IMG submission 203633) | Freshwater microbial communities from Trout Bog Lake, Wisconsin, USA - 1anoA | ecosystem: Environmental > Aquatic > Freshwater > Lake > Hypolimnion/Profundal zone | place: USA: Wisconsin...
AGGCGCTGGAGGACGCGGAACCGGCTCCTTCCGCCAATACCGAAGCGCTGGTGCGCAACGTGATCGGCCAGTTTCAGCAGATTGTGAGCGAGTCCCAGACCCTCTCCGATGAACTGCGAACCATCGCCGCGAATATCGAGGAGCCGAGCCGCCTGGTGGATTTTGTCGCCTCCTCGCTGCCCTTTTTAACCACCGACGACAAGCAGCAACTGCTGGAAGCGTCCAGCATCAGCGCCCGCCTGGAGTTGTTGAACAAGCACTTGGCCAAAGAGATCGAGGTGCAGCAATTGCGCACCAAGATTCAAACCGAAGTGCAGGACCAGGTGCAGCAGTCCCAGCGGGACTACTACCTGCGCGAGCAGCTCAAGGCCATCCAGAAAGAGCTGGGCGAGCAGGACGAAAGCCAGCGCGAAACCGACGAACTGCGCCAGAAGATCGAAGCCGCGGGAATGCCCGAAGAAGTGAAGAAGGAAGCTCTCAAAGAGCTGGCCCGCCTCTCCCGGATGTCACCCATGGCCGCCGACTACTCGCTGACCCGCAATTACATTGACTGGCTGGCGCTGCTACCGTGGGCCAAAAGCTCGGGTTCCAAAGTGGACATCGGCAAAGCGAAGGAGATTCTAGACGAGGACCACTATGAGCTGAAAAAAGTGAAGGATCGCATTCTCGACTACTTGAGTGTCCTGGAACTGAAGCCGGACATGAAAGGGCCCATTCTCTGTTTTGTCGGGCCTCCTGGAGTAGGAAAGACCAGCCTGGGACGCTCCATCGCTCGGGCGTTGGGCCGCAAATTCCAGCGTGTCTCGCTCGGTGGCATGCACGATGAAGCGGAGATTCGCGGCCATCGCCGTACTTACATTGGCGCCCTTCCGGGGCAGATCATCCAAAGCATCCGGCGAGCGGAAACCAACGACCCGGTGATCATGTTGGACGAGATCGACAAGCTGGGCCGGGATTTCCGCGGCGATCCTGCCTCGGCATTGCTTGAAACGCTGGATCCGGAGCAAAATTGCGCCTTCCGTGACAACTACCTTGACGTGCCCTTTGATTTGTCGAAGACCTTGTTCATTTGTACAGCCAACCAGCTGGACACGATTCCGCCGCCGCTGCTGGACCGCATGGAACTGATCTTCCTGCAGGGATACAGCGAAGACGAGAAGATGCATATCGCCTTCCGTTATCTGATTCCACGCCAGATCAAGGAAAACGGCATTACTCCGGCGCAGATCGAATTTCCCGAGGATGCCGTGCGTCATGTCGTGCGTCATTACACGCGTGAGGCCGGCGTACGCAAGCTGGAGCAAGTCCTGGGCACGGTCTGCCGCAAAGAGGCGCGGCGCGTGGTCGAGGGCAAGACGGAAGTGCTCGTAGTCAACCGTGAGACGCTCAAGGAATTTTTGGGCAACATCCAGGTTCGCGTCGACACCGAAGTTGCCGAGCGCGTCAAACGCCCCGGTGTGGCCGTAGGGCTGGCGTGGACCGCCGCCGGCGGCGACATTCTCTTCATCGAAGCCAACAAAATGAAGGGGAAGGGAAACTTCGCCATGACCGGGCAAATCGGCGAGGTCATGCAGGAGTCCATGCAGGCCGCCCTGACCTGGGTCCGCTCCAACGCAGCCTCACTTGGCCTGGCTGAAGATTTCACCAAAGAGATCGACCTGCACATTCATGTACCGGCTGGCGCAATTCCCAAGGATGGTCCCTCGGCCGGAGTGACCATGGCGACTGTCTTAGTTTCGCTGCTGACTGATACTCCGGTTCTTCCGCTGACCGCGATGACCGGCGAAATCACGCTCAGTGGCAACGTTCTGCCGGTGGGCGGCATCAAGGAAAAATTTCTTGCTGCGCGTCGTGCGGGCGTGCAATCCATCATTCTTCCCGCCGAAAATCGGCAGGATGTGGAAGAAGACCTGACGCCTGAGCTGATCGGGGACGTGCAGGTTCACTATGCCAACCGTATTGAGGATGTGCTATCTGTGGCGTTGCCGTTGTTGAAGGCCAGGCCTGACAATACACCTGCGGCAGATGCGAAGAATGTGGTGCGAAGCGTGGCCTGAGGAAGTTCAGATGAAGTCGAGCTTATAGCGTGTGATTGTGTGCCTGCCTCGTACCGGCCTGAGGAAGTCTTGAATATGCTTTGAAAGGGTACGGATTTATCCGTGCCAGGAAGACGGCATAACTAACGTGGGCTCTAGGAACTTGTTGAAAAACTCATTTTTGCACCGGCGTTTTGAAAGGGCACGACTTTAGTCGTGCCGATAAAACTCAATAAAGCCGAGGGCTTTAGCCTCTGCGGGATGTTTTTCTCACTTTCCGCGAGACTCTCAAAACACTTTTTCAACAAGTTCCTAGCCCCCGAGGGAAAGTTTTTCCGGCAACGTAGATAGAATCAGGGCTTCCCTGATGTCCTGAGTCAGAATTGCGCAGTTGTCATCCTGAGCGAATGGGGCCCAAACGTATTTCAGTTTGGGGGTGGTGAGTCAAAGGATCGGCGTCTTCGTGAACAGAAAGCGCCCTTCGCCTCTCAGCGGCTCTTGCTCGCGCGGATTCAAAATCTCGCTTTGCGCGACGGTTGCGGTTGCATAGAATTACTCCCCCTCAGCGCACAATCAAAGCATGAATAGGAACCAGAATTGCCTGCTTTTACTGGTCCCGGATACCTGACCCCTGTTTTGTGAACAGCCGGGCAGATTATTTCATCCCCGCAGCTTCTCAATACCTGCAACTCGCTAATAATAAATGACTTGACTGCAAGCAAAGACGGGGTGCGCCAACAGGCCTTTTCCACAGAAATACCGGCCCTTCGTATCACGTGGCGAGAAACCACCTCCGGGAAACGAAATATAAATCCGAAAAATCAGGGAATTCGGTCGGTAGTAACGGATGAAAAGCCCTCTGATGCACTGTCTTGAAAAAATGCAATTTGGGTACCAACGCCCTGCTGAAAGTCGCAATTGTGCCGATAAAGTTCACAGAATCCATTGCGCAGGCATGCGCGAAAAGCGGTGATCATGGCGACCAGCACACCAACCATCACTCCGTTGCATCTTTCGGGGAATACGACAGATAGCCAGAATGCTCAGCTCCAGGAATTTCTCGGCGCCGCCTTGCAAACTGCCTACCGGGCAACTATCGAGCAGATGGACCGGCAAAGCGCGGAGATTGTGCTGGAAATGAGCAAAAAACTCAAGTCTGAAGTTGCCGATTCAGTGGCTGAAATCATCCACAGGCACACGATCAGCGACAAGTTCAAGGATGAAGAAGTGGGCTCGAATCGCACCTATCCGCCAACGTATCGAGTGCGTCCAGTTGAGGCTCAGGTCACTGAGTTGCGTAAGCATTTTCCCACCTTGGGCAGCTGCATGGAGAAGTTGGCGCGCAAGCCGCTGCTGGAGGGCGCTGAGGCGTGGTTTGCGATTCCTCGCTGGCAGGCGCTGGCCCCAACTTACAACGAGGCTGTAGAAATGGTATTGGGTGTTCTCGCCACCAGGCGAAAGTTCCAAAACCGCATCCTTGGCCGTCTGGGACCAACCTACCTGCGCCAGAGTGAGCGCACCAAGCTGGCTGAAAAGATACTCGCTGACCAGCAGCAAGGCAACGATTTCATCGTCCTGGCGGCGCAGTTCGGCATGCTGCATCGTGGCTGCTCGGCCCGGCGAGCGCGGGTCGCTATGGCAGGCAATGAATTCGGCATGGGCGCTTTTGCAGTTGCCTGCATGCTGCTCACCCATTCCGAGAGATTATCGGCGGAAGACACGCTGATGATCGACTGCGGCGGAGACGAGTACTCTGTGCGCGGCGACTATACCTTTGATCGCGTGCCGCTCTTTGACTACGACATCTCCGGTATAGAATTCAGTATTTTCTATGAGGACCGGTCGCGGAATTTGTGGGGAACGCCCTCGGGATTTCTTTACAAGTTTTCCTGATCCCTTGCTGGATCTTGGCGGATTCAAACTGACTGCCGCCGGTAGCGTCTAACCGGCAGGCGGTATTCTCTGTTGATGCAAATAAAATAGCCGTTCGTTCAGTTAGCCTTTCGAAAGGCTGACGGTACACCCGCGTTTGATGATGCTGGCTTTGTCGCCTTTGCGGGCTTCTCAGAAACTTGCATAGAATAACGGCATGACTCCTTCATCTTCCACGCGGAGCCGTTCCAAGAGCCCTCCGCCGGGCGAAACCGGGCAGGAGGCGCTTTACCTGCGCTCGTTGTGCGACCGTCAGGTAATCGTTCAGATCAAGTTGCGCGATGGCGAGACGGTGCGCGGCTGGATTGAGTACTTTGACGACGGAATGTTGCGGTTGACCCGCGAGGGAAAGCCTAACCTGTTCATCTACAAGCATCAGATCCGCGCTATTACGGAAGCAGGCAGGCGTGGCCCGCAGCGCGCCGGGGCAAACAGGCCGGATGCAAGTGAATTTACCGGGAATGGAGTGGAATGATGAGCGGCTTGAAGACTGAATCGGAGTTTGTGTGGGTTCCCAGGGCCTCGGCTATTGCTCGTGAGGCTGGAGCCCGGCTGCGCGAGTTTTTTTTGCAGGGCGTCGCCACCGAGTACAAGGGCGATGTGGACATTGTTACGGTGGCTGATCGAACGGCGGAAAAGCTGATCCGAGCGAGGCTGGGCGCAGCCTTTCCGGAGCACGGAATCTATGGCGAAGAGGGTACGCGCGACCGGCTGGAAGGGGAGTTTCGCTGGTACGTAGACCCGCTCGACGGGACCACCAATTTCGCTCACGGTTTGCCTCAGTTCTGTGTCTCGATGGGCCTGGAACAGCGTCCTGCCGGGCTGGCCGCGGATCAGGATGGCGCCATGGTGGCCGCGGTTATCTATGATCCCCTGCGCGATGATCTCTACACTGCCGAGCGCGGACGGGGCGCGCGGCTGAATGACATGCCGATGCGGGTCTCGCGAACTCCGGAATTATGCGTGGCGCTTGTGGCCACCGGATTCCCCAGCCGCAAACGGCATGAAAGCCCCAACATTCACTTTTACCAGGAACTTACTTTGCGGTCCCATGGCGTCAGGCGCGCCGGTTCTGCCGCGCTCGACCTGGCGTATGTTGCCGCTGGCCGCTTGGATGCCTTCTGGGAGTTCAACCTCAATCCCTGGGACACCGCGGCTGGATTTCTGCTGGTCGAGGAGGCGGGCGGTCTGATGACAGATTTTTCCGGGAGGCCGTTCCGGCTCGACAGCCGTGAGATCCTGGCCACAAACGGGTTAGTCCATGAGGAGTTGGTTGGCCTTTTTGAGGATATGTTTGCCGGGCGCAACCTTGCGCCGATTCCAACGCCCCAGGAGTTTGCAGCCCGCCGCGCCGCGCGTAATCCTGGCTAAACTGAAGCCGGAACAGACCTGTTATTTCGGCACTATTGCAACTGGAAAGAGCCATCTGCAAAAGTCAAACAGATCCTCGTTTATTAAAACGAAGTTACGCAAGGTGGAGTCAGCCTTTGGTGTTTTGTGTTAATATCAGCGTCGTAGATTCAATTCCCCAGGAGAAGTAAGAGATGGCATACGTCATTGCAGAACCCTGTATCGGCACCAAGGACACCGCCTGTGTAGACGCCTGTCCTGTCGATTGCATCCACCCCAAGAAGGACGAAGACGGCAACGCTGAGGCTGATCAGTTGTTCATCGACCCGGTCGAGTGCATCGACTGCGGCGCATGCGTGCCTGCTTGTCCTGTATCGGCCATCTTCGCGCAGGACGACCTGCCGGCGAACTGGGCCAGCTTTGCTGAAAAGAACGCCAAACACTTCGGTCGTTAAGCTGCTGCCGGCCATTCCCCAGATTTGAGTTTTTCCACGGCGCGCATCCCATCAGTTGGGGTGCGCGTTTGTATTTACCCGAAAATACTGTGGATTTTATCTGGCCGGGGAGAATGCAGCCCTGCGTCCGACGAAGGCAAAAACCAGAAGAATTGCGGCGGTCAGCCAGCCTCCAAGGGCAAGTGCAGTGGGAAGATAGAGCCCGATGAGCAATCCCGATCCAATCAGCAAGGCCGCCAGCACTCCAAACTGCCACATTCCATATAAAAAGATGAACGGAAGATAATGACAGCCCACAACAATCATGAAGGCAGGATAGAACCAGGAATGGCGATGCAACGCTGCCGCCATCACCAGTGGAATGCTTAGCGGCACCGTAAATGCGATCTGCATTGCCAATGAATTCATGGGGTGGCCGCCGGGAAGGCTGTGCGGCCTGCCCATCAATCGCAGTAGCATCTGGGTCAGTGGAAAAATGAAGATGCCGCCAACAACCAGTACCAGAACCCCTGCACGGAATGAATACCACGTGAGGGTCGCGGCAGAGGCGCCCCAAAGAATGCTGGAAACAAGCTGGCCGGCGAATCCTCCCATGAATACGGTTCGCACATCTCTCTGAGCATCGGATATCTGCATTGTGCCTTCCTGGTCGATTTGAGGTTGGCGGGCGCAGTCGAAGCCCCTGGCAGTCTGTTCGACAACGCGCCATTTCAGGTTTCATATACATACTAACGGCATCAACAATGCCGCAGGACCACAAAAGGATAGAGTGCGAGAATAGATACGCATGAGCGTGTTCTCTTCCGAAGCCGTGGTGTTGCGCACTTGGCCAGTGCGCGAGGCCGACCTGATCGTGAGCTTCTTCACCCGCGACTACGGCCGGATCCGGGGCGTAGCCAAATCGGCGCTCAAGAGCCGAAAGCGCTTTGGTGGCGCACTGGAGCCGATGACGATGGCCCGTGCATGGTTTGCCGAGCGACCAGGGCAGGAACTGGCGAGGCTGGACCAGTTGGAAATCCTTCGCTCCCCGCTCTCGGAGCCGGTCGATCACACGCGCATGGCAGTGCTCAGCTTCTTTGCCGAGTTGCTGGACGAGGCGCTGCCCGATCATGATCCCCAGGAAACGATCTTCCGGCTGCTGGGAACAGTACTGGAGCAGACTACGGTTGAGCAGCCCTGGATGCCGTTGACCTATTTTCAGCTCTGGATGACCCGCCTTATGGGTCTGCTGCCGGAGATTGGCCACTGCACGGCTTGCGGCGAAGCTCTGATCGCTGGCGAGGCCAGCTTCGATTCCCTGGGGGACGGTCTCTTTTGCCCCCTCCATCGCAACGGAAATGCAACCGGCCTCTCCGCCGATTCCTGGCAACTGGCGCAGAGAATGTTGCGTTCGCCGGTTGCGGCCTTTGCCGCAGAACCATGGCCTCGCCGCCGCGCGCAGGATCTGCGCCGCTTCACCCTGCAAGCCCTGGAGCGCCATCTGGAGCGCAAACTGCGTTCCGCCGAGGCGCTGGCACGGCTGGGAAGCTGATTCTAATCGCTGAATTGGAGCGGAAAGGCTGGTAGAATCAAGCCAGTCCAGGTCAAAGAGAGATGCCCTTGTCATCATCCCAAATTTTGTCTAAACAAAAGTCCACTCCACTCACCTTTCAGGAACTACTGTTCCGTTTGCAGGGCTTTTGGGCGGAGCGCGGCTGTGTGCTGCAACAGCCATACGACGTTGAAGTGGGTGCCGGAACCATGGCGCCGGAGACCTTCCTGCGTGTGCTCGGACCCAAGCCGTACAAAGTAGGCTATGCACAGCCATCGCGGCGTCCTGCCGACGGCCGCTACGGAGAAAATCCCAACCGGCTCTTCAAGCACACCCAGTTTCAGCTCATCCTCAAACCGCCCCCGGTCAACGTGCAGGAGCTTTACCTGCAATCGCTTGAGGCGATCGGAATCGACCTCTCGCAGCACGATCTCAAATTTGAGGAAGACAACTGGGAGTCGCCCGCGATTGGCGCCTGGGGCGTGGGCTGGCAGGTGATGCTCGACGGCTTGGAGATTACCCAGTTCACTTACTTCCAGCAATGCGGCGGCCTGGAGCTGGACCCCATCTGCGCCGAACTGACCTATGGCCTTGAACGCATTGCAGCGTTCTTGCAGGATGTGGACTCGATATACGAGATTGTCTGGGCTCGTGATCCGGAGACTGGTGCGGCAATCACCTATCGCGATGTCCGGCTTCCTGAGGAACTGCAGTTCTCGGTCTATAACTTCGAGTTTGCCGATGTAAACATGCTTTGGGAACACTTCAACCTTTACGAGGCCGAGGCGCACGCACTTCTGAGCCAGGCCAGTGTGCTGTTTGCGAAGGAAGGCTCCAATGCAGTGGAGAAGCGGCGATTCCCGCTGCTGGCCACCTATGAACTGGCGCTGAAATGCTCGCACCTCTTCAACCTTCTCGACGCACGCGGAGCCATCAGCGTCACCGAGCGCGTGGGCGTGATTGCACGGATCAGGAATCTGGCGGTTGGCGTAGCCAAGGCCTATGCGTTGCAACAGGCACAATAACCGGAGGGAGCAGGAGCCTTCAGGCTCCTGACACAGCGAGAAGCAAATTGTGGGCTTTAGCCCTGGGCTCTCTGACCTCTGATCTTTATGACAGAAAGAATTTCAAGTTATGACAGACTTCTTATTGGAAATTGGGCTGGAAGAGGTTCCGGCCCGCATGATTGCCGGGGCTGAGGCCGAGTTGGGCCGCCGTGTGAATGACTTACTCGCGCGCGAACGGCTGCTTGGGCCGATGGCGAAACTGACCACTTACTCGACGCCGCGCCGTCTGGCCGTGCTGGTTGAGGGCGTGCTGGAGAGCCAGGCGGACATCGAGGAGCAGTTGACGGGGCCTTCATGGAAGGTTGCCTTCAAGGATGGCGCGCCGACTCCCGCTGCCGAGGCTTTTGCGAAAAAAGCAGGCGTTGCGGTGGCTGCCTTGGAGAAGGTTACAAACGCCAGGGGCGAATACGTCGGAGCCACGGTAAAACGTCAAGGACGCCAGACTGCCGAGTTGCTGGCCTCGGAGTTGCCCAAAGAAGTTCTCGGCCTCTACTGGGCCAAAAATATGTATTGGCGGGCGGGCAAGCCGGAGCGGTTTGTGCGGCCGGTGCGCTGGGTTGTGGCGATGCTCGGCTCCGTCGCTGTTTCGCTGGAGATTGCGGGCATTCAAGCTGGCAAGGCCAGTCGCGGCCATCGCATATTGCATGGTGAATCTCCCGTGATGCTGACCAAGGCTGCCGATTATGCCGAAGCGCTCCACAAGGCATTTGTGGTGGTCGATGCGGCCGAGCGCAGGCAGTTGATTCGCAAGGCGCTGGACGCGGCCACGCGCAAGGTTCCCGGAGCGCGCTGGCGCGAAGATGAACCGCTGGTGGAAACCGTCGTTCATCTGACCGAGTGGCCGAGCGTGGTTTTGGGAACCTTTGAGACCGAGTATCTGGAACTGCCCGAAGAAGTTCTGGTCACGGTGATGCGCGACCACCAGAAGTACTTTGCCGTCGAGGGCAAGGACGGAAAATTGGCTCCTCATTTTCTCGCCGTGCTCAATACGCAGGTCAATGCGGAAGGCGAAGAGATTATCCGCCACGGCAATGCGCGTGTGCTGAGAGCGCGCTTCAAGGACGCGCGCTTCTTCTGGGAGTTTGACCAGAAGATTCCTCTCGTCAATCGCGTGGAAAGTTTGAAAAATGTGACGTACCAGAAAGAGTTGGGTAGCTACGCCTGGAAGACCCGCAATAATTGGGCTGCAGCGGAGAAGCTTGCAAAGACGACATCATCACGTGGTATCAAAGTCGATGAAGGTGCATTGCGGAAGGCCACTGAAATCGCCAAGACCGACCTCACAACAGAATTGGTGAAGGAGTTTACGGAACTGCAAGGCATCATCGGCGGACTCTATGCGCGCGCACAGGGCCATGGAGAGAGCGTGGCGCAGGCCATCTACGACCAGTACACGCCAGCATCAACAGAGGATGCGATTCCGCAGAGTGTCGAAGGACAGTTGCTCGGGCTTGCTGATCGAATTCAGACGATTACCGCCATGTTCGGCATCGGCATGGTGCCTACCGGTTCCAAGGATCCCTTCGCGTTGCGCCGTGCAGCCAATGCCATCGTGAAGATACTGGCCGAAAGCGGGTTGCCGCTGACCTTAACGGATGTGCTGGATTCGTATACTGGGATTGTGTATGCGGATAAAGATAATAAAAGGATAGACATATCAAGAGATATCGATTCTGATGAAACTCTACTATCTGTCCGCGCCTTTCTGCGCGAGCGGTTGAGCTTTTACCTCAAAGATGTGCGCGGCTTTGCTTACGACGTGGTCAGCGCTGTGCTGGCTGCCGGGGACGATGATGTGCGTGATGCGATTGCCCGCGCGGAAGCGTTGACCGCCGCGCGCGAGTCTGCCGATTTCGCTGCGATCTCCGCGGCCTTCAAGCGCATCAAGAACATTCTGCGGCAGGCAGAAGAGAAAAAGTTTGCTCTTGGCTCACCGAAGGATGTGAAGCTCGCAGTTGAGGCGCAGACACTTTTGACGGCTGCCGCTGCGCTTGCGCCGATGGTTGCAAAGCTTCGCCAGCAGCGGTCCTACGGCGAGGCGCTGGCTTTGATCGCCACGCTGCGCCCGGTTGTGGACTCCTTTTTTGACAAGGTGATGGTGCTCGATAATGATCCAGCCATTCGCGGAGCGAATCTGGGCCTGATTGACGAAGTTTTATGTGGCTTCTCCGGCATCGCTGATTTCAGCGAGATTGTAACGGCATAACGAATTGGCTCTCAAGCGCCCAATCGAGCTTGTAAACAACCGCAGGTCCTTTGACTCCGCTAGGCTCCGCTCAGGACGACAGGTTTTATAAGGTGCTGTCTCTTTTCTGAGCGGAGCCTTTCTCCTGCATCTTTGAAGCCATCCTCCCGTCTACAATCTATAGAGATGTCTGACACCCTTTATTTAAGTTTGTGGTATCCCAACCTCCTCCTGCCCCAGCTTGCTGAAAAGCTGACGGCGGTGCTGGGCGCGTTTGCCGCGCATGGGGGCGAGGCGCGGGTTTACTCGGCGACGGTTTGGCCTGTGAGTTGGAGCGAGTCGCCGGTTTTCCAGCAGGTTTATGGGCGAAGAATCGATGCGGGCGCAAGCGGAGCCGTGGAATTGGGCGTGGAACCGGGCCTTGCCGTGGAAGACGCCCTGGAACAGTTGCACGACGATTATGCCTATGAGTTCCAGATTGGCTGGAGCTTGTGGGAGTTGGAAGATCCGCAGGGAAAAGCAGGTCCTTCGACTTCGCTACGCTCCGCTCAGGATGACAGTGCATTGAGTTTGGAGGACGGCGCGGCGCGTTTGGACGCACGCTGGAAGCGGGAGCTGCGCCTGGTGCGGGTGGCAGGCTTCGGGCCGCTCTTTGACGAGGGCGCTTATGAGGCTGATGGGCACATCCGCATCGATTTTGGCTCGGACTCTCCGTTTCTGGAAGAAGATCTGGAGCTTGACTCCGAGGCTGCCAGGCACGTTGAAGAGAATGTGCGGCAACTGGTGGAACTGACGGCGGCTGTCGAGAAGGACTCCGGGGCTACGGCGCGCCTGTTGTGGAGCGAACTGGGCGAGAGCCTGGCCGAACGGCTGACGGCAAGGCTGAGGGGGGCGAACTGAAAGTGCGACTGACCATTGAAAAATTGCGGACCCTGGTGCTGGTGGCGGGCGTGCTGCTGCTGGCGGCTTTGGTGGTCTTTTTGGCTGTGGGCAAATGGAAGAATCCCTTCAATCGCCGCGATATGCCCCAGCGGCTGGGGATTCAAATCCAGCAGGAAGGCAACGGCGTTACGTACACGCAGGCGCATGGCGGGCATACGCTATTCAAGATCCATGCCTCCAAGGTGGTGCAGTACAAGCAGGGCACGGCCCTGCTGCACGATGTGAAGATCGAACTGTATGGCGAAGATGGCAAACGCGTGGATCGTATTGACGGCAACGAATTCCTGTACGACCAGAATACCGGCATTGCCGTTGCCAGCGGGCCGGTGGAGATAACGCTGATGCGGCCTGGGGTGGCTCCGGCGATTGTGCCCAAGGCGACGGCTGGGCAGGCTGTGAGCGAGAAGCTGAAAGGCGCGCCGGTGGCTGCCGTGGCAGAAACGGCGGCGCGCGGCGAAATTTATGTGAAGACCAGCGGACTTACCTTTGACCAAAAGAGCGGGGTGGCTACAACCCGCCAGCATGTGGATTTTTCCATGGTGCAAGGAAAAGGTAGTTCGATGGGCGCAGCCTATGATTCGCAACAAGGCCTGCTGGTGCTGGACCGGGCGGTGGAATTGACGACGCATCGCGGTATAGAGAGTGTTTTGATTCACGCCCAGCATGCGGAGTTCGAGCGCGACAGCCAGATATGCCTGCTGCGCTCTGCAACAGCGAGCTATCGGGGCGGAAATGCTGCGGCAGGCAATGCCAAGGTGCTGTTTCGCCAGGACGGTTCGGCGGTCCGGCTGGATGTGATGGACGGTTTTACGCTGGTCACGGCAACTGGCGGCCACTTGGCGGCGCCTGCCGGCTATATGGAGTTTGACGAGCACAGCCAGCCTCGCCACGGACAATTGCAAGGTGGGGTAGCGATGGATTCATTCAGTGATGTGGCTGGCGGCCGGCGTCAGTCTCATACAACGGCGCCTTCAGCGGAGTTGGAATTTAATACCCAGGGGCAGTTGCGTCACACTCACCTGGGCCAAAGCGTGGTGATGGACAGCGAGGAGTTGAGCGAACAGGCGGGCCGGCCGCTGCGATTGAGCCGGCACTGGCGTTCGCAATATGCCGATGTGGAGTTTCGCAATTCGAGCCAAGGGCAGATTGAGCCGGTTTCGATAGTCGGTGATGGAGGAGTGGTAGTAACGGGCGAGAGCCAGCGCGGCAAGGGAGCTGTAGTACCGTCGCGGCTATCGGCAGACCACTTGAAAGGCGATCTTGGACCGGGAACGGTGTTGACGTCGATCAATGGGGTTGGCCACGCAAGCGCGGAGGAGACCACGGAAACGGGAACGCGGCAGACCACGACTGGCGACCGTCTGGAGGAGCATTTCCTGGCCGTTGCAGGAGTTGGAACTAAGCCGGGACCGGGCAGCAAGGCGCAGATTCAATCGGCAACCGTTGAGGGCCATGTGGTTTTGATGCAGGTTCCAGCGGGCAAGCCGGGTACGCCGCCCCCGGCACAATTGCGGGCTACGGCGAACCGCGCGGATTACGAAGGGCAAGGCGAGTGGTTGCATCTGACAGGGTTGCCACGCGTTGAGGATGGCGCTTTGCAGCTTACTGCCAATAAGGTGGACGTATCGAGAGTCTCGGGCGACGCCTTTGCGCACGGCAACGTGAAGGCAAGCTGGATGGATTCAGGCACTGCCGGCAACAAGGGGCAGGGAAGACCGGGCGGCGGCGCATCCGGCCTGGGAACAGTGGCTTTGGGCGGGCAAGGCCCGGCGCACGTGGTGGCTGCCGAGGCAGAGTTGCATCATGCTGTCGGCGGGGCCGCGGGTGAGGCCACATTTACCGGCCAGGCGCGGTTGTGGCAGCAGGGCAACTCGGTGGTAGCTCCGGTAATTGTGCTGGACAGGGAGCGTCAGACGCTGGTGGCGCGCACAACGAATCCGGCGGAACCGGTACGGGCTGTATTGGTGAGCGCAGGCGGGGCTAAGCCGGAAAAGGATGCAAAGCGCAATCAGCCTTCCGTTTTCCGGGTGCGCGGGGGCGACCTGCGGTACTCTGATGTGGAACGCAAGGCGGTAATGCTCAGCGGGATTCTGGGTGTGGTCACGGCAGAGACAGATACGGCAACTTCAGTTTCAAATGAGGTTGAAGTCATATTGCAGCCGGCGGGCAAGAGCACAGGCGGGGATATTGGCCAGGCTCAGGTGGACCATATGACAGCCCGCGGCCATGTGGTGTTGACAAGCGAGGGACGGCGTGGAACCGGAGAGCAATTGGTCTACACCGGCGCAACGGGCGAGTATGTACTGACAGGAACGACCACTGCGCCTCCCAAAATCTATGATCCCGCACGGGGAACGGTGTCCGGCGAGGCGGTGGTCTTCAATGATCACGATGACAGCGTGCGCGTTGAAGGCGGCGGACAGAAAACCACAACAGAGACTACGGCGCCGAAGTGAGGGTGGAGTGCAGGCATTATTAGAGAGGTGGCTCGTTCATTTCAGCGCGAGAGGGCCGCGACAAGTCATAATGTTCACAGTGGCAGATTTTAACGATTGACTGGATGATCCGTTCGATGGATACATTGATTGCCGAGGGAATAGGCAAGAGCTATAAAGGACGGCAGGTGGTCCGCGGAGTCGACCTGAAGATCTCGCGTGGCGAGGTGGTGGGTTTACTGGGGCCGAATGGGGCGGGCAAAACCACTATCTTTTACATGATTGTGGGACTTGTGGCTCCGGAGACCGGGCGCGTGCTGGTAGACCAGACAGAGATTACGCAGGTGCCGATGTATCTGCGCGCGCGCAACTTTGGCATCAGCTATCTGCCCCAGGAGCCTTCGGTCTTTCGCAAGCTGACCGTGGAGGAGAACATCCTGGCGGTCTTGGAAGCGCAACCACTGGGCAGCCGGGAACGGCGGACGCGAATGGAGCGGCTGATCCATCAGCTCAGCCTGGGTCACATTCGCACGACTCGAGGCTATGCTTTATCAGGCGGCGAACGCCGGCGGGTGGAGATTGCTCGTTCATTGTGCATCCAGCCCAACTTCATTCTGCTTGATGAGCCCTTCAGCGGCATCGATCCAATCGCTGTGCTTGAGCTGCAAAAAATTATCTTCGACCTGAAGGCCAGCGGAATCGGAGTTCTGATTACCGATCACAACGTCCGCGAGACGTTGAGCGTTACCGACCGGGCCTATATCATTGCCGAAGGGAGGATTTTTCGCGCCGGAACGCCGCACGAACTGGGCAACGACGTGGAGGTGCGGCGGGTTTATCTGGGGGAGGGCTTTACGCTGGGATGATATGGGATTGCTTCAGGTGCGATTTGGTGATGTCTGCTTGGGGCAATCGTTGCGCAGGTCAATTGCAAAACGCAATTCAGAGAGATTCCCGAATTGAGTGCCGCCCAATCCGGGACCGGTAAATTGTATTGCGGTATTTTAATCTTCAGCATTTTTCTCACTTATGTACACTAACGGTGAGTCCGATCGGGAATTGAGTTTCAGCTTATGGCGCTATTGCAACCAAAACTAAATCTGAAGGTCTCGCAACGCCAGATCCTGACTCCTGGTTTGATGCAGATGGTGAGCGTTTTGGCGCTCAACAAGCTCGAACTCAAGGAGATGATCGATGCTGAAATGGTGGAAAATCCTGTATTAGAAGAAATTGACGAAACAGTTCCGATGCTGGATGAGGTAGCGGGCCGCGAGGAACTTTTGGAACGCGGAGTTGAGGAGCGCGTAATTGTGGAGTCCGCGGCCCCGGCCAAAGACCCGTTCAACGAAGTCGATTTTGGAACGTACTTTCAGGATTATCTGGATCCCGGTTACCGCACCCAGCCTGAATATGAGGAGAGCGACAAGCCTTCGTTTGAGAACTTTCTATCTCAACCTACAACTCTCTCCGACCATCTAGCCTGGCAGTTGGGAGCTTTGACTCTGGATAAAGGACTGCTTGAGGCAGCGGAATTTGTCGTCGGCAATTTGGATGAGGATGGATATCTGGCGGGCAGCGAAGAGGAGCTGGCAGCTGCCTTTGACAAATCCCAGGACGAAAACGAAAAGCAGGCAACGCTGGAACTTCTGCGGCGAGGGATCGACATGGTACAGCATCTCGATCCAGCGGGCATTGGCGCCCGCGATCTGCGCGAATGCCTGTTGATTCAAATAGCGGCGCAGCAGCAGGAGTTTGCTCAGGTGTTTGCCAGACATGCTGCTGACGGGGACAGGTTGGATGAGGATGCCCATCGGAGTTTCCGCGCCGAGGCAGAGGCGCACCTGGAAGAGCGCCGGCGCAGCATGGAAGTTGCGGCGCAGATTGTGGACCGGCATCTGCATCTTTTGCAAAAGCGGGACGTGAAGGATCTGGCCCGGGTGGCGCAGATTACTCCGGCGGAAGCGCATTTGGGAGTCGAGTTTATTCGTACTCTGGATCCCCGGCCCGGCCGCCAGTATAACCGCGAGCAGTCGCGGTTGATTGAACCCGATGTTGTCTTCATTAAACGTGGCGACACCTGGGTGGTTTCAATGAACGAGGAAGATTTGCCCAGCCTGCGGCTCAGCCGGCGGTACCGGCAAATGCTCACTGCCGAGGGCACCGACAAAGAGGTCAAGGAGTACGTGAAGGAACGCTTCCGCTCCGCATTGCAACTGATGCGCAATATAGCCCAGCGGAAGAGCACGATTCTTCGAACCTGCGAAGTTATTGTGCGCCGTCAGCAGGACTTTCTCGAAGTGGGCATCGAGGCGCTGCGGCCGATGATGATCAAGGAAGTGGCCGAGGAGATCGGGGTTCACCCCTCGACTGTGAGCCGCGCGGTGGCCAACAAGTACGCGCACACTCCGCAGGGCGTCATCGAACTGCGTTTCTTTTTCTCAGAGGGGGCTAACGGACCCGAGGGCGCAGACACGCCGCTGCTGGTGCTTAAGCGCAAGGTTCGCAAACTGATTGCCGATGAGGATGCGAGCCATCCGTTGACTGACGATCAACTGGCCGCCCTGCTTCAGTCCCAGGGTATCCAACTGACGCGCCGTACCGTGGCCAAGTATCGTGAAGACATGAATATTCCCAGTACCCACCAGCGCCGCCGCCGCGACAGCTAGAACCAAAACCAAATAAATAGGAATGGGCCAAGGCCATTGAACGCGCTTCCTCATTGGGAAGCCCTAAAGGCAGATCATCTCTGGGGTTACCATCTCTGATTGGAAGCAGGGAAGCGGGATTGCAGACTCTTGAGTGAGCGCACAAAATGAAACAGGGCGGCGGGTTGCCCCGCCGCCCTGCTTTGTTGATCCCAACCTCTTCAACCGATTAATAGCCCATGCGGTATACGCCGCATGAATGGGTTAGAAGCGGAAAGTGATACCGTTGGACATTCTCA
>Ga0316217_10003788_pt1 | contig 16875 bp, 11 predicted proteins | sample 1anoAmetaG_FD_203633 | JGI IMG/M metagenome (GOLD analysis project Ga0316217, IMG submission 203633) | Freshwater microbial communities from Trout Bog Lake, Wisconsin, USA - 1anoA | ecosystem: Environmental > Aquatic > Freshwater > Lake > Hypolimnion/Profundal zone | place: USA: Wisconsin...
TGGGGTGTTTTTTGGCGGGGCCGGACGATCATACGGTGGGGCTGCCGACGGGGTTGCCGTGGGGGGTGGATTTTGGCGATGGGGTGGGGCGGCATCCGGCGCAGCTGTATGAGATTGGTTTCTTGGTGGTGTTGGGGTTGGTGTTTTTGTGGAGGATTTGGACGGGGCGGCAGCGGGGGTGCATGTTTTCGCAGTTTGTGTTTGGGTATATGGCGTGGCGGTTTGGGGTGGAGTTTATCAAGCCGCGGTTTTTGATTCCGTTTACGGGGTTGTCGCCGATCCAGGTGACGACGATCGGGGGGATGTTTTTTACTTATTTGCATCGGAATGATCAGTGTTGCGGGGTGGTGAGCGTGGCGGGAAACGGGGACAAGGGCGGGACGCCCCTGCCACCTGGGCCGCAGACGTTGGAGATGACGACGGCACTTTGTGCGACTTGCTTGGGGAAGGTGGATGCGAAGGTGGTGCGGGAGGGGAACGAGGTTTTTCTGCAGAAGTTTTGTCCGACGCATGGGGCCGAGCGGGTGCTGATTGCGGATGATGCGGAGTACTATTTGCGGGCGCGGCATTTGTATCAGCCGCCGACGGCGCCGCTGCGGCGGAATACCAAGCAGATGCGCGGGTGTCCGTATGACTGCGGATTGTGCGCGGATCATGAGCAGCATTCGTGTTTGGCGATCCTGGAGATTACGGATGCGTGCGATTTGGCTTGTCCACTTTGTTATGCGCGGTCGGTGCCGGGGGCGGCGCATCGGACGCTGGGGCAGATCGAGGCGATGCTGGACTCGGCGGTGGCCAATGAGGGGCATGTGAATGTGATCCAGGTTTCGGGGGGCGAGCCGACGCTGCATCCGGATTTGTTTGCGGTGCTCGATGCGGTGCGTAAGCGGCCGGTGCGGCATTTGATGCTCAATACCAATGGGCTGCGGCTGGCGGAGGATGCGGCGTTTGCGGGGCAGTTGGCGAAGTACATGCCGGGGTTTGAGGTGTATCTGCAGTTTGATTCGCTGCGGGGCGAGTCGCTGCGGCAGCTGCGCGGGCGGGATTTGACGGAGATGCGGCGGAGGGCGTTGGAGAATCTGAATCGGCATGGGATTTCGACGACGCTGGTGGTGACGCTGGCGAAGGGGGTCAATGACGAGGAGGTGGGGGAGATCCTGGAGTTTGCGGTGACGCAGCGGTGCGTGCGGGGGGTGACCTTTCAGCCGGTGCAATATGCGGGGCGGCTGGCGCCGCGGCTGGATCCGGCGAAGGATCGGCTGACGCTGACGGAGGTGCGGCGGAGGGTGCTCGAGCAGTTTCCGCTGATTACGGCGAATGATCTTCTGCCGGTGCCGTGCCATCCGGATAACCTGGCGATGGCGTATGCGTTGCGGCGGAAGGGGTCGCTGGTGCCGCTGTCGAAGTTGCTGGATCCGACGGTGTTGCTGTCACTGGGTGGGAATACGATTTGTTACGAGCAGGAACCGCGGGTGCGGGCGCATGTGCAGGAGTTGGCCAATCGGCATCAGTTGCTGTTGCGTTTGCAGAGGTTGTTTTCGGCGTCGGCTTCGCCGAGCGTGGCGGCGCAGACGCTCAACGAGGCGTGCTGTGCGCCGGGGGCGATGCCGCCGGGTGGGGCGGGGATTTCGTATGACCAGATTTTCCGGGTGATCATCATGCAGTTTATGGATGCGCATTCGCTGGACCTGCGGTCGCTGAAGCGTTCGTGCGTGCACATTGTGCATCCGGACACGCGGTTGATTCCGTTTGAGACGTACAATATTTTCCATCGTCCGGAGGCGACGAGAATTGCACAATCGTCCATTTCGCCGGAGAATGTGGCATTGGAGGTTCCATGACGCAGCCACTGCGACCCAAAGATCCGCAACCGCTCAACTATGCGCCGCCGGGCGGGCGGAGGATGCCGTTTATCGAGCAGATGGCGTTGGGGTTTGGAGCCTTGGTCGGCACGGGTGCGGGGGTTCTCGCCATCGAGTACATTCTGGCGAGCAACGGTCTGGAGGGGCCCGAAGTGCGAATGGCCGTCATCGGGCTGGGCGTCGGGTTTCTGGTGGTGCTGGCCCTGGTGGCGTTGATCCGCTGGCGCTGGCCGGGGCTGATCGCGGGTATCTTTACGGGGCTGCTGATTTTCGGGCTGATCATCGGCGGCCTGGCGTTGCTAATTGCGAGCATGTGCGGTTCGTCGCGCTGATTGCCCATGGGGTAAGGAGCAACCTGGTATGAGTGATCCCGTACCGCCCGAAGCGGCGAAGCCAGATGGACCGGTTCTACCGCTGGACTATGCGCGGCCGCGTGGGCCGGCGGGCGGGGTTCCGTTTATTGGGCAAATGGCCATTGGGTTTGGGGCATTTGTTGTCATGTGTGTCGTGACGCTGCTGGCTGGTGCTATTGGAGCAAGTGCGTGGGGTTCATCGACGACGCTCGTCCCAGTGGTCGCGGGCGTCCTGGTTTTGGGCTTGCCCATCCTGCTTCTGGCGGTTCTGACAATCGTGACGTGGCGACGTTGGCGCTGGCGGGGTTTTCTGGTCGGCGTGCTGGTTGGCCTGGGACTGGTGCTTTTGGCGGCGGGATTGTGCTTTGCCGCGTTCGCTTAAGGTTGCAGGTGATTTATGACACAGCCGCCCGATCCTAAGAATCCCCGACCGCTGGATTATGCGCCGCCAATGGGTAACAAGCCGGCCGGAGGGGTGCCGTTCATCGGCCAGATGGCCATCGGCTTTGCCGCCCTTTTTGTCGTTCCAATCGTGTCTTTTTTGATCGCCCTCTTTCTCCCCTCGGCTCTGCATGACTCACCCACGTTAATGCCGTACATATATGCCCCCCTTACGGTCGTCCTTCCTCTGATCGGCCTTGCGACAATCGCGTGGCGCCGCTGGCATTGGCGAGGCGTACTGGTCGGCATGGCTACAGCGCTGGGCTTGGTGCTAGTAGCGTGGGGACTGTGCGCTTTGAATCCGCCTAGTTTTCACTAACCACTCTTTGAGGTGAATTATGACGCAACCGCCAGATTCTAAGGGTCCACGACCGCTGGATTATGCGCCGCCTTCGGGGCGCGGGCCGGCGGGTGGGGTCAGGTTTATCTGGCAGATGGCCATTGGTGCTGGGGCTTTGATTGTTGCGGTTGGTTTGAGCATCAGTCTGAATGCCCTGGCGATGGGGATGGCGTTGATGCCCCCTGTCGGCAGCTTGGCGGCGGTCGGGCATTATCTTATTTTTGGCGGTCTGGTTGCAGTTAATATATTGGCGGTGGCCCGCTGGCGTTGGCCGGGCTTTGTTGCCGGTTGCGTGACGACGGTTGGCTTGGCGCTGCTGGTGGGCATTGGGGCTTGCTTTTATATGATCAGTCACATTGGGCATTGATAGAGGAGCAATCATATGCCGCGTGTATGCTCGATCGTTATAGCCATGCTGCTTGGGTGTGCGGCCCTGCCGTTGCGGGGCGAGGCGCCGGCGACGCAGCGTCCGCTGGTGCGGGATTTTCTGGGGATCTGCGGGCACACGGTGGTTTTTAAGCCGGAGCTTTATGCTCCGATTTGTTCGCTGGCGCGGGACTATCATCCGGTGGAGTGGGATTTGGATGGGCATACGGAGCAATTGCCGGATTTCCCGATGGCCAAGAACAAGGTCAGCTGGCAGGACGTTTACGGGTCGTGGGCGAAGGCTAAATTTCGGACGAATGTCTGCCTCATGTTTGACAGCGTGAAGCCGGACCGCTGGCATGATCTGGAAGCGGACTCGGCTGCGTATGGGAGAGTGTTTGGGAGCTATTTCGGGCCGTCGGCGAAGGGGAAGGGGTTGCAGGTCGAGTCGGTGGAGATCGGCAACGAGCCGGGGAATTATTCGGATGCCCAGTACACGGCGTTGCTGCGTGCGGTGGCGCCGGCGTTGCGCAAGGCGGACCGGAATCTGCGGATTGCCACGTGCAATTTGACGACGGGGAAATCGGGGGGGTATGCCAAGTCGGTGGCGACGTTGACGGCGGACCCGGCGATTCTGCCGGCGTTGGATATTTTGACGATCCACACTTATGCGCAGGCGGAGCCCTGGCCGACGTGGCGGCGGTCGTACCCGGAGGATCCGACGATTCCGTATCTGAAGGATGTCAATGATCTGGCGCGGTGGCGCGACGAGCATGCGGCGGGCAAGGCGGTGTGGATCACGGAGTTTGGCTACGATGCGACGATCAGGAAGCCCGACCCCAAGACGGAGTTTGCCAAGTGGCAGGGCGTCAGCGACACGCAGCAGGCGCAGTACCTGGTGCGATCGGTGCTGCTGTTTACGGCGTTGCCGGTGGAGCGGGCGTACCTGTATTTTTTTGATGATAACGACGAGCCCAAGTTGCACGGATCTTCGGGGATCACGCGGAACTTCGTGCCCAAGCCGTCGTATTATGCGCTGGCCCAACTGCAGGCGACGCTGGGGGACTACCGCTTGGGGCGGGTGCTCTTAGAGAAGCCCGGGGAGCTGTATGCGTATGAATTTGTGCAGGCCAAAGACCCCGGCAAGATGATCGTGGTGGCGTGGTCGCCTACGGGCAAGGGGCGGGAGGCCACGGTGGCGGTTCCGTTGCCGGGGCACCGGCGGATTGCCCGGGCCCAGCGGATGGTTCTGACGAAGGATGCGCCGGTCGATTTGGCGGTGCCCTCTGCCCAAGCGGTGCCAATTGATGAAAACCCCTTATATCTATTTTTGACCTCAGCTCTCTGATTGGCGTGGGCGTGCCCCGGTTGGCGGGGTTACTATTGATCCGTTAATATTTAGACGGATGAGCTGCCATATAATTATGGTTTAAGTTGTCGATTTTGGCTGTTTGATCCGGGCATCTGTCGGTGGGTGCCTATCATTAATTGGGCTGCGCCTGCACAAAAAGCAGGCTGCGGCCGGCGTTGAGGTTCGCCGCTGAAATCGAGGAGATATGGTGCCGGCTGGCGAGTGGGCCTGGGCACCTGAGCAACCGTGTGGCGGCAAGCCTGGGCTATGCATTCCGACCCGGTCGCCGTTGGGTGAATAAAGACGTGGGAAGAAAGTCACACCATGCGTAATCTCCCCATCCGCGAACCACTTCAGGAGCCGGGGGGCGATGAAGTCCGGCGGCTTTTGGCTGCGTTGGAGGAGCAGGCGACGAGGACGGGGTTGCCGCGGGAGTTGGTGGCGAAGCTGCGTCAGGAGTTGGAGGAGAGCCAGCGGAAGCAAACCGTATTGCATCAGGAGGCCAAGGATTTTCGGAGCCTGGTGGAGAATGCGGCGGATGTGATTGCGCGCTTTGACCGCAATTTGCGTTGCCAATACGTCAATCCGGCGATGGAGCCTTACACGGGGATGAGGCGCGCGGATTTTGTTGGCAAGAGCCATCGCGAGGCGGGGTTTCCGGAGGCGCTGTGCCATCTTTGGGAGATCAAGCTGGGGGAGGCATTTGGCAGCGGTAAGAAGGTGACGTTCGAGTTTGCGTTTACTTCGGCGACGGGGCAGGATCACTGTCATGAATGCCAGCTGGTGCCAGAGTTGGATGAGGCCAGCGGACAGGTGGTGTCGGTGATGTGCGTGGGGCGGGATGTCAGCGAGGCCAAGGCGGCGGTGCGGGCGCAGCGGCGCCGCGAGCAGGAGTGCCGGAAGGTGCTCGAGCAGTGTCCGTCGGCGATTGTGGTGTACGATCAGGAGCGGCGGTATCGGCTGGTGAACTCGGCGGGGGTGCAGTTGAGCGGGCTTAGCGAGGAGGAGCACCTGGGGCGGCGGGACGAGGAGCTGTGGCCGCGGGAGGTGACGGATGGGTTTTTGCCGGCGTTGAAACGGGCATTGGCTGAGGGGCAGCGGCAGAGCTTTGAGTGGACGATGCCGGCGCGGTTTGGCCGGCACACGCTGTTGATTACGTACGTGCCGCTGCTGGATGCCAGCGACAAGGTGCAGCAGGTGATGGGGATTGGGCATGACATTACGGCAGCGAAGGATGCGCAGGAGGCGCTACGGGCGAGCCGGGATCGGCTGAAGTTTGCATTGGAGGCCGGGCAGGCGGGGATGACGGAGTGGGACCTGCGGAGCAATAAACTATGCTGGACAGGGCGGCACTATGAGATTCTGGGCTTTCCGCCGGACTCGTTCGAGCCGGACTATGAGTCTTGGCGCAAGCAGGTGCATCCGGAAGACCTCGCGCGGGTGGAGGAGGAGTTTCATCGCTGCATGCGTGAGGCCAAGGATTCGCTGGTGGAATACCGGGTGATCTGGCCCAGCGGCGAGGTGCGTTGGGTTCGGACCACGGGGCGATTTGATTATGATTCCACGGGGCAGGCAGTCACTTACACCGGAATCAGTTTCGATATTACGGGCCTCAAGCAGGCGGAGGAGCGGGTTGCCTTTCTGGCCGAGGGGTCGGCATTGCTGGCCTCGACCCTGGATCCCCAGGAGATTCTGACTCGTCTGACGAGGTTGGCGGTGCCGCACCTGGCGGACTTCTGCGTGATTTACGAGGTGGACTCGGCGACGAAGTTTCACATGGTGGCGCGGGCGCATCGCACGCGTGAGATGGAGTCAGTGCTGGATCGGATTGGGGAGCGGTACGATACGATTCCGACGAATCCGCAGAGCTGGATTGTCAAGGCGATTGGCACGGGCGAGGCCCAGCTGCTGGCGTATGCGACGCTGGAGGACTGTCGGCGAGCCACGGAAGATCCGGAGTTGGTGGCGTTGTGGGTATTGCTCGGGTGCCACTCGTGCATTGTGGTGCCGCTGGCGGCGCGGGGTCAGACGCTGGGGGTGATGTTTTTGTTCATGGCCCAGTCGCCGCAGGTTTATGGACCTGAGCAGGTGCGCGAGGCGCAGGAGGTGGGCGGCCGGGCGGCGGTGGCGTTGGACCATGCGCGGCTGTTTGGCGAGGCGCAGTGCGCCCAGGCCGCGGCCCAGGCGGCGGGGCGTGCCAAAGACCATTTCATCGCGGTGCTCAGCCATGAGCTGCGCACGCCGCTGACGCCGGTTTTGACCACCACTCAGCTTCTGCAGCGCGACGCGGCGCTGACGCAGGAGCAGCGGGAATCTATTTAGCTCATCGAGCGTAACGTGGTCCTGGAGGTTCGGCTGATTGACGATCTGCTGGACCTGACGCGCATTCAGCGGGGCAAGCTGGAGCTGCATCTGGGGCCGGTGGATGCGCACTCGGTGATCGGGCATGTGGCGGATATCTGCCAGAGCGACCTGCGATCCAAGCAACTGGCGTTTACGGTGGAGCTGGGGGCCGGGCACCACCATGTGCAGGGTGATTCGGCTCGTCTGCAGCAGGTGTTTTGGAACCTGCTCAAGAACGCCATCAAGTTCACGCCGCGCGGCGGGAGCATTCACGTGCGCAGCGTGCAGGTGGCGGGCGATCAAATGGCCATCAGCATGCAGGACACGGGCGTGGGCATTGAGGCAAGCATGCTGCCGACGATTTTCAACGCGTTTGAGCAGGGCAGCCAGGGGGTGACCCGGCTGTTTGGCGGGCTGGGGCTGGGGCTTTCGATCTGCCGGGGATTGGTGGACCTGCACGGCGGCAAGCTGACGGCGACCAGCGCCGGGCAAGGCCAAGGTGCGACTTTCACCGTGGTGCTGCCGATATCGCTGGAAGCCGAGGCGGCGCGTCCGCGTGAGGGAGGCTCGTGGGCCGACGGCACGGCGAGCCTCAAGGGCGGGCGACTGCTCCTGGTCGAAGATCACGTGGATACGGCCGTTGTGATGACGAAGTTGCTGCGGAGCTATGGGTATGACGTGCGGACCGCCGACACGGTGGCCGCGGCCCAGCGCGCGGTGGACGCGGAGCATTTTGATTTGCTGCTGTGTGATATTGGCCTGCCGGATGGCAGCGGGCTGGATTTGATGCGGCAGCTTACGGCGCGGCATCCGATTAAGGGCATTGCGCTGAGTGGTTTTGGCACGGAGGACGACGTGAGCCGGAGCAAGGCGGCGGGGTTTCAGGAGCACCTGGTTAAGCCGGTGGACATCGATCAGCTGGAGCGGGCGTTGGATCGCATGCTCGCGGCGCCCGGGCCGGCGGCATAGCGATCGCAGGCGGCGCGGCAATCACCAAAAGACCTCCGGCGGCGCAGAGGGTTTGGACGGTGATCGAGTGCATCCGATCTTTGGCGGCAGGGAGGATACGGGCAGGCTTGGAAGCCCACCCCACAAAACGCGGGCACGCTCCCTTGCGGTGGCATCTCGGCTTTGCCACGGTTTGGCGGATGCACCCCCGGTGATCCATCCCCCGCACTGACCTGGGTCCTTATTATCGCTGAGGCGGGTATAATACCCGCATGAGTTCTGCCGGCGCCATCTCGATTCTTCACGTAGATATGGACGCATTTTTCGCCGCCGTCGAGCAGCGCGACCACCCCGATCTCAAGGGCAAGCCGCTGCTGATCGGCCACGATGGGCCCCGGGGCGTCGTGGCCACGGCGAGCTATGAGGCGAGGCGGTTTGGGTGCCACAGCGCCCAACCGATGTCCGTCGCCAAACGCCTCTGCCCCCACGCCATCGTCCTGCCGGTGCGCGGCGAAGCCTACCACGAAGCGTCCGAACGCATGTTCGCCATTCTTGATGAGTTTTCGCCCGTGGTCGAGCCCCTGAGCATTGATGAAGCTTTTCTCAATCTCGCCGGCACCGAACGCCTGCTGGGCCCGCCCGAGCAGGTTGCTGCAAAGATCCGGGCCCGCATTGCCGCGGACTTGCACCTAACGGCGTCGGCCGGCGTGGCGCCCAACAAATTCCTGGCCAAGCTCGCCTCCGACCTCGACAAGCCCGACGGCCTGACGATTATTCGCCCGGAGGACATCGACCGCATCCTGTTGCCGTTGCCGGTGACGAAGATCTGGGGCATCGGCAAGGCCACGGCAGCGAGTCTCGAGCAGTGGGGCATCCGGACGATCGCCGATCTGCGCGCCAAACCGCTCGAATGGCTCGAGGAACACTGTGGCAGCGAAGGGCAGCGATTTTACAATCTCGCGAGGGGTTTGGATGTTCGCAGTGTCACGACTGACCGCGAATCCAAAAGCATCGGGCACGAGCAGACCTTTGAAGTGGACGTCGCGGAGGTCGAGGAAGTGCGGCGGGTGCTGCTTGATCAGGTCGAGGCGGTCGGGGCGCGCCTGCGCCGCGGCGGCCTGCGGGCTCGGGGGGTATCGGTGAAAATCCGCTTCGGCACTTTCCAGACCATCAACCGTTCCATGACGTTAAGCGAGCCAAGCGACGCCACCGACGAACTCTGGCAGGCCGCCAAGACGCTCTTTGATAAATGGCCCTTCCAGCCTGTCCGCCTGATCGGCATGACCGCTGAGCGTCTCAGCGAAGAGACGCAAACCCCGATGACCCAGCTGGATTTGTTTGCCGATCCGCAGCGCCAGCGGCGGCGCGACCTCGATGCCATTGCCGATCAGATCAACGAGCGCTTCGGCAAACGCGCCATTCGGCGCGGCGGAGCGTCGGGATAACGGCGCATCCTTCCGCTGAGCCACTCATGTCATCATTGAGATTTCTGCTGTTGCCGAGCCATCCTCCGGCATGCAAGTTGCGTCTTTTTTCACGGGCGTTTTCGTCACACGACTTGCCTGCGAGAACATCACGCGCAGCCCAGAAGGGTCGCGCTGGCGCTCCTGGAAAGCAGTCGCGGTAGGTACATTTGGCGCAGCAGGCCAGCTCGGCCGCCGCGCCTGGAGGTGCAATCATGCAGGTTCTGACCCGTCATTGGTGGGCGTTTGTCATCCGCGGAATCCTGGCGGTGCTGTTCGGCGTCCTGACGTTGCTCGTGCCAGGCATGGCCCTGTTGACCTTCGTCTTCATGTTCGGGTTCTATGCCATTGCGGAAGGGGTCTTTAACATCGTGGGCGCCTTCCGCCGCTCCGATCAACCCCAGCAGCAACACTGGTGGGCGTTGCTTCTTGAGGGCCTCTTGAGCATCGTCGCGGGCATGGTCGCCTTGTTTTTCCCCAGCATCACCGCATGGGTCCTCCTCTTCATCGTTGCCGGCTGGGCCATCGCCACCGGCGTCCTCAAAATTGCCGCGGCCATCGAGCTCCGCAAACTGATCAAGGGCGAATGGGTCCTGGGCCTCAGCGGCATCCTGTCGATCCTGCTGGGCCTCGTGCTGGCTGCTTTCCCCCCCTTGGGCATCATCGTCATGAGCCTATGGATTGGCGTCTATGTCAGCATGTTCGGGGCCCTGCTCATCGGTTTGGGCCTGGAACTTCGCAAGTTGCTCCGTGAGTCGGCCGTTCCGCCGCAAGAATACCGCGGGGTGGCGCCGGGCCACTAACCCGATCGCAGCATCTCATTTTCCCCCGCCAGGCCAAGATCCGCCACACGATTATCGGTCCTGTCACTCCGTGGCGAGCCCATCGCGCAACGGTCGGTCATTCATGGCGACAAATTGCGGGCGCTCGCGTTGAACCCCTGCTATACTGTCCGATAGTAGGTTAGGCGGAAACGAGGATCCAAAGCAGTAGCATACCGCGTCGCAGTGGCGTGGCGTGCCGGGGTAACTATTGCCCCAGCCAGCAGCAGTATGGAGCCTCGAACCATGACCATTCGCGTGGGCCTGCATCACAAGACACACTACCGGTATGATCGTCTCATAGCCATATCGCCACAAATTGTGCGACTGCGGCCGGCGCCGCACACGCGTACGCCGATCCTCAGTTATTCGCTCAAAATCCAGCCCAAGACCCATTTCATCAACTGGCAGCAGGATCCGTATTCCAATTATCTCGCGCGCCTGGTGTTTCCGGAACGCGCCGAGGAATTGTCCATCGAGGTGGACCTGGTGGCCGACATGTCGGTCATCAATCCCTTCGATTTTTTTCTGGAAAGCTACGCCGAGAAATACCCGTTTGCCTACGATGCGGCCACGCGGCGCGAGCTGTCGCCCTACCTCGAAGTGCTCACGGGTCCGGGGATCGGGCCGAAGTTTGCCGCCTTCCTCGAAGGCCTGCGGCGCAAGGGCCTGCGCACCATCGATTATCTCGTGGAGATTAACGGAGCGGTTAAGAACGCGGTCAAGTACCTGATTCGTTTGGAGCCGGGGGTGCAGTCGCCGGAGGAAACGCTCACGCTGGGCAGCGGAAGCTGTCGCGATTCGGCGTGGCTGCAAGTCCAGGCATGGCGGCACCTGGGTATCGCGAGCCGCTTTGTCTCGGGCTATCTGATTCAACTCTGCGCCGACGAAAAATCACTCGATGGCCCGAGCGGTCCGGAAAAAGATTTCACCGACCTGCACGCCTGGACGGAAGTCTATCTCCCCGGCGCCGGCTGGGTCGGCCTCGACGCCACCAGCGGCCTGCTCACCGGCGAAGGGCATATCCCGCTGGCCTGCACGGCTGAGCCCGCATCGGCGGCGCCTATCAGCGGCGCCGTCGACGAGTGCGAAACCGAGTTTGATGTGGAAATGTCGGTTCGACGGGTCTTTGAAGACCCGCGCGTCACCAAGCCGTATTCCCAGGAGCAGTGGCAGCGCATCAATGAAGTGGGCCAGCAGATCGACAAGGAATTCTTCAAGAACGGCGTGCGGCTGACCATGGGCGGCGAGCCGACGTTCGTGTCCATCGACGACATGGCCGGCGCCGAATGGAACAACGCGGCCCACGGAGCCCACAAACACCAGCTTGCCGGCGAGTTGCTCAAACGCCTGCGCAACTGCTTCGCGCCCGGCGCGCTGCTGCACTACGGCCAGGGTAAGTGGTACCCCGGCGAAAGCCTGCCGCGCTGGGCGATGGGCTGCTATTGGCGAAAAGACGGCCAGCCCGTCTGGCGTAATCCCGCGCTCATCGCCGACGGATCACGCTCCTACGGCGCCGATGCCACCCAGGCCCGCACCTTCATCACCGCCCTGGCCCAACGCCTTGGCGTAGGCAATGGCTTTGTGATTCCCGCCTACGAAGACGCTTTTTACTATCTCTGGAAAGAGCAACGTCTGCCGGTCAATGTCGACGCGGCCGAGAGCCGTCTGAAAAATGCCGAGGATCGCGCCCGTTTGGCCCGGGTTTTTGAGCAAGGCCTCTCCAGTATCGTCGGCCACGTGCTGCCGCTGCGGGCCTCCGGCCCGGCCAAAGCGCGCTGGGAAAGCGGGGCCTGGCATTTGCGGTCTGAACACTTGTTCTTATTGCCCGGCGATTCGCCCCTGGGCTTCCGCTTGCCGCTCGACTCGCTGGGATGGGTCGCCGAAAAAGATGCCGATCCGATCATCGACCGCGATCCCATGGAGGAGCGCAGCGAGCTGCCGACGTTTGAACCGACCCAGCGCCAACTGCCCGGACACCCGGAAACCGTCCCCGCGCCGCACGGCGCCTATCGCGCCCAGGAACTCGAAACTCCCTCGTCGGCGATAGATCCGAGCTTCAAACCGGAGCGCGCCCAAAGCGCCGCGTGGGTCATTCGCACCGCCTTGTGCGTCGAACCCCGCAACGGCCGCCTGCACGTTTTCATGCCGCCGCTGCGTGCCATCGAAGACTACTTCGAACTTGTCGCCCAGGTCGAAGCCACCGCCGCCGACCTCAAGCTGCCGGTGCTCATCGAAGGCTACACGCCCCCGCACGATCCGCGCGTCAACGTGCTCAAGGTCACCCCTGACCCCGGCGTCATCGAGGTCAACACCCACCCCGTCGATAACTGGGAGGATCTTGCCGCCAACACGTTGGCCCTCTACGAAGAAGCCCGCCTGTGCCGCCTGGGAACCGAAAAATTCATGCTCGATGGCCGCCACACCGGCACCGGCGGCGGCAATCACATCGTCGTCGGCGGCGCCACGCCCCAGGACAGCCCCTTCATCCGCCGGCCCGATCTCCTCCGCAGCCTCGTGGCCTACTGGCATAACCACCCGTCGCTGACCTACCTCTTCAGCAGCACCTTCATCGGACCGACCAGCCAGGCCCCACGCGCCGACGAAGGCCGGCCCGAAAGCGTCTACGAACTCGAACTGGCCTTCGCGCAAATCCCCAACCCCGGCCAAAGCCTCCCCTCGCCCTGGCTCGTCGACCGCGTGTTCCGCAACCTCCTTGTCGATCTGACCGGCAACACCCACCGCGCCGAATTCTGCATCGACAAACTCTATTCCCCCGACACCTCCACCGGCCGACTCGGACTCGTGGAATTCCGCGGCTTTGAAATGCCCCCCCACGCCCGCATGAGCCTGGCCCAGCACGTCCTGCTCCGCGGCCTCATCGCGAAGTTCTGGAAAGAACCCTACACCACCGACCTGGTCCGCTGGGGCACCCAGCTGCACGATCGGTTCATGCTCCCCCACTTTGTCCAGCAGGATTTCTCTGACGTCATCAGCGACCTGCGCAGCTCCGGCCTGCCCATGGAACTTGACTGGTTTGCCCCGCATATCGAATTCCGTTTCCCGCGATTCGGCTCCATGGCCATCGACGGCATCCAGATCGAACTCCGCCAGGCCATCGAACCCTGGTACGTCCTGGGCGAAGAGCCCGCCGGCGGCGCCACAGCCCGCTACGTCGATTCTTCTGTCGAACGCCTGCAAGTCAAAGTCGAAGGCCTCATAGGCTCGCGCCACGCCATCGGATGCAACGGCATCGCCGTGCCCCTCCATCCCACCGGCCGCAACGGCGAGTTCGTCGCCGGCATCCGCTACCGCGCCTGGCAGCCGCCCTCCTGCCTCCATCCGACCATCGGCGTCCATACACCCCTAGTCTTCGACCTCGTCGATACCTGGAATCACCGCGCTCTAGGCGGATGCTCCTATTATGTCTCCCATCCCGGCGGCATGGCTTTTGAGGATTATCCCGTCAACGCCTGGGCGGCCGAAACCCGCCGCGGCGGGCGCTTCACCACCTGCGGCCACACCCCGGGCCAATCCGACTTGAAAGCCTACGAAAAGAGTTTAGAGTTCCCGCTGACGCTTGATCTGCGGCGTGTTTGAGTACAATGCACCGGCCTGTCCCATTGTGCCGCGAGGATCTGATGTCGTTGGAAACCCTTAGACAAAGTTATCACATTGCCCCTGGCATTTATGATGAAATGGCCGACTACAGCGGGGCCATCCGCCCCCAATGGCAAGGCCTGCTCAAACATCTCGGCTCCCTGGAAAGCCATGAGCTTTACAACAGCTGGCGCCAGGCTCTCCGCCTCATCCATGAAAACGGCGTGACCTACAACGTCTATGGCGACCCCGCCGGCATGGACCGCCCCTGGCAGCTCGACGCCATCCCCCTGCTCATCGCGGCCCAGGAATGGCAAGACATCTCAGCAGGCCTCACCCAGCGAGCCCTCCTGTTGGACCTCATCCTCAACGATCTCTACGGCGCACAACGACTCCTCCACGAAGGCGTTATCCCGCCCGAACTCGTCTTCGCCAACCCCGCCTTCCTTCGGCCCTGCTGCAACCTGCCCCTCTACGGCCAACGCCGACTCGTCCACTATGCCGCCGACCTCGGCCGCGGACCCGATGGCCGCATGTGGATCATCGGCGATCGCACCCAGACCCCCTCCGGCGCCGGCTACGCCCTCGAAAACCGCATCGTCATCAGCCGCGCCCTGCCCGACGTGTTCCGCGATTGCAGCGTCCAAAGACTCGCCGGCTTCTTTCGCTCGATGCGCCAGACCATCAAAGCCATCGCCCCGCACAACAAAGATAACCCCCGCATCGTCCTGCTGACCCCTGGACCCTATAACGAGACATATTTCGAACACGCCTACCTCGCCCGCTACCTCGGATACACCCTCGTCGAAGGCGCCGACCTGACCGTTCGCGACAACACCGTCTACCTCAAGACCCTCGGCGGCCTCCAGCAAGTCGACGTCATCCTCCGCCGGCAGGACGACAGCTTCTGCGACCCCCTCGAGCTCCGGCCCGATTCGAGCCTCGGTATCCCCGGGCTTCTCCAGGCCCTCTACTCCGGCAATGTCGCCATCGCCAACGCCCTGGGCACGGGGCTCGTCGACGCCCGCGCCCTCATGCCGCTGCTCCCTCGCCTCTGCCGCTATTTCCTCGGCCAGGACCTCCTGCTGGCCTCCGCGACGACCTACTGGTGCGGCGATCCCACCTCCCTGACCTTCGTGCTGGAAAACCTCCCGCGACTGGTCATCAAACCCGCCTTCCGCCTGGCCCATACCGCCCCCATCTTCGGCGACAAACTCACCAGCACCCAACTCGACGACCTTCGCGCACGCCTCCGCGCCCAGCCGGCCGACTTCGTCGGCCAGGACAAGGTCGAGTTCTCCACCGCCCCCATTCTTTCCGGCAACAACCTCGAGCCACGCCACATCGTCCTGCGCGCCCACCTCGTCGCGGCCGACGATTCCTATGCCGTCATGCCCGGCGGCCTGGTCCGCTTCGCCGGACCTGATGATTCCACCATCGTCTCCATGCAAAGCGGCGGCGGCAGCAAAGACGCCTGGGTCCTCAGCGCCGGCCCCGTCGATACCTTCAGCCTCCTCCAACCGCCCGGACACGCCATCGCCCTGAGCCGCGCCGGCGGCGACCTGCCCAGCCGCGTCGCCGACAACCTCTTCTGGCTCGGTCGCTACATGGAACGCGCCGAGGGCCTCGTCCGCCTGGCCCGCGCAATCATCGTCCGCCTCCTCGATCAAGGCCCCGAAAACACCGAAGAAACCGCGCTGCTCGTCAGCGCCCTGCCGCCCCCGCTGCTTGATCCCGCCAAGCCCGCCCAAAAACTGGTCACTCCACAAGAACGCCTCGTGCAGTGCCTTCTCGACCCCACCCATCCCGCCGGCCTCACCGCCGACCTCATTGCCGTCCATCGCGTCGCACGCATCGTCCGCGACCGCATCTCCATCGACACCTGGCGCATCATCGCCGGCTTCACCCAGGACTTCATGAACCCCAGGTCGCCCGACCAGGGCGCCCCGGTCCTCGACCTCAACGAGATCCTCGCCGGCCTCGATCGCCTCATCATCTGGTTTGCCGCTTTTGGCGGCCTGGCCATGGAATCGATGACCCGCGGACACGCCTGGCGCTTCCAGGACATGGGCCGCCGCATCGAACGCGCCGCCCACACCACCGCCCTTCTCGGCCACACCCTCGTGCCCCCCGCGTCGCGCCAGGTGCAAATCCTCGAAGCTGTCCTCGAAGTCGCCGACTCCGCCATGACCTACCGCCGCCGTTACATGACCAGCCTCCAGGTCGCCCCCGTCCTCGACTTGCTCCTGGCCGATGAATCCAACCCCCGCTCGGTAGCGTTCCAGCTGGCCCGCCTGATGGAACACATCGAGGAACTCCCCCACAGCGCCAGCAATCCAGGACGCACGCAGGAAGAACGTTTCGTCCTCCGCGCCCTGACCGACCTTCGCCTACTGGACATCTCCGCCGAACTGGGCCCGGTGGAGTTGGGCCCGCGGCCCAATCTCGCCAACATTCTCGAGCGCACCACCGGCCATCTCGGCGCCGTCGCCGAGAGCCTCAGCCAGAGTTACCTCAGCCACGCCCTGGTAAGCCGCCAGCTCGGCGCGATATTTGGAGAAAGCTGACCCACAAGTTTCCGTCAGCCGGAGCAACGCCCCATGGTCATTCACGCCATCAATCATCAGACCGCCTACAACTATTCGGAGCCGGTCTCCACCTGCCACAACATGGCCTACCTGTTGCCGCGCGCCAGCCCGCGCCACACCTGGCTGGCCAGCGAAGTAGCCATCCGCCCCATCCCCGAAATCATCCTTGAGCGCCCCGATTTCTTCGGCAACCGCGCCCTTTATTTCGCTATCCAAAGGCCTCACCGCGAACTCCTCGTCACCGCCACCGCACGCGTCGAAATCACCCCCGCCCCCAGCCTCGATCTTTACCCCCCCACCGCTTGGGAAGCCGTCCGCGCCGCCCTCCAACGCCCCACCAATCCCCAACTCCTCGACGCCTCCCAGTTCCGCTACCCCTCACCCTACATCACCTGGCCA
>Ga0316217_10003789_pt1 | contig 16868 bp, 12 predicted proteins | sample 1anoAmetaG_FD_203633 | JGI IMG/M metagenome (GOLD analysis project Ga0316217, IMG submission 203633) | Freshwater microbial communities from Trout Bog Lake, Wisconsin, USA - 1anoA | ecosystem: Environmental > Aquatic > Freshwater > Lake > Hypolimnion/Profundal zone | place: USA: Wisconsin...
TCAACCAACCGCCCACGTTTACGCTGTCCAAGACCGCCGCCACGGTGGATCAATTCGGAGTCCCCGTCAGCGTCTCCGGCGTCGCCACCGCCATCTCCGCCGGGCCGCCCAGTCAAACCAGCTGGGAGAGCGTCGGTTTCGTGGTCACCAACAGCGCCCCGACCTTGTTCCTGGTTCAACCGGCAGTGGACGCGAACGGCACCCTCACTTTTACGCCGGCCAGTGTCGGTGCAACCAACATCACCGTCGGTTTGCAGGCTACCAACTCGGGTGGCACTGACAATAACGGTGTGTACACCTCCGCCTCCCAGTTGTACACCATCACGATTCCGGCGAATCCGTTCAGTACCCTGCTGAGCACGGCCAATAACACGAACATCTTCACGGGCTTGTTCAGCGATCTGACCGCGGTGCCGGCGGCCATGGGTAGCTCCGGTTATTTCAGTCTGGTGCTCACCAACGACGGCTCGTTCGTCGGCAATATCATCTGCGCCGGCACCACCAATGGGTTCAACGGCAAGTTCCCCATCACCGAGCTGACTACCTCGGTTACTACGACGAACTCGAACTACGCGCTCACCCTCACCTTGGACCCCGTCGGCGGAACCATAGTAGGCTCCGTAGCTCCCACAACGCCGAGTTGGACCGCGACCCTGCGAAGCTACATCGAGACCACGACCACGCTTCAAGGCACTTATCTTGTGGCGCTGCCCGGCTCTGGCGACGTAACACTAGGACCCGTCGGCAACAGCATATTCACCGTGACGGTCACGAACAATGGCGTGGCCACCTTGACCGGCACCATGGCGGACAACACCCCCGTGACCCTCGTCAGCCACCTCTCCGCCGCGGGCAACTGCCCGATCTATACGACGATTTACACCAACAACGCCAATACGGGCCTGCTCTTTGGCTGGCTCACGTTCACCAACGACCAAGCCGGCCTTGATGACTTGACGTCCGCCTCATCGTTGACCTGGTTCAATAACGCCGCAAACAACGTAACGCTCTATCCGGCTGGCTTCACCATTTCAAGCACGCCGGTGGCCTCGTTGTACGTCAGTGCCCCGCAGGATCAGGTTACCAACTTCAGTCACTATGTAGTTCTGCAAGGGGGCCATTATGGAAATACGTTCATCACCAACGTTGTGACCGTGGTCAACGACACCATTGTCGTGGATCCGTCCGCGACCAACGGCTTGAGCCTGATCATCAACGAGGCTTCAGATACGATCACGGGATCGTTTGTGGATGACGTCGGTAACACCAACCACATCCAGGGCGTCATCCTCCAGGACGCCAATGCCGCCTATGGCTATTTCACCGGCACCGGCCTCCAGGCTGGCTCCTTTGCCCTGCTCAGTTCATATACGGTGCCTGCGGGCTATACCTATCCGGATGCCGGCGGTTTGACCAATGTGACACTGTTGGAAAGCCCGACCCCGTCCACGTTCAACCTGAACTTCACGCTGTTCGATCCCCTGACTAGCGCGATCACGGTCACGGCCAGTTCCTCGGATACGGGCTTTGTGCAGGTCGGTGCCAATCCTGTCGTCAACGGTACGACCTGTACGCTCCAGATCACCCCGGTCGCCAACGTCTTCACCAATAGTAACGGTGGCGTGGTTGTAAGCGTGGTGAGCAGTGACGGCACTTTGACGAGCACGAACACCATTACCGTAAACGTCTTGTTTGTCAACCAGGCCCCCACGTTTTCTGTGGGTGGACTGGGTGTCTACACAGTGGACCAATATGATGTGCCGGTCAGCATTCCCAACGTTGTCACCATGATAAATCCCGACCCGGCCAACGGCGGTTACGGCAACCCGACAAACGGTTTCACGGTCGCCAACAACGCCAGCAGCTTGTTCGTGACTCAACCCAAAATTGACCCCAGCGGCACGCTTACCTTCACCCCGGGCTACGTGGGTGGAACGGCGACTCTCTCGGTGCAGGCTACCAATGCGGAGGGCACAGCCCATAACGGCGTGGACCGGTCCGTTCCACAGCAGATCACAATTACCATCCCGGGGAATCAGTTCCAGGCCATCACCGGCCTTGGGGCTAATCGCACCGCCCCGTTTACGGGACTGTTCTACGACACGATTAACGGTGTCAGCGCAACCAATTCCGGCTATGTGAGCGTGACCCTTACCAACGACGGCAGCTTCACCCTCAACGCGGTGACCGTAAGCTCCACCAACGTGGCACCGGGTCACTTTAGCGTCTCCACCAACGGAGCCAGCGTGGCCATTGGCGACTACTTGTTTAACCTGCTGCTCAACACGACGAATGAAACCGTCACGGGTTCCGTGATCAACACCGTCGGCGATTGCAGCGCCGAACTCTTGACCTATTTGACGACCAATGCCATTACGCCTGGCGCTTATACTCTCACGCAGCCGGGATTTGATGACCTCTCCACAGGTCCGGTGGGTTACAGCGCATTCACTGCGGGCATAGCCACCAACGGGGTGGTCACCCTGGCCGGTTACTTGGCGGATGACACCGCCGTCAGCCAGGTCACCGCGGTTTCCAGCAATGGGTACTGCCCCATCTTCGTCCCGCTCTATCCCAACGGCAACCACGCCAACGGATTGCTGATCGGCTGGCTCCAGTTCACCAACGATCTGACGTTCACCGACAGCCTGTCGGATGATTCAAGTCTCACGTGGCTCAAACCGCTCGGCGCCACCTTCACCGGGGATGCGTATCCTGACGGCTTCACCAATCAAGCCGTAGTGATGGCGTCGCCTTACTACTCGGATGCCGAATATGCCACCAATCTGCTGGATTCCAGCAGCGGCAGCGGTTACGGCTACATCATGCTGAGCGGTGCGGATCTGGGTGCCAATCCGGTGATTGCGAAGGTGGGCATCACCAACAACGTCATCACGACGGTCTCCACGCCGAATATCACCGCGCCAAATATCAGCCTGACCATCACTCCGGGAACGGGTCTGATTCAAGGCACGTACGTTGACCCGAAAGGATTCAACAACACCATCGAAGGTGTGATTTTCCAGAATGACGCCTTCGCCAGCGGGTTCTTTACCGGCGCCAACACCAATCAATGCGGTATGTTCATGCTGTACGGCAACTGAGGTTGCCCGGGGCTCGGCGCGAGGACCTCGCGCCGGCCCGCAGGGCCGCCGGCCTCATCTGGAGCCACGCTCCCGGATGCAGTCGGCGGCTCTTTTTGTTTCCGACCTTTTTGGCTTTCCCCCTCCGCACTTTTTGTTTTTCATTAACGAACATGATTATCGCCCGTTCCCCTTTGCGCATCAGCCTTGGCGGCGGTGGCACCGATCTGCCGTCGTATTACGAAAAATTCGGCGGCTTCCTCATTGCCGCCGCCATTGACCGCTACGTTTATATCACCCTGCATGAAACCTTCGTGCCGGACCTGATTGTAAAATACTCCGAGCTGGAACGGGTGCCGGCGGCCGCGCAATTGAAGCATCCCATTATTCGCGAAGCGTTCGGCCTACTGGGCATGGACGGGCATTCGCTGGAATTGACTTCCATGGCGGACATCCCTTCAGGCACCGGCCTGGGGTCCTCCGGCAGCTTCACGACCGCCTTGCTCAAGGCGCTGCACGCCCATAAGCGGAACCTGGTCCACCCGGCCGAACTGGCCGAGCAGGCGTGCGACATCGAGTTAAACCGGCTGAAGGAGCCCATCGGCAAACAAGACCAGTACATCGCCGCCTATGGCGGCTTGACCTGCTTCAATTTCCTGCCGGACGGCAAGGTCGAGGCCTGGCCGCTCAAGGCTTCGGACGAAACGCGGGACAATTTGGAGGATAATCTGCTGCTGTTCTTTACCGGCTACTCCCGGAGCGCCTCGGCCATTTTGAAGGAACAGGACACCAAATCGAAGTCCGACGACAAGGGGATGATCGAGAACCTGCACTTCGTCAAGGAACTGGGCCTGCAAAGCAAGGCGGCGCTGGAAGCCGGAAATCTGGCCGAATTCGCGCGGCTCATGGACGTCCACTGGCAGCGCAAGAAGCAGCGGAGCGGCGGCATGAGCAATCCCAAGATCAATGAATGGTACGATTTGGCCCTGGCCAACGGCGCGCTGGGCGGCAAGCTCATTGGCGCCGGCGGCGGCGGCTTCTTGATGTTTTACGCCGGGGACAAGGCCAAGCTGCGTCATGCCATGCGTCAGGCCGGCCTGAAGGAAGTGCGGTTCCGCTTTGATTTCGAAGGCACCAAGCTGGTCATCTCCTGACGCCGATGATAACGCAAATTCCCGTCGCCCTGCTGGCCGGCGGCCTCGCCACCCGGCTGCGGCCCATCACCGAAAAAATCCCCAAGTCGCTGGTGCCGGTGGCGGGCCGGCCGTTTCTGGCGCATCAATTGGAAATGTTGCGCGGCCGGGGCATCCGCCGGGCCGTCTTGTGCATCGGGTTTCTGGGGGAAATGATCCAGCGCGAATTCGGCAGCGAAGCCTTTGGCATTCAGCTCGACTATTCCTTTGACGGGGAAAAGTTGCTCGGCACCGGCGGCGCCATCAGACGCGCCCTGCCCAAGCTCGGCCCGGAATTCTTCATCCTGTACGGCGATTCCTACCTGCCTATTGAATATGCTCCGGTCGCCGACGCCTTCCATCGCAGCGGCAAGCGCGGCTTGATGACCGTTTATCGCAACGAGGGCAAATACGATGCCAGCAATGTGGTCTTTCGCGCCGGCGAAATTGCGGTTTATGACAAAAAGGCGCGGCTGCCGGAGATGCACCATATTGATTACGGCCTGAGCCTGTTCAAGGCGTCGGTGTTTGCGGCTTACCCGCCGGATCAGGCCTTTGACTTGGCCGAAGTCATGGGCAAACTCGTCCAGGAAAAACAGCTTGCCGGTTACGAGGTGCCCGAGCGGTTTTATGAAATGGGCTCGCCCGCCGGCCTGGCGGAATTGGAGGCGCTGCTGGCCGCCAAACCCCGAGCGCCGGTCGCCGGCCCGGCCCGACACTGAGCCGTTCACCCGTTCACCCAATCCTTCATTTTGAGATTTCATTTTCCCGGCAATCGTGTTTCATTGCGGCTTCATACTATGAGTTTTACCAACCAATTTCTCGCCGAGGTGCAACAGGTCACGGCGCAACTGAATGAAGCGGCGATTGAAAAATGCGCCGATGAACTGGCCGCCGTGCGCGCCCGTGGCGGGCGGCTGTTCATCCTGGGCGTGGGCGGCAGCGCCGGCAATGCCGGCCATGCCGTGAACGATTTTCGCAAAATCTGCGGGTTTGAAGCTTACGCGCCCACCGACAATGTCTCCGAACTGACCGCCCGGACCAACGACGAGGGCTGGCCGACGATCTTCTCCGAATGGCTCAAGGGCAGCCGCCTCAAGGCCATGGACGGCCTGCTCATTTTCTCCGTCGGCGGCGGCAACCTCGAGAAAAACGTCAGCCCCAACCTCGTCAACGCCATCCAGCTTGCGCGGAACGTGGGCGCCTCGGTCATCGGCATCGTGGGCCGCGACGGCGGTTATACCGCCAAGGAGGCCACGGCGTGTGTCATCGTGCCCACGGTCAATCCGGCGCACGTGACGCCGCACAGCGAAGCGTTTCAAGCCGTGATCTGGCATCTCTTGGTCTCGCATCCCAAGCTGAAAGCCGCGCCGACGAAGTGGGAATCCACGAAATAACGAACGCCCCATCGCCATACCCCACCGTGGAAGGACGCAAACATGCGGGTCAGTAGGCAGGAGTCATTACTCATTCCCGCGCCCGCCATGTCCACGCCACCGGAAACGCCCCGCCTGCACCGCGCGCGGGCGGTGTTTCTGGATCGCGACGGCGTGATCAACCGGGCGCTGGAACGCGACGCCCGACCTTATCCCCCCACCACCCTGGCGGAATTTGAAATCCTGCCCGAAGTTCCCGGGGCCTTGGCGCGCCTGAAGGCCGCCGGCTTTTTGCTGGTCGTGGCCACCAACCAACCGGACGTGGGACGCGGAACGCTCGCCCGGGAAATGGTCGAGGAGATCCACGCACACCTGCGGGCGCAATTACCGATTGATCGCGTGGAGGTGTGTTATCACGCCGGCAAAGGCCTGTCGGACTGTGATTGCCGCAAACCCAAACCGGGGATGTTGCGTCAGGCCGCCGCCGCGCTGAATATTGACATGGCACGGAGCTGGATGGTGGGCGACCGCTGGCGGGACATTGATTGTGGCCATGCCGCCGGGTGCCGGACCATTTTTATTGATCGCGGCTACGCCGAGGAATTAAAGCAGAAACCCGATTTTTCGGCTCGCCATCTCGGCCAGGCAGCGGACATAATCCTCGCCCATTGCAATCCCGAATAATGAAACGCACACTCAAAGACCTGAAAATTAGAATCTTCGCCGATGGCGCGGACAAGAAAGGCATGTTGGAGCTCAACGCCAATCCGCTGATCACCGGCATGACCACCAACCCGACGCTTATGCGCAAAGCCGGGCTGACGGATTTTGAGGCCTTTGCGCGCGACATCCTGCACAGCATCACCGCCAAGCCGCTGTCGCTCGAGGTGTTTTCGGATGAATTTCCTGAAATGCGGCGCCAAGCCCTGAAGATCAACGACTGGGGCCAGAACGTGTATGTCAAGATCCCCATCACCAACACCCGCGGCGAATCCTCCCTGCCCCTCATTCGGGAACTGGCCGCCGGGGGCGTGAAATTGAACGTCACGGCGATCCTGACGTTGGAGCAAGTCAAAGGGGTGGCGTCGGTATTAAACGTGAACGTCCCCGCGGTCGTATCCGTGTTTGCCGGCCGCATCGCGGACACGGGCGTGGACCCGGTGGGCATCATGACTGACAGCAAGCGGATTCTGGGTGGCCTGCCCCAGGCGGAATTGCTCTGGGCCAGCGTGCGCGAGGTGCTCAATATTTTCCAGGCCAACGACTGTGGCTGCCATATCGTCACGGTGCCGCACGATATCCTGGGCAAGGCCCTGAAAATGTCGGGCATGGATTTGGGCGAACTCTCCCTCGACACGGTGAAGATGTTCGCCAACGATGCCAAGGCGGCCGGATTTACGCTCTGATCCGCCAGCCATGTTTTTAACCGTTTCCGCGGATTGAATTTTCATGAAACGCGCCAGTTTTCGGCTTGCCTACCGTAGGCGGCTCCCCATAATATTTCGGTTCCAGTCGCGAGCCATGGAGAACAAAGGTTGAAGCACGGCTTCAATCTGAAACCAGAAAACTCGTTGCCTTGACCGCACCGTATAATCGCAACCACATTAAATGTCAGACCGCCCAGTTAAAAATCTGCTATGAAATACTTGATTACAGGTATCACCGGTTTTGCCGGACCGCACTTGGCCAATCTTTTGATCAAGGAAGGCCATGAGGTCTTCGGCTTGATCCGCAACACCAACGGGCGGCAGACGGATATTCTGGACATTGTCTCGCCGGAGAACTTCGAAAAAATCACCTTCGTTTACGGTGATCTGCTCAATTTCCGCGTCATTAACGGCTTCTTCCGCCAATACAAGTTTGACGGGGTTTTTCATCTGGCCGCCCAGTCGCACCCGCCGACGAGTTTTATTGATCCGTTGGGCACGTTCGAGGCAAACATCATGGGCAGCGCGAACGTGATCCAGGCCATCGCCGACAACCAGCCGGACTGCAAGCTCATGTTTTGCAGCACGTCGGAAGTTTACGGCAACATCGGCGCCGATCACCGGAAAATCAAGTCCACGGACAAGATCCTCCCCGCCAACCCGTACGGCGCCAGCAAGGCGGCCACGGATTTGTATTTGCAGGAGCGGTTCGAAAGCAAAAAAATCAAGGGCTTCATCACCCGCGCCTTTTCCCACACCGGGCCCCGCCGCGGGCGCACATTCTCGATTTCTTCGGACGCGTACCAGATCGCCAGAATGATGAACGGCGATCCCGGCCGCAAACTGATGGTCGGCAATTTGAAGTCCGTGCGCGTCGTCCTGGATGTCCGCGACATCGTCAATGCGTATTATCTGCTGATGATCAACGAGGGCTCCAACGGGAAGATTTTCAATGTCTGCGGCGACACCCCCCGCGAGATGGGCTTTTATACCGACGCCTTGATTGCCGTCAGCGGCTTGAACAATATCGTGAAAGAAGTTTCACCCGCCCTGTATCGTCCGATTGATATTCATTATCAGCACGGCGACTGCGAAGATCTGGTTCAACTTACCGGGTGGAAACCCGAGTATGACATCAACACGACGATGCGTGATTTGCTGGATTACTGGGTGAAGAAGCTGAGGGCGGCTTGATTCTCCCGCCGCGGAGCGCCGCGTCCGCCGCCAGTGGCGGCGGCGGCGCCTTCTCTCCCCTGCCTTGATCCCATCCGCCTCTCCCCGGATTACGAGGCGCGAGCCGGTATTGAGGCTTGCAGGAATGGGCAGGCGGACACCAATGCTTCGTAAACGCTTTCAACGGTAATCGAGGCCATGCATTGCTTGAGTTCTTCATCGGTCCCGCGAATCCCGCGCCCGTCATACAGATAGTAGTCGAGATTGCGCCCGCCCACGGCCGGATTGCGGATCAGGACAAACGGCTGGTTGTAGGGATAATTCGGTTTGTAGAACGTCGGCGTTTCGAGCACAAATTGCTTGGGAACCTTGACCGCCGCCGCCAAGTGCATGATGGAAGTGTCCCCGCTGATGACCATGTCACAGGTGCGCAGCAGCGCGGCGGACTGCCGGAAATTTGCCGCTTTTACCACGAAAACGTCCTCCCGCGAAGTGCAGGCCAGAATCTGTGCGTGCAGTTTCTCCTCCTCCGGCCCGCCGAACAGCAGGATCGCCACTTCGGGATGGCGCCGGTTCATCCGCTGGATCAACTCCGCGTAACGCTCCACCGGCCACCGGCGCAGCGCCAGGTTCTTGGTGCCGCTGGAACCCACATGGAAGGCAAATCGCTTTCGTCCGCCCAAGTTCCGCTCCGCCAGAAACGCTTCGGCCCAAGCGTGTTCGCCCGGGGTGAGAAACAGCTCGTACTCGTGGCGCGCCAGGACAGGTTTGACCTCCAGGAACTGCAGGAGATCCAAGGTGTTCTCGACGGAATGCCGCTCATAATCCTGCGGGAGCGTGAGGTCGCCCAGCAGCCGCCTGAACCATTCGCTTTGATGATAATTATGGCTGATCCGCTTGCGGGCATTGATGATCCGGGCCACGATGCGATAATGGATCTTTCCCTGCGGGTGCGTGTTGATGGACACGTCATAACGACGCTGGCGCAAGCGCCACAGGAAACTCAGCGAACCCCACCGATCACCCGTCATGAGGTTTCTCTGGAAAACGGAATTGACGTGCGGATTGCCCTCCAGCACATCGCGCGCGCCGGCCCAGAGCACGAGCACATCAATCACCGCGTCCGGATAAATCGCCCGCAGTTCCCGCAGCAGGGGCGTGGCGATCAGCGTGTCGCCGATGCCCGCCAGCGAAATAACGAGGATTTTCACAACCGTGATATTTTCTCCAGCAACCCCGTGGTGGATTTGCCGGGCACAAACGGCACGAAGATGATCCGGCCTTGGGCCGCTTCGACCGCCCGGCGCTCGTCTGGATGGAGGGTTTCCAGCGTGTAGTCGCCGCCCTTGACGTAAATGTCCGGCTGCGCGGCGGCAAGGAACCGGGTGGCGGCGGCATCGGTGAAGATGCAGACGCCGTCCACGCTTTGTAACGCGGCCAGCACGGCGGCGCGGTCGGTCTCGGAATTCACGGGCCGGCTCGGGCCTTTTAGGGTGCGCACGGCGGCGTCGCTGTTGACACCCAGCAGGAGGGCGTCGCCGAAATTGCGCGCATTCTGAAGATACGTGACGTGGCCCACGTGCAGCAGGTCGAAACACCCGTTGGTGACCACAAGCTTCCGGCCCGCGGCGCGGAATTTCGCCCGCCAGGCCGGCAGATCGTCCCACGCAATGATTTTGTCTTGAAAATTCACGCCGCTATTTTGCCTGCGCGCGCGCCGAATTCAATAATTTCCACACGCGCAAGGTTTCCGTGACGCCCCAGGCCTGGGCGTCGCAGCCGCGCTGCCGGTGCGGGGCGTCCCCGTCCAGGATTTCCGGCAACTGCCCCAGGCAGCCTTCGTGCAGCAGTCTTTCCGCGCTGTAGAGATAGGCCTTGGCCGTGACCACCGCTTCCGGCGCAAAGTTCCACGCCAGCGCGAGGGCTTCACAAAAGGTTGGAAACGTCCAAGTCCACGCCGTGCCGTTGTGATAGGCCGGCTTGCGCCGCGTATCTTCGTCCCCCTCGTAGTGGGCAAAATAAGGTTCTACGGGATTATTCAGCAGCTCTTCGCCCCGCCGGATGGGCAGCGGCGTGGCCACCGGCAAAGGCGCGAGGGTACGCAATCCGCCCGGCACCACCAGATAGCGGCGCGCGGCCTCGACACAGCGCCGGGCGCGTTCGCCCGCGACCAACCCCAGGCTGACGGCCAACAGGCAGTTGCTGCGCAGGGCGTCGCTCGCCAGGGCGTCGCGGGCAATGACGCGCGCCGACGCCAGCAACACGTCTGCGAACCATCCCTTGTCCTCCAGCCAGAATAGTTGGTCAAACGATCCGGTCGCCCGCTCCGCCAAATCGCGCCACTGCGCCTGTTTGGAACCGACGCTGATGCGCTCCAACAACCGGAGCAGTCGTAACCAGAGCGCCTGAATTTCCACCGGATAACCTTCGCGCGGCGTTCCGGCCGGATGATTGGTATCCATCCACGTAAAGTGGCTGGGGCTCCAGATCAACGCCGAGTCGGGGTCCATGTGGATGCCATTCGGAGTGCCTTTGGCATAATGCTCCCCAATGCTGGCCAGCACGTCACGGATGGTGCGAGTACCGTCCACAGACTCGTCGAAAAACGCCTGGTCCGCCAGATCCTCGCAGACTGTGGCAAACCACAGCGGCGCATCGCTGGTGTCGCGATTCGACACATCGTTCCCGTTAATAGTGTTGGGCAGCGTGCCCGCTTGCTCAAATTTGGCGAATGTCAGCAGAATCTGCTTCACTGCCGGCGCCAGTCCGGCGGCCAGCAGGCCGCGCGCGCAGATGAGCGAATCCCGGCCCCAGTCCAGAAACCACGGATAACCGGCGATGACAGTCTTGAAATCATCGCGCCGCACCACGAACTGCCGGGCGGCACGTTCCAGTTGCGCCGCAAACGCATCCCCATCCGGCTCCCCGCCGGTCTGGAGGCCGCCTTTTTCCGGCTCCGGCATGCAGGGTGACCGGCGCTCCGGCTCGGCGGTCACAACCAATTGCGCCCGGGCGCCTTTGGCCAACGGCAATTCAAACCAGCCCGGACTGAACGCGTCGCCGCAGCCCACCTGGCCGCGCGTTTGTTCCACGGGATGCGGGATGTCCTGGCACCACTCGGGTTGAGGATGATAAGCGCCGGCGTCGGCAACAACCAGCAGTCGCCGGTCGGCTGCGGGCGCAAACGCAAAACCAATCCGGTCCGCCAGCGCGAGCGAGTTGATGGAAAAATGGTGATCCGCACCGCCGTTGCGTTTGGTTTCGCCATGAAAATTGCGGTCTTCGATGTCCACGCGCACGGTCAGGCGCACATCCGCAGTCGCCGGCAGTTGCTTGCCACAGGCCAGCTTTTCCGTCGGACGGCTGAATTGCAAAACCACGGTATTTTCACCCGCTGGCATTTCCGCACTTAAATCAATTTCCACCGTGCGCCCCTCGCCTGCATTAGCCACAAAATGCCAGCGCGCCGGCGGTCCGGCGCTGAAGCCCGCCAGATTCGCCAGATTCAGCGCCGATAAGAAACCGTCGGCATTGACCCAGGCCCGGATGCGTTTGGCCAGGATATGACGGTCCACCGGCACGGCGGGATGCAAGTTGGCGCCCAACACACAGTCGTATTTTGAATTCACGCGGCCCAGATCCACACCAATTCGGGCCATGCCGCCGCGACCATTCGTCAACAAGACCAAGGCGCCCGCCGCCGGCAGGGCCAGTGGGGCGAGTGGAGTAAGTGAAAGGAAGCGTAGGCGGGCGGAAATCTTCTGGGAGACCGCCGCATAACGTTCCAAGGACAACTCCGCGTCACCGCCGTGCTGGCTGGGTGCAAAGCACGCGACATGGACGTTGCTGACGGCAACCGATTGCACATGCCGCGCCGGTCGCTGGGTTCCATTTTGCAGGGCCCCCTCCCCCTCCTGCACCTTGAGGGCGGCCCGAAACGGCGCGGAATCCTCGATCAACAGCCAATGATCCGAAGGTACGGGGGTGATTCGCCGGGCATCAATCAGGGTCCACTTAATGACCCGGGGGAAGATCTTCCCTCGAGCGACTTCTCCCAGCACGGAGGCAAAGGTCCCGCGTGTCTGGCGTGCGGCAAACTCACCGACGGCGGCGAGAAAATTTGCCGGCGATTGTTCCACCTGGGCGGCGAGCCATTGCCACTCCAGACCATCCACGACTTCCACCGGCACGCTTTGGTCCAAGGCCTCATAGGCAAACGCCGCCAATGCCCGGGTCCGGCGATAATCCTCGCCGCCCAGCCCCGCCCAATTCGCGGCCGGCGCCAGGCAAACAACCGCCCCCGGCGGCAGCGTGAACGTTGTCCCTGCCGCGCTGGCCGTCATGGCCGGCAGCGGCTGGCTCAATAACTCACACTCGAACCCAACCAGCGCCAGCGCCAGAGATTGCGCCTTGGCGACCTCCGTGTTGGCGAGGATCAACACCCGGTCCCGGCCCTCCGCCGATTCACGCAACAAGGCATATACCGGTGAATCCGGCGGGCTCAGGCGCGTGAGTTTGGCTCCGTCAAAAAAACACGGATGATTCGAAATCAGCTCGTTGAGCCGGGCGAGTTCGGGGACAATATTGTCCGGCGCGTTCCAGCGCAGACCGGTGTTGCCATGGACGCGGATTTTTTCGGTGGCCAGCCACTCGACGCCGCAGGTGAACCCAAATCCGCCACAGGGACTGGTCAGCGCGCACAGTCGGTTCCGCAGCAGCGACCAGAGGCGGCCCGGGGCGGTGCTGGGGACGGCGTGAGGCGTGCCGGCGGGGTTGACGGCCTTGGAATCCGGGGTGGGCTGATCCTCGCCCTTCCAAGCGGCAAGCCGGCTGTTGTCGTGCGTTTCGCTGTAATGAACATAGGCGCCAACGCGGTCGCTTTGGCGGTTGGCGTAATCCAGATACCACGCCACGTCGCGGCCCGAATAATTCTGGAACAATTCGGAATAGGCCCATTGCATGCCGCCTTCCGTAAGCAGGCTCTCGGTCACCTCCCATGAGCCGCCCAGGCCTTCCAGCAGAAAAATGACCTCCGGAAATTCTTCCTGCACGCGGGCAATGATGTACTGCCACGCTGGCGTGGGAATTTTGTAACCGGCATCGCACCGGAATCCATCCACGCCCCGTCGGCACCAGGTCAGCAGCGCCTCCGCAATCAGATCCCACAGCTTCACGTCGTGTTGCTCCAGTTCCACCAAGTCCTCCCAAGTGGTGCCCCAAGCCCCCGGGCTGGCAAATTCGCCATCCGGCTTTTTCACGAAAAATTCCGGATGATTTTCCTGCAAGGTAGAACCCCAGCCGGTATGGTTGATGACGATGTCAATGAAGACGCGGGCCGCCAGCGCGTGGGCAGTCCGGGTCAATTCGCAGAACTGGTCAATCCCGGTGGTGCGCTTGTCAAACTCGACCAACGCGGGGTCCACGGCGGTCAAGTCCAGCGCCGCGTAGGGACTGCCAAATCGCCCAAAACGAGCATAGACCGTCGGCGTGGGATTGACCGGGAGGAGGTGGAGGATTCGGCAGCCCAGTTTGTTGACGATGAAGGGCAGCTTCCGGGTGAGATCCCGGAACGTTCCGGAGGGCGGCAGCGTGGCGTAGCCCTGGATTTCCAGGGCCTTGAGTTGCGCTTCCATGGCGGCGTCGGCGGTGGAAGTCAGCCGCTTGGAATCACCGAATAACCGCGTAAACGCACAGTAAATCGTATTGGCGGTACGGGCAAAATTCGGGTGGACCGAGATGCCGACGTCCGAACCGTCGGGCCAGTGCTGCCAGCTTTTCTCATCGCGCAAATACGCCTTGGCCTTGAAATACCCGACTTCCGCCAAGGGCAACTCGATGGCCCAACCGCCGGCTGTGGGTTGCATGGGCAAATCCCGCCACGACGCGCCCGCAAAGACCGCCCCTCCGGCATGGGCGGCGATGATTTCGCGTCGGCGCATGGCGGCGCAGCCCAGATTGGTGCGCAGCCGGGCCTGATGTTTACCGGGCGCGCCGCCCGGCCATTTCAGTTGAAAAAGAACTTTGTCACCGACAAAACGCAGCAGGCGTTCGCCGGTGGCGGGAGACATGACTAATTTGGATGGTTCCACCTGCCGACGTTTTAACAGGAAGCCCGGCAGATGAAAACCCAATTTGACGGGGATTGAGTGAATTCCATCGTCCTCTCCGTTGCTGCGAGAGACTCCCGAGGTTGGTTGGAACCACTTGGTTCAAAAGCTCCAACTGCAATCCAGCATGATGCTGTGGATGTAAATCCCGTTGAGCGTCACGCGGTCAACCACCGCATGGCCCAGATCCAGGGAGTAATTCTGGTCCGAGGTGCCGAGAAACTTATAGCCAAGACCCACGGAGGCGTGCTGCGACAAGGCGTAGCGGACTCCGGCCTGCAACTGGAAAGCAAAGGCGGCTGAACTGTCGTTCAGACTCCGTCCGGAAACTTCGCCGTCAAAAATCGTCACGTCGGCGCCGATGCCTCCGCCCAAATACGGTGTGAATTTGGTGCCGGTGTTAATCCGATATTTTATATTGATCAGCACCGGAATGGACTCGAGGTCAATGCTCTCGTTACCCAAGGAATAGCCATCCAGGGTGTCCACGGAATTCCACATGAAACCCGGCGCGATCTCGATCGAATAGTTTTCGTTGAGGTTGTACCCCACGGCAACGTCCAGCCGGGCGCCGGGATTGAATGCAGCCGGGACGTTGGGCGATCCATTTTCGCTGTAGTTGGCGTTTTGTTGGATGATGCCGCCGAGGTCGGCCGTGACGTAGAAGTTGTGGAAGTCATCCGCACGCGTCACGGCAGCGGACATCACCACCAAGGCAGCCACCATGGTCGTCGCAAATCGGGGAGGTCTCATAAATGTAATTTCCATTAAGGATTGTCGGTGGCATGAAGCCCGCCCGCGCAGGAACAGTCAAACGGAAAACCAGACAGAAATAGGACAAGCATGCACACCACTGAACACAAGGCTGCCATTCCCCAGCCGCCGGCTGGCTCCCAAACCCCGAATCACATCGGCAAACGCGGCGGCCAAGATCCGGAGCGACTTTGCCCTCTCCATTGGGAGATTAGGCGGGAACCCTCCGTCCGAGAATCAATCCAAAAAACCCGTCAGCGGACTGGTGGGGCTGGCGACCTCGCCGGGGGCGCCCAGACCGGATTCGAAAGCGGCACGACCGGCTTCCACCGCCAGCTTGAACGCCACCCCCATGCGGTTCGGCTCGGCCGCCACGGCGATGGCGGTGTTCACGAGCACGGCATCCGCACCCAATTCCATGGCTTCTGCCGCATGGCTGGGGGCACCCAGACCGGCATCCACCACCACCGGCACGGTCGCCTGTTCGATGATGATCCGAATTTGGTCCCGGGTCTGGAGGCCGCGATTTGAACCGATGGGCGAACCCAGCGGCATCACCGTGGCGCAACCCACCTCCTGCAGACGCTTGGCCAGCACGGGGTCGGCATTGATATAAGGCAGCACGGTGAAGCCTTCCTTCACCAACATCTCCGCCGCGCGAAAGGTTTCGATGGGGTCGGGCAGCAAATAGCGCGGGTCGGGATGAATTTCCAGCTTCACCCATTTGGGCAGGCCGGCGGCGGCGGCCAGGCGCGCCAGGCGCACCGCTTCTTCGGCATTCATGGCGCCGCTGGTGTTGGGCAACAACAGGTATTTTTGGGGATCAATAAATTCCAGGATGTTGGCAAACGGGTCTTTCTTCCCGCTTAAATCGGCGCGCCGCAGGGCCACGGTGACGAGTTCCGTCCCGCTGGCGGCCAGGGCGTCGCGCATGGCTTCCGGCGCGGAAAACTTGCCCGTGCCCAAAATGAGGCGCGACCGGAACGTTCTTCCCGCGATGACCAAAGGCTGGTTAACAAACGACATCGGAGATACTGTAGGAAAATCCGGCGAAATGTCGAGGCGGGAAGGCGTGAGTCACCGCCGCGAGACGCAGGCATTACCCTTGATGTAAAACCGCAGTCGGCGCCGGGCCCAGTGTTGGGCGTAATCCACCCCGACGCGCGGGCGCTTGACCACCGCGAATTTCTCGGCCGCGGCCGGCGCGGCAATGAAGAAATCGTCGCTCAACAAATCGTGGCCGTTCTGGCGCCGGTCAATCTTCATGGCCTGGCAGAGCAGCCCAGGCCCGCCGGCGCGGCCGGCCAGGTTTTCCACCGGCTCCAGCGCCCGCAACAACACGGCGGAGGCGTGCCCTTCCCGCTCGGTCACCACGTTCATGCAACAATACATGCCGTAAATGATATAGACGTAGGCGTGGCCCGGCGGACCAAACATGATCCGCGTCCGCGCGGTCAAGCCCTTGGACGAATGGGAGGCGAGGTCGTGCTCACCCAGATAGGCTTCGGTTTCCACAATCCGGCCCACGCGCCGAACCCCGTTGGCCTGATGGACGAGCCATTGGCCCAGCAACTCGCGGGCGACCAATTGGGTGTCGCGATCATAAAAGTCACGCGCCAGTTTCCGCATAACGACGAATACCCAAACCCGGATGCTGAATCAATGACCAAGTCCCAAGGCCGGAGCGCAGGACAGGGCGTTTGGTTGGCAGTCTCATAGGACGGGACTGGCCTTAAGGATCAGTCGAAGGGCGTGATGGGGGTGGCGATGGTAATGT
>Ga0316217_10003790_pt1 | contig 16867 bp, 15 predicted proteins | sample 1anoAmetaG_FD_203633 | JGI IMG/M metagenome (GOLD analysis project Ga0316217, IMG submission 203633) | Freshwater microbial communities from Trout Bog Lake, Wisconsin, USA - 1anoA | ecosystem: Environmental > Aquatic > Freshwater > Lake > Hypolimnion/Profundal zone | place: USA: Wisconsin...
AACACAAAATGTGTTTTCCACTTTCCCACCGCCATGGCGGCGGCTGGCTGAGTTGTATCATCAACGTGCGGAAATTGGGGGCAGGTCAGCTCCGCACTTAACACAATTCATCTCCCCTCCTTCGAACGCCTTCATCTATGCGCTTTAGTGGTATTTACTCATCGCACGATTGGTCTCATCTCTTATGACTTTGTTCATGACCGGAAGATACATGTAGAAGCCAGTTGCCATCTTCTCTCCGCTTGTCTTGCTCATAATAAAGGTCTCCATGGGGCACCTTTTAGCCGCATCAACAGCACATGGGAGTGTCGCTGCACTTTCCCAAGAGACGGCTATGCTCGACGTCCGGCTGTCGGTGTCGGTTGGCTCAACGTGAAGAGCAGCTTTTACAGAGGCGACTTGCTGAGCCCAATCGCTTGCAGGGAAAGTGAATCGGTACGATGCAAGTTTGTTCTCGTAAAACGATAGGCTCCATTGAGACGAACCCTTGTTAAGTGTGCATTCTGTTTCATAGCTAGTTTGGTCAACCTTACATCCAGAATCGTTGTTCTTGCCAAGTACATTTAATGCTGCTGGCTTCGGTTCCCCGCCGTGGAGGCCAAACAATGACAACTCGCCTTGGGACGTTGGGTGCGGCGCATTGGGGTCTGGCGTCTTGAGTCCTTCTCTCCGCGCTTGATAGCCCCACGCCCAAAGAGAGATGGAAATGCTTTTAGCGTAGTCGTCTGAGTACCCAACAAGCATTTCAACAGAAGAACACCGTTCCTTCGGGTCGAGCAAGCAAGGAACCGTCGTCTTGGTTCCCCATGTATATTGTGAACCCGCCGTCCTAGCAAGGAAGCTTGGACTATCGCCGAACACATTGCTATGTTCGCCCGGACCCATTCGCGCAACAAGTTCATTGAATGCCTGCCTCGGTGCGGCTTTGTCGGTTTCAGTGGAGTTAATTTTGATTTCATAGGATGTCAACTTGTCTTCATCCGAAAAGTTCACAGTCCCAGACGTGTTTCCCATCTGAATGCGACACTCTACAGAGTTAAGCTTACCGGGGGAGCAGTTGAGTGCATCTCCGGGGTGTACCAGAAGCGAACGAACTTCGGTCTTAGTCATCTCCGCACGCAACCCGCGAAACTGAATTTGAGCGACTTCAGCAGCTTCTCTCTGCCTTACAGCCGCCGCCTCCGCTTCAGCTTGTCTTCGAGCCTCAGCCTCCGCCACCTGGTGCTGGTGGGCCTGAATTCCACTCGACAGGCTGGTTGCCATCTCTTGAGCTACCGGGATGCTTCTGCCTTTCTGACGCAGTTCAGCTTCGAACGCTTCACCGAACAGCAAACGTACCTTACCCATAAAATCTGGGTCTGTGAGGAGATTACTTAACTCACGCGCCGAGTCCAGCTTTCCGTTCAATTCCTCAAGTCTATCTGCTGCTTCTCTGGCAGCGTCTTCGGTGGTGATGGGTACAATTCGATACATTGAAGGGTCGAAGTCAAAGGCACGCAGAGACGCTAGTCGTGATTGAACAGATTGTCTATCGTCTGCCAAATGCTGCTTCAATAACTCGGTCGCAAGCACCCTATCGCTCATTCCCTCAGCAGTTGCCACTTCGCTTGCGAGAACGCTAACCTGTTCAACTAGCTGTTGACTCCCCTGTACTCTGGCTACTTGATTTGCTTCACGAAGAGCGGCCAGTTCTCTTTGCAGTACCACAGTTTCCGCAAGATAGCGCCGAGAAGGAGGAAAGCCAGACAAGAAAGAATCTGTCGCCATCCGCTGATATTGGCTGTCTGCGTCCAACAATCTGTCTTGGTCAAGCGTTTGCTCGATATTAGCTATGGAGTTTTCAGTCGATACAATCGCGGCCTGTTGTGCTTTGTATTGGCTTATCGCCCGCGTTTCAGCTTCGATGTGCCCATACGCCGTCTGAAAGTCTGAGCGCCCAAAAATCCGAATTGTTTGGCTCAATAATTCAGTTATGTTTTGAACATCGCTGACGCTCTTGGGTTGCAGAGATTTTCCGAGTTGCCGCTTCAACGCCGTGATGGATTGCATCAGAGGATGACGAGCGAAGTTTGGGTAACGCATTGTTGCGTTGTAGATTTCCAGAAGGTCTGCTGATACGGTCGCCCCAGCTTCGGACAGAAAGCCATCACTTTCGCGAGTGGCTTCTTTGGAGACCTCTGCGAGAATCGTTTGTACTTCTTCAGGGGCCATTCGCCCCGGCAACTTAGGTGCATTCGATGCTCTCAGATAGGAAACTACTGGTTGGGCAGAGGCGCTTGTGCTGAATGCCGTTAATGGTGGCTGCTGCCGGATAGATACTATCGCTGACTGGGTAGAAGTAGGAGACTGTAGATGTTCTCTGGTTCGCATTTCAAGCGACTTCAAATCATCGCCCGTGACTGTTCGCGAAAGTTCGTTCAGTCTTTGAATCGTATTGTTGGCCTCTCGCCTTGCGTCTTGCGCGGCGGGCAACTCCATTCCGCTTACCAGAGATGGGCTGGAGAGGTATGCCGTGCATTCGTCAGCGATGCGGAGCATCGTTGAAACGTCCGCAGCTTCTCGCGGAATCATTTCCTTTCCAATCCGCTTTTGTAGGTCTCCGACTTCGTGACCGACGACGGTACCTGCGTGCCTTTTGCATTCATTAAGAATCGACGCTAAGGCTTTACTGTCGGTGAGTAGCTCGGGGCTGAGAGAAGTGCCCTCAGGCTGAGGAACTGCCTTGCTCGGACAGCACACCGTGGCAATGACGAACAGTATCGCGAACAGAAGAACATTTGACTTTCGCATCATTCAATCCTCAAGCGGCTTTCTCAAAAACGGTTATAAGAGGCAGTCTTCAGCAGCCGGAAAGGGAATGAATCCTTGTGGACCAAGCCGTCTATCGGTCGCTCTCTGCCTCGAATTGAATCCGGTCAATCACAAGTCCATTGCTCGAACGAGTCAAGTACGCCACCCCCCGTTGTCGCTCATCGGTGAGACCATCGGTATTCCCCAAACCTGTCGGCTTCCAATGCCAGCTAAAATCCACTTTCTCTCCATCTGCGAGGGCTGTCGTCGCGTCTATCCCCGAAAAGTCTCTGCATCCTAGTATCAGCGTCCATTGATAGCTGTCATAGGAATAGTCGAGAAGGCCCCCTGACACCTTCTTCTCCTGAATGTCGTTTCCTATCGCACTTCGCCCTGTATCGTTCAAAGTAAAGAAAACACCCTGCGAATATAGCGAGGCGTTCAGGCGCTCCGTGAGATAACCGGCGTTGCTGAGGAGTTGAATGCCACCGTATTCTGCCGGGAAGGCAAGACTTTGACATGTTCCGTTAGAGAGGCTGCAACCCTTTGGGTAGCGGACGAAATTCACCTTTCTAATTCGACACACGGCAAATTTCTCATTCTGGCGAATGGACTCCTGCGTCTTGGCGAGTTCCCTCGCTTTTGCCTCCGCAGCCAGCCGTTCTTTGTGGGCGTTGAGTTGAAACAGTCCGAATGCGCTACCTGCCAACAGCGTAGAGAGGGAAGCTATCAGCAGGGCATTTCGATGACGCGGGTGTCCTGATGACCCGAAAGGCTGCCCCACTGCCGCATTGCTCTCACCCTCTATAACCAACTCGGCTGTGGACGAGTGAGCACCGGCAATCGACTCATTGGGAACCTGTGGCTCCTGTTCAGTGCTTTCTTGAGCGCCGCATTCCGGGCAATAGTTTGCTCTAACCGGAATAGACCGACCACAATGACCGCAAAGTTTCGTCGTAGAAATACCACTCGTCGAGCCACCCGCATCGTTCATGACCTTCCTCCCCCTGCGGTCACATAGCAGGGTCAAACCAGTCAAAGGGAAAGTCGCTTGGTTGCGAATCACCTTGGAATCTGACAGAGACAGAGCCAAACTCGGCATTGATAGAGGCAGACTCGTGGATGTTGTTCACTTTATAAAAGTCACGAATTGCGTCCATCCAACCGGGAACCTCCGTCATGGTCATTGTCACGGAGCCGCCGGGCTGCAACTCAGGTATTGTAAGTTCTGCTCGTTTTTGAGATAGGTTATGTGCCTTGTCTTTCATGATGAGAGGAAAGTATATGTTGAAAAGAGGCGTTCCTTTTGAGCGATTCGTCAGCTTGAATGTCATCTGGCCGCGATAGTCGGGAGGTGGCTGAATCATTTCGATGGCAAGGAAATTGGCCTCCATGCGACGCTGACTTGCTCCATCCTTCTTGAGGTCTTGGCATTCAGAATTAACGCCAAGTCCAGCAGTACACAATTCTGTCGCATCCTTAATTTGCGAGAGGGATTCCTCCGGGACAATTGGTACCCCTGCATCCTTCAGGAGTGAGGGCTGGTTGCCCTGAACGAAGGCAATCCATTGTGCCAAGCAAACCTTGTCGTGCGAGAGGCGAGACTCTGTTTGGTAGTCACTCCATGCCTGTTTGAATGCGTACGCCGCTATTGCTGGGGTGATGTAATTGTGTACGTCCTCTATCCTTGCATTGAGTGCTTGGGCGTTTTGCGGGATGAGGCGCATTTGTGCTTCCGTCAGGCGCATTTCACAAGAAGACGGCATCAGGTCATCGAGCTTTAGTCGCGCCTGTGCGCTAGGGTCTCCCTGTTCCGCAGCTTTGTGATACCAAGAGGCGGCTTGCGAATAGTCGCGGGGAACACCATCGCCGTTCTCATACTTCAGCCCTAGCTCATATTGGCCCTTCGCTGAAATCGGATGTTTAGCCATCCAAAGCCATGCGCCCACAGACGCAACAGCAATTATCGCGACTACAACGGCTGTCCAGAAAAGACGGTTCGAAGCAAGAGAGCGTGGCTGGGAGGTGGGATGATGGCCTCCGTTATCAGAAGAAAGCTTCGTGGCCCCAGAAGGACTAGGAGATTTTGCACTCGGCACAGGACTCACCTCAGACTCAACAGGATGTGATGCCACTGCTGCCCCGCACTCCAAGCAAAACTTGGCTGTTGGCGCGATGTCCGCGCCGCATTGGATGCACTTCATCGGTCTTCCTTCCCCGTCAATGCGCTAATCTGCTCGTGGTTATTATGCGCGTAAATCTTTACATATCAAGGGGTGGCAAATCAAGACCAGTTCTTCCGTGCTTTGGGCGTCCGAGTGAAGGCGCTCCGCAAGAAGCGTGGCTTCTCGCAGGAGGACATGTTGTCGTTCGGCTTCTCCACCCGGCACTGGCAACAGGTTGAGGCCGGTAGACCCATAACGGTGACCACCCTGCTTCGCATCTGCGAGGTATTCGAATCGCCAATGTCCAAGTTGGTTCAGGGGCTGGACGCCGAGGGCGTCTACGAGAAACTGGAGCCGGTGTCGCCCATCCGCCGTCGCCGTCGCCCCTGAATCATCCCCAAAAGGCTCTGATAGTCGCTCAATAGCAAACCCAGTCACCCTCGTTCAAGGCGGCGACTGGGCTGTGTGCGTTCTGGTCGTGGGGACGTGGCGAGGCATTTCAGGGAAGCAGCTTGCCGCCGAGGGTGGTGGTTGTGGTCACCTTGCCGTTGGGCTGGGCGACGGTGACCGTCTGGCTGACAACTCGCCCGTTGTTGTGCATCGTGTTCGTGGTGACAGAATCACCGTTGGTGGTGCGGAAATGGTTGATTTCACCGACCACCTTGCCGTGATTGTCGTAGGTTTTCATAGTTCCTCCTGTCTGATGTTGATGAGAAATGGTTGCCCTTGCCGATTCTGGTAGACATCGAATGCCAGTGCCCGTCCTGCCTCGGTGGCCTGACACAGCAGGGGCTGGAGTTCGTCGGCGTCGGCAAGGGAGGTCAATGCAAGATTGAGAGACTCACTTGGAAGGCTTCGCACCTTGCTGCTCGGCTGTTTGAACCTCACGATTACGCGGTCAAGCATCAGGCTGCGACCTCCTCTTCGAATTCGTGAGTGGGGTGAATGGTGGTGGACAACGCCGGATTCAAAATCTTGGCTTCGCGAACCCACCGCACCACGCTGGCGCGGCTGACGCCATACCGCTTGGCAACGTCAGTGAGACTGCCGCCACGGAGTCGGGCGGACACAATGGACTCGTGGTCAACATCGAGCGGCTGGCGACCGACCGGCAGACCTTCGAGTTTACGACGCCGTATGCCAGCCCGGACACGTTCCTTAATCAGGTCAGCTTCGAGTTCAGCGATTGACGAAATCAGGGTGATGAACAGCCTACCCATCGCCCCATCCGTCGCGATGTTCTCTCGCCGTGAAATGAACTCGACGCCGAGGGAGTCCAACTCATCAACGACGCCGAGGAAGTGCTTTGTGCTCCGGGCAAGCCGGTCAAAGGCGGCGACTATGAGCACGGAAAACTTCCGCTTCCGAGCTTCACGCAGCATGGTGTCGAGGCCGGGGCGACGAGCCTTGCTGCCGCTGATACCAACGTCTGTGAATTCAGCGACGACCTCAAGGCCCCTCTGCTGGGCGAACAGCCGAAGGTCGTAAAGCTGGTTATCAACACGCTGGTCTGGCGTGGACACTCGGGCGTAAATCGCGCACTTCTTCATTGGAGATGCTCCTTCATGCTGTTGAGCAGGACGCTCGATGGGTGTATGCACGGACGAAGTTTCCGAATCTCTTTGATGGCGGCGTTTATGTTCTTGAAGCCGACCGCAGCCATGTACGCCGCAGCGAGGCTTGGGGCGCGGGAGATGCCTGAGACACAGTGAAGGAGCACGGTGCCCCACCGGATGTTTTCGCTCAAGGCATCGAGGATACAATCAAACTGATGGACAGGCACGGGCTCATCGTCCGCGATGGGCAGATGCAGGGAGTTGATGCCCTTGCGCTTCACCGCTACAGGAATCTCGGACAGCGACACGACCGTCGAAATGCGGTGGGGATTGCCAACCGCGAGTTCCTCGGCATCGGCAATGCCACCTACCCAGAGCCTCTCCCACACTTGGGAGGCGTTCCATGCGATGTGTCCTTTACGCATTATGTCCATAGAGCATATTATAGACGGATGACGATTTAGAATCAAGAGCATTATGCGCTTTGGGCATTATGTATAATGGAAGCCATGGGCTGGCGGATGCAAAAAGTGGCCGTTTGCGACGTGTGCGGTCACGTCTGGATTCCGTCTGTCGAGCATCCGAAGCTGTGTGCCAGCAAACAGTGCCGGTCAACTCTCTGGGACAAGGGTGGTGTGGATGGCCGGACGAGGAAGGCGAGAGTCAAGGCTGGGCGCAGCAAAAAGGTAGAGACTTCAAAGACACGTTAAACCTTAACCGGCTTTCCATGCATTATGATTATGGCCATGATTCCGTTTGTGATTTGCGGGAAGTGCTCTCAGTCCACTTTGCTCCCGCTTCCCACCCTTGATGAAACGCCCATTCATCGGCAATTCCGAACCAAGAATGACTGGCAGATAAAGCTTGCATGTCCTGAATGCGGGTACGCATACGTCTATCTGGAACAAGACATCCGCTGGCGTCCTCTTGATAGGAATGTGCTCGACATATATCGAGATACGGCCTTTCTGAGGATTGAAAGCGAATGCGAGGAAGGATGTTCCGGGTTTCGAATCGTATGGCATACACGAACGGCGATTTCCACCAACGGCGCACAATCCGGCACAGCCGAAACCAAGTTAGAGCCAACGCTGGACATAGTTGAGAAAATCGAGGGTAGATTCTATCAAGCTCTCTCCTGCAAGCAAGGTCATCCATACTCATCAACAGTTGTTCTTTCCCGTTATCGAATTGAAAAAGGTCTCGATTGGTGGTCCGCATAACGCCTTCTGGCTATTCTTCCTCGGGAGCAATAAGGCCGAGCCTGAACCAGTCGAAAGCTCTCAGAGTGTCCGCTCCTTGGGAATAGCGTTCGTTCCATGCCGCCCCGAGGTCATATAACGTAGTGTTGTATTCGCGCTGACACTCCTCGCTTGAGTCAATTCTGAATTTGTCCCGAGCGCCCAGCCAGTTGTCGATTGCTGTGGCGAGGTCGGGGACGTGACGGACATCAATTTGCAGGTTTTCTGGTTTAACCATCGGCAGGTCTCCTGTCAATGAAACCGAAAGTCGTCCATTTCAAACCGCGCTGACAATGACCATTTCCGCCAACCGGCCATCCGGCTCATTGACCAGACCAAGTTGACCACTGTTGCGAAGAGAAAACAGGCTCATATTTCCCCGAAAAAAAGGAGGCTGGGAATGGGGGTATTTGAACCACCCGCTCCGTCGCCTCCGAGAACCACTGTTCAGACTACTCCGAGAATCCATCCCTCGATTTAAGCGATACCCCGCTCCTCATCGGTCGGGCTTCGGTTGAGGAATCCTCTATGGTTGGTCTGGTGCAGCCATGTTGCTGCCGCGTACGCCGATTGTTCGATGCCGTCCCGGCCCTTCTTCTGGGAACCGCCGCGTAAACAACGAAGGGTAGACCTCGCCGACCACCGACTCAACAATCATCGTCTTCTACAGCCGGATATAAGCAGTTGAAGCACCGATAGTGCTCGTCGCGGCCTTCGGAAGTCTTACTCGGTGGCAGATGCATGGCTTCCATAATCTTCCTGACATCTTTTCGCCGGTTGAGGATGCACTTGTCCGCGAGGAGATGAAATCGCTGCTCTCGCCCGTCGAAAACTACGCGGCCCCGTGGTGGTCGCTCGTACTCAACCTCGGCTGATACTGCACCAGTGTCCTGAAGATGCGACCAGTAATCGTCGTGCCCTGTCGAATGCGTTAAAGCGGTGCCGTAGGATTCCGCCTTTGAAAGAGGAGTGAAGTCGATGATGAGTTTGTCATCAAGGAGCCAGAAGATGCCGACGCACGGTTCTTGGGTGGGAGAATTTGTCACGGTCTCCTCTCCTGTTTGAGGTTTGGCAAATAGCTGTTTCTCTTTGATGCTCAGGTCGCCGCCTTCGTTAGAAAATTGTGCTGTCGGCTTAGGGTCCGCCGCTGGCGGAGAATGAGTGGTCGGCTCCTTGCCTGATGCTGCCCTTGATGGGAGCCAAGAACGGCATCCCGCGATAGCAACCGGACTGACAACTCTGGACGCCGCCGATGCCAATTGAATTCTCTATATCAATAGTGTCGTTCTGAACGGTTTTTAGCGACAAGCCCCCAAACTATTTTTGCGGTCGCCGGTCAGATGCTACCGGCCTCCGACCCGCCGCTGGCGGGTGACAATGCCGTCAGGCCAACCGAGAAAGACCTCTGAGGGCAGGTACCGGCGCAACTCGCCGCAGAGAATGCACTCGACGGCTACCGACTGAAAGGGAAACTCCTCCCGACCAGAGGGCACATCTCAGCGGCGGTTGACCCAATCCCGTTCTAAACATTTTCTAAGACATCGCATCAAAACTGACACCTCAGATTTCCCAACGACACTGGGAAAACCAATTTGGCGAAAAATCCGTATTGACTCTAAAGGACTTAACTTTTACCATCAAGACTGAGATTTCTTGAACCCCCCGGTGGAATGCCCCCCTCCCGGCACCATTTAAGTTGTATATTATCAATAAATTAAGCTCTTTTTGTGTACGTGTACTTATCGCGCTCCTAAATGATTTCCATTTAGCTTGATATGAATCCACGCCACTGACCTGTCGAAAACCCAAAATATGCTATCTAAATTGACGCTCAATAGCCCAATGCGGGGCTCTAAAATCAACAGTTCCAGAATCGCGCGTCAGCGCAAGGTCAGAACCCTCCGGGCGTCATCGGCGTTTTTCAGGGCTAATCCGATGAGGACCCCTGAAGCAATCCCGGTAGAGTATTTGACCCGATAACCTAGTAGGAGTTGTGAATCGAGTCACAGGCAAAAGAGGTTCAAGGAGCGGGTACAACCCGCTCCTTGAACCAAAGGCCAGGGAGGCCGAAGCTAAGAGTGCGCTATGCAAACGCCGGCAAACCGGCCGGCTGCTTCTTTAGAACCGATAGCGCAGATTGAGAAACCAATTGCGGCCTTCTTCCGGATAACCGGCGTTGTAAAAGAAGTTGCGATCAAGAATGTTTTTCACACCGGCTTGCGCTTCAAACTTGACGTGAACCGGAATGACTGTTGCCGCGTCGAAGGCTGCCAGACTCTGGCCGTACGGGTGATAGAGCGCCGAGGTTGAGGCGTACGAGGTGTCCTGCAGTGTAATGCCACCTTCATAGCGGGCTGTCACGATACCACGAATTTGATAGGGAAGTTTGAAACTTCCAGTCCCGATCAATTTGTTCTTGGGCAGTCCCGTCGGAAGCACCAGCGGCGAACTGAGTGTGGTGCCGGTAGGAAGAGTGGAATTGCCGATGGTGCGGTTCAGGTAAGTGTAGTTGGTATCCAGTTTGAACCATGGGACCGGATTGGCGACGGCTCGAATTTCCATGCCCTCGTGGGTTTCCTTGCCGATATTGATGTTCTCGCTGCAATATCCGACGCTGGTGTTCGAGGGACAGAGACCGTTCAGATCTTTGGGGTCTGTTGCAGAATTGTAGTCCGGATCGGGGACCAAAGCGGATTCAATCGCGTTGCGCAGACTGCTGAGATAGAGCACGCCATCGACAGTCAGTTTGGTATTGAACGTATGCGTGTAGCCGAAGTTCCAGTTCTGACTGTGCTCAGTCTTCAAATCGGGGTTAGGTAGCGAAGACCCCATGCCAGAAGAATAGCGTTGCTTCAGCGTGGGAAAAGCGCCGCGATCTTCATAGGTGATAAATGCGACGTCCGATGGGCTAATCGTGTAAGTAACCGATATCTGCGGGTTGTAGTTCCAGAAATGGGCGGTACAGCCCGAGTAAGAAGTGTTAGTGGGACTGGAGGCGCACTGATAGGCAATCAGCAATGTGCCGGCCAATGTCCCGGTGGTGGGCTGGTTGAGGGCGTTCAAATATTCCTGCTTGAGCCCTTTCAAATGATCAGCACTGAAGCCGACGCTGGCATGCAAGCGGGAATTGAAGGTGATTAGATCCTGATAGCCGGTAGAGAACTGCTGGTCACGCAGGTTCTGGATGGGATTGTACTCGGCCAGATTAATCTGCGCAGCAGTAGCGGTGGTCGAGTGGGTCGCATAATAGCCCGGAACTCCAGGATAGATATTGATTGCGTTGTGCGTGTCATCCTTGAAGAAGAACGATGCGCTGAGCACGTTGTGCTTGACCTTGCGTGTGGTGACTTCGGTGGATGCGCCGTCGGTATGGTCGTCGTAGTTGCTGATCTCGGCGCTGTTTTTGCCCGGGTTGTAGTTGATCATGGTGGCATATTGCGAGTTGTCCCACATGTTGATCGAATTGCGGAACTGATCGTAGTAGACACGGAACTTCAGTGAGGTCTTCCCAGGAAGCGGCGTTTCCGAGAGGAAATAGTAGCTGTCCTTGTTCCAGTAAGGCCACGTCCAGAAGTTCTTGAACGATGCAGCCGCATTGGTCCCCTGGTAAAGCGGATCGCTCTTTTGCCCCTTCTGGTTGATGTAGCTGAAGATGTACTCTCCGCCCTGTTTGGGAAGCCAGCCAATGCGCCCGCCCCACTTCTCGTCGCGGGTATAGGACTGGTTCTCATGATCTGTGAGCGGATACTGAACGTTGCAATTGGTCGTTGAAGTGGAAGGGTAACAGCTGACGTGATTGCTTGCCTGCAGATTCGTATACCCGCCGTTGGGGTAAGAAAATTTGCCTGAGAGCGGAACATAGTTGTCCTGCAACCAGTCAAGTGTTCCCTGAGCCATAAAACGAGTCCGCCTTGTGCCTGCGCGCAACGAGGAGAGAAGCCCATCGCCTGAAAAACTGCCAATGGATGCATCACCTTCAAACTTCTTCAGAGGTTCGCGAGTTACCAGGTTCACGGCGCCGCCCAGCGCATTGGGCCCAAGCAGCGGCGATGAAAATCCGCGCGAAACCTGGATCTGGCCGTAATCGCTGGTAACAAAGCGATTTAAATCAATGTAGCCGTCGTAAGGAACGTACATGGGAATTCCATCAAGGTAGATTGGAACTCGGCCGTCGCCAGTAAATCCACGGATATAAATTGAGGTTTCGTTGCGGTTGCCCGACAAGTGCTGTACCTCGACACCCGGCAGCAGATCAACGGTTTTGGCGACGTTAGTTGCGTCGTGTTGTTGAATTTCCTCCTGGTCGATACTCACGGTGGTCAGAGCGGTAGCCGATATGCCCGATAGTCCGGCCGAAACCTCAACCTCTGTAACCCCGAGGTGGAAGGGGTGAGACGGATCCAACTGCACGATGGAGGCCACAGCCTTGCGCAGTTCTTCGAGTTGCGCGGTTGCCTGCTCTGCTTTCAGCGGCAGCGCCGGTAACGGCGATAGCTGGATCTTGCTGTCGGGATGAGCCTTGATCCAAAGCTCGACTTCTGCGCGAATTTGGAGAATAGCGCTCTGTTGCGCGGCCGCCTCCGAGGGCGCCATATGTTCCATTAACGCAATATCCTGCGCCCACGTTTGCGGGTGTTCTGACTGCGCATATGCTAGAACGCTGGCGGCTGCCATCGTTGCACACAGGCCAAAATACAACAAGTAATTCTTTCGGGACAATGTCTTTTCTCCTTGACTATTGGATATTGTCAATGTTAACCCGTAAGTGTCTTTATATAAAAAATATTTTACTGGATGTCTTGTTTGCGCGACGCGCTATACTCAATCATGTATGTCCGGATGCAAAGGAGCAGCAGGGTGTGGAAACTGTACGATGAGCTGATTGACGCCGTCCCCGAAAGCGCGATCGTCGAGGAATGCCTGGCAGGGTTGAGCTGGTTTTTAATTCGCTCCGCCGGAACAGGCGTGGCGATGCGTCCCCGGGAAATGGACGATCCGATTCGCAATGCCGGCAGGATTGCGGGCATGAAATTGCGCGATTTAGCCGGCTGGATCAAGTCGTGGAACAACTACGAGGCGGCCATGGGACTGGCGGCCATCAACTCCGCGCTCAATGCGCGAGAAGTAGTGGAGGCCAACTGCGGCCTGCTGCTCGATGAAACTGAAACTCGAGATGTCTTCACCACCCTGCAGGACAAATTGCGCGGCAAGCGGGTCGCCGTTGTCGGCCATTTTTACAATCTGGAGCGTCTCAAAAGCATTTGCGAACTGACCATTTTGGAACGCAAACCCGGTCCCGGCGACATTCCAGATCCAGCCTGCGAATATATCCTCGGCGAGCAGGATGTGGTCGTCATGACGGCGACAACACTGATTAACAAAACCATGCCGCGCCTGCTTGAGCTCAGCCGCAATGCACGCGTGGTTATCGCGGGGCCCAGCACGCCTCTGCATCCGCTGATGTTCAAGTATGGCGTTGATCTGCTCGGCGGCCTCATCGTGGACGACCAGCCTTCCGTGTGGCGCGCGGTAGCAGAGGGTGGGCGCGAGGCTTTGTTCACGCAGGGTGGAAGGATGGTAAATGTATCCCGCCAGCCAGTGGCTTTGGGCAAAATCTGAGATCATCGCGATGACGTGCATTTCGAGCAACGAAACGGAAGATTTCAAGAATTGTGGCTTTCGAGCCGCGGATTTATCGTTCCGGTCCGGAATGCGGATAGTCGCTGCTGGCCGTTTTCAAGGAGAAATCATGTTGAGAAGACTCTTGCTTTGCTGTCTATTTGCGTTAATGGTTGGCGCCAATGCAAGCAGCGGCTTGCAACCGGGCAGCGGCAAAGCCGGCAGTCGCCTGGTCACTGATATGGCGGGCCGCCAGGTCGCAGTTCCCGCGAAGATTCACAAGGTGCTCGCCATGAGCCCAATGGGAACAATTCTGATCTACACGCTCGACCCTTCGCTGCTGCTGGGGTGGAACTATCAGCCCGACCCCGGCGAACTTGCCCTTATAGTCGAACCATATCGCAATCTTCCTGTGCTGGGAGGCTGGTTTGGCAAGAACAACACGGGCAATCTGGAGAAGATCATGCAAGCGCACCCGGACGTGCTGCTTTCCATGGGCGATCCCCAGGCCACAGCTCAGGCAGAGCGGGTTCAGGGCCAGACGCACATTCCGGTTGTCATTCTTGACGGCCGTCTTGAACACCTGCCGGAGGCGTATGAAAAAGCCGGAGAGCTATTCGGGAGCGCTCCTCGCGCCAAACTGTTGGCGGCAGAGTGTCGTCGAACGCTGAACGAGATCAAACAAAAGGTCGGCAATATTCCGCAAGACAAGCGGCGCAGATACTACTACGCCGAAGGGCCAAAGGGACTCGAAACGGAGCCGGGCGGCTCCATGCATTCAGAAGCAATGGACTTCGCCGGCGGGGTCAATGTGGCCGCCGGAGTCCATGGGCAGCCGGGTTACGGACACTCCCCGGTTTCGATGGAGCAGGTGCTGCGCTGGAATCCGGAAGTTGTTTTATCCGGCTACGATCATGTTTCTTCTCCGGGCGAGTTTTACAAGTTTGTATGGAGCGATTCCGCATGGAAGCTCGTAACCGCCGTCCGCGATCGCCAGGTTTATGAAACGCCGCAATATCCCTTCTGCTGGATTGACCGGCCCCCGTCGGTCAACCGCATCATCGGCATCAAATGGCTGGCAAATCTTTTTTATCCGGAAATATTTCCCTACAATATGCGCAATGAAACCCGCCACTTCTACGAAACCTTTTATCATTTGAGATTAAGTGACTCCCAACTGGATCAGCTTCTGGCCACTTCGACCAGAAATCCGGGCGGCAAGACCTGGTAAATTGAATCGCCCAACAACCCGATTTTTGCGAACGAAGGAACGACGATGAACTACGATTGGCAACAACCCGTGACCATCCGTCCCATTGGGGTGGTCATCTCCGATTTGAAGAACTTTGACCAGATTCCCACCTATCGCGAGGAGTGTGTTCTTTCCATTCGCGAGGACCTCACCGAGGGATTGGTGGGACTGGAGCATTTTTCTCATCTCCATGTCATCTACCGGCAACACCGCCGCGAGGAGTGGAAGAGGCGCGCCAACATCCCGGAGGGTGAAGAGATTCTGACCATGCCGCTCATGGGCGAGCCGACTTGCAAGGGCATCTACACCAGCCGTTCCCCGGCGCGGCCCTCCGGAATGGGTTCCTGCATTGTCGAGTTGCTTGGACGCGAGCGCAATGAACTGCGCGTGCGCGGTTTGGATGCCGTCGATGGCACGCCAATTCTTGATCTTAAAATTTATCTCCCGCGCTACGACTGTTTCCCCTGGGCGGACGCGCCGCTGCATTGGTGCCAGAAAACCGAAATGCTCACGACATCCCGGCTGCTCCATTGGGACACAATGAACGTTGCGCTCGCGCTCGGCATGAGAGCTGGGCAGTCGGCGATGCAAAGGCTTGGCGTAACGCGCGGAACTGCACAACATGTTGTTGTGCAGGGAGGCCACTTTTTCGGCCAGGGAGTGGAAGCAGTGACTGGCTGCAGCGTCATGCATCGCACCATGACCTTCGAAGAAAAGGCCAAGTCGCTCAGCGACTGGCTTGTTCGCCTTGAAGCGGACGGAAGAAGTATTGAGATACGGGTAAAGGATATACTTCACGCGGGCGCCGACGAGGTGCTTTCGCTCGACGAAGAGCACTTGTTTACGTTTGCCTCAGTGAACACTCAAGCCGGAGCGTGAGTTGTGGCGTGTCGTCTTGCCGTCTTTGCGTCGCTGAATCAGGTGGCGCTTCTGAAACGCGCTCTCTACCGCGAAGGGAAATATGTGGAGATGGTGCGCACGCCGCATTGCTTCTCATCCACTGGATGCAGCTTCGCGTTGCGCTTCGATCTTCCGGATATGCCGCTTCTGCTTGAGATGTGCGAAAAGTGGAAGATCAAACCGGGAGGAATCTTTGAAGAGCCGGAGCAGGTTGTAGAGCCCCGCAGACCGAATCTCGATGAGTACGAGTGATGTCTATGATCTACCTGGATAATGCGGCGACATCCTGGCCCAAGCCGGCAGGCGTCGCTCGCGCTGTGTCCAGGGCTCTGAGCAACTGCGCGGGCAACCCCGGGCGCACCAGTCACCGCACAGCCATGGATGCCGCGGCACTGATTCAGGAGTGCCGCGAAAATCTCGCTCAGCTATTCGGCATTGCCAATCCTCTGCGCATCTGCTTTACCGCCAATACAACAGAAGCGCTCAACGTGGCGATCAAAGGCGTTCTCTCGCCGGGCGATCACGCCATTTGCACAAGCATGGAGCACAACTCCGTTTGGCGTCCGCTTACGGCGCTTGCAGAACATGGAATTGAGTTTTCGATTGCCGAAGCGGATGCCACGGGAGTTGTAAATGCGACAACCTTAGAGCGGCTGATTCGGTCCAACACAAAACTTATCGCGATGCTCCACGCCTCAAATGTAACGGGCGCGCTGCAACCCGTGGCTGCGATCGGCCGCCTTGCCCGCGAGCGTGGGATAACCATGCTGGTGGATGCTGCGCAGACCGCTGGATCGATTCCCATCGATGTGGAAACGATGTGTCTTGACCTGCTGGCCTTCCCCGGACACAAAGGCCTGCTCGGGCCGCAGGGAACCGGTGGCCTCTATGTCAGTGAAGCACTCAATCTGCGGCCATTGAAAGAGGGCGGCACCGGCAGCGATTCCAACAGTCCGCTGCAACCTGTGTATTATCCAGATCGCCTGGAGAGCGGCACGCTCAACCTTCCGGGCATCTCCGGGCTCAACCAATCTGTGCGCTATCTTCTGCGGCGTGGGGTTGCACGCATCGAGCGCCGCGAACGGGTTTTGACAGAACGCCTGCTTGCCGGTTTGGCAAGAATCGATGGGGTTGCCCTGTATGGTCCGCCAGCCGGAGCGCCGCGCGCGGCGGTGGTCTCTTTCAACCTGCGCGACATGGACTCCGTAGCAGTTGCAAATGAGCTGGAGAAACGCGCCGGGATTGCGTGCCGCCCCGGTTGGCACTGTGCAGGGCTGGCGCACCGCACCCTGGGCACGCAACAGACGGGAACCGTGCGCCTCAGCCCCGGGCCATTTACGAAAA
>Ga0316217_10003792_pt1 | contig 16865 bp, 10 predicted proteins | sample 1anoAmetaG_FD_203633 | JGI IMG/M metagenome (GOLD analysis project Ga0316217, IMG submission 203633) | Freshwater microbial communities from Trout Bog Lake, Wisconsin, USA - 1anoA | ecosystem: Environmental > Aquatic > Freshwater > Lake > Hypolimnion/Profundal zone | place: USA: Wisconsin...
CCGTGTGATCTGCCTTCCCTGATAGACCTCGATGCGCTTAAGCAATGTGGGCAGCTCTTTGGCATCGATGCGGGCATAGTTGGTTTTGTGTGTCGATTTCAGGATGTCGCTGGGACGAATCTCGCTGGCCGGGTTGCGTTTCGCATATCCGTGAGCAATTCCGTAACGAAAAACTTGCCCCACCGTCTCTAGGGCGCGCTTGGCAATATCCCGCGCGCCGCGATCCTGAATCGCGATGGCCATCGCTACCAGTTCCGGCGCCTCGATCTCCGCAATGGGACGCGCTCCCAGGCAGGGCAGAATATCAGCCGCCATGCGCCGCCGGACCGAGTCCACGTGTCGCGGACTCTTCCCATCCTGCCAATGATCCAGCCATTGTGCGGTAATGCTCTGAAAAGAATTCTCCACCGCTGCTTTCTCAGCGGTCTTCTCGGTTTTCCGATGCGCCATCGGGTCAACACCTGTAGCAAGGAGCTTGCGAGCCTCGCTGTGCCGCTCCCTTGCCTGTAGAAGTGAAGTGTCTGGATACTTTCCCAGCGCCATGAGCTTTTCCTTGCCGTCGAATCGATAGGACCAGCGCCACAGCTTTCCGCCGTTCGGCTTAACCCAGAGGTAGAGCCCGCCTCCATCGGCCATGCTGTAGGCTTTTTCCCTTTCCTTGGCTTTTTTGACTCCCATATCTGTCAACTTCATGATGCCTAAACCCCCAGTAAAGAAAAGTACACCCATTTAAAAAACAGAATACACCCAAAAGTACACCCACAAGATCGTAGCTTGCTCTGGACGCCCCTGAACGCAGAAAGACGTAAAGCCTAGCATTTGCTATGCTTTACGTCTTTTCTCTAGATGTCTTTGGATGTGCTTGGAAGGGGTGCTGGCGGAGAGGGAGGGATTCGAACCCCCGATAGCCTTGCGACTATGTCTGATTTCGAGTCAGGTGCATTCAACCGGGCTCTGCCACCTCTCCGCGATTTGTTTGCGCTCCGCTGCCCAGGATACCTGTGCTCAGCAGCAGAAAACAATCAGACTTAGATCAGTTTACCGGGAAACGCTCTCAGGAAGCAATGCTCGAGAGAATTTATCAGGCCAGAACTGTTGGAGTTTAAAGGATTGAAATCGTGAGACATTCCGGCATTTGGGCCATCGCCGCTGGAAAGTGGATAAGCGCGGCAAATGGATTCATGTATGCACTTTATGGATGGGTCAGATGAGGCCCACACAGAAAATCTTTTGGAAAGAAGGGAAATCCGCTTGACAGGAAGCCGCGCCAGAGATATATATGACTCATAGTCATGTTAGGCCAAAGGTCGAGTATGGGTGAGAGTCAGATTAAGATTGCTTCGGCGGCTTCTCGGGTCGGGAGGGCTGGCAATGGAGCACCTGCGGTGACAGAAGGCCGCCGCCAACGCCGCGCAGCCGAGACCCGTCTTCGGATCTTTCGTTGTGCTTTGCGGCTGATTTCTGAGCGCGGATTTCGCGACGTGACCGTTGAACAGATTACTGAAGCCGCGGATGTGGGCAAGGGCACATTTTTCAACTATTTCGAGAGCAAAGATCATGTGCTGGGCGTTATGGCCGAGATTCAGCTAGGCAAGGTTTCCAAAGCCCTGGCGCAGGCATTGGAAGGAAAACAGACAGTCTATTCGGTTTTACGAAGCGTGTTTCTGCGTCTTTCGGAGGAACCGGGGAGAAGCCCCGATCTTGCCCGGGCCTTGATTTCTTCGTTTATGGCGAGCGAAGGCGTGCGCAAGTTGATTGCACACAACATGAAGGAAGGCAGAAGAATGGCCGCCGAGATAGTAGCCTCAGGCCAGGAGCGCGGAGAGATCGATCCGCGTTTGAAGAAAGAAAAAGTAGCGATTCAAGTGTTGCAGGCGTTCCTGGGCACAGTCCTGTTGTGGTCGTTGCACGAGGAGCCTGCTCTCAGCGTTTGGATGGAAGACAGTTTTCAGCACTTCTGGAGATCAATCGCCGTAACCGGCAAAGAGTAGGACCATGAGAACAGAATTCCGCCTGGCAGTATTACTTTGTTTAGCTTTGTTGACGTTATCCGCAAGAGCGCAGCAGCCAGCGCCTTACCGGCTTACGTTGCAGGATGCGATTCACAAGGCGCTTCAGGCCAACCTGAATGTGCTGACCGCCGGCACGCGGGTTGACGAAGCAGAGGGAACCAGGGCACGCCGCATGGCGGCCGCGCTGTTGCCGCGCGTGAGCGCACAGACTTATGCCAATTTTCAAAATCATGATTTGCGCGCACAAGGGCTATCGTTTTCAGGCCTTCCAATTCCGGGTGTTGTGGGGCCGCTGTCGAACTATGATTTTCGCGTTTACGCACAACAGAATGTAGTTGACCTGACGAGTTATCGAGGATTGAAGGCCAGCGAAATCGCTGTTTCTGCAAGCAAATTGGACGAGCGGGATGTGCGCGATTTGATTGTGCGTATAACGGCTGCCCTTTATTTGAATGCGCAATCGGCGGCGGCACGCATGGACGCCGCGCAATCGCGCGTGAATGACTCCAGCGCCTTGCTGAAGCTTGCAGAGGACAAGCACGATGCGGGGACAGCGACGGGTGTTGACGTGTTGCGCGCCCAGGTGCAGTTAGCCAATGACCGGCAGGGTTTGCTGATTGCGGGGAATCAGTTGAAACAGGCGCTGCTGGAACTGGCGCGGAATATGGGGATGGATCCAGCGACGCCGCTGGAGCTTGCCGAACCACTTGTTTATCGGGCCATGAGCAAGCAGGAGATTGAGACGCTTGTGCCGGCGGCGCTGCTGACGCGCGCTGACTATCTCTCGCTTGCCAAACAGCGCGAAGGATTGATTGAACAACAGAAGGCCAATCGGGCACGCAACTATCCCAAGTTGAGCTTAAACGGAAACTTCGGCGGCATTGGGCGCAGCATTGGAGGCGTGCAGGGCACAGGCCTGATACAAGGCCAGATTGATTTCACGATCTTCGATCGAGATCGCAACGGAGAGGAGCAGGAGCTGGCCAGCCGGGTGAAACGCATCGATGATCAGATTGCTGATTTGCGCCGCGGCATTGAAGAAGATATCCGCGAGGCGCAGTTGAATCTGGATTCCACATCAGAGCAGGTAAGCGTGGCAGATGAAGGACAGGGACTGGCACGGCGCGAATTGGAGATGGCAGAGGATCGATTCAAGCAGGGAACGGCCAACAATGTTGAAGTGGTGACCGCGCAGGATGAACTGGCGCGCGCCCAGGAGAATTACATTCTTGCCGTGAGCGGCCATGTTGATGCAAAGTGCGCGCTGGCGCGGGCATCGGGAGACACAGAGAAGAACATCGTAGAGTTTATAGGAAGCCGTTAAGCGGCATTAAAGAACGAAAGACAGAGCAGCCTGGATGCGAGGATTGAAGCAATGAAGCGAATGATTCCAGTTGTGATCATGCTGGCAGCGGTTATAGCTGCGGGCGTGTGCTTTTATCCGCGCCTGATGAGCAAACCAGTGCCTGCCACTCAATTGACGCTCTCAGGCAACATAGAAGCGCATGAGAGCCTGGTTGGATTCAAAGTGCCGGGGCGGATTGTCGAGTTGCCGATTGAAGAAGGGCAGCAAGTCGATGCAGGCGTGCTCCTGGCCCGCCTTGACGACGCTGATCTGAAACAAAGGGTTCGCGTGGACGAAGCTGCTGTGGGCGTGCGCGAATCGAATCTGGCCTTGACGCTGGCGGGCACGCGGCATCAGGAAGTGAAGGCGGCGCAGCAGGCCATGATTGACGCTCAGGCAGACCTGGATCAGAAGAAGTTGGATAACGAACGTGTGCAGAATCTGTTTGCCAAGGACGAGGTTACAGCACAGGAACGAGACCAGGCAGGAACAGCTGTAAAGCGGGCCGAGGCGATTTTCAAGGCTGCGCAACAGCGCTTCAACGAGGCGGAGGAAGGCAGCCGCAAAGAGGACATTGAGATTGCGCGCGCAAATGTGGATGCAGCCAAGGCCAGCGTCGATCTCTCGAAGGTGAATCTGAGCTACACCGTTTTGCTTGCTCCCACAGCGGGTGTTGTAACTGTGCGTGAAGCGGAGTTGGGCGAGGTGGTTGCACCCGGTACTCCGGTGGTTACGCTTGCCGATCTGGATCACATTTGGTTGCGGGCGTACATCGCTGAGACAGACCTGGGAAAGATCCACTGGGGTCAGGACGCGACGATTACGACGGACACTTATCCTGGCAAGCAATATCACGGGCGCATTTCGTTTATCTCTTCGAGCGCGGAGTTTACACCCAAGAGCGTGCAGACATACAAGGAGCGGGTCACGCTTGTTTATCGAATCAAGATCGACATTGACAATCCAAACCATGAATTGAAGCCGGGCATGCCTGCAGACGCCCGGATTGATTTGGCTGCGAATGCAGGGTCGGCCAAATAATGACCGAGGCACTCCAATCCGCAATTGTGGCAGCGGGCCTGACGAAGGGCTTTCCCGGGGTTCGCGCAGTGGATGCGTTGAGCTTTGACGTACGCGCAGGGGAGATCTTTGGCCTGGTCGGGCCGGACGGCGCAGGGAAGACAACCACGCTGCGCATGCTGGCGGGCATCATGGCGCCAGATGCGGGCAAGGCAACAGTGGCGGGCTTTGACGTGGCGCGCGATCCGGAGGGCGCAAAGCACTCGCTAAGTTATATGCCGCAACGTTTTGGGCTTTACGAAGATTTGACGGTGGATGAGAATATCCGGTTTTATGCGGATCTGTTTGGCGTCAGGAAGGCTGAGCGCGAAGCGCGTTCGACGCAATTGCTTCAGGCAGCTGGGATGAGCGAATTTCGCAGGCGACTTGCGGGTAAACTATCCGGCGGGATGAAGCAAAAACTCGGCCTGGTGTGCGCGCTGATTCATCGCCCCGAAGTGATTCTGCTCGATGAGCCGACCACGGGCGTGGATCCTGTTTCGCGGCGTGATTTCTGGAGAATTCTTTACGAGTTAATTGCGGAAGGTGTTGCGATTCTCACTTCTACAGCGTATCTGGACGAGGCGGAGCGCTGCCATCGCGTGGCGCTTTTGCACCAGGGAAAGTTGCTGTTCTGCGATACCCCGGCAAATCTGAAAGCGCAATTTGGCAAAGGAGTTTTATCGATCACCGGGCCTGATCCGCGGCGATTGCGCAGCCAGCTGGAAGGTGCGGAAGGAATTTCGAGCCTTCTGCTGACAGGCGACAGGCTGCGTGTGGTGGTTGATAATGCCGTGATTAGGATTTCTGACTTTGATGTTCGGCTTAAGCGCGCAGTCGTTTCCTTTGATGCGATCCAGCAGGTCGAGCCTTCGATTGAAGACTTATTTGTTGATGCGGTTGGCGCGGAGGCCGCACTAAATGTCTGAAGCGAGCAACTCAGTTGTGGTCGAGAACCTCGTCAAGAGGTTCGGAGATTTTGTCGCCGTGGACAGGATCAATCTCGAAGTAAGCAAAGGCGAGGTCTTTGGATTTCTGGGTCCGAACGGGGCGGGCAAATCCACAACGATACGCATGCTGTGCGGGCTGCTGAAACCTTCCTCTGGCCGCGCTGAGGTAGCCGGGTACGACGTTGGCCGCAACCCAGAGTCGGTTCGCCAGAACATTGGCTACATGTCACAGAAATTCTCTCTGTACAACGATTTGACCGTCATTGAGAACATCCGGCTCTTTGCAGGACTATACAGCGTTCCGTCGAGTGCTCTTCAGAACCGGACAGATTGGACGCTTTCGATGGCCAACCTCAAGGGGCAGGAGAATTTGATCACGGGCACGCTGCCCGGCGGCTGGAAGCAGCGGCTGGCGCTGGGTTGCGCGGTGCTGCATAAACCGCCAGTCATATTTCTCGATGAGCCGACCTCCGGCGTAGATCCCATCACGCGGCGGCAGTTTTGGGATCTGATTCACCAGATGGCCGAGGATGGAGTGACAGTATTCGTTACCACGCACTATATGGAAGAAGCCGAATACTGCAATCGGCTGGCGCTGATTTTTCGCGGGAAGATAGTGGCTCTGGGATCGCCCTCGGAATTGAAGCGCAAATCGATGAAAGGGGAGCTTTTGCTGGTCGAATGCGAGCCGCTGGGCAGCGCGGTTGAGGTATTGCAGTCTGCGCCCGGCGTGATGGATGCGGCGGTGTTTGGCAACTCGCTCCACCTGGTAGTGCAGGATGCCGCGAAGATTGTGCCGCAGCTAAAGAGCTATCTAGCCGAGCGAGGCATCGCGGTAAGCCGCATGGAAGAGATCCATCCCAGCCTGGAGGATGTGTTTGTATCACTTACGACAGGCCGCGAATTGGCAGAGGAGCGCAAGTCATGAGCCTGACTCGATTACTGGCTGTTGCAAGGAAAGAGGTGGTGCAGATTCTGCGCGATACGCGCAGCCTCATCATTGTGGTTCTGATGCCCGTCGTGCTGGTGCTGCTGTTTGGATATGGCGTCAATCTTGATCTCAAGGGACTGCCTGTTTACGTATTTGATCAAGACAGCAGCCAGCAGAGTCAGGACCTGCTCAAACATTTTCAGGCAAGCGAATACTTTCATATTGAACGCGTGGCTGGGGGCTATCCTGAGTTGGCCCGCGCGCTCGACGACGGCCACGCGAAGATGGGGGTTGTAATCCCATGGAACTTTTCACAGCGGCTGCGAGACGGGCAGCCAGCTGAAGTTCAGGCGCTGGTTGATGGCTCAGACGATAACACGGCCAACGTGCTGATTGGTTACTCCCAGTCTGTTGTGCAAGGCTATTCAGCCGGAATCCAAATTGACTGGCTGCGCAATCGCGGGCTATCGATACAGCCGGCGGCGATGAGCGTGGAGACGCGCACCTGGTACAACGAGGACCTGGAGAGCAGTTCCTTTATTATTCCCGGCGTGCTGGCGCTGGTGATGTCGGTGATTGGCGCATTTCTCACTTCGCTGACCATTGCGCGAGAGTGGGAGCGGGGCACGATGGAGCAGCTCGTTTCGACGCCTGTGACTGCTATGGAGATCATGCTCGGCAAATTGGCTCCTTATTTTGTGCTGGGAATGCTCGATACAATCATCAGCGCGCTGATTGCAATTTATTGGTTCAATGTTCCGTTTCGCGGATCATGGGGCACGCTGATGGTGGCGTCTGCGATGTTTCTGGTGGTGGTGCTTTCGCTGGGATTTTTTATCTCCGTATTGACCAAGAATCAATTTGCGGCCAGTCAGATTGCGCTGCTGATTACATTTCTGCCGGCATTTCTGCTCTCAGGATTTCTGTTTTCCATTGAACAAATGCCGATTGCGCTGCAATGGATTACGCGTATTTTGCCGGCACGCTATTACGTTTCGGCCTTGAAGAAGGTTTTTCTGAAGGGAACACCCGCCTCGATGCTTTATGCGGATTTGATTCCACTGGTAGTTTTTACGCTGGTGCTGACACTGGTGGCCACGCACAGCTTTCACAAGAGGCTGGAATGAGCACCTGGGGTGCGGCCAGACGCTCGCAATTCGCTCGCAGCAGGTGGATTGTCCGGTAAGGTTAGTTGCAAGTTAGAGTGCTGTACGAAAGTTTGCGTTAAGTGAGGAATCAATGCTGTCGCGACTGAAACAGATGCTGATCAAGGAGTTCATTCAGGTTTTACGCGACAAGCGGACGCGATTCGTCCTGATTGTGCCGCCCATCGTTCAGATGATGATTTTTGGTTACGCGGCTAACTATGAAATTCGTCATGTGCCTGCGGTAGTGCTTGATCTGGACCAGAGTCAGGAGAGCCGCGAACTGGTTTCGCGCTTCACATCCAGCCCATATTTTGAGGTGCAAAGGCAACTGACGGACTCGCGCCAACTCGGCGATTCAATTGAGCGGGGAGATACTACGGTTGGCCTGGAAATTGACGCGGGTTTTGCGCAGAAACTGCGCAAGGGAGAGACTGCGCCGCTGCAGGTGATTGTGGATGCGACCAACTCGAACACCGCGCTGATTGCTTCGGGTTACATTTCGCAGATTGCGCTTGGGTTTGCGCAGGAGTACCAGCGAGATCGCATTTATCGCATCGCGCCGCAACTCACGGAGGTGATGCCCTCAGTGGAGCTTGAGCCGCGGCCGTGGTACAACCCGGACCTGAGAAGCCGTTGGTTTTTTGTGCCGGGAATCATAGGCAGCCTGACGGTAGTGCTGGTGGTTGCATTGACCGCCTTTGCCGTGGTGCGCGAGCGCGAGATTGGGACGCTGGAACAGATTATGGTTACGCCGATCCGGCCGGTGGAGTTTATTCTCGGCAAGACACTTCCGTTCTTTTTGATTGGCGCCTTTGATGTGACGTTGATTGCCGTGGTCGGTTCGTTGTGGTTTCAGGTTCCGTTCAGGGGCAACGTTGGCGTGCTGGCTTTGGGGTCCGTGTTGTTTTTGTTGTGCATGCTGGGAGTAGGTTTGTTGATTTCCACGGTATCTGCGACGCAGCAGCAGGCGATGGTGACTGCGTTTTTCTTTATCATGCCGACGATTACATTTTCCGGGTTCGGATTTCCGATCAGCACGATGCCGCAATGGATGCAGGACTTCAGCTACTTGATTCCGCTCAGGTATTTTCTGATTGTGGTTCGCAGCACCTATCTTAAAGGGGCAGGGCTGGATATTTTGTGGCCGCAGATGGCAGCGATGGCCGGACTTGGAGTCGCGTTGCTGACGGCGGCGATTCTTCGCTTCCACAAGGCGCTGGACTGACAGGCCGGCGCGATAGAATCAAAAGGTCTGCTGGAGTTTCTTTCTTATGATGGAGTTCCACATATCCCGGAATGCTCGTCAGCGGTACGGGTTCGCGGAGTCGTTGTTTTCTTATACCGGGAACGTGGTATTTGCTAATGTTGCCGCCTGCCGCGAGTTTGCACACCGCATGAATACGGTGCGTGACGTTGAAAAGAACCCGGACCTGGCGGTTCATGCCGGCAAGCTTTACGCGATGGGACTGATTGACGAGGCCAGTCATGTGCTGATGGCGCGCTACCGCGAGCAGTTTGACCCGGCGGTGATGACCTCCGCTTTGGATTATTTTGCTGCACAGGTGGGCGAAGGAGCGCTGGACAAGATGCTGCTCACCTTCGTCGAGCAGTTTCCCGGAACTTCTGTGATTCGCGGCAATGAGACTCCACGGCAATGGCTGGGGGGACAGACCGACGGCACGCCGCACCGTGCCGCCGCACTGGAAGAACTGTTGCTGCTGTGGACCGCCAATCGGAACGAGGCCTTTCAGCCATTTGAGGAGCTTTTTGAAGAGAAGCCCCTGGCCGAAAAGACTGTTTACCGGCAGGTTACGCAGGGATTGCCTGAATATTTTGCGACGCGCCCGCTGATTCCAATGCCGGACGCAAAGCGCGTAAGCCTGCTGGAACTGTTGAGGGCGCCGGCCGTGGGCGCGCCCAAGTCGCTGGCCGACCAGCTTGCACTGATTCGCAAGCTCTGGAAGCCGCTGATTGGCGACAGCCTGGAGCAATACTTATTGATTGCCGGGGAGATTTTGCGCGAAGAAGAGCTGGCCATTTGGATGCGGTTCAACCCTCCCGATGAGACGGCTCGTAAACGCCGCGAAAGCGGAAAGCAGCAATGGCCGGGGATGGACAGTACGGCTGAGGTTCCGGTCTTTGGCGATCCGGCTCACGAGTACGAGAAGTTTTCGCCGGATATGGCGTGGATGCCAACGGCGGTGATGATCGCCAAAAGCACTTACGTTTGGCTGGCGCAGATGAGCCGTCAATATGGGCGGAGAATTGGGCGACTGGACGAGATTCCAGACGAAGAGCTGGCGGCGCTGGCCCGGCGGGGGCTTAATACGCTGTGGCTGATTGGCGTTTGGGAACGCAGCCGCGCTTCGAAGACCATCAAGCAGCTATGCGGCAACTCGGACGCTGTTGCCTCGGCTTACTCGCTTTTTGACTACACAATTTGCGAAGACCTGGGCGGGGAAGCGGCTTATACAAATCTGCGCGACCGCGCTTACCGGCATGGAATCCGGCTGGCCAGCGACATGGTGCCGAACCACATGGGCATCGATTCGCCCTGGGTGGTTGAGCATCCCGACTGGTTCATCTCGCGGCCGGAGCCGCCTTATCCCGCTTATAGCTACAACGGTCCTGATCTCTCGCATGACGGGCGTGTCGAGATCAAGATTGAGGACCACTACTTTGATCAATCGGATGCCGCGGTGACCTTCCGCCGGCGCGACCGGCAAAGCGGCGAGACGCGATTCATCTATCACGGCAACGACGGCACCAGCTTTCCGTGGAATGACACGGCGCAACTCGATTATCTGAATCCTGCGGTGCGTGAGCAGGTGATTCAAACCATTTTGCATGTGGCGCGGCTGTTTCCGGTGATCCGCTTTGATGCGGCGATGACTCTGGCCAAGCGGCACTTTCATCGGCTTTGGTTTCCCGGGCCGGGATCGAGCGGAGCGATTCCATCGCGTGCCGAATACAGCATGAGCCAGGCGGAGTTCAACCGCTGCATGCCGCACGAATTCTGGCGCGAGGTGGTGGATCGCGTTGCTGCCGAGGTTCCCGGAACGCTGCTGCTGGCCGAGGCCTTCTGGCTGATGGAAGGCTATTTCGTGCGCACGCTGGGCATGCACCGGGTTTATAACAGCGCTTTCATGGTGATGCTGCGGGACGAAGACAATGCCAAGTACCGCTCGGTAATCAAGAACACGCTGGAGTTTGACCCGGACATCATGAAGCGGTATGTGAACTTCATGAGCAATCCCGACGAGCGCACGGCCATTGACCAGTTTGGCACGGGGGATAAGTGCTTTGGCGTGGCTGCTTTGATGGCGACTCTTCCGGGACTGCCGATGTTCGGACATGGTCAGATTGAGGGATTCACCGAAAAATACGGGATGGAGTACCAGCGACCGCGTTACGACGAAAGTCCGAATCCCTGGCTGGTGGAGCGGCATGAACGCGAGATTGCGCCCCTGTTGCGACGCCGCAGTCTTTTTGCCGAGAGCGGAAACTTTCTGCTCTATGACTTTTTTACCGGTTCAGGCCATGTGGATGAGAACGTCTTTGCGTACTCGAACCGCAGCGGGGGCGAGCGGGCCCTGGTGGTTTACAACAACCGCTACGGACATACGCATGGAACGATCGATTACTCGGCGGCCTACGCGGACAAAAGCGCCAATCAACTTCGTCAGCAGAGGCTGAGGGAGGGCCTTGGGTTGAACGTCGGCCCGGCGATTCTTGCCTGGCGCGACTCGCTGACAGGGCTTCACTATCTGCGCCGGGCAAGTGATCTGGCGGAACGCGGGCTGACGCTCGACCTTGGGGCCTATCAATGCCACGTGCTTATTGATTGGCGCGAGTTGTACGCTACGGCTGATCAGCCCTGGGACCGGCTTGCGGACCAGTTGAATGGCCGGGGTGTGGCGAATCTGGACGATGCGCTGGTGAGCCTCGAACTGCAGCCGGTGCATGACGCTCTGCGCGCGCAACTCGACCCCGATATAGTACGCAGTTTTGCTGACCGGGCGGAGCAGCCGCGCCCACTTGCGGCAAGAACCAGAAGGAAGGTCGAGTCCGAGCGTTCAGAATTCTTCGAGGATGCGTGGGGGCGTTGCAAGAACTTTCTGCGCTTGACGCAGAAGTTGTATGTTGCGCGAGGCGGCAGAACGACCGGCGACGTTGAGCCCTCTAATCCGAGTCTGCTACGCGCTGCTTTCCGAGAGCGGTTACGCGCCGCCATGCAGATTCCCGCAGTTGAGGCGCTGTTTCCAACTCCATGGACTGTTGCTGCACGCAGCGTTTTGCCCAGCCCCAGCCCGCAATTAACCGCAACGGCCATGTGGGGACCTGTGCTTGGCTGGTGTGCTCTGGAGTTGCTGGCCGAATCCATTGACAGGGATAACCCGGAGCGCGTGGCGCTGGACCTTTTTGACCGTCTCCGCCTGCGTGAACCCTTTGCGCATGCTTTTGCTGCGTTGGGATTTGAGGGCGAGGAGGCGTGGCGGGTTGCCGGACGCATCAAGATTCTGTTGCTCACTGAGGCTGGGGCAGGCAAGGCTGAAGAGAAGCCAGTTGAGGCCGCATCGGCTGCCGGAGAACTAGTGGCGCTTTCCCCTGCATTGTGGCTCGACCCCGACGTGCGTTGGCTGACTGGCGTGCATGAGGCGGAAGGGCACACGTACCTGGTGCGTGAGCAATACGAAGAGTTGCTTTGGTGGCTGCTGATGCCCTCGCTGCTTCGTATTGCGGGCAAGGCTGCTCCCGATCGAACTGCGGTCGATGCGATGAGCCATACCATCAAGGATGCTTTGGAGACGGCCGAGGCTGCCGGCTATCGCGTGGACCTGTTGCTGGGACCGGCTGACGAAGAGTCAACCTCGGATGAGGGCGTGGCTTCTGAGCCTGACGAGGAGTCCGATGTTGCGGCTGATGTAGTAACAGATACTGCTGAGCCGGTTGCGGCTGTCAAGCCGGAGATTGAATCGGCGACGGATTCAGGACCCAAATCAGGCTGATATTTATCCGTCTAAATATTTTTCAGAAACAATCAATGCCGTGATATCGCCATTTTATTTCTACACAACATCTCTTTCTCGATGCAAAGGGATATGTATCACAATCCAATGTGATACAAGGCACAGCCCAAGTTGCAGTGCGGGTGTCAAATCCGTTGCGGGCGTTCTTTGGGGTGAAATTCGTTGCGGAATACTCCGGTCGAATTTGTGGGGGTATTCACTTTGCAGGGTTGCAGGGTTTCTTAGGCGAGCGCATTTTTTTATTTATTACTCCCCGGAAACGGACCAGAAACGGGCGGGTCTGTCTTATGTCTTCCTCTCCATTCCGTCACTCATTTATGTATATGCGGCGGGCGTGCACAGATATTCAAGCAGCATCTATCGATTCGATCCTAGTTGGTCCTGACACCTTTTCCAATCATATGAGCTTTGCATTTTGCCTGGCTGGCGATAGATCCGGCCGGAAAGCGGAGGAATTATGCCGAGTGTTGCCAATGAAGCACTGAGTACACAAGAGAAACTGCTCATTGACCAGACAATTACAGAACACATAGGCCGGCCCGGAGCGTTGCTGGGAATTCTGGAGACGGTTCAGGCGGCCAACGCGCATAAGTTCCTGTCGATGGAGTCGTTGCGCTATATCGCCCAGGAGACCGGCATTCCTCCGGCAACAATCTATAGCGCCGCGACATTTTATGCACTCTTCAATCTCGATCCGCAAGGCGACAACGTGGTCTGTGTTTGCCGTGGAACCGCCTGCCATACGCGCGGCTCGCGCGATTTGCTGGAGAAACTTTGCCTGGACCTGGGGCTAAGCGGACAGGAGGCCAGCGATACCAACGAGGCGGACAAACTGGCGCTAACGACGGCTGATAGACGCTTTACGGTGCGCACGGTGGCCTGCTTTGGGCAATGCGCGCTGGCTCCTGTGGTCGAGGTAAATCACCATATTCTCAGCCATGTGAACGAGCGCACGTTGCAGAGGGAAGTGAAGGCGCTGGGCCAGACAGGGCAAGTAGCGCAGGGGAGGAAATGATGCCGCGAATTCAGGATATCGGTGCGTTCAACGCGGTTCGTGAAGCCGGGCTTGCCAAGTTGATGCCGGCGGTTCCACGCCTGACTGTGGGAATGGGAACCTGTGGCCGCGGCAATGGCGCTGAAGAGGTTTTTCACGCATTGAATGAGGCCATCCATCGCAGCGGCGTTGACGTGAAGCTGGCCGGCGTGGGATGCTTTGGTTCCTGCTTTCAGGAGCCGCTGGTGTGCGTGCGGCTGCCGGGAAATCCTCTGATAGTGTTGCATCGCGTGCAGGCCAACGATGCCACGCGCATATTGGAAGCTGTCTCGACAGGAGTGATGCCGGCTGATCTTGTTTACTGCAAAATCGAAGAGTGGGACCACGTTACCGCGCACTTGAAATACGGCCAGGGCTATCCTGACATTCCTTTGTGGAATTCGATTCCGTTTTTCAAAGGACAGAAGAAGATCGTTCTGCGCAACTGCGGGCTCATTAATCCCTCGGATATTGAGGAGTACATTGCTGTTGGCGGCTATCAGGCGCTCTACAAAGTCCTGATCGACGGGCGCGCCGACAGCGTGATCGAACAGATTAAAGCGGCGCGTCTGCGAGGGCGCGGCGGCGCTGGATTTCTTACTGGAAACAAGTGGGATTTTCTTGCCAAGGCCAAGGGGGATACCAAATACATTATCTGCAACGCCGACGAGGGTGATCCCGGCGCTTACATGAATCGCAACGAGATCGAAGGCGATCCGCATTCACTGCTTGAGGGTATGATCATCGGCGCTTATGTGATGGGCGCTACCGAAGGCATCGTTTATGTGCGAGCCGAATATCCATTGGCGGTAAGCCGGTTGAACAAGGCTATCGAACAAGCGCGTGAATACGGATTGCTGGGCACAAACATTCTCGATCGCGGATTCAATTTCAACATCCAGCTGGTGCAAGGCGCGGGAGCATTTGTCTGCGGAGAAGAAACCGCTCTGATCGCATCGCTTGAGGGACACGCTGGAAGGCCGCATCCTCGGCCGCCGTTTCCTGCGCAAAAGGGATTGTATGGCAAGCCGACCAATATCAACAATGTGGAGACGTGGTGCAATATCGCTCCCATCATCACGCGCGGCGCAGGATGGTTTGCCGAAACAGGAAGCCTGAAAAGTCCCGGAACAAAAGTATTTTCCCTGGTGGGCAAAATTCAAAACACGGGGCTTGTGGAGATGCCGCTGGGCACTCCGTTGAAGAGCTTTATCTACGACATCGGCGAAGGCGCCGTGCCGGGACGCCGCGTAAAGGCCGTTCAAACTGGCGGACCCAGCGGCGGTTGCATTCCTGTCGAGATGCTCGATACGCCGGTTGATTACGAGAGCCTGGCGCAGATCGGCTCCATCATGGGCTCGGGCGGCATGGTGGTGATGGACGAAGACAACTGCATGGTTGATGTGGCCCGCTACTTCGTCGAGTTCACTCATTCGGAGTCCTGCGGCAAATGCGTTCCATGCAGAGTGGGCCTCAACAAGGCGCTGCGCATTCTGAATTCAATTACCAATGGCAGCGGAACCCGCGAGCAGATGGGCTTGCTGGATGAGCTGGGCCGGATGATCCGCGAGTGTTCCCTCTGCGGCCTCGGGCAGACTGCGCCCAATCCGGTGCTCACCACCATCCGCCACTTCCGCGATGAGTACGAAGACCATGTGGTTGCTCATCGCTGCCGCGCCGGGGTCTGCCAGGAACTGGCGCTGTCGCCGTGCGAAAACAGTTGCCCATTGCGCATGAACATTCCGCGCTTTTTGGAGTTATATCAAGAGGGACGGCTCGAAGATGCTTTTGAGTCTGTGATCCTTGACAATCCGTTGCCTGCATCCACGGGAAGAGTCTGCCAGCATCCGTGTGACAATCGTTGCCGCCGCCAGTCCTTCGACGAAGTAGTCAACATGCGCGAGGTGCATCGCTTCCTGGCGGATTCAATCTACCAGTCCGACCTATTTGAGCCGATGCTCAAGAGAATTCAGGCACGCAAACTTGCCCCAACCGGCCGCAAAGTTGCTGTGGCTGGTTCTGGACCGACCGGCCTGACGGCTGCGTTTTATCTTGCGATGCTGGGCCATGACGTGACGATTTTTGAAGAACGTGGAGAAGCAGGCGGCATGTTGCGCTTTGCCATTCCTGAATACCGGCTGCCGAAGTCGGTGCTGCGCCGGGAACTCGATCTCATTGAGGGTGTCGGCGTAAAAATCGTCTACAACATTCGCATCGGCTTCGACGTTCCGCTGAACGAACTCGCCAGCCAGTTCGATGCAGTTTTCCTTTCAATTGGAACCTGGAAGGAATCCTGGCTCTACCTGCCCGGAACAGAGTTGAAAAATGTTCATCCGGCGCTGCCGTTCCTGGAGTCAGTGGCTCGGCAGGAAAAGGTCTCGATGGGCGCTCGTGTTGCAATCATCGGTGGCGGCAACGCGGCTATTGATTCAGCGAGAACTGTAATGCGCATGGGCGCGCAAGCTACGATTTTGTATCGCCGCGAACGGCAGGATATGCCAGCCATCGACGAGGAAATACAGGCTGCAGAGGACGAGGGTGTGCGCTTTGTCTTCCTAGCCGCGCCACACCGCATCATGGGAGATGCGGAAGGGCACGTGAAAGCGATTGAGATTGTTAAAACACGCCTGGGCGAGTATGACAAGAGCGGCCGCAGAAGGCCGGTTCCCACCGATGAGGTGCAGCGCTTTGAATGTGACAGCGTGATTCTGGCCGTGGGCGAGACCTTCGACCTGGACTTCTGCCGCGCCTCGGGCCTTGCGCTCAAGGAAGAAGGCACGATCGAGGTGGATCGCTTCTCGCTGGAGACCAGCCGTCCGGGCTTCTATGCCGGCGGCGACGTCATTACCGGCGCATCCAACATGTCGAACGCCATGGGCGGCGGCAAGCTGGCAGCGCGCAAAATGGACGAGCGCTTGATGGGCGCAGCGCGCTGGGAGCAGCTCTTTCCGGAGTTCGAATACAGCCGCCAGGCCCCCGGCGAACCCAGCCTGAGCCGCCGCCACACCTCGCAGGTAATGCCCGCGGCCGAGAGGGCTCACTCCCAGGAAGAAGTGGTTGTCGGCCTGCAACCGGAAGAGGCGCTGGAAGAATGCCGCCGCTGCCTCCGCTGCGATTTGAGAGCCGCTGTCAATACTCATTGATGAAGGAGCGTCGTAATGCCCAACAAAACGATTTCCGTAAGAATTGACGGCGAACTGGTTGCAGCCCGCGAAGGGCAAACCATTCTGGAGGCGGCCCTGGCCAACGGAAAACTTATTCCGACGCTCTGCTACCTGAAGGGCCTGAGCGCCGTGGGAGCCTGCCGCGTGTGCATGGTGGAACTGGCCGGAACGGACCGGCTGCTGCCTGCCTGCA
>Ga0316217_10003793_pt1 | contig 16861 bp, 13 predicted proteins | sample 1anoAmetaG_FD_203633 | JGI IMG/M metagenome (GOLD analysis project Ga0316217, IMG submission 203633) | Freshwater microbial communities from Trout Bog Lake, Wisconsin, USA - 1anoA | ecosystem: Environmental > Aquatic > Freshwater > Lake > Hypolimnion/Profundal zone | place: USA: Wisconsin...
GCCGCCGCAGCCAGTGATATTGCTGGCCGAGTAAGACGAGCAGGGAAACATTCTTGGAGGCCAGCGCGGCCGCGCGCTGGCAGGCGTTGTCGGCCAGGTCAAAATCCAGTTGTTTGCCTGCGGCAAACCCCAATTCATACCATAATCGGGCGGTGTCTGGGAACCGGCTCGTCAAATCCAGATAGATCCCCAACGCCTGGTCCGATCGGCCGCCCATCAATAACTGTTGCGCCTTTTGCCAGCGGGCCAGGTGGCGGGTGGCTCCTGCTGCTGCTTCGAGGTCTTTGGACATGGTTGGTTCAGTCACGATAACGCTCACCAATACAAGCGTTTGCCTGGTTTAAAGTCAAATTTTAAACCAAACCAGCCTCTGATCCGGTTGCAGTCAAGATCGGAGCACGGATTCTCTCAATCCGCTGCGGGTGGATTGGCCAAACCGGCGTGATCCATTGCCAGGATGTCGGGTGTGGCGGAACGCTGCGTGCCGGGACGGCGCGCGGTCCGCTGGTTTCGGACCGCGACCGGTCCCCGGTCGCAGCGCTTGGGATTCACGCTGGAGATCCAAAAGGTTCGCCGGACGCCGCTGCCTCGCCCACCCGCCGCGCACCGGGATGGCACGCGGTCCAATGCATCGCAGCGCGGCTCGGCGACCCGCGTAGCTTCGCTTTTCAATTGACTGCCCTGGAGCGATGTTCTTCACTGATCGCAACTCAGCGGGTTATGTTTATCGCCATTCCAGTCGGCATGAATTATCGGACCGAAAGGCTTCCGGTCGTGACCTTCTCCCTCATCGGCCTCAACACGCTGATCTGGCTGGTCTCGTTGATTTGTCAGGTCAACACCGACGGCGAATCGCAGGTATGGATACTTAAGCATCTCTGGCTCGTGCCCTCGGCCTGCACTTGGTATGCGCCGTTTACCTACATGTTCGTTCATGAGGGGTTTTTACATCTGTTTGGCAACATGCTCTTTCTGTTTCTGTTCGGGTCGTGCGTGGAAGATATGCTCGGACGGTTGCGTTTCGCCGTGTTTTATCTGGTCGGGGGATTGCTGGCGGAAATCGTCTATCTCGCCATGTTGCCGGCGCATTTCAATTCGTCGGCGCCGATGGGCGGCGCGTCCGGCGCTATCAGCGCCTGCATGGGTATGTATTTGCTGCTGCGCACGGATACCGACATCGAGTTCAAGTACTTTTTCTGGCTGTATGTCTATGTGCGGGCGGGCGAATTTGCCATTCCGGCCTGGGTGGCCATCACGTTTTGGTTCGCCAAAGATCTGCTGTTCGCGGTCCTGGGCATGCTGGTCAAAAATGCGGGCGGCGGCGTGGCCTTTGGCGCGCACGTTGGCGGACTGCTGGGCGGACTGGCGCTGGTGGCCGCTTACAAATGGCTGGCCCGGGAGCGCGCAGCAACCGCCGCGCCGGCGCGGTCGCGTCTTCGCATTGATCCCGCCGCCATCCTGGCTCCCGCCAGGGCGCCCGCGGCCCCCCTTCCGGCGAGCAGCGAAACTCCCACCATTTTTCTCCATGACGGTCAGGCGCAAACCGGGCCGTTCACCCTGACTGCCGTTCAAGCGATGTTGCAGCGCGGTGAAATCAGCCGCGACGCCAGTTACTGGAGCGAAGGCATGTCCGGCTGGGAGAGCGTCTCGGACTTGGCCGGCCAGCCGATTGAATGATGGCCAGAGGGCAATTGACGCTGCGGGAATTTGTGCTAGGCTTTCCGACCTTTATGAACCGCACTCCGCACGTCGCAGTTGTCGGCGCCACCGGCGCCGTCGGCCTCGAAATGATCAAGACGCTGGAAAAGAGAAATTTTCCCGTGGGCAAACTCACGCTGCTCGCTTCCGCCCGCTCCGTGGGCAAGCCACTGAAATTCAAGGGCCAGAATATCACCGTGACCGAACTCACCAAAGACTCGTTCCAGGGGGTTGACATCGCGCTGTTCAGCGCCGGTGGCGGCATCTCCAAGGAGTTCGCACCCCTTGCGGTCAAGGCCGGCTGCGTGGTGGTGGATAATTCCAGCGCTTTCCGCCAGGACGACCAAGTTCCCCTGGTGGTGCCTGAAATCAATGCCGCCGACGTGAAGTGGCACCACGGCATCATTGCCAATCCCAATTGCACCACGGCCATCACGCTCATGGCGTTGTATCCGCTGCATCAGGCCTTTGGCGTGAAGCGCATTTTCGCCTCGTCGTACCAAGCCGTCTCCGGCACGGGAGCCAAGGCGATTGAAGAGCTGAAGCGGCAGGTGGGCCAGATCGTCGCCGGCCAGCCCGCCACCAAGGAGGTTTATCCGCATCAAATCGCCTTCAATGTCCTGCCGCACGTGGATTCATTTTTGCCCACCGGCTACACGAAGGAGGAGATGAAGATGGAAAATGAAGGGCGCAAGATCATGCACCATCCGCATTTCCGCGCCAGTGTGACGTGCGTGCGCGTGCCGGTCTATCGTTCGCATTCCATCGCCGTGAGCGCCGAGTTTGAACGGCCCGTGACGGTGGACGCCGCGCGCGCTGTGCTGAAGCAGGCGCCTGGACTCGATGTCGTGGACGAGCCGGAGAACAAGAAGTACCCCATGCCGCTGTTCACGTCCGAAAAATACAACTGCGAAGTCGGACGCCTCCGCTTGGATTGTGCGCTGGATAACGGCTTGTGTTTCTGGGTGAGCGGCGACCAGTTGCTGAAGGGCGCGGCGCTCAACGCCGTGCAGATCGCCGAAGAATTGGTGAAATAATCCGGAGCGGCAGGCCGCCTTGCCAGCCGCGGAGCCGGGCTTTCGAGCCCGGCGGAAAAATTGTATGCATCTCCAAATGCATTGGAAAACCAAGTAGCCAGAAAGACAATTCACGCCTGTTCCGGGCGGCAAAGATGCCGCCCGCTGCATCCGGCAAAGCTGCCTGACGCCACCATCAAGTAAGTAACCGGCTGGTTACATTTCACTTGAAATTCCTGAAGTCTGCAGTAAATTTACACGTCACTGATTAGACCGAAATGTTTTATTGTTTTGCAGTCACGGCGGCGTTGCCGCCGTTTTTTTGTTTATGAGCAAGCCCGACAAGCGGCAGGCCGCCCAGACCAGCAACATCTTCCAGTTCACGCTGGCGGGCTTGATTTTCTTCAGCCTGGCCCTGATTTCCAGTGCCTCGTTCATCGGCTTCAAGCTCACGGCGATGTCCCGACCTAAACTGGCGGATTCCTTCGCCGTGGACCCCAACGACAAGTCGCGTTCGGTTCATACCGGTCCCTGGGGCACGCTCGTGAAGCGCGATATCGAGCTGGAGCGGCCCGCGGAATTTCTGACCGACGAGGTCAATCATCCGCCGGTCGAGACGTGGCGGTTTAACGGCCTGAAACCAGACGCGGTGCGCGCGTTGCTGGCCAAGCACGGGTTATCCGCGGCGCAATTGTCGGCGGCGCTTTCGCCGGCCAACGTCAGCCAGGATGCTACCGGCACCATCCTCAAACCGTCCGGGGAATTCTTGGAATCGCTTGATGCTGTCATCCGGCAGAAGCTGTATGCCGGCTTGGCGGGTTTGGGTGTCAACCTGTATCTGGATTATCCCTATATTTTCCCCGGTGACCGCATGAGCGCCATTTACTCGGATAACCGGCTGGATTCCGATGACGTGGGGGTGCTGAAAAAGCTGGTCTATGTGAATGCCGGCGCCAGTCAATTGGCGGATTACGACTACTTGGTCGGCCGGATTCCCACCGTGGCGCGGCGTATTGCGATCACGCGCGTGCTCTCGCGGCAGTCCGCGGTCTTCGCCGGCTTGGTCATCAAGCCGGACACGGACATTGACAAGCTCACCGCCTACTGGGGCAACATTCCGAATGTGCGCTTCACGGACATCCGCCCCTTGATGGAGGCGCTCAAAGCGCTGCCCGAAGGCGGCAACTTGAGCCTGTTTTATCTGCTGCCGAAATTCGCCCGCGACCGGCTTTATACCTTTCCGCTGCCGCCGCAAGCCGGCGACCCGGTGATGGATTGCCACTGGAGCACGTTCAATTTCTCGAACGAAACGCCCGACAACCGCTTCAACGATCCGAACTTTGCGGTGGAATACATCCGGAAAAATTATTATCAAATCTCCGCCCCGTCCATCTACGGCGACATTCTGCTGCTGATGAATGACCGCAACGAAATCAAGCATTCCGCCGTCTTTCTGGCCGATGACCTGGTCTTCACCAAGAACGGGAACAACTATCGTCAGCCCTGGATGCTGATGCGCATTCCCGATTTGCTCGCCACGTATCCGGCCACGCCGGCAATGCGGCCCATTTACATGCGGCTGAAAACGGATTGATTCAGGGCGAGGAGGCCGATTCCAAGTCGCGCAGTTGCTGGCCCATCATGCCGCCCAGCCGAAGGCCGGTGAGATAGAGCACCACGCCAAAGCCCGCCATCGCCAGGACCAAGGCGAGGAACAGCCAGAAATGGTGCGACTCCAGCCGCTTCAATTTGGTGGCGAAGGCCACTAGCGCGAAAAAGGCTGAAATCACGATCACCGCGTCCACGCTGGCCCGCTGCCAATAGCTGCCGCCCAGGTGCAGCCACATGCCAAATTCATCGAATGTCAGCGCCATGGCCACGCCGTACAGCAGCGCCGTGATTTCCGCCGCCCGGCCGATGGGCCGCCGGAACACGCTGTAACCGGCCACCACCGACAGCATGAAAATGCCGTAATTTAGGTGATGCACGTGCGTGCCGCCCATGAAAAAATACAGGTTGGGCATGGCCTTGGACATGATGAGGAACACGAACACCCGCGCCAGGATGAAGCTCATGAGGAAGCCAAACAGCGACATCCGCGCGAGTTTGTGGGCTGTTTCCCGGGGGTGATGTGTTCCTGTGTTTGGGTGCATTTCTGTCGGCAGCCTAATCGGCGGGCCGTGCCTTCGTCAACCCTTGGGGAATGGTTTCGCCGCCGGGCGTCCTGCCGGGTTCGCAGAACTTGAGAATGGAAAACCTGGAGATAAAAATTGTCTGGCCATCCGCTTGCTCCAATTCGATGAATTGCCACATGGAATCGTATTGACTGCTTTGGAAGAGCGTTTTGGCGCCTTTGAACCGGGCATTGCGATAAACCACCAACTCCGTGTTGCGCTCGGTGCAGTACACGTCATAGCGTTTGCCCGTACCCACTGGATTCGAAGGCCCGCCGGCGGGTTGCGGATCGTGTGGAGTTTCAGGTGGCGTTTGCATGGCGGCGGTTTCCTTGGTTGGTTGCTTTGGTTTGTCAATCCGCTTGGCTTCGAAATTAGGCTCCAGTTCACGCAGGATTTCCGCCCGGGTTTGCTCGAGTTCGACCCCCAGCGCTCTCAAGACCTTGGCAGCTACACCTTCGCCTTCCGCTAATAGTCCAAGCAGAACATGCTCCGTACCCAGATAGGTGTGCCCCATCCGTCGTCTTTCGCCGTCGGCCAATTTCAGGACCCTCCTGACGCGCGGGGTGCGGGGGGGATGCCAAACTTGGATTCCAATCACTGCTTGACCCGGGCCCGTGCCCACTCCTTCCTCGATTTCCCGACGCATCTTATCCAAGTCGAGACCCAGCTTCACCAGAACATTGAAGGCCACGCCCTGACTTAGTGCGATGAGCCCCAATAAAATGTGCTCGGTACCCACGAAGAGGTGCTTAAGACGGACGGCTTCCGTGGCCGCCAGAGCCAGAGTTTGCTGCGCGCGCGGTGTAAACTGGCTCAATTCTCCTGTGGTTTCTCCCGGCACTGCCGCTTGCGGCATTTCGAACCGTGGTTTTGTGGCAATCTCTTCCTCAGCGGTTGCAGGGGTTTGCTCATCAGGAGGCTCGGCTTGGAAATTGGGATCCAGTTCGCGCAGGATTTCCGTTCGCGTTTGTTCGAGGTCAACCTCCAGCGCCCGCAGAACCTTGGCGGCGACACCATCACCCTCGCGCAACAACCCCAGCAAAAGATGTTCGGTCCCCACATAGGTGTGATTCAGCCTGCAGGCTTCCTTTTGCGCCAGTGTGATCACCTTTTTGACGCGCGGGGTGTATGGAATATTCCCAATCATCTTTTCATCCGGTCCAGTCCCCACTTGTCTCTCAACTTCGTGCCGCACGGATTCCAAATCCAGGCCGAGTTTCGCGAGGACATTGACAGCCACGCCTTGACCCAGCTTAATCAGTCCAAGCAACAGGTGCTCCGTGCCAAGAAATTGATGGTTAAGCCGGTCAGCCTCCTTGCGGGCCAAGGCCAGCACTTGCATCGCGCGCGGTGTAAAATTACTGGAGTTTTCCATGGACTCTTCCGGTTTTGGCTCGTTCAAAGCCTTTCAACACTGCATAAACCAGTTAATGTCAATGATGGTTCTCGGGCGAAGTCTACCACAAGCGCTTGCCGGAAGGCCATCCGCAAGTTGAGCAGTATGCAAGTTGAGCAGTGCTTGCGTCTGGAATCCCCGTCCTCCATAGCGACACTGCCGAGGGTGGACCGGTTTCCATGCCCTGCCGAGGTTCGGCCTCGGTTCGACTCAAAATCCGCACGCTGCTCGCGGCTTGGGGTGCGGCTCATGGGAAAGCGATCCCGATGGATCAGGATCGCGCGCCAAGATGCTAGCGCGATTATCAAGCGGCTCCGAAACTCGCCCAGCGTTTGGAGCGGCGTGTTCACCGCCGCTTTGGCCGGCACGGAACGCGCTTGAATAGTCGAAAATCTTCGCTCGCCCCAAAGCGGTGCTGAAGCCACCGCACTCCGAGACTTCGGATTTCAGACCTTCAGGGCTTCTTCTCCGGCCGTTTCCAGGGCGAGTAGTCCTTCGGCAATTCAAACAGCGCTGCGTCCACGGGTTCCACCTTCACCGACACCAGAGTGGTGGTTGTGGTGTGACCCATGCGGGTGGCTTCGCTTTTTATCACCATGCCCGGCAGCAGGCTTAATTCCGGCTGGGCGTTCCGGTGCGGGCCGGTATCGTTGAAACGATCCAGTTTGGCCAGCTCGGCCCGGATGGAGTCGTAGTTCGGAAAATTCGTGGCCACCCACAAAGTTTCCTTCAGCCCACGGGCTCCGGACCACGTGTAAATCTCGGCGGCCTGGCCGTTCACCAATTCAGACTTGCCGGTGTCCACGGGCCTGGCTGGCGGAGCATCCAGGTCGTTGGTGCCGTGGGTGAATTTCTGCTCTTCCTCCATCTCCCATCGGACTTCCGATCCGAATTTCCGCAAATAGGCTTTGTTGGTGGGGATCAAGGTGACGGAGTCGCGCGTTTTCAAGTCTGCGATCACGCTGAGGGAATTATCCGGCTGATCCAGGCGCATTTTGTCGCCGTGCAATTTCATGCTGTCCACGTGGATATGATTGGTCTCGCCGGACTGCTGTTCCAGGATCAAATCCGCGCGCACGGCGGCGGTGGAGAGCAAGAGCGCGAATAAGATGGCGGCACGCCAATGCTTCGTGGGTATGGTTGCCATGATGGCAGCTCGTTGCGGGCGGTGGTTTGCTGCAACCCTTTCAGGGTTGAGACCATCGCCACCGCGAATCCCAGGGTAGGCTCGCAGACTCGCCAATCCTCGACTGATGGATTCAATCCCTTTGGGATTGGCTGCTGGCGTGGGTAACGGCTCGCTTGGTTTCTCTTGAAATGATTTGGTCATGTTCCACTCTTATCCATCGTCAACCATTTGCCTCTCACCCTTTCTGCGTTTCCCTCGCCCACGTATCCTTCAACGTGATCGTCCGGTTAAACACCAATTTCCCGCTCGCGCTGTCTTTGTCCAGCGCGAAATAGGCGAGGCGCTCGAATTGATATCGTTCCTCCGGCTTGGCCTCCTTTAGGGAAGGTTCCAGCTTGGCCGTGATTACCTCCAGCGAATGCGGATTGAGCGAGGCCTTGAAATCATCCGCGGCCCCGGGGTCGGGCACGGTGAAGAGACGGTCGTACAGGCGCACCTCGGCTTCCAGCGCGTGCGCGGCGCTCACCCAATGAATGGTGCCCTTGACCTTGCGGACGGCCGTAGCGCCGCCGGTCTTGCTGTCCAGATCGGCGGTGCAACGCAGCTCCGCCAGGTTGCCGGCGGTGTCCTTGATCACTTCGTCGCATTTGATGATGAAGGCATATTTCAAGCGCACTTCGCCCCCCGGTTTCAAGCGAAAGAATTTCGGCGGCGGCACTTCGGCAAAATCGTCGCGCTCAATGTAGAGTTCGCGGCTGAACGGGATTTTGCGATGGCCGGTTTCCGGCGCTTCGGGATTGTTGACGGCATTGAGTTCCTCGGTTTGGCCTTCCGGATAGTTCGTGATGACCACCTTGAGGGGGCGCAGCACGGCTAGCTTGCGAAACGCACGCCGGTTCAAATCGTCGCGGATGGCGTGTTCCAAGACTGCCACGTCAGTCAGGCCATTGTATTTGGTGATGCCAATGTTGTAGGCAAACGCCCGCAAAGCGACCGGCGTAACGCCCCGGCGTCGCAGGCCGGAAATGGTGGGCATGCGCGGATCATCCCAGCCGGTGACGATGTTCTCGTTCACGAGCTGGAGCAGTTTCCGCTTGCTCATGATGGTGTAGCCGACCGCGAGCCGGGCGAATTCGTACTGATGCGGCAGCGGACGCGGCAGGCCCAGGCTCTCCAGAATCCAATCGTACAGCGGACGGTGCACCTCGAATTCCAGCGTGCAGATCGAGTGCGTGATGCCTTCGATATAGTCGCTCAAGCAATGGGCGAAATCGTACATTGGGTAGATGCACCATTTGCCGCCGGTATGATGATGCTCGGCGTGGCGGATGCGATAGAGCAGAGGATCGCGCATCCAGACGTTGGGCGCGCTGACGTCAATTTTGGCGCGCAGCGAACGCGCACCATCGGGGAATTCGCCGGCTTTCATGCGCTGGAAGAGATCGAGATTCTCGCTTGCCTTGCGGTTGCGGAACGGCGATTCCTTGGCGTTGCGGCGGTATTCGTCGGTTTCCTCCGGCGACAAATCACAAACGTAAGCCAGGCCTTTTTCAATCAACTGCTCGGCGTAATCGTAAATCTGGTCAAAATAATCGCTGGCATAAAACGGTTCGAGTTTGACGGCGGAATGTTTGCGTTCGGCCTCGGAAGTGCCGAAAACCGCCGGGAGGCGAAAATCCCGTTCGCCGTTGCTGGCAATGGTTTCGGCTGTTTTGCCGGCCGGCTTGAGGCCCAGCCGGTCCTCCGCCCAATCGCTGATCAGCCAGTTGACGTCTTCCTGAATGGACTCCACGTATTCGATGTCCTCCTTCGTGGGGTTGGTATCGTCCATGCGCAGGTTGCAGATGCCGCCGAACTCGCGGGCGATGCCGAAGTTGAGGCAGATGCTCTTGGCGTGGCCGATGTGCAGGTAGCCGTTCGGCTCCGGTGGAAACCGGGTATGGATGCGCGGATATTTCTGTTCCGCCACGTGTGCGGCCACGACGTCGCGGATGAAATCGGACGGCGCGGCTGGCGCGGCGGCGGCTATTTTTTCCAAGTTCATATAATTATGACGCAGATTAAACAATTCGCTGGCTTTTAGCAAATCGGGGTTGCGCGCTCGTGGCAGGAACAAACGGCGTGTGGCGAACCGCTGGAGCTCGTGCGTGAATTCCGAGTGCTGCGACCGGGGACCGGTCGCGGTCCGAGGGCGGCGGACCGCGCGCCGTCCCGGCGCGCAGCGGCTGGGGAGCAATCGGCGTGCAGCGAACCGCTGGAGCTCGTGCGTGAATTCCGAGTGCTGCGACCGGGGGACCGGTCGCGGCCCGAAGGCTACGGACCGCGCGCCGTCCCGGCGCGCATCGGTGCTAGCTCTCTGGCTGGCTATTTGACAGCACTGAAACAGGCCGCCGCCCTTTTTGCCGGCATGGTTCGTCCGCGGAAAAACTGGATGCCGGCATTCTTCCAGCGCGCTAGCAGCGTGCCGGCTTCATTGGTGCCGCGAAGGCCATAGCTGATGGTCCCATGCCTTGAATTCGTAGGCGGCGGATTCGTCCCAGTATGGTCCTTCGTCGTGCGAGTGAAACGTCAGGCCGACGCGCTCCACTTTTTCGAGCCAGTCGGGTCGGGGTTGGCAGAGGTGGCGTTGCATCAGGCGTGAAAACCGCTTCCCGAGTATCCGCTGGACCAGCCGCCAAAGCCGCCGCGCGAGACATCTGTCCGGGTGGCTTGCGCGAGTTGCACGGCTTCCGGCATGGGTGCGGAAATGTTGATGATGCTTTCAAACGGCTGTGCGCCCCACTGGCCGCCGTAGAAATACTGGTTCTTCTGCGCGTCGAAATGGTTGTAGGGCAGCGGATACCAATTGCGAAAAGGCGCATGGTAGTACCCGGCGCCGGGCAGGTGAAAATTGTTGGTATAGACATTCTGCGCACTGATGGATGGCTGGTGGTCGCAGCCGGTCAGGATGACCGTGGACAGTCCGCTCAGCAAGACCAAGCGGATGCTTTTGCTCCGTTTCATGGGGTGACAGATTGGCCACGAGCTTGTCCTGCCGGGCCCGCACAGTCAATGATAAGAACCGGCATTTTTTGGAACGGCCTGGAAAACACTAGAGCGTGATTTCAAATTGGGCACGGAGCGCGGGTCTGTGACCCGCAGCCGCTTCGCCCGGCAGAACGAGTGTGAATACCGCGGTGATTTTGTGGAGGTCGGATATTGCTGCGGCTCACAGAGCCGCGCTCCGACAAAGAAAGTGGATATTGAAAACATGCCCTAGCCCGGTGGTTGCAATGCCTTTGGTTCACTGTCCAACTTCCCGCCCAGCGTAAAATAAAATGTGGCGCCGCGGTCCGGCTCGGCGGTGGCCCAAACACGCCCGCCGTGACGGTGAATCACCCGCTGCACGATCGCCAGCCCGACGCCGGTGCCTTCAAAATCCTCCGCCCGGTGCAGCCGCTGAAAAACGCCGAACAATTTGTTGGCGTACTGCATGTCAAAGCCCACGCCATTGTCGCGCACGAAATAAACCGTTTCGCCGGGGCCGCCTTCGCCGCCAATCTCGAGAATGGCCGGCGTCCGGTCCCGCGTGTATTTGACGGCGTTGGACAGCAGGTTGACCCAAACCTGTTTCAACAGCACCCGGTCGCCCTGGCAGGTCGGCAGCTCGCCCAGCCGGGTTTCAATCAGGCGGCTGCTTCCGGCTGGCGTCACCTCCGCCAGCACCTCCCGCACCAGTTGCGCCACGTCCACCGGTTGGCGGATCAAGGGCTGGCGGCTCAAGCGCGCGAATGCCAGCAGGTCGTCAATCAATTCGCCCATGCGCTTGCCCCCATTGCGAATGCGTTCCAAATAATGTTTTGCCTCCGCCGGCAATTGCGGGCCGAAGTCCTCCAGCACGATGCCGGCAAAGCCGTTGACGGCCCGCAGCGGCGCGCGCAAGTCATGCGAAACCGAATAGGAAAACGCCTCCAGCTCCTTGTTGGCCGCTTCCAGTTCGGCGGTGCGCTGGACCACCCGTGCCTCCAACTGGACATTCAAGGCCTTGATCTGCTCCTCCGCTCGTTTGCGCTCGGTGATGTCCCGCGCCACCTTGGACGCCCCGACGATCTTTCCGGCTTCGTTCCGGATGGGCGAGACGGTCACGGACACATCCACCCGCCGGCCATCTTTGCGTACGCGCACGGTTTCATAGTGGTTGACACTCTCGCCGCGCCCGATGCGGGCCAGGATTTCCGCTTCCTCTTGCAGGCGTTCCGGCGGAAAGATCAGGGTCATGGGTTTGCCCACCGCTTCGGTTGCGGGGTAGCCAAACAAGGCTTCCGCCCCGGCATTCCAATCCGTGATGTGCCCGTCCAGCGTCTTGCCAATGATGGCGTCGTCCGAGGAATTCACGATGGCTGCCAGCCGTGCCTGTGCTTCATGGGCGCGCTTCTGCTCCGTGATGTCCGTGCGGATGGCGATGTATTGGCGCGGCGTGCCGGCTTCGTTCAAAAATGGCACAATGGTCGTATCCACCCAGTAAGTGGCGCCATCCTTGGCCCGGTTCTTGATTTCGCCGTGCCACACCTTGCCGTGCGCAATCGTCGTCCACAAATCGCGGATGAATTCTCTGGGATGATACCCGGAATTGATGAGGCGATGGTCCTGGCCGAGCAGTTCGGCGCGCGAGTATTTCGAGATGGAACAGAACTTGTCATTGGCGTAGGTGATTTTCCCTTGCGCATCCGTGATGGCCACGATGGCGTGTTCATCCAGCGCCGTCTTCAGGTCATTAACTTCCCGCAGCGAGGCCGCGAGCCGCGCTTCCATCTCCTGCCGCTCGCGGGTCCTCCGCCGGCGGGTTTCGCTGCCGCTTTCCAGTGGTTTGGTCATGAAGACATGAATTCTGCCGCACTCATCGCTGCCGCGCAACCGACCATAAGTGACGGTGCGGTTTGACTATTGGTCCACCAGTGGCGAAAACTGGCGGGTTTCCGGGTCGTACGCGAACAGTTCCGCCGTGGCGATCTTGAAAAACCAGCCGTGCAGGCGCAGCGTGCCATTCATCAATCGGTCCTGCACGCAAGGATAACTATGCAGACTATCGAGGCCGAACAGCACATTTTCCTCGGCGGCGGCGGTTTCCCGGGCGCGGATTTCCTGCAGATGCGTGTAATTCTTCTTGAGGGTTTCCCGCACGGGCGCGGCGAGCTTCAGCCAGTCCCGCAAATGCGGCATGGTCGGGCTGACCGGGGTTTCGGACAGCAGCGCGGAAATTGCGCCGCACTGGGAATGGCCGCAAATGACAATGTCGTTGACTCGCAGAGTGTCCACGGCGAATTCAATGGCGGCCGCGGTGGAATTGGTGTCGCCGCGCACGCCGGCAGGCGGCACGATGTTGCCGACGTTTTTCACCACGAACAAATCGCCGGGCTGGCTGTGGGTGATGAGTTCGGCCAGCACGCGCGAGTCCGAGCAGGTGATGAAGAGCGTGTGCGGGTTTTGGCCCTCGCGCGACAGCTTGCGGAACAGTTTCCGGTAATTCCCGAATTCGCCGGAACGGAATTTGTGGACACCTTCGATGAGCCGTTGCATGTGCGTTTAAGCCTTGATGCGTGAAGCGCGAAGCGCGATGCGCCTGCCGGGCTGCCCCGCTTCAACGCGATTCTGCCAGCGTTCGGTTCTTCGCGCGGGATTCCTCCGTCAAACGCGCCTTGAATTTTTTCAGTTCCACCTGCAATCGCGGCTCGCCCACGGCCAGGATTTGCGCGGCCAGAATGCCTGCGTTGCGCGCGCCATTAACGGCCACCGTGGCCACCGGCACGCCTGGCGGCATTTGCACGATGGCCAGCAGCGAGTCGAAACCGTCGAAGGCTTTGCCCAGGATGGGCACGCCGATGACCGGCATGGTCGTGAACGCCGCCGTAACGCCGGGTAAATGGGCCGCCCCGCCGGCGCCGGCGATGATGACTTTCAGGCCGCGCGCGTCCGCGCTGCCGACATATTCTTCCAAGCCGTGCGGATCGCGGTGGGCGGAAATCACCCGGGCCTCCGAACTGATGCCGAATTCCGCCAGCGCCTCGGCGGCGGCCTTCATTACTGGCCAGTCCGAGTCGCTGCCCATCAAGATACCCACGAGGGGGGAGTATTCGCTTTCCATAAGTCGTTTATACTCCTGTGCGGCGCGCGATGCAAGGGCGTTTGTTGGCGCGTTTGTTGGCGCACGGCGTTCAGCGCGAATCAAGGTTTGCGATGACCTCGGGGACAAGCTGTCCCCGCCCCAGTGCTTCAATCCGTCCAAGGCAATAGGCCATCAGTTTGCATTTGGCTGGTTCGGGGCTGGTTCATTTGATTTGTTTTTCTATTGCAATTCTGATTTCTCTGGATTATACCCGTCTGGTTTCAAGCTCGGCAAATTTGGGGAGTTTCAGAAATGCGAACATTGGTGAAATATCTTGGCGTCGGCATGGCAATATGCTTCCTCGTATTGTGGCTGCCGTCGCCGGGTCGGATTTTGGCCGGGGAACTTTTTGCCCCTTCGGCGGACCACCTCACCCTGACGGAATACGATGACGTCCGGCCTATTGTCAAAATCCAGGCCGCACGGGTTTTCATGGACCACGAAAGATACGGATTTTTCCGGCTGGGGCTGGTGCCGCTAGCCGTGGTGCAAGGCGCGCAGGTCCAGCTCGAATCGGCCGACCGGCTCACCAATGCGCTGGCCAGTATGAATTCCTGGAACCTGGGCTCGCGCAGCCTGCGGCGGATGGAAATCCGCGAGCTGGAACTCTCACTGCTCGGCGAGCCGGAACCGCGGCTGCGCGCCGCGACGGCCCGGGCCAACGCGGCCGGCGCTTTGGAGCTTTCCAAGGTATCCTTGCCGGGCCGGCCGGCAGGTTCCATTGCCAAAGCCACGTTGCAACTGACCGGACCGGCGGCTGGCTGTCTGCGCTGGAATGACGGCGACAAAATGACTGAACTCTTTGTTCTCAAACCCTCGACCACAACAAAAACATGAAAGCATTCATTAGAACCTCCATCATCGGCAGCCTGATTGCCTGGCTTGGCTTCAACGTGATCGCGCAGCCGGTGGCGCAGACGGAGGCGCCGACGGCAGATCAGGACGTGGCGAGCGGGTTGGCCTACCTGGCGGCCCAAAATCTGGCGGCCGCGAACCAGCAATTCACCAGCGCGCTGGCCGTGTCGCCCACCAATGAGTCGGCCAATTTGCTGGCTGCAGCCACGCGCCTATTGGTGCTGCCCAATACGCCCGCCGGCAGCAATTTTCTGACCAGCTTGGGATTCCCGCGTGCGGGCCGGAACCTCTACAGCTGGACCTCGTTCCTGCCCACCAACGCCAGCGGCAACACGGTGTTGCCCGCCAACAACACCGCCGTGGCGATCGCGTTCTACCGCACCAACGTCATGGCCGCGCTCGCCGCTTCGCGCACCAACCTCGCGAGGATTACCGATCCCAATTTCACCCTTTCGCTGACGGCCGAGGAAACGTCGCTGGAGGCGGTCACGGTGGACTATGGTGACATCCTGCTGCTGCAGGCGCTGGAGCGCATGGCGGAATTCAAGGGCTACACGGCCAGCGCCCAGAACTTGGAGGTCGTGCCGAGCGCATTGCAAGCGCTGGGGAATCCGAAAAAGTGGAGCCTGCAAGAGGTGCTATCCATGTATCCCAAACTGTTGACCCTCTCCAACCCGGGCGATTTGGCCGCCTCCAAAGGGGCGCTCACCAATGCCGCTGCTCTCTATTTTGCGGCGTCGGATTTCATCCGCAACGTCCGGGCGCCGGGTGCGCCGGCCTTGTTTGTGCTGTCCGACGATGCCACCAACGATGAGGCGATTTTCCGCACGGAACTGACGAACGCCCTGCTGTCGCTGAACGGTCCCGTCACCTTCGCTGCGCCCGACCCCGTCACCATCAACGCCAGCAATTATTTTGCCGGGACCAAGACATTGCGCAGCCTGTTGCCGCAATTCAATGGCGAAGTGTATGTGCCGGACAGCCTGCCGGACTACACCTTTGGCGGCATTTTGGTGGACGAGCCGACTTATCTGACCGAGGAGGCGTTGCGCGGCTTGGCCTATTCTTATGCCGGAATTTATGCCGGCCAGATTTATGACCTCTCCTATAACGACTCTGATGCCGGCAACTTCGCTGTTTTCGTCGGCCCGAACCAGCAAGTGACGGTTGTGGGAGGCAATACTGACACCGCCAACGATTTCAACAACAGCGGCCAGGGCTTTACCCAATATGGTGGCATTGGCGCACAATTTTATATGGACCGTAGCGGTAACTGGCAATTCGACAGCAACAAGCTGGCTGGGGTTTCGGGTTATGGGTCATTTGGCAAGGACGGCTCGTTTTCGGGCGAGCTGGATTTCACCAATGGCGATTCCGTGTGGCTCACTGGCAACCAGCAATCGGTTTTTGGATCTGTCCAAAATGCTGCGGGCCTTTACAGTGGGCCCGTGACCTCATCAAGTGGCGTGCAAGTCGGCACCGTCCAGTCAGTTTTATCGGCCGATGGATCCTTTACCTTCTGCGCCTTTTTTGATGGCCGCGTGCAGAATGATGGGGGGCAAGGCCAGGTTGATTCCAATGACCATTTAACCTTCACCTCCGTCAATGGAGCCACGGGCTCCGGCACGCTCAATACTTCGACGTTTCAAATCACGGGTAAGGTCATTTCCTCCGGTGGCACGCGCTCATACACCTTGAGCCGTTCCGCGAAAGTTCCCTTCGACCTGCCGCCGGCCATCACCAAGAATCTCCCGGCGAATTTGACGGCCCAATTGGGCACCAATCTGATGCTGTCGGTCACCGCCACCGGCAGCGCACCCCTGTGGTACCAATGGTATTCCAACAGCGTCGCTATTCCGTTTGCCAACAGCAACACCCTGGTTTTGAACAAACTTCAATTTAACGGCGCCGGCGCCTACTCCGTGGCCATTGACAATGTCGGCGGCGAAACCAATTCATCCTTGCTGAACCTGGCGGTCGTGCCGTCACCCTTTCTGCCCACCAACCAGATCACCGCCCCGACGCCCGGCCAGCCAGTGAGCAACGCGCTGTACACTGTGACGGGCAAAGCGGGCGACAAGGTGGCTGTGTCCAACGTCCTCGTTCAGGTCAACAGCGGCGGCTGGAATTCCGCCACCACCACCAATCAATGGGCAACCTGGATGATCCAAGTCCCGTTGATTGCCGGCAGCAACACCGTGCAAGCCTACGCGGTGGATACCAGCGGCAATATTTCCCGGCCGACCAATGCGGTTAGTTTTACCTACGTCCCCAGCGCGCTGCTGACGGTCCTTACCAGCGGTCTGGGCTCCTTGGCGCCCAATTACAATGGCGTGCCGCTGCAGGTTGGCAAAAACTACTCCATCATCGCCACGCCTGCCAAGGGCTTTGCCTTCAATTACTGGAGCGTGGGCGCGTTCACGACCAATAACTCAACCCTCACCTTTA
>Ga0316217_10003794_pt1 | contig 16856 bp, 13 predicted proteins | sample 1anoAmetaG_FD_203633 | JGI IMG/M metagenome (GOLD analysis project Ga0316217, IMG submission 203633) | Freshwater microbial communities from Trout Bog Lake, Wisconsin, USA - 1anoA | ecosystem: Environmental > Aquatic > Freshwater > Lake > Hypolimnion/Profundal zone | place: USA: Wisconsin...
CCGAAGCCCGTGCCGAAATTCATCACCAAATCCGCGTGGTTGTTGAGTTCCTCGCCGATGCGCGCCAGCCGGCGGTATTCCTTCGGGCCGGCGAACAGAACGATTTGCCGCGTCACCGCCGAACTCGCCGTCAGCGTCTGCGCCGGATACACCAGCGTGGTCTGGATGCCTTGCGGTGCGGGCAGATTCGTCACCGCCCCAGCGGCGTTTTGAAACCGCGGCAGCGCCACGATGCGCGCCACCATCTGCTGCGCCGGCTCGTTGGTCTTCGGCATCGCCAGCAGCGTGAAAAACTGGTTGTGCGCCGCCGCCCAATAAACATTGCCGGCACCGGTGCGCAGTTCCGTTCTCGGCTCGCGCCGGCTACAGCCGCCGCCGGCGAACAGCATCAGCGGCTGATCCGCCGCCGTCGTTCCATCAAACCACATTGCGCCTTCCACCTGGCCGTTGTCGTCCGCGTCCATCGGTGTCGCCGTGCCGACCACCAGTTCCTGCGCCGGCAAAACGAGCGGTTGGCCCGCGGTGTTTTCAAAACGCACACTCGCGTTCACGAGATAATTGGAGCTTAACTGAAAATCCTTCACCAGCCGCAGCCCGTCGGGAAAAGTTTTTTCCGCACGAACGCCGGTTGCCGTTTTGGTCAGTGAAAAATTGCCGTCGCCGATCAGGCTGTCACTGCCCAGCACCGCCAGCACCGGCACGTCCACCCGCGCGTTCAACGCTGCGACGCTCGCCGTGGCGTTGGTGATCTGGCCTTTCCAGCGCGCGGAAATCGTCTGCGGATAATCCAGCAGTTCCACCAGCTTCAGGCCGCCGCCGAGCGAGGAAAACGTGTAGCGCGCCCGGCCGTTGGTGAGCACCAGCGTGGCCGGAGCCGCCGTGTGCTGGCTGAAAACGGCCGGCACGGTCGCCGTCGGAGTCGTGGGGGCCGCCGCGTTGGCACCGGTCGCCGGCGCGATGGCCACTTGATTGGTTTTGGCAAACAGCGCCTGTTGACTGGTGATTTTATTCTGCTCCACAAACCACCAACCGAGCAGCAGCACGCAGATTGAAACAACAATGATTCCAGTTTTGTCCATGACAATTTTATGAGTGGGCGGGATCCAAAATGTTTACGCTTTCCGCTTTGCGCTTTGCGCTTTTTGGAATCGGATCGGGGCCGCCGCCGCCCCACGGATGGCAGCGGCAAATCCGTTTGGCCGCCAGCGCGCTACCGGCCAGCGCGCCGTGTTCGCGCAGTGCGTCCAGCGCGTAGGCCGAACACGTCGGCGTGAATCGGCAGCCAAAATTGGCGCCGAACAAAAAAATCTGCGCCGGCGAAACCGTCAGGCGATAGGCGCGCACCGCGAAAATTAAAACGGATTTGGGAACATCCAACATCCAACATCCAACATCCAACATCCAGTGGCGGGGCGCCGCGACGGGCATTGGTTGTTCGGTGTTGGGTGTTGGATGTTCGATGTTTTTCATTTTACCAGACTGGCCCGGCGGAGCGCGGCGAGAAAATCCTTTTCCACCCCAGCAAAATCTTTTTGGGCGATGGAATGGCGCGCGACCAAAACCAGCTCCACCGGCCGGGAAAATTCGTGCTGGTGCCGCCGGAAACTTTCGCGGAGCAGCCGCCGCGCGCGGTTGCGCTGCACCGCCCCGCCGATTTTTTTGCTGGTGACGACGCCCAGCTTGGGTGCGGCCCCGTCGGGCAGCCGGTTCCAGTTGGCGATGAGACAGCCCAGCACCAGGCGCTCTCCGCGCAGTCGGACGCGCGCGAAATCGCGGCTTTGCGCGAGCCGCCGGGGGCGGCCCAGACGCAGGCGATTCGGCGGCGCAGCCTTCACAAAATCAAACCGGCGTCAGGCGTTTGCGGCCCACGCGGCGGCGGTTGGCCAGCGTGGCCTTGCCGCTCTTGCTGGAATTACGGTTCAGAAACCCGTGCTGGCGTTTGCGGCGGATTTTCGACGGTTGATACTGGCGTTTCATAAATTCAAATCAAATAATTTCCGGCGCAAAAACCGGAGCGTGAAAGAATAGCAACGAACGGCCTTGTGTCAAGGCGCGGTTCGGGCCGCAACCGGTTCCGGCAACATCACCGGCACTGGATGCGGGACGCCGCGCGCGCCGCGCGCACCAGCGCCGCCGCCGCCGCCGGCGTGCCGATGGTGATGCGCAAATAATCCCGCACTTCCGGCGCGCTAAACCAGCGGACGAGAATTTTCCGGTCGCGCAGCTTGGCCAGCCAGTCCGGCGCGGGAAACAGCGGCGGCTTGGCCAGAATGAAGTTGGTCTGGCTCGGCAGCACGCGAAAACCAAGCTTGGTCAGCTCGCGCGCCAGCCAGTCGCGCGTCGCCACGATGGTTTTGAAATTGGCGCGGTAGTATTTCAAGTCGTCCAGCGTCGCCTCCGCCGCGATCTGGCCGAGGCCGTTCACATTGTAGCTGTCGCGGATTTTATCCAGCGCGGCGATCAGCTCCGCCGGGCCGACAAAATAGCCGACGCGCTGAAAACACAGTGAATACGCCTTGGAAAAAGTCCGGGCCACGAGCACGTGCGGAAATTTCAGCGCCAGCTTCAGCGCGTTTTCATTGGCAAAATCCACATACGCCTCGTCCAAAACAACGACGCCTTTTTGCGCCCGGCACAATTTTTCCAGCGCCGCCGTTTTGTAACCGCGACCGCTCGGCGCGTTGGGCGTGGTGACAAAGGTCAGCGCCGCGTCGAACTGCCATTTCTTTTCACTTTTTAATTCCGCCACGTCCGGCAAAGAAAAATCGGAATGGAGTGGCACCGCATTTTTCGCCGCGTCATGAATATCCGCCAGCACCGGATACAGCGAATAGCTCGGCGTGAAATACTGCACCGTTTCGGAGGGACGAGTTCTACGAGGTTCGGGATTTTCCCGGTTTGGGACTCGTGGAACTCGTCCCTCCGGTTCGACGAATCCGCGCACCGCCAGCGCCAGCACCTCGTCCGAACCGTTGCCGACGAGGATGTTTTCCGGTCGGCAGCCGTGCAGTTTGGCCAGCTTGACGCGCAGCGTTTCGGCGGTCGGATTCGGATACAGCCGCAGCCGCCCGTCCACCGCGTTTTTCACCGCGCGCAAAACTTTCGGCGACGGCGGATACGGGTTTTCGTTGGTGTTGAGCTTGATCAGGCCTTTGATTTTCGGCTGCTCGCCCGGCACGTAGGCGTGCAATTCGCGCACCAGCGGCCGGATCAGTTTTTGGGAACCGTTAGAAATCATCCGTGATATTTCAGCGGAAAAATCATAAAAGTCCATTCAAACCTAAACCGCACCATCCCCAGTTTGGGCGATTGCACCGCTGTCACCTTTGCGGGAAACTCGCCGTCTGAAATCCCGATGAAACTCCCGCGCGCCATTTTTTTATCCGTGTTCTGCCTGCTGCCGCTGGCGGCTTCCGCCCGCGTCACGGAAAATTTCGACGCCGGCTGGCGCTTTCTCCAAGCCGACGCGCCCGGCGCGGAACAAAATAATTTCAACGACGCGGCGTGGCGCCCACTGGATTTGCCGCACGACTGGAGCATCGCCGGGCCGTTCGCGGAAGCCAACCTCACCGGCGGCGCAGGCGCGTTTCTGCCCAGCGGCGTGGGCTGGTATCGAAAACATTTCACGCTGCCGAAAAATGACGCCGGCAAATGCGTGTCCGTCGAGTTCGACGGCGTGATGCAAAACAGCGATGTTTGGATCAACGGTTTTCATCTTGGCCATCGCCCGAATGGCTACGTCAGCTTCAGCTATGAACTCAACGGCCATCTGAATTTCGGTGGCGACAACGTCCTCGCCGTCCGTTGCGATACTTCCGCGCAGCCGGCATCGCGCTGGTATGCCGGCGCGGGCATTTACCGGCACGTCCGGCTGGTGGCAAACGACGACGAAGTCCACCTTGAGCAAAATGGAATATTCATTTGCACGCCGGAAATGTCTGCGACTCAAGCGACCGTGCGTGTGCAAATTTCCGTGACCAACCAACTGCTCGAGGCCATCTCGGTGCGGACAACCATCATCGCGCCGAATGGCAAAACAGTCGGGATAGTCGAGACCAGTGCCGAGCCAAGTTCCGTTGTCCATGGCACTCGAACGGAACAATTCACGCAGCAAATCACCATTTCTAAACCGCAACTTTGGAATCTGGAAGGTCCAAAATTATACCAGGCCGTCACGAAAGTGATTTGTGACGCCCACGTGTGTCAGGGCATCGTCTTGGACGAGGCGACCAACACCTTCGGCATCCGCGACGCGCATTTCGAGGCCGACACCGGTTTCTGGCTGAACGGGAAAAATTTCAAGCTCAACGGCGTCTGCCTGCACGCCGACGGCGGCGCGTTCGGTGCGGCGGTGCCGCTTTCGATTTGGGAATCACGCTTGAAGACTTTGAAATCGCTCGGCGTGAATGCCATTCGCACCGCGCACAATCCGCCCGCGCCGGAGTTTCTGGATTTGTGCGACCGCCTGGGATTTTTGGTGATGGATGAATTTTTCGATTGCTGGACAGTCGGGAAAAATCCCTTCGACTATCATTTGTTTTTCAACGACTGGTCGAAGACCGACGAACGCGATGCCATTTTGCGCGACCGTAATCACCCAAGCGTGATCATTTATTCGGTCGGCAATGAGATTCACGACACGCCGCAGGCGGACAAGGCCAAAAAAATTCTTTCCGGCCTCGTCGAAGTCGCACACGCCGCCGACCCGACGCGGCCGGTGACGCAGGCGTTGTTCCGCCCGAACGTCAGCCACGATTACGATAACGGCCTGGCGGACTTGCTCGACGTGGTTGGACAAAATTATCGGGAAAAGGAAATTCTCGCCGCGCACGAACAAAAGCCGTCGCGTAAAATTCTCGGCACGGAAAATACCCACGACCGCAACCAATGGGTCGCGGTGCGCGACCACGCGGCTTACGCGGGACAATTTTTATGGACGGGCATTGATTATCTCGGCGAGTCGCGCCGCTGGCCGGTGATCGGCCACGGCTCCGGCCTGCTGGATCGCACGGGCTGGATTCGTCCGCTCGGCCGCGAACGCGAAAGCTGGTGGAGCGCCGCGCCGATGGTGGCCATCACGCGCCGCATTTCGCGGACGGACGAAATGCCGACCGATCCCGGCTACGGCGCGGAGGAGCGCCACACGCAGGTTTTGTTTTCCGACTGGACGCCGAAAAACATATCGCCGCACGAGGAGAACGTGGAGATTTATTCCAACTGCAAAGAGGTCGAATTGTTCCTGAACAACCAGTCGCTCGGTGTGAAAAACATCAAAGCGGATGCGGCTCCGCGCAATTGGAGCGTTCCGTTTGCGCCCGGAAAAATTAAAGCGGTTGCGCGCAACGCCGGAAAAATTGTCGCGACGGACGAACTCACCACCGCCGGCAAACCGGCAAAATTGGTCTTGTCCACGGAGGCCGAAAAAGTTTCACCGAGTTTCGACGACGTGGCCATCGTGCGCGCCAAAATCGTGGACGCCAACGGCATTGAAATTCCTCGCGCAAACGATTTGATAGCTTTCAAAGTTTCCGGCCCGGGCGTCATCGCCGCCGTGGACAATGGCGACAACGCCAGCCACGAACTGTTCCAGACGGGCTCGCGCCACGCGTTCCAGGGCGAGTGTGTCGCCTTTGTCAAAGCGACCGCCGCGTCCGGCAAAATCACCTTGACCGCGACCGCCGCAGAATTGGACGCCGGCACCATCACCCTCAAGGCATCACCAGAATTGTCGAGATGAATTCGCGTGCGCTTCTGGCATGTTTCTAAAAATCAATTTCACCCAAACATGAAATTCGTCAGCCAGTTTGCCATCCGATTCGGTGCGGTGATTTTTTGTTTTTGGGCCGCTGCAAATGTTTCGCGCGCTTCAGATTTCGCGTTTGGCGCGGATTTATCTTTTCTCAAACAGGCCGAGGAGCGCGGGCAGGTTTTCAGGGACGGCACCAACGCGCTGCCCGGTTTGCAGATTTTCAAAAACCACGGCTACAACTGGATTCGGCTGCGCGTTTTCGTCGAGCCGGTGGGCGGCAGTTTGCCAAACAATTTGCCCTACACCATCGCGCTGGCGCAGGACGCGAAAAAGCTCGGCTACAAATTCCTGCTTGATTTGCATTACGCGAACTCCTGGGCCGATCCCGGCAAGCAGCCGACGCCGGAGGCGTGGAAAAATCTGCCGCACGCGGAGCGCGTGCAAAAAGTTTTTGACTACACGCGCGACACCCTCGCCGCCGTCCGCGCCGCCGGCGTGCTGCCGGACATGGTGCAGGTGGGCAACGAAATCACGGTGGGCATGTTGTGGCCGGACGGCAAGCTGCCGGAAAAATGGGACAATTTTGCGGATTATGTCCGCGCGGGAGTCAAAGGCGTCGGTGCCGGCAGCGGCACCAATTCGCCGCCAAAAATTATGATCCACATTGACACCGGCGGCAGCATGGCGAAGACGAAATGGTTTTTCGACAACTTGAACCGTTACCATATTTCTTACGATGTCATCGGCTTTTCATTTTATCCGTGGTGGCAGGGCACGCTGGTGGCCTTGCGCGAAAATCTGGCGTTCACCGCCAACACTTACGGCAAAGATGTGATGGTCGTCGAAACGGCATACCACTGGCGGCCGGCGCACGAGACCAGCAATCTGGTCAAGCCCTTTCCCGAAACGCCCGCCGGCCAGCGCGAATTTCTCGCCGCCGTGACGCGCATCGTGATGAGCACGCCGGATGGCCGCGGCCGAGGTGTTTTCTGGTGGGAACCGGCGGTGGCCGGCCGGAGTGGTCTCGGCTCGCGCAGTTTTTTTGACGGAAACGGCAACTCATTGCCGGTGCTTTCCGTCTTTGACCAATACACGCTGCCGCTCCCGCGCACCAGTAGCCGCTGATTTTCCTTATGCCCAAAAATGTTTTCTTCTGTTTGTCGGCGTTGCTGCTGACCGCCAGCTCGGTGCTGGCCGAGGTCAGGCTCGCCAGCCCGTTTACCAGTCACATGGTTTTGCAGCGCGATCTGCAGGTGCCGGTGTGGGGCACGGCGGAGGCCGGTGAAACAATCACGGTGACATTTGCGGGGCAGGAAATATTCACGACGGCGGCCGCGGACGGAACATGGCGCGTGGACCTTCAGCCGATGCCAGCCAGCGCGGAACCGCGCGAACTGGTCGTCACCGGCAATCGCCAATCGCCATCGGAAAATCTTAAATGCGACGACGTGCTCGTCGGCGAAGTGTGGCTGGCGTCCGGCCAGTCGAACATGGATTTTTCGATGTCGAAAAAGGTGAAGTATTTTGCCGGCGTGACGAACGAGGCCGCGGAAATCGCCGCCGCGAATTATCCGCTCCTCCGCCTGTTCACCGGCGAAGCGCAAAAAACCTGTGCGCCGACCAACCGCGTCGGGGGCGAATGGAAAAGTTGCACGCCGGAAAATGCACCGGCGTTTTCCGCCGTTGCGTATTTTTTTGCGCGCGATTTGCAAAATGAAATCAACGTGCCGGTGGGCGTCATCACCGAGGCGTTCGGCGCGAGCACGGCGGAAGCGTGGATTGATCGCGAGACGCTGGCGGCGGACCCAAAATTGAAACCGTTGCTCGCCCGTTTCGACGCCGCCGTGGACAACTTTCGCACCAATCGTCCGCCCGTCGTCGCGCCGCCGCGTTCGGAAGATGTGTCGGCCACCAATGCCGCGCCCCCAAGCCGTCGTCGCCCTCCCGGCTCGCGCGATCCGGTGCAGGATCAGCACAACGCCACCGTGCTGTTCAACGGCATGATCGCGCCGATTGTCCCGTTTGCGCTGCGCGGGGCGATTTGGTATCAGGGCGAATCCATCGTGGATGCGAACAAAGGCGGCATCAAACTTTATCCCCACGTCCAGGCTGCCTTGATTCGCGATTGGAGAAAACTTTGGGGCGAAGGCGATTTTCCGTTTTACATCGTGCAACTCGCCGGCCAGGAAGCGGCGAGCAACAGTCCACTCGTCCGCGAGGCGCAAGCCACGGTGCTCGCGCTGAAAAACACGGGCATGGCGGTAGCGACGGACATCGGCGAGGCGAAAAATGTGCATCCGAAAAACAAACAGGCCGTGGGCGAACGGCTCGCGCGCATTGCGCTCGCCAATCTTTACGGCAGCAAAATGGAATTTTCCGGCCCGGCGTATGAATCCATGAAAATTGAAGGCCGCACCATCCGCGTGAATTTTTCACATCTCGGCGGCGGACTGGTCGCCCAAGGCGGCGGACCGCTCAAATGGTTTGAGATCGCGGGCGCGGACAAGAAATTTGTTTCCGCCGCCGCGAAGATTGACGGCGACTCGGTCGTCGTGAGCAGTCCGGAAGTGACCGCGCCGGTCGCCGTGCGTTACGCCTGGGTGAATTTTCCCGACGGCTGCAATCTGTGCAACGCCGCCGGCCTGCCCGCCGCGCAATTCCGCTCGGACGCGCCCCAATTATCCGTTGAATAAACTTTTCATGACCCCAATCAAATTTCTCATCTCCGGGCCGATCTTTGCGCTCGCACTGGCGGCTTCCGCGCAGACCAACAATCCGATGGCCGCCGGCAACACGGCGCTGGGCGCGCCGCCCAGTTTCAAATTTTCCTTTTGCGAACGCGCGACCGAATCCGGCTGGACGCGCGTGGCGGCTACGAATGTTTATTCCGCCGCGACCGGCTACGGTTTTGAGCCGGGCGCGGCCGGCGGCGGCCGGGATTATTTCACTAGCGAAAAGCCGTTTTATTTTTCCGTGAAATTGCCGGAAGGTAATTACGCCGTGACCGCGTGGTTCGGCCACGCCGACGAGTCCACGACGACCGTGAAAGCCGAGCTGCGCCGGCTCATGCTGGAAAAAGTCCGCCCGGCGGCGGGCATCTCCGAGGCGCGCACGTTCATCGTGAATCTCCGCACCCCCACAATTTCCGCGACCAATCACGTGCATCTGAAGCCACGCGAACAAGCCACGGAGATCTGGAACTGGGACGAAAAGCTGACGCTGGAGTTCAACGGCCGGCATCCCACGCTGCGCGCGCTGGCCATTGCCCCGACCAATGTGCCCACCGTTTTTGTGATTGGCGATTCGACCGTCTGCGACCAGCCCGCCGAGCCGTGGAACAGCTGGGGCCAGATGCTGCCGCGCTTTTTCAAACCGGACGTGGCCGTGGCCAACCATGCCGAATCCGGCGAGACCATCGGCAATTCATTGCGCGCGCAGCGGTTTGAAAAAGTATTCAGCCAGCTGAAAAAAGGCGATTATCTGTTCGTCCAGTTCGGGCACAACGACCAGAAGGACAAGGCCGCGAACGCGCTGGAAACTTACCAGGCCAATTTGCGGAAAATTGTCGCCCGCACACGCGCGCTGGGCGGCACGCCGGTGCTGGTGACTTCGATGGAGCGCAAGGGCGGCGTGGAACACGACACGCTCGCGGGTTATCCCGAAGCCGTGCGCGCCGTGGCGCAGGCGGAAAATTGCGCGATGATTGACCTGCACGCGATGAGCCGGATTTTTTACCGGGCGCTCGGCAGCGACCTCGACAAGGCCTTTCAGGACGGCACGCACCACAATAATTACGGCAGCTACGAACTGGCGAAGTGCGTCATCGCGGGCATCCAGCAGGCCAGGCTCCCGCTGGCGAAATCCATCGTGGATGACTTTGGTGGTTTTGATCCGGCGAAACCGGACGCGGTCGCGAGTTTTACAATGCCGCCTAGTCCGTCGGTTTCCACAGAAAAGCCGCTGGGCAATTAACCCGCTGCGCGGTGGAAAAAACAATCCGGGCCTTGGCGACCAACGCCAAGGCCCGGGCGGTTTGTTTGCCGTTGTCGCGGCGGCGGTTCAGAGGGAATCCAGCGCGTCGTTTTCGCACGCGGCGTATTTTTCCACGAGTTTGTCGTAAAGCTTCGCGTTTTTTTTGTCCGGGCGGATTTCGCTGCCGGGCACCGGCGCGGTGAAGCCGGCGACGAGTTTCTCCCATTTCGGATTTTTATCGGCGGCCACCAGCCAGCCGTGCGCGGCTTGCAACGCGGCGCCGAGCGCGGCGCTCTTGGAGACTTCAATCCGCAGCACCGGGCAGTTCATCACGTCGGCCAGCACTTGCAGCAGCGTGCGGTCATTGGCAGCGCCGCCGGTGGCGAGGATTTTTTCCGGTGCGACCTGCATCCATTGCGAATGCAGCCGCATCGAAAGCATCTGCGCTTCGAAAATGGCGCGGGCGTTGGCGGCGGCGTTCTTTTCGTCGAGGTCAAAACGGCGGATGCCGGGCTTGTTCACGCGCGGCACGATTTCCGCTTCGAACCACGGCAGGAGAATGGCGCCATTGTTGCCGGGCGGCATGCTGGCGACGAGTTCACCGAATTTTTTCCAGTCGGAAATTTTGTAAAGCTCGCGGATTTTTTCGCGGGCCAGCGAGCCGTTCTTGAAACAAATCAGTGTCATGTAGCCGCCGGTGGGTGAGCCGAAGACGTGGCCTTCGCCGTTTTCGTCGGTCTGGCATTTTTCCATCGTGCCGAAAAACGTGTCGCTGGTGCCGAGACTGATGGCGACCTGGCCGGGCTTGACGAGGCCGAGACCGATCACGCTTGCGGGATTGTCGCCGGTCCAGACGGTGGCGAGCGCCTCGGGATTGAGGCCGTATTTGTGGACGAAATAGGCGCTGACCGGGCCGATGACGCGGCCCGATTCCGCGAGCGGCGGCAGTTTTTTCACCAGGCCGGGCGCGGTGGCCTTGAGCGCGTCGTGATTCCAGTTTTTGCGCCGGATGTCCATGAGGTTCATCCCCGCGCCGTCGCCGAAATCAATCGGCGCGATTTTGCCAGCGAGCAGCGACGCCATGAACGAGCTGACCAGCGCGATGCCGGCGGTCTTGTCGAAATTTTTCGGCTCGGTCTTGTAAAACTTGCGGATCTGCGGGCCGGTGAACCGCTCGAACGTGTCCGAGCCGGTGCGCGAGGCGGTGAACTTGATGCCGCCGAGTTTTTTGCGGATCTCGGCGCATTCCTTCGCGGTCGAGGAATCCATCCAGATCGGCGCGGTCTTGCGCGAAAAAACGCCGTCGAGATTTTCGACGAGCGATTTTTTTGGGTCCAGACTCGCGAGCGTCTCGGCGGCTTTTTCCGTGAAATAAACCGAGCCGTGCTGCTGGCCGCTGCCGCTGATGGCGAGAATTTTATTCAGCGCCACCTTGTCTTTCTTCATCTGCGCGAACAGCAAGTCTAGCGCGGCGGCCCACAGCAGCGGCGAGCTGTGCTTCACCAGCGGATCGCGATTGGGCAGCACGCCGTTCTTGGTTTTGAATTCCGGCAGCGCCTGGTCAAAGTTGAGCGATTTTTCGTAGATGACCTTGTTGGCGTCGAGGTCAATGACCACGGCGCTCAAGCTTTGCGTGCTGGAATCGAGTCCAAGAAAAAGTTTTCCCATATGTTTTTTGAGATTTTATTCGCGTCTTACTGGCGGATAATATAAGCAATCCTTTCAAATGAAAAGCCTGCTTTGGCTATATTGTTGCGGTTTCACGCTGGCCATCTTGGCCACCTCGGCACCGGGTTCGACTAAACCGATTGACCGCCACGCGCTCGTCACGCGGCACGACGTGGTGCTGACGAATTTTGACGCGGCCAACCCGCTGTCCGTCGGCAACGGCGAATTTTGCTTCACGGTGGACGCGACGGGCCTGCAGACCTTTCCCGAAGCGTTCGAGAAAACCACGCCGCTTGGCACCTTGTCGGATTGGGGCTGGCACACGTCGCCGAATCCCGACGGCTGGGACATTGATAAATTTCAATTCAAGGAATACACGAACCTTTTGGGCCGTGCCGTGCCTTACGCCGACGTGCCGCACAACGTGCAGACGTCGGAGATCAAATGGCTCCGTGCCAATCCGCACCGCCTGCACCTCGGCCAAATTGGTTTGCTGCTGGAACACGCCGACGGCTCGCTGGCGACGACGAACGACTTGAAAGACGTTCGGCAGAAACTGGATTTGTGGAACGGCGAGATTGTCAGTCATTTCAAATTCGACGGCGTGCCGGTGGACGTAGAAACAGTTTGCGATCCAAATTCAGACGAGATTGCCGTGCGCGTTGTGTCGCCGCTGGTTAAAAGGCGGCGGCTCGCGATTCAAGTCCACTTCCCTTACGGCACCGGCGACGTGAAAACTGCGGATTGGGATCATCCTGATGCGCATGAGACCATCTACAGCACTAGTAGCATGGGTGAATTGTTTGAGCGCAAACTGGATAATGACTCTTATGATGTTCAGACTTTTTTGGAATCAGCATCAGGCTATGAATTCGAAGAAATTGCAAAACATCAATTTCGTTTCGCGAACGCCTTATCAGATACGCTGGAATTTGTTACTTTGTTTGACCCGAAGAAAATCCTTTTGGGACGTCAAAAAAACCGCAGCTTCGCCCAAATTAAAACAGCTGCCGCATCGTATTGGAATTATTTTTGGACTGATGGCGGCGCGATTGATTTGTCCGGCAGCCAAGACCCGCGCTGGTTTGAACTCGAACGCCGAATTGTTTTATCGCAATACATCACGGCGATTCAGGACGCCGGCAAAAATCCGCCGCAGGAAACCGGGCTGACTTACAACACTTGGGAAGGGAAATTTCACCTCGAAATGCACTGGTGGCACGAGGCGCACTTCGCGTTGTGGAACCGTCTGCCGCTGCTAGAAAAATCGCTCGGCTACTACCAGAAAATTCTGACACGCGCGGAAGCCACCGCGAAAAAACAAGGCTACGCCGGCGCGCGCTGGCCGAAGATGACCAGTCCCAGCGGCGCGGAATCGCCGTCGCCGGTCGGGCCGTTTCTCGTCTGGCAGGAGCCGCATCCGATTTTTTACGCGGAGTTGTGCTGGCGCGAGCATCAGGACCAGGCCACGCTGGAGAAATTCCGCGACATCGTTTTTCAAACGGCGGATTTCATGGCGAGCTACGCAACATGGGATACGAACACGAGCCGTTATGTTCTCGGACCGACATTGCAGTGCGCGCAGGAAATTTTTCCGAAGGACATAACTTTCAATCCGACCTTTGAGCTAACGTATTTCCGTTGGGCTTTGGAAACAGCGCAAAACTGGCGGATGCGGCTGGGCCTGCCACGCGAGAAAAAATGGGACGCCGTTCTGAACGGCCTCGCCAAGCCGAGCGCGGCTGATGGTAAGTATCTTTTCGCTGAGAGCACGCCGGATTGCTACACAAATCCCAAATGGAACGCCGACCATCCGGCCGTCGTGGGCGCATTGAGTTTTGTGCCCGGCCCGGAAATTAATTTGGCGACGATGCGCCACACGCTCGACTGGGTCTGGCAAAACTGGAACTGGCCAGACACCTGGGGCTGGGATTATCCGCTGATCGCCATGACAGCCGCGCGGCTCGGCGAGTCGGAGCGCGCGATCGACGCGCTGCTGCTCGACACACCAAAAAATCATTACGGCCTGAATGGCCACGTTTACCAGCGGCCTGGTCTGACGATTTATTTGCCGGCCAACGGCGGGTTGCTTTACGCCGTCGGCTTGATGGCGGCGGGCTGGGACGGCGCGCCAAAAAAGAACGCGCCCGGTTTTCCTGACAATGGCCAGTGGAACGTGCGCTGGGAAAATTTACGCCGCGCGCCCTAACCAGAATTGGCGATTGCCGCCCCGCGTTTGCGTGATAGTCTGCGCCTGAAACCCGCATTTATAATTTGCACCGCCATGAGCCTTGGAAAATGTTTTTCAGCCGTCCGCAATCGCGTCAAGCCCGGCGTGAATTGCGGCGGCGGGATGAGCTTTTCCCGTGCCGACGCGGGCTTCAAAATAGGGATTGCGTTCATCAATTTGTTTTTGAGATAGTTGGCTACCAATTAAACCTCCCGTAAACACACAACCACCATGAGTTCCAAAAACACCATCGAAAAATCTTTTAACCTCGCGAAAGAGCGTTATGCCGAAATCGGCGTGAACGTGGATCGCGTGCTGAAACAACTCGAAGCTGTGCCCGTGTCCCTCCATTGCTGGCAGGGCGACGACGTGACCGGCTTTGAAAACTTCGGCGGCGCCATGACTGGCGGCATCATGGCCACCGGCAATTATCCCGGCAAGGCCCGCACGCCCGAGGAGCTGCGCGCGGACGCCGCGAAGGCGCTGTCGCTCATCCCCGGCACGCACCGATTCAATCTCCACGCGTTCTACGGCGAGTTCGGCGGCAAGAAAGTGGACCGCAATGAAATCAAGCCGGAGCATTTCAAGAACTGGATTGACTGGGCCAAGTCGCTTGGCATCGGTCTGGATTTCAATCCCACCTGCTTCTCGCATCCGAAATCCGCCGACGGTTTCACGCTGTCGCATCCCGACAAAGGCATCCGCCAGTTTTGGATCGAGCATTGCCAGGCCAGCCGCGAAGTCGGCGCCGCCATGGGCAAGGCGCTCGGTTCCCCCACCGTCACCAATGTCTGGATCCCGGACGGCATGAAAGACTCGCCGGCTGACCGCCGTGGTCCTCGCGAACGGCTCGCAAAGTCGCTGGATGAAGTCTTCAAGAAGAAGCTCAATCCGAAGCATCACCTCGATGCCATCGAAGGCAAGCTGTTCGGCATCGGCTGCGAAAGTTACACCGTGGGCATGCACGAATTCTATCTCGGCTACGCCGTGAAGAACCAGAAGCTCGTGTGCCTCGACGCCGGCCATTATCACCCGACGGAAAATATGTCGGACAAAATTTCTTCCGTGCTGTGCTTCGTGCCGGAAATCCTGCTGCACGTCAGCCGTGGCGTCCGCTGGGACAGCGACCATGTGGTCATTCTGGACGACGCCCTGCAGGCCATCGCACAGGAACTGGTGCGCGGCGATTATCTCGGCCGCACGCACATCGGGCTGGATTATTTCGACGCCAGCATCAACCGCGTCGCGGCCTGGACCATTGGCGCGCGCAACATGCTGCGCGCCCTGTGCATCGCCCTGCTGGATCCGATGGACAAGTTCAAGCAGCTCGAACTCGCCGGCGACTACACCTCGCGCCTGGCGCTGATGGAAGAATCCAAGTCGCTGCCCTTCGCGGCGGTCTGGGATTATCACTGTCTGAAGCAGGGCGCGCCGGTGGCCGAACAGTGGCTGGCCGAGGTCAAGCAATACGAGCGCGACGTTCTTTCAAAGCGCAAATAATTTTGCGCATCACCAGCCACGGACCAACCGGAAGGCGGCCAGCCGCCATCAACCGGCTTGGTTCGTGGCCTTTTAATAATTATTAATATAACGAAAAACTATGAATGACGTTGTTCAAACCACCACCAACCCCGCCTTGGGCATCACCATTTTTGTCCTGGGCGGCCTCGCCGGTGCCGTGTTTTACCTGCCACTCAAGAACGTGAAGAAGTGGGCGTGGGAAAGCTACTGGCTGTTTTATGCGCTATTCGCGCTGCTCATCGTGCCGATCACGCTGGCGTTGATCAAATCGCCGAACACCTTCGCCGTGCTCCAAAACGCGCCCAGCAAGGAACTCTGGTATTGCTACCTTTGCGGTGCCGCGTGGGGCTTTGGCGGACTGACCTGGGGACTGATGATCCGCTACCTTGGCGTCGGCCTGGGGCTGGCTATCGGCTGCGGCCTCTGCTCGGCGGCAGGAACGCTGGTGCCCAAATTGATCACCGGCAAATTCGGCGAATTGCTCCAGCCCGGCGCCGGCATCACGTCGCTCGTCGGCGTCATTGTTTCCATTGCCGGCATCGCTCTGGTCGGCATGGCGGGCATGTCCAAGGAAAAAGAATTGCCAGAGGAAGTGAAGAAAAAATCCGTGGCGGAATACAATTTCGGCAAGGGCATGATGGTCGCCATCTTCTCCGGTTTGATGAGCGCGGCGCTGGGCTTCGGCCTGGTCGGCGGCGGCACGATTGAAAAACTGGCCTTGACCACCGCGCCGGTGACGCCGATGGCGTGGAAAGGCATGCCCGTGCTCGTGATTGCGCTGCTCGGCGGCGGCACGGTCAACATCCTCTGGTGCCTGTTCCTCAACGCCAAAAATAAAACCTTCGGCGACTACACCAAAAAAGACGCGCCGATTGTGGCCAACATCATTTGGGGCGCGATCGCCGGCGCCATTTGGACCTGCCAGTTCATCGCCTTCAAAACCGGCGAGCCGCAGATGGGCAATCAAGGTTACGTCGGCTGGGCGGTGCTGATGGCCAGCTCCATCATGTTCAGCGGCGTGCTCGGCATCGTGCTCGGCGAATGGAAAGGCACCAGCAGTCGGACGCGCAGCCTGCTGTTCGCGGGCCTCCTCGTGCTGCTCGGTTCCGCGTTCATCGCCGGTTACAGCGGCAAGCTCGGTCAGGACGCCGCCAAATCGGCAATTCCTACCGCCGTGCAAACCAAATAAACGGCTGCAGACTTAAACAAAAACCGGCCGTCTCTTCGCGGAGACGGCCGGTTTTTTATTGAGGCGGCAAAAGGATTTCTGCTCGTCGTCGCCAGATTTTATTTTCCGCCCACCTGTTGCAGCCATTTCACGCGGTAGGCCAAAAGCGCCTGCGCCAGTTCGTTGGTGAACGCCGGCACCTGACGGTATTTCACGCCCAGCGCCGACGTGTCCACTTTGTAGGGATGAATGCCGAGGCACGCGGCCTTGCCGGCAATCGCCGCGCCGAGCGTGGTGGTTTCGGTGACGGCCTGGCCGTTCCGGTCGAACATGGCATAGACCGGATGGCCGGTCAGCGTGGCCAGCACGGCGGCAAAAAAGGAATCCTTCGAGCCGCCCGCCGTCAGCACGATCGGCACCTGCGGATCAGGCGAAATCGCCGTGACTTGCTGGGCCGTGGCCAGCACCGTCATTAGATTGCCCACAAGATACGCCGTGACGCCGTCGGCAAAAAACGCCGTTTCATTGATGATGCGGCCCTTGACCTG
>Ga0316217_10003795_pt1 | contig 16853 bp, 14 predicted proteins | sample 1anoAmetaG_FD_203633 | JGI IMG/M metagenome (GOLD analysis project Ga0316217, IMG submission 203633) | Freshwater microbial communities from Trout Bog Lake, Wisconsin, USA - 1anoA | ecosystem: Environmental > Aquatic > Freshwater > Lake > Hypolimnion/Profundal zone | place: USA: Wisconsin...
CGACCGGGGGGCCGCTCGGCGTGCGGGCGAGGAAGAGGTTGGAAGGCTTCAGGTCGCGGTGGACGATGCCGAGCGCGTGAGCCTCGGCGATCGCCTCGCAGGCCTCGAGGACGTACCCCGTCGCCACATCGACCGGCAGCGGCCCGTGGCGGGCGAGGACCTTCTCGAGGTCCTCGCCGTCCATGTACTCCATCACCATGTACGGCAGGCCGTCGGGCAGCGTGCCGACGTCGGTGACCCTGGCGACGTGCTCGGAGCGGATCTTCGCGGCCGCCCGCGCCTCGCGCCCGAACCGCGCGGCCACCTCCGGGTTGTTCGCGGCCTGGGGGAGGAGAAACTTCAGCGCGACCCGCTGCTCGAGCTCGAGGTGCGTCGCGGCGACCACGACCCCCATTCCCCCCATGCCGAGGACGCGCTCGACACGGAACTTCCCTGCGATGATGTCCCCTTCGCGGACGGGAGCGGCGGTGATCGGTTCAGACACGGCCGCCTCTCAACCCTTCGTGGAGACCCATCTCGGCCCCGGCGTGTCCAGGCGGCGGGGTCGCGTCACGTGGGATACCACCCGAGGTGAGGGGGGGCCAACGGCATTTCGGGGGGCCCGGGGCGCCCGCGTTCTGCCCCGCGGACCCCGAGCCTCGACGCCGCGTCGCCGGGGGACGGGTGTCAGTCGTGCACGATGACCCGCGTCCCCGGGTTGTCGGCGGTCGCCCGCACGCCGTGCCACCCGGTCGGCAGGGTCGGCCCCGCCCACCCGAAGATCTCCTTGGCGTCGTGCGGGGTCATGTTCACGCAGCCGTGGCTCCGCTCGTGACCGAACGCCGAGTGCCAGAAGGCGCCGTGCAGGGCGTAGCTCCCGTTGAAGTACATGATCCAGGGGACGTCCTGGATCGAATAGGGGCCGTCGCTGGCGCTGTCGTCGTCCATCGTCGCCGAGATGTGCTTCTCGCGGATGCGGAAGCTCCCCATCTTCGTCCGGTGGTCCTTGGCGGGCTCCTTGTCGTCGTGCCGGCCGCTCGAGATGATCGTCGCGTAGACCGGCTTGTCCCCCTCGAAGGCCACGAGCGACTGCGTGCTCAGGTTGACGTCGATCCACTTCTCGCCCGGGGCCAGATCGGAAGGCGGGGGACCGGGCTTGGTGAGCGTGCCGTCGACGTCGCGCGTCCACCAGCCGTCGAGCGTCTCGTAGTAGGCCCGCTCCTCGAAGAGCTTCTTCTGCCCCGTGAGCCCGACGATGGTGAAGCGGTCGACGTGCTCGCCGCGCTTCGGCTTCTCCTGCCCCTCGACGAAGCGGTACTGCCGCGCGTGGAGCCCGAGGATGAACCCGACGGGGAGCTTGCGCTTCTCGTCGGCGTCGCCCACGTGGACCCCCTCGAACTCGGTCTTGGGCTCGTGGACCACGACGTGCTCGACCGGCGCGTAGAGCCCCGCCGCCGTCTTCCAGAAGCGGCCTGAGTAGAAGCTGACGCGCTTGTCGAGCGACAGGTAGAAGCCCTTCACCATCCGCTCGGCGACCGGCCCCTCGTGGGCCTGCAGATCGTTCAGGCTGACCGCCTTGCGCGCCCCCTCCTTGAGGTACCAGGGGGTGTCGCCCCCGCCCCCCTCGCTCTCCCCGCCCGAGGGCTTCTTGTCGTCGGACCGCCCGACCGGCAGGCCCCGCTCGTACTGCTTTCGCTCCTCGCGCGTCGGCTTCCGCCGGTAGAGCGGCGTCCCGGTGGTGAGGTTGAGCGCGTACTGGTAGGGGAGCGGCCCCTCGGAGAGCGGCGGGTGGGGGGCCTCGGCGAGCTCCTTGGCGTTCAGGTCGCGCGTCACCGACTTGCCGCAGACGAAGCCGCCCGTCGCGAGCTCGTACCACCCCTCGGGGCAGCTCCCCTTCTGGATGATCTGGGGCTTCGCGTCGACCTGGTCCCCCTTCCGGAGGTAGCCGAGGCGCACCACGCCCATCCGCTCGTCGGAGGCCTTGGTCGGGTCGCGGGGGGGCCACTCGGGGCGGTTCGAGATGGGGGTGGGCGACTCGATGGCGACAATCTTGAGGGTCGGGGGGGCCCCCCCTTCCTGGGCCGGGGGGGCGAGCTGGACCACCGTCCCGGCCTCGGCCACGGCGGCTTCCGAGCCCGTGGCGGCTCCGTCCGCGCCGCCGGCGGCGCTGGGGGGGCGCTTGCAGCCGAGGCCGGCCGTCGCCAGGGCGAGCGCGAGGGCGAGCACAGGGCCCCCGCGCGCGGCCAGAAGCCGTCGGTCCGCTCCGGAGGTGCTCGCCGCGCGCCGCATCGCGGGCGAGTCTGCCACGAAAGCGGGGGGTCGAACGAGGGTCCGGAGTTTCACACCCGCTCCGTCCGTGCTAACGGCTGAGCGGCGAATAACCGGAGACCTCCTCGCGATGAGCCGGAAACCCACGAAGTACGTGTTTGTCACCGGGGGGGTGGTGTCGTCGATCGGTAAGGGGCTGTCCAGCGCCTCGATCGGCGCGCTCCTGGAGGCCCGCGGCCTCCGGGTCACGATGGTCAAGCTCGACCCGTACATCAACGTCGACCCTGGCACGATGAGCCCGTACCAGCACGGCGAGGTCTTCGTCACCGACGACGGCGCCGAGACCGACCTCGACCTCGGGCACTACGAGCGCTTCACCAGCGCCCGCATGACGCGGCAGAACAACTTCACGACGGGGAAGATCTACGAGGCCGTCATCTCGAAGGAGCGCCGCGGCGAGTACCTCGGCGCGACGGTGCAGGTCATCCCGCACATCACCGACGAGATCAAATCGCGGGTGAAGGGGGCCATCGAGTCGTCGGCGCAGCGCCCCGACGTGGCGATCCTGGAGATCGGCGGGACGGTCGGCGACATCGAGTCGCTCCCCTTCCTCGAGGCCGTCCGGCAGCTCAAGATCGAGGCCGGGGCAGGCAACGCGCTCAGCATGCACGTCACGCTCGTCCCCTACATCGAGACGGCGGGCGAGCTGAAGACGAAGCCGACGCAGCACTCGGTCAAGGAGATGCTCAGCATCGGCATCCAGCCCGACATCCTCATCTGCCGCACCAAGACCCCGCTGAACGACGAGACGAAGGAGAAGATCGCCCTCTTCTCGAACGTGGCGGTCGAGGCCGTCATCTCGGCCATCGACGTCTCGTGCATCTACGAGGTGCCGATCCACTTCCACACCCAGGCGCTCGACGACCTCATCTGCGACCGCCTCAACATCTGGAGCCGCCAGCCCGACCTCTCCGCGTGGCAGCGCGTCTGCGACCGGTTCAAGAAGCCGTCGAAGGGGTCGGTGAAGATCGGCGTCGTGGGGAAGTACGTCCACCTGCGCGACGCCTACAAGTCGCTCCACGAGTCGCTCGTCCATGCCGGCCTCGCCAACGACTGCAAGGTCGACCTGGAGTACATCGACTCCGAGATCGTCGAGAAGGAGGGGGCCGAGAAGCTCCTCGCCCACCTCGACGCGGTCCTGGTGCCGGGCGGGTTCGGCGACCGGGGGACCGAGGGGAAGATCAAGGCCATCGGCTACGCCCGGGCGAACCTGATCCCCTTCTTCGGCATCTGCCTCGGGATGCAGCTGGCGGTGGTCGAGTTCGCGCGCAACGTCGCCGGCCTGGCCGGGGCCAACTCGACCGAGTTCGACAGGGACACGGCGTACCCGGTCGTCGACCTCCTCCCCGAGCAGCGCAACCTCCGCAACAAGGGGGCGACGATGCGCCTCGGCGCCTTCCCCTGCACGCTGACCCCGGGCACCCTCGCGGCCGAGTCGTACGGGATGGTCGACATCTCCGAGCGGCACCGCCACCGGTACGAGTTCGCGAACGAGTACAAGGAGCAGCTGTCGGCCGCCGGGCTGGTCCTGTCGGGGACGTCGCCGGACAAGAAGCTCGTCGAGGTCGTCGAGCTCGCCGGGCACCCCCACTTCCTGGGCTGTCAGTTCCACCCCGAGTTCAAGAGCAAGCCGTCCGCCGCGCACCCGCTGTTCGCGAGGTTCGTGCGGGCGGCGCTCGAACGGCAGGCGGTGCGCGGGCGCGCCGTCGTGGAGGCCCGCAAGTCGGCCGAGAGCTTGCCGAGCGTCAATTGAGGCCGCGGGGGGGCGCCGCGCGGCGGGCGCTCGGGGCCTGGGTCCTGCTCGTGCTCGGCGTCGCGATCGGCGCGGTCGCCTGCGACGGGGAGAACACCTGCTCGGTGGCGTGCCCGACGGGGGAGCGCTTCACCAACGACGGGACCTGCTTCTGCGAGCGCTTCGACGCCGGCTACTGCGCGACGGCCGCGGACTGCCCCGACGCGGCCTGCCCCGCGGCGAGCCAGGCCGGGGCGTGCGGGGCGGGGCAGCTCTGGTCGACGACGATCTGCGCCTGCTACCCGCTGCCGGACGGCGGGCAGCCTCGCGGTTGAGCCGCCCGGGGCGCGGTCACGGTATCGTGAGCGCCATGGGACGCGGCGCATGAGGGTCGTGCTGGCTCCGGTCGGCTCGCGCGGCGACGTGCAGCCGATGGTCGCGCTCGGCCAGCGCCTCGAGGGGGCCGGCCATGACGTGACCATGGTGGTGGCCGAGAACTTCAGGCCGCTGGTCGAGGGGGTCGGCCTCTCGTACGTCCGCGGCGGGGGCGACGTCGAGGCGATCGTCCGCAGCGAGGTGCAGGGGCGCCTCGGCAACCCGTTCGTCTTCCTCAACGTCGTGCGGGGGCTCATCGACGAGCAGTTCGCCGCGCTCGAGGCGGCGTGCGAGGGGGCCGATGTCCTCGTGGGGACGCTCCTGCAGGTCGCCGCGCCGAGCGTCGCCGAGCGCCTCGCCATCCCGCTCCTGTTCGCGTCCTACTTCCCCGCCTCGAGCCCCACCGCCGAGCTTCCGCCTGCCCTCTCGAACCTCGCCGGCGGCCCCGCGTGGCTGAACCGCGCGGCCTGGACGGCGCAGACCTTCCTCGTCAACCACACGCTCCGCGGCCCGGTGAACCGGCACCGCGCGCGCCTGGGCCTCCCGCAGGTCGACGACCTCCAGCGCCACGCCGTCGAGCGATCCGGCCTGCTGCTCGCCACCGACGCGCAGCTCGGCCCGGCGCCGACAGACTGGACCTTCAAGCACCACGACACGGGCTTCTGGTACCTCGACTCCCCCGAGCCGCTCCCCGACGACGTCGAGGCGTTCCTCGCCGCGGGGGATCCGCCGGTCTACATCGGCTTCGGGAGCATGCCGAGCGTCGACCCGACGGGGCAGACCGAGGTCATCGCGGAGGCGTGCGCCGCCCTCGGCTGCAGGGCGCTCGTCAGCGCCGGCTGGGCGAACCTCGGCGGCGGCGTCACGAGCTCGCGCATCAAGACGATCGGCCCCGTCAACCACCGCCTCCTGTTCGAGCGCGTCGCCGCGGTCGTCCATCACGGCGGCGCGGGGACGACCGCCGCCACCGCCCGCGCGGGGGTGCCGCAGGTGGTCGTGCCGCACATCGTGGACCAGTTCTACTGGGCCTCGCGCGTCGAGGCGCTCGGGCTGGGCCCGCCGCCGATCCCCACGGCCTTCCGGTCGACGGCGCTCGTCCGGGCGCTCCGGGCCGCCCTCGAGGACGCCCGCATGAAGAGCCGCGCCGAGCGGATGGCAGAGCGGCTCCGCGCCTACAGCGGCACCGACCGGGCGGTGGCGGTGCTCGAGCGGACCGTGGCGGGGGTCACCTAGGCACGCCAGGGTGAGCCCCAGGTCGGGGCCCGCCGGGCGCGCAGTTGCGGCGAATGGGCAGACGCACTAGATTTCTCCTCGGTTCGCACCGATGACGGAGCACTCTCCAGAGTTGCTGCTCGGCGAGCTCGAGGCCGCCCGCGCCGAGGTCGCGCGGTTGCGCCGGGCCTTCGACGAGACCGTAGCCTCGCTCGAGGCGCTGCAGCGCGGGCGGGCCGAGGACGAGGTGCGGCGGAGCGAGGCGATGCTGATGGCGTTCACGGACGCCAGCCCCGACCTCATGTTCATCAAGGACCGTGACGGCCGGTGCCTCTTCGCCAATCCCGCCAGCCTCCGGGCGCTCGGCAGGGCGCGGGAGGACGTGGTCGGCAAGACGGACCACGAGGTCATCCAGGACGCGGCCATGGAAGCCGTGGTGCGCGAGAACGACCGTCTCGTCATGGAGACGGGCGGCGCGCAGGCGGTGGAGGAGTGCATCCCGACCCCCGCTGGGAAGCGCTGGTTCCTCACGTCGAAGGCGCCGCTCCGCGACCGGGACGGGCGCGTCATCGGGGTCGTCGGGGTGTCCCGCGACATCACCGACCGGCGGAACGAGGAGGCCCGCGCGGCCCGCCAGGATCGCCTGGCCACCATCGGGATGGCGGCCGCCGGAGTGGGGCACGAGATCAACAACCCCCTGACCTACGTCCTCTCGAACATCGAGAGCCTGACGCACGAGCTGCCGAGGCTCCTCGGCGCGGCGACGGCCGGCGACACGGCGCGGAGCGCAGGGCGGAGCGAGGCCGACGACGCTGCCCTGCGACAGGAGGTGCTCCAGTCTGCGACGGAGGCCCTCGAGGGGATCCACCGGATCAGGGACATCACGAAGCGCCTGGCGGCCCTCTCTCGCGTCGAGCAGGTCGAGCACACGTCGGCTGACCTGAACCGCGCGCTCGAGGCCGCCGCCGGCATGGCGAACCACGAGATCAGGTTCCGGGCGACGCTGACCAAGCAGCTCGGTGACATGCCCCCCGTCTGGGCCACCGAGGGGAAGCTCACCCAGGTCTTCCTCAACCTGCTGCTCAACGCCGCGCACTCCATCGACGAGGGGGACGCGCTCGCCCACCGGGTGACGCTTCGGACCTGGGCGCACGGCGCCGACGTCCTCGTCGAGGTCGCCGACACCGGGAGGGGGATCCCGCCCGAGAACCTGGAGCGCATCTTCGAGCCCTTCTTCACCACGAAGCCGAGCGGGATGGGGTCGGGGCTCGGCCTGGCGATCTGCCGGAGCATCGTCGCCGAGCTCGGGGGCGATATCTCGGTGACGAGCCGGGTCGGCGAGGGGACGCGCGTCGTGGTCCGACTGCCCGCGTCGGTAGCGAGCCGGGGCACCCCGCCAGGGCCTCCGCGGGAGGCCGACGCGCCCGCGCCGCTTCGCGCACCTCGGGGGCGCCTGCTCGTCGTCGACGACGAGGTCGCGCTCACGCGGAGCCTCGCGCGGACGCTCGGGAGCCATCACGACGTCGTCGTGGCCAACTCCGGGAGGGAGGCCCGGACGCTCCTCGAGGGGGACCGTGCCTTCGACGTCGTGCTGTGCGACCTCATGATGCCCGACGTGGACGGGGTCGAGCTCCACAGCTGGCTCGCCCACGTCGACCCCGCGCTCGCGTCCAGGGTCGTGTTCATGAGCGGCGGCGCCTTCATCCCCAGGGTCGCGGACTACGTCGCCCGGACGGGCACGCTCCGTATCGACAAGCCCTTCGACACCGCGCAGCTGAGGGGCCTCGTCGCCGGGCTAGTGCTGGCGGCGCGGAGGTAGCCGCGTGGCGGCGCGCCCTGCCGCTACGCCCCCTCCGCCTCGACGACGAGCCTCCGCGCCACCCGGCACCTCCGCGCGTTGACGTCGACCCCGAGCGCGTCGAACCCCAGCGCGTTCGCGACCGCGAGCGTCGCCCCTTCGCCGCAGAACGGGTCGACGACGACGCGCGTGTCGGTCTCCTCGAGGAGGTACCGGCAGGCCGCGCGGCACGCGGAGGCCCCCATCCCCTTGGTCCACGTCTTCGCCCCGCCGTCGGCGAGCACGTCGGCGCGCGGCTGCCGCGGGGGGCGCGGCGCGCGCGCGAGGGCGATCATGTGCGCGTAGCTCGCCCGGCCGACGCTCAGCGTCCCCGGCGCCTCCCGGCAGACGATGCGATGCCAGAGCGTCGTCGCCCGCTCGTCGTCGGCCGCGCACGCGATGAGGTGCCCCTTGTCGACCCACGCGCCGGCGTGCAGGACGTCGCTCTGGAAGAAGACCGCGACCCCCCCTTCGGGGACCCACCGCACGACGCGGCGCGCGGCGTCGAGGAACCAGGCGCGCCACCCCTCGAAGCCGAGGTGCGGGAGCTCGGAGATGTCCGGCAGCGAGGTGACCACGCTGGCGTGGGGCGGCGCGGGGGTCGCGTCGAGCCAGGCGAGCGCCTCGGCGTGGTGGACCGTCCGTCGCGGGGGAGGGGGGGGCATGGCGGGACTGGACCGGGTCGAACCGCGCCTACTTCGCGCCCGGCGCCCCTTCGGTCGCGGCGAGGACGCCGAGCTCCGACAGCATCTCGGCGCTGTCGCCGTACGCCCACGACCTCGCGAGCTGGCCCCCCTCGAGCTGGTCGACCTCGAGCAGGTGGAAGTCGAGCGGCCGGTGGGTGGCCTTGATCGACCCCAGCGCCCCGCGCTGCACCCCCGTGAACGCGAGCTCCATCACGACGACATCGCGGTCGGCGAAGCTGGCCGTGATCGTCGCCTTGAGGTCGGGGAACGCCCGCATCCACTCGACCAGGTGCTCCCGGAACGCCGTCTTGCCGTGAAGGTCCGAGTCCGCCGTGTAGTCCACGAGCGTGTAGCCGTCGGCGACGAGCGCGAAAGCGTCGTCGAGCTTGCCGGTGTTCTGGTCGCGCGTGAACCGCTCCTCGACCTCCAGGTTGCGCTGCTCCTCGCCCTCCACCTTCCGCCTCGTCGTGGGCGGCGCGGCCTCGCGGGGTGGCGCGTCGATCACGTCGCGGACCGGGCTCTCCTTGTCCGGGACGAGCTGCCCGGCGACGGTCGGACGGTCCTCGTACTCGCGCTCCTCCTTGATCAGGCCGTCGTCGCCCACAAGGACCCAGGCCGCCGCCACCACGCCGAAGGGCCTGTTCGTCCCCTTCCGGGGCCCTGCCCCGGTGTCGGTCCCCCTCCTGACCCACTCGAGGACGGCCGTGTGCGCGTCCTTCGCCCAGACGCGCCCCGGCAGGACCACCAGGTCACGAGACGCCGACATCGTATCGGCCACGCTCCGCTCGATCGCCTCGCGCCCCCGGACGTCGAGGCGACCGGGACGCTTCAGGACGGCGTCGGCCGCATACATCGCCGCCACGTCCCCGGCGTGGTGCGAGCCCCACGCCTCGCCGAGCGCCGCCAGGCGCGCCTCGTGGGTCATGGGCCCGACCGCCCGCGCCGGCCGAGCGGGCTGGGCGACCGAGGGGGTGCTGGACGGCGCCGCCACCGCGCCGGACGGGGGAACGGTCCCAGCGACGGGGTAGTGCGGGGGGCAGCCCAGCAGGACCAGCACCCCGAGCGCCACGCAGCGCTTCGTCACTCTTCGCATCGGCGGCTCACGATCCCTGACCCGGGAGTGAACCACAGGTGAAGGGGGCCTGGGCCCGGCAAAGCGGCCTCGTGACGGAGGGGCCGGGCCCGACCCTGCGCGGGTGGGGTCGGCGCGTGCGTACGCGCCCGCCGCGAAGACCCGCGCGGCCTACGAGTGGCAGTACGCGCCCGAGGGGGGGGCGTGGATCCCCCTCCCGTTCACCGTGCGGGCCGACGTGCAGCTCGCCGGGCTGGCGCCGGGGACGCTCTAACGTGGACCCACCTCTCGCACGGCCCCGCTCCGTCTTCGCCGGGCGCCTCCGCGGGTTCGAAGAGACGCCCTCGGGGTTCGAAGAGATCCTCTCGGTGTTCCGATGGATGCCCTCGATGTTCCAGGGGATGCCCTCGGTGTTCCGGGAGCTGCTCTCGATGTTCCAGGAGGAGCTCCCGGAGTTCGTGGAGCGCCGGTGCAAGAGGTTCGACGTCGACCAACCTCTTGCATCGCATCCCTCGGTCTTCGTGGAGCGCCTCTCGGTGTTCCAGGGGACGCTCTCGGTACTCCGGGAGCGCCCGCGCGAGAGGTTCGACGTCGCCCCCGCCCCTCGCATCGCCTCTCTCGCGCTTCGTCGGGCGCCTCCCGGTGTTCCGGGAGACGCTCCCGGTATTCCGGGAGACGCTCTCGGTATTCCGGGAGCACCGGTGCAAGAGGTTCGACGTCGACCGACCTCTCGCATCGCTCCCCTCGGTCTTCGTGGAGCGCCTCTCGGTGTTCGAAGAGACGCTCTCGGGAGTCCGGGAGCGCCGGTCGAAGAGATTCGGCGTCGATCAACCTCTCGCGCCGCCTCTCCCGGTCTTCGTCGAGCACCTCTCGGCACTCCGGGAGACGCTCTCCGTGTTCCGACAGCACCGGTGCAAGAGGTTCGACGTCGACCAACCTCTCGCACCGCCTCTCTCGGTATTCCAGGAGACGCTCCCGGTATTCCAGGAGGCGCTCCCGGCATTCGTGGAGCACCGGTGCGAGAAGTTCGACGTCGACCAACCTCTCGCATCGCCCCTCCCGGCATTCGAAGAGCGCCTCCCGGCATCCGAAGAGACGCTCGCCGCGTCCCCGGAGCGCCGCTCGACGAGATTCTTGCCTCCCTCGTCGACCGTTGCCCCTCACGCATCGCCCCGCGTGCCTGATGTTGCCCCCGGCCCCGCCCCCCCGCCGACAGGCGCCCCGAGCCCCGCGCGTACCCACGAGCATCAAGCGAGCGGAGCGCCGTGTCCCCAAAGGCCGGCTGAGCTTGAACCATGCCCCCTATCCGGCCGACTGGGGACACGGCGCTCCAGCGAGCGCGTCCACTGGCGCCGCGGGGTCGTGCGACCACTCGCTCCACGACCCGGGGTAGAGCCTCGCCGTCGTGTGCCCCGCCACCGCCAGCGCGAGGAGGTCATGGCAGGCGGTCACGCCCGAGCCGCAGTAGACGGTCGTCTCCCGCTCCCAGGCGCCGAGCGCGCGGTACCGTCGCGCGAGCGCCTCGTCGGGGAGAAACCGCCCCCCCTCCATGTTCTCGGTGAACGGGGCGTTGACCGCCGAGGGGATGTGCCCCGCGCGCGGGTCGATCGGCTCGACCTCGCCGCGGTAACGCTCCCCCGACCGCGCGTCGAGCAGCAGCGCTCCGGGGCGCCCCACGCACGCCGCCACCGACTCCCGGTCGGCGAGGAGCTCGGGGCGGGGGGAGGGGTGGAACGGAGAGGAGGTGAACGGCCCCGGCGTCGCCGTCTCGAGGACGTGCCCCGTCCGGACGAACGTCGCGAGCCCCCCGTCGAGCACCGCCCCCGTCTCGTGGCCGAAGTAGCGGAGCAGGAACCAGAGACGGCCCGCCGTCGCCCCCCCCTGGTCGTCGTAGGCCACCACGCGCGTCGCGTCGCCGATGCCGAGCCGGGCCATCACCTCCGCGAACGCCTCCGGCGTGGGGAACGGGTGCCGCCCGCGCGCGCCGGGGGGCGCCGCCAGGTCGCGGTCCATGTCCACGAAGACGGCCCCCGGGATGTGCCCCCGCGCGTACGCCGTCGGCCCCGCCGAAGGGTCGCCCAGCCGCCAGCGGACGTCGACGAAGCGGACGTCGGGCTGCCCGAGGAGCGCGGGGAGGTCGTGGGCGCGGACGAGGTGCGGGAGGACGCGGGGCTCGGGCATCGGGGGGCTACTCCTTCTTCGCGGAGGCGGGGTGGTGGAGGAAGGGGTTCGCCTCGATGAACCGGAGCGTCTCGACGACGCTCTCCTCGATGGTCTTGGTGGGGGCCCAGCCGAGCGCCTCGATCTTGCGCGTATCGAGCAGGATGCGCGGCGCGTCGCCGATCCAGCCGCGCTCCCCCCCCGTGTAGCGGAGCTCCGGCGACACGCCGAGCTCGCGGCAGATGACCCGGATGCTCTCGTTCACCTCGAGCGTCCCCGGGTGGCCGAGGTTGTAGATGTGGATGGGGGCGGCCTCGGGGGCGACCGAGCGGTCGACGGCGACCATGATCGCGCGGACGCAGTCCTCGACGTGGAGGTACGACTTCTTCTGGTGCCCGTCGCCGAGCACGTGGAGGACCGTCGGGTCCTTCCGGAGCTTGCGCCAGAAGTCGACGATGTGGCCGTGCGAGTAGCGGGGGCCGAGGAGCGAGACGAACCGGAAGATCCAGGTCGAGAAGCCGTAGCCGAAGGCGTACGCCGACAGGAGCCCCTCGGCGGCGACCTTGGACGCGCCGTAGAGCGACGTCTGCACCGGGAACGGGGCGTCCTCCGGGGTCGGGAAGACGCGCGCGTCGCCGTAGAGGGCGCCGGTCGAGGAGAACGCGATGCGCCGGACCCCCTGGGCGCGCATCGCCTCGAGGACGTTCTGCGTCGCGAGGATGTTCTGCTCGACGTCCTTCCTCGGGTGGAGGAGCCCGTCCTTCACGTCGGCGTTGGCGGCGAGGTGGAAGACCATCTCCTTGCCCGCCATGGCCGCGAGGACCTTCGGGTAGTCGAGCAGATCGGCCTCGACGAGCGTCACCCGGGGCCCCTCGTGCACCAGCTCGCGGTAGCCGGTCGAGAAGTTGTCGATGACTGTGACCCTGGCGCCTCGCCCGACCAGCGCGTCGACGACGTGGCTACCGATGAAGCCGGCGCCCCCCGTCACGACGACCGAACTGCCTGAAAAGTCCACGGTTCTGCCCTCCTCCGTGGAAGGGTGGTATACGGCCCCGTCCCACGGAGCGTGTGTAGCCCATGTCCGAAGCCGAATCGAGCAGCCCTCCTCCGGCCGTGAAGATGCGGGCGGACCGCGGAGGGTTCGTCTTCGAGCCGACGGCCGCCGTGTCGGCGTCGCGCGCGAGCAGCCGCTACATCGACTGCCCGGTCTGTCAGGCCGACCACTCGTCGTACCTCTTCCACCGAACGGGCGTCCGCTTCGTCCGCTGCGCCAACTGCGGGATGGTCTACGTGACCCCGGCGAGCGACGCCCGGGCGAACTGGCTCGACATCGACCGGGTCGGCCAGTACGCGCGCCCCGAGGACCGCGCCCTGTGCCTCGAGGACTTCGACGCCCTCCTCGGCCGCTTCGCCGCCGAGTACGAGCGCGTCGAGGGGCGCCCGCTCACCCGCACGGCGCTCCTCGGCCGCTTCCTCCCCGAGTTCGGCGCGACCGAGACGGCGCGAAGGGTCGGGCTCGACGTCATCCGGGTCGACGACGCGAGCTTCGCCGCCCTGACCGCCGAGTCGCGGCTCGACTGGGCCGCGGGGCACCTCGGCCGGGACGTGCAGCTCGTCATCCTCCACGAGACGCTCGAGGCGTGCGCCGACGCCGCCGCCGTCGTGAAGGCGCTCCTCGCGACGCTCGCCCCCGAGGCCTGGCTGGCGGTCACCTACTCGAACGGCCAGTCGCTCCCGGCGATGCTCCTGCGCCGCTACTGGCCGAGCTTCTTCGACTGGAAGACCGCCTTCTTCAACACCTCCAACCTCGCCGCGCTGATGGCCCGCTTCGACCTCGCCCTGACGTCGCAGGGGCCCATCGTCGAGCACCACACGCTCGAGTACATCCTGGCGCGGCTCGCCCGCGACGCCCGCAAGGCGAAGCTCCCCGGCGTGGTCGCGCGGTCCCGGGCCTCCTTCCCCGTCCGCACGGGCGCCCACGCGGCGACCTTCCGCCGGCGGGCCCAGCACAAGGAGGAGAAGCTCTCGATCATCTTCCCCTGCTTCAACGAGGAGGCGTACGTCGCCGACGTCCTCGAGGCGCTCCTCGCCAAGAAGCTCAGCATCCCCAAGGAGGTGATCGTCGTCGAGAGCAACAGCACCGACCGGACGCGGGAGATCGTGCAGCGCTTCGCGTCCCACCCGGACGTGAAGCTCATCCTCGAAGAGCGCCCCAGGGGCAAGGGGCACGCGGTGCGGGCCGGCCTCAAGGCGGCGACGGGCTCCATCATCCTCATCCAGGACGCCGACTTCGAGTACGACCTCGACGACTACGACGCGCTGCTCGACCCGATCCTCCAGCGGAAGACGACGTTCGTCCTCGGCTCGCGGTCGCTCGGGCTCGACGACTGGAAGGTGCGGCGCTTCGCCCAGAGCCACGTGAAGGAGGTGATGCTCAACCTCGCGCAGCTCGTGTTCGCCGAGACCTTCAACGTCCTCTACCAGAAGCGGACGACCGACATTAACACGATGTTCAAGGTCTTCCGGGCCGAGTGCCTCGAGGGGCTCGACCTCACGAGCGACCGCTTCGACCTCGACATCGAGCTCGTCTGCAAGCTCGTGCGCAACGGCAACTCCCCCTTCGAGGTCCCCGTGAACTACGTGGCTCGCGGGTTCGAGGAGGGGAAGAAGATCTCCTTCGTGCGCGACGCCCTCCCCTCGTACTGGGCCATCTTCAAGTACCGCTTCAAGTAGGCGCCACCATGCAGGCCATCATCCTCGCCGGGGGGCTGGCGACCCGGATGCACCCCCGGACGCTGACCATCGCCAAGGCGATGCTCGACGTGGCCGGGCGCCCCTTCATCGACTGGCTGCTCGAGCGGGTCGCCGCCTCGGGCTTCGACGACGTCGTCCTCTGCGTGGCCTACCTCGGCGAGCAGATCGAGGCGCACGTCGGGGACGGCCGGCGCTTCGGCCTCACCGTCCGGTACTCGAACGAGGGGCCAGACCTCCTCGGCACGGCCGGCGCGCTGCGCCTCGCCCTCCCCCTCCTCGCCCCGACCTTCCTCGTCACCTACGGCGACAGCTACCTCCCGTTCGACTACGCCGAGCCGCTCCGGGTCCTCGAGGCGCACGACGACTGCGACGGCGTGATGAGCGTCTTCCCGAACGGCGGGCGGTGGGACGCCTCCAACGTGAAGACCGACGGCGTCCACGTGCTGGCCTACGAGAAGGGGACGCGCGACCCGGCGTTCGACCACATCGACTACGGCGCCCTCGCCCTCCGCCGCCCGCTCATCGCCCGGCTGCCGCCCGGCGAGCGCCAGGGGCTGGAGGCGATCCAGACGGCCGTCGCGCGGGCCGGACGGATGCGCGCGGTCGTCGCGGCCGAGCGCTTCTACGAGATCGGGTCCCCCGAGGGGCTGGCGGCACTCGATGCGAGGCTCCGTTCGGTGTAGGAGGGTCGCCCATGATGCTCTCCCGCGCCCCGGTGCGCTTCTCCCTGGGCGGCGGTGGGACCGACCTCCCGAGCTACTGCAACGAGCACGGCGGGTTCCTGGTCGCCGCCGCCATCGACAAGTACATCTACGTCGCCGCCAACCGGCGCTTTTACCCGAGCGTCCTCCTCAAGTACTCGAAGACCGAGCAGGTCGACCGGGTGGACGACATCCAGCACCCGCTCTTCCGCGAGGCGCTGCGGCTCATCCCGGTCTCGGACGGCGTCGAGCTCGTCAGCATCGCCGACCTCCCCGCCAACAGCGGCCTCGGCTCCTCGTCTGCCTTCACGGTCGCCCTCCTGAACGCGCTCCACGCCTACCGGCGCGAGTTCGTCGCCTCCGAGCAGCTCGCCCGCGAGGCGTGCCAGATCGAGATCGACATCCTGAAGGAGCCGATCGGCAAGCAGGACCAGTACATCAGCGCGTACGGCGGCATCACGGCCTTCACGTTCGAGCCCGGCGGCGGCGTCACCGTCGAGCGCGTCCCCATGAAGACCGAGGTCATCGAGGACCTCGAGATGAACCTCCTCGTCTTCTACTCGGGCATCGAGCGCAAGGCGTCCGACGTCCTGTCGGAGCAGAAGAAGACGATCACGAGCAACAGGGACGACGCCGTCCAGCGGATGCACCGCATCAAGGCGCTCGGCCACGAGACCAAGCGCATCCTGATGACCGGGGCGATCGACCAGTACGGCGATCTGCTCCACGAGCACTGGATGAACAAGCGGAAGCTCGCCTCGAACATGACCGACGGGACGATCGACGAGCACTACGAGGCCGCCCGCAAGGCCGGCGCCATCGGCGGCAAGCTGATGGGGGCCGGCGGCGGCGGCTTCTTCATGTTCTACGTCCGCCCCGAGAGCCGGAGGCAGGTCTACGAGGCGCTCGTCGCCCGGGGGCTCCGGCCGCTCCGCTTCCGCTTCGACTTCGACGGCGCCCGCATCAGCGCCAACTTCCAGCGGTCGTAGCCGCCGTCGGGCGCGCGCTCAGTGGGCCTTGGGCGGAGGCGCCGCTGCCGGGGGCTCGGGGACCTCGATCGGCCAGTCGACGGTCGTGTCGGCCCCCGCGAACGGCGGGTAGATGAGGATGGCGAACGCCTGCGTGATGCACCGGCCCACGGGCTTGCCGTCGAAGGGGGCCGCGACCGTCGCCCCCTGGCCGTGACCGTTGTGCCCGAGCTTCACGGTGACGGTCCCCTTCCCCCACGGGCCTGAGGGGTTGCCGTCGGCGTCCTTCAGCGCGCCGCAGTTCGCCTTCACCTGGCGGGCGGACCGCTTCAGGCCGATCTCGACCGACTCCTTGTCATACGGGACGCCGCCGCCCGCCGGGGCCGCAGGCTCGGCCGGGACGGCCACGGGCGCGGCGTGGCTCGGGGCGTCGGACGCTCCGCTCGGGCCGCTGGTCGCGGGGGGCGAGCTCTCCTCGTCACTGTGCGAGGGGCTCTCGGCCGGCTTCGCCGGACCGCACGCGGCCGCGCTGATGAGCACGGCGAGACACACGGACATCGGGATGGCGCGCATGGTTTCCTCCTACCACAGGGCACTCGAGCAGACCGGCTGCCGGGGTACTAGACTGTCGCCGTGATTCCGATCCCGCTGAACGACGAGAACCCGACGTCGAGCCGCCCCGTCGTCACGGCGGCGATCATCCTGGCCAACGTCTCGTTCTGGTTCTACGAGCTCGCGCACGGCGTCACGCTCTCGGTGCTCGACTACGGAGTCATCCCCCAGTGGATGCTCCGCGGCATCTCGAGCGGCCCCATCCTGCTCCCGCGCGGCCTGGAAGCACAGCTCCACCAGGAGGCCCCCTGGCCGTTGACGATCGTCACGTCGATGTTCGCGCACGGCGGGTGGCTGCACCTCATCGGGAACATGTGGTTCCTCTGGATCTTCGGCGACAACCTCGAGGACCGGATGGGGCCCGTCCGCTACATCCTCTTCTACCTGGTGTGCGGCATCCTCGCGGCCGGCACGCAGGTCCTCGCCACCCCCGACTC
>Ga0316217_10003796_pt1 | contig 16849 bp, 15 predicted proteins | sample 1anoAmetaG_FD_203633 | JGI IMG/M metagenome (GOLD analysis project Ga0316217, IMG submission 203633) | Freshwater microbial communities from Trout Bog Lake, Wisconsin, USA - 1anoA | ecosystem: Environmental > Aquatic > Freshwater > Lake > Hypolimnion/Profundal zone | place: USA: Wisconsin...
AACTTTGGCGATGTGCCCACGGGCACCATCGCCACGGCGACATTGACGATCACCAACACCGGCACCGCGGCCATGACGGTCAGCAACATCACCTACCCATCCGTCGTATTCAGCGGGGCGTTCAGTAGCCCCATCGCTGCCGGCAGTGGGACGAACGTTACGGTGACCTTTGCGCCGTCGGCGCTGACCAGTTACAGCGGCCCCGTTACAGTTAATAGTGATGCGACCAGCGGCACCAGCACCATTGCCGCGTCCGGGACCGGCACGTGGGCCGCGACGAGCATTATTGGACTGAGCGGCAACTTGGACTTTGGCAACGTGACGACGGGCACGACCGCCACTGCGACATTGATTATCAGCAACACTGGCAACTCGACGTTGACGGTCAGACGCATCACCTACCCCGTTGGTTTCAGCGGAGCCACCAGCGTCACGATTGCGGCGGGTAGCTCGCAAGGCGTGACGGTGAGCTTTACACCGACAACGCTGAGCAATTACAGCGGCCCCGTGATTGTTAGTAGTGATGCAACCAGTGGCACCAGCACCCTTTCCGTGTCCGGGACCGGTATTGCACCGGTGACGCGCATCATTTTCCTGAGCGGCACCTTGGCCTTTGGCACTGTGACGACGGGGGCCACCACCACAGCGACGCTGACAATCGCCAACGCCGGCAACTCGACCGTGACGGTCAGCAACATCACTTATCCGGCTGGTTTCACCGGTGAATTCAGTGGACCCATCGAAGCCGGCAGTGCGACGAACGTGACGGTGAGCTTTACACCAACAGCACATAGCAGCTACAGCGGTACGGTGACGGTCACCAGCGACGCGACCAGCGGCACCAGCACCATTGTCGTGTCCGGGACCGGCGGCACATGGGCGGCGTCGCGCATCATTGGGTTGAGCGGCAATCTGGCCTTTGGCACTGTGGCCACAGGCACGACCGCCACGGCAACGCTGACGATTACCAATGCCGGCAACTCGACCATGACGGTCAGCAGCATCACCTACCCGGCTGGTTTTACCGGTGCCTTCAGCGGCCCAATTTTGGCAGGTGGCGCGCAGGGTGTGCCGGTGATCTTTAAGTCGCGGGCGCTGATCAATTACAGTGGTACTGTGACGGTTCGCAGCGACGCGACCAGTGGCACCAGCACCATTGCCGCGTCCGGGACTGGCGGCAAGTCGTCGTTGACACGCATCATTGGGCTGAGCGGCAATCTGGCCTTTGGCACCGTGGTTACGGGCACGACCGTCACGGCGACGCTGACGATTACCAATGCCGGCACCACAACCTTGACGGTCAGCAGCATCACCTACCCGGCGGGTTTCAGCGGGGGGTTCAGCGGCACGATTGCGGCGGGCGGCGCGCAGGGCCTGCCGGTGACCTTTGCGCCGACGGCGCTGAGCAGTTACCGCGGCACGGTGACAGTTACCAGCGATGCGACCAGTGGCTTCAGCACCATTGCCGCGTCTGGGGCCGGTACGGCGGCGACGACGCGCATTCTTGGGTTGACCGGCAATCTGGCCTTTGGCACCGTGATCACGGGCACCACTGCCACGGCGACGTTGACAATCACCAATGCCGGCACCGCGGCCTTGACGGTCAGCAGTATCACCTATCCGGCCGGTTTCAATGGTGCCTTCACCGGCCCGATTCCAGCGGGCGGCGCGCAGGGCCTGCCGGTGACCTTTGCGCCGACAGCACTGACCAGTTACGGCGGCACTGTGACGATCAACAGTGATGCGACCAGCGGCACCAGCACAATTGCCGCAGGCGGGACCGGCGGCCAATGGGTGGCGACGCGCATCCTTGGGTTGACCGGCAATCTGGCCTTTGGCACCGTGACCACAGGCACCACCGCCACGGCGACGTTGACAATCACCAACGCTGGTAACTCGATTTTGACGATCAACAACATTACCTACCCGCCTGGTTATACCGGTGCCTTCACCGGCCCGATTCCAGCGGGCGGTGCGCAGAGCGTAACGGTGAGCTTTGCACCGTCAGCAGTGAGCAGTTACAGTGGCACGGTTACCGTCAACAGTGATGCGACCAGCGGCGCCGGTACTATTGTCTCAGCCGGGACCGGCGGCCCGTGGGTGGCGACGCGGATCATTGGGCTGAACGGTAATCTGGCCTTTGGTAACGTTCCGACAGGCACAACATCCACGGCGGCGTTGACGATCACCAACGCCGGTAACTCGATTTTGACAGTCAGCAGCATCACCTATCCGGCCGGTTTCAACGGTGCCTTCACCGGCCCGATTGCGGCAGGTGGTGTGCAGAACGTGCCGGTGACCTTTACGCCGACGTCGCTGATCAGTTACAACTGGATCGTGACAGTCCACAGTGATGCGACCAGCGGCACCAGCACCATCGCCGCGTCCGGGACCGGCACTGCGACGGCGACAATCAGAGCGCAAGCTAATACAGGCGGAACGGTTAGCGGGGGCGGCACGTACCAGGTCGGCACCAATGTGCAAATCTCAGCGACGGCCAACCCGCTCTGGCGATTCACCGGGTGGAGCGATAGCAACACCAATGCCACGCGATTGATTGCCGTCACTGCGGGTGGCGCCACCTACACGGCGAATTTTGCACTTGTGGGTTCCGGCGCGGCACCGGTCATCATTTCGCCGCCGGTCATCACGAACAGCCTGTTTGTTGTCGGCAACCAATTTGTGGTGGGGCTCGGGGACACGAATGTTTTTAACGTTGGCGCTACCGATGTGGTCGATAACCGCCTGCTGCGCTATCAATGGGTCTTTGGCGATGGTGGAACCAGTGTCTGGTCGATCGCCGCGCTGGCGACGCATGTTTATCCGACGAACAGCTGCGGGGCTTACATCGCCAGCGTGACGATCAGCAACACGCAATTCGCGACCACCAGCAACATCACGGTGAGCGCGGCCTGCTTGTTGACGCTCACAAAACTGCAAGTTGGCGTGAACTTTATCAAACCCAACGCTGACAGTGGCGCGCTCACCGCCAAATTCGCCATGCCCGGCGTGACGAACGTGCTCCAACTCGCCGGCACCACGGTCATCGTTGACATCGGTAATGCGCCGATTTCCTTCTTGCTCGACAACAAAGGGCGAAACGTGAATGCGGTTGGAACGTGCCGGCTGGTCTACACGAAATCGACCAAGAAGACGGCTGGTTACTGGACGGCGACCATTGTCCTGAGCACGGGTAATTGGCACGGTCTGTGGGCCAATTACGGATTGGATACCGTGTTCCACAAGACGCCCGGCGTGAAAGTGATTTTACCGGTTGCGGTGCTGATTGGCCAAGAAGCCTTCGCGGTTGAGCCGCAGCTTAATTATATCACGACGAAAAATAAGACCGTCACGACGACCGGCACGGCGAAGTAATTGGTCGCCGTGCGCTCGCCCGAACCAATGGCGGTCCGGACACCGCTGGGCCAAAATGGATAATTCCGTCAGGACTTACCCCAGCCCAGCAGGCGGCTGATCACCGCCACGACCGCCGGGTCATCCGGAAAGATGACCGGCAGGTCTTTCGTTCGCCAGGTCCGCTCACCCTGCCGCCGGCACAGGACTTTGACCGGACAGCCACAGGCGCTGTAGAAAAATGTCAGCTGCCGGTCGGCTCCGTCCGGCCAAAACTGCCGCAGTGGCATCCCTTGATCACGAACGGCAGCATCGAGGATCGACTGCGCGACTCCCGAGCCATCCAACAAGTGGTCGGTGCCTTGGCCGTCGGCAATCATGATGTCGAGATTCTGCCCGGTAAACGCCGGGTGCGCCGGATGTGTGGCTGCTCGGATCCGGGCGTGCCACAATACCTGACCGGTCCGTCGAAACACTAGGGCGCCGCGCCCTGGCTTCTCGCTGCTTACATGCATCGACATGTGTAGTTTGCCGTCGGTCGTCGGCTCGCCGTACGCATCCAAGATGGCAAATGTCCGCCCTTGCCCATCATCCGGCTGATACCGTCGGTCCACGGAGCGCAAGGCCTCCGCAATGCTGGGGATTTTCTCCCCGAAATCCAGTTCCACCGTGACCATGACCGCTTCGGCCACTTCCATGGTCGCGCCGACTGCGGCCGGCCAGATGAACGCCCGGGTTTCAAGCGGAACTGCGGCGCGGTTCGTGGCCCACGGATCGGAATGATCCGTGCGGCCGGCCGGCTGAGGTTTTCGACAGGAACTGCCCAGCCCAATCACAATCCCGCAGCATACTAATAATAAATCGAATCGCCAACTCATCAGTCTGCCTTTACTGGTTTTGTGTGACGCTCCGGCCGAAGGACTGTTACATTTCAGCAACGATAGCGTGATCGGCTGTTTTTCACTTGCCATCGGTCGGACGATTTTGGAAAAAATGAGGCGATGAAAATTATTTTTATTTTGCAGATGCTGGCAACATTGGTGCTCGGTCGCTCCGCCTTGGGCGACGAAATCCACGAAGCTGTCCGCGCGGGTGACATGGCCAAGGTCAAGATCCTTCTCGCCGCAAATTCCGAATTGGTGAATGCCAAGGACACCCAAGGCTTGCTGCCGTTGTTCTGGGCGGCGCAAGGTGGCTACACGGATGTGGTTGCAGTGCTGCTGGCGAACAAAGCGGATGTCAACGCCAAAGGTAATCAGGGCCTGACGCCGTTGCATACAGCGGTGGTGTTTGGAAAAAAGGATGTCGTGGAAATCCTGTTGACTCACGGCGCGACTGTCAACGCCAAGGACAACCTCGGCTTGACGCCATTGTATCAGGCGATCCGCCGTGACCACAAGGACGTGGCCGAACTGCTGGTGGCAAACAAGGCGGATGTCAACGCCAAGTACAATTTCGGCCAGAGCCTATTGCTCACGGCAGCCGCCGGGGGCAACAAGGATGGGGTGGTGTTTCTTCTGGCGCACAAGGCGGATGTTAACGCCAAGGACAACCTCGGCGGGACGCCCTTGCACTCGGCTGCAAACAAGGACGTGGCCGAATTACTGCTGGCCCACGGAGCGGACGTGACTGCCAAGACTAACCGCGGCGCGACGCCGTTGCACGCGGCGGCAACAATGGGACGCAGGACCGTGGCCGAAGTGCTGCTGGCGCACAAGGCCGACGTGAACGCCAAGGACAACGACGGCAAGACACCATTGCATTGGGCGGCAAACAAGGACGTAGCCGAATTGCTGCTGGCGAACAAAGCAAACGTGAACGCCAAGGACAACGGCGACCTGACCCCGTTGCAATCGGCGACGCAACGTGAGCGTGCGGATGTGGCCGACTGGCTGCGGCAACATGGCGGCCAATGAGCGGAGTTGCAGGCGCAGGGTGGCAATCAGCGCGCCGCCGGGGTTCCCGCGCCGGCTGTGCAAGCACGATTCGGATATCGATCAGCATTTTTTGGACAGCATTCTATTCCTGACCAGTTTGCGTTCGCCTCGTTTGCGACCCGCCGCGTGTCACAAGATCGTTACACGAAGCTCACCAGACTGACGTTGCGTCGTTGCAATCGCGCGGCATAATCGGGGCTTGATGATTCACAATAGTCACCTCGTTCTCCATGAAGCGCGCGTGTCAGCAGCGACCGAATGGAGCGTCAATCTGCAAGGCTGGTTGTTCCTGCGCGTGCTTCAGGGCGACGGCTACGCATTCCGGGAGAAAACGCCGCTGTTTCTCGGCGCGGGTGACGCCCTCGTGCACGCGCCGGGCCGGCCATGCCAATTGCGTGCGAGCCAGCTCGGCGAACTCCGCGTGCAATATTTTCAAGTCTTACCGGAATTGCTGACGGGCACTCTCAGTGCCTCGGAACGACAGCAATTGGAACGCGCGGCACAACTGGCGCACACTTTTCCGGGGCACCGGCCGGCCGCTAGTCCATTCGCCCAACAGTTCGCTCTGCTCTCGATGCTTGGTCAACAAGCGAGCACCAGTCACACGTTGTTGGCGCGCTGTGAAATGCTCAGCCTCTCGGCAATGATCTTAACCGAGTATCTGCCACCGCCGGTGCAGCAGCCCAACTCGGGGCTAACAGCCAAACAGCGGTTTGAACAGCTGGTGACGCAGATGGTTGAGAGTGATTTGCAGCACCAATCGCCGGAGGAACTGGCGCGGCGGTGCGGCTGCGGTATCCGCCATTTCAGCCGCCTGTTTCACAGCTATTTCGGGCGCTCACTCGTCACCAAGCGCATCGAGCTGTGTCTGCACAAGGCCAAACAATTGTTGGAAGAATCCGACGCCAAAATCATTGATGTGGCGATGGACAGCGGCTTCAATCAGGTCGGACTGTTCACGTCCCGATTTAAGAAGCGCTTCGGGTGCACGCCTTCGGAGTGGCGCAAGCGCAAACGCAAAGGGCAACCGGCCCAAGTGGGCAAGCCCAACCGTCACATGGCGGCGGCCTAGCGATGCATGCTCAGTCTCGTGTGAGTTTTTCGCACCATAGTCAAGTTCTGCCTGGCATCGTGGTCGCCAATCGAAGGCAACCGAGTTTACGCAGATGTGGCTAGATTGACGCGCAATTGTGATATGCCAAATGCAAGCTGCGTGATGACCAAGCCATGCATTTCGGTTGCTTGCGAACCCCCACCGGTAGTGGTTACTGCCCAACGAAGCGTACTCGCAAGCGCTCATGAACACCCACCTCGGTAATCGCTGCCAATCGCAGGCAACCGAAGATCATAAAACAGGGGTAGGATCATTAATCCTACCCCTGTTGATTTCAGCCTCTTCCTGAGCATTTCTGCCAAGACCCACGGTGACAATCTGGGACAATCAATGACTATTTGGGAACATTTCTTGTAATCCCGGTGGTGAGCCGGGTTTAATTTTGGCTGAACGTTGCCCCCAGCGGGCAAGTGCAGAGGTGAAAATTATGGGCGAGATTTGGGCAGGAGATTTGGACATTTGACATATACGCCTAAGCAGATATATTACTTGTCTCATGGACAACCCTGACCAACTGTTCAAGGCGTTCTCGGACTCAACCCGCCTGCGATTGTTGAACCTCCTCGCCCAACGGGAGCACTGCGTTTGCGAGTTCCAAAGCATCCTGCGTGTCCCCCAGCCGAAAATCTCACGGCACCTCGCCTACTTGCGCCGGTCAGGTCTGGTCAAATCTTGCCGTAGCCAAATGACGGAGGGCTGGGCACGACATCTGAAAGCCGATAGTCTCGAACCCTATTCAGCCGGTATCGAAAAGCATGGGATGAACCCGTATGCCATCAAAGTCATGGCGGAAGCCGGCGTTGACATAACCGGACATCATTCCAAAACCGTTGCGGAACTTGGCTCCGTCGAGTTCGATTATGTTAGCTGTCATGGATGAAATGGGCATTAACATCCGCCAACAACGTTCAAAATCGGTCGGCGAGTTCCTTGGCAAAACCAGCATCAATTATGTGATCTTTGTCTGTCCTCGCGCCGAGCAATCTTGTCCACGAATTTACCCGTTTACCACCAAGACTCTTTCATGGGCGGTTGATGATCCGGCGGCGGTCAGCGGCACGGCGGATGAAAAACTGCGTAAGTTCCGTGAGGTGCGCGACCAGATTGACCGAAAAATCCGCGATTGGCTGACATCAGACCCGAATGAATCCCAAACAGTTCAAGGAACAAAACCATGACCTCTCCCAAAAAACATCTGGATAACGAAAACGTCCGACAGAAAGTCCGGGAGGGCTACGGCAAAATCGCCGTCCTCGACAGCGCGTGTTGCGGTAGCGGGGTTTCTTGTTGTGGCTCGTCGCCCGAGGCGGCGGAAGAACTGGTTAAGCACATCGGTTACTCAGCCGACGATCTGGCAGTCTTGCCCGAAGGCGCGAACATGGGATTGTCCTGTGGCAATCCGACCGCCATTGCGTCATTGAAGCCGGGCGATGTCGTCCTCGACCTCGGGGCGGGCGGTGGGTTCGACGTATTCATTGCCGGACGAAAAGTTGGGGCAACAGGACTGGCGATTGGCGTGGACATGACAGCGGAAATGCTCGCCAAGGCGCGGCGCAACGCCGAAACGTATCGTGGGAATACCGGTTTCGATAACGTCGAGTTCCGCCTCGGCGAGATCGAACATCTACCGGTGGCGGACGGAAGCGTTGATGTTGTCATCTCCAACTGCGTAATCAACCTCTCGCCGGACAAACCGCAGGTCTGGCGCGAAATGACTCGGGTTCTGAAACCCGGCGGGCGGGTTGCGGTATCGGATTTGGCACTACTAAAACCGTTACCGCCAGCCGTCGTCAGCATGGTGGAGGCGTTGATCGGTTGCGTCGCTGGTGCGGTGCTGGTTTCTGAAACCGAACAGATGGCTCGCGCCGCTGGATTGACGGACATCGTGCTGACGCCGAAGCCCGATTACGTCAACGGCATGACGGATTGGAATGACCCGCTTTACCGCAAGATCATCGACCATCTGCCAGCGGGAACCCAACCCGCTGATTACATTACCAGCTTGGAAGTCACTGCCCACAAACCTCGGTGAGTTGATCGCATGACCGAACAGATTTCCCGCAAACTGTCCTTCCTCGACCGGTATCTGACGCTGTGGATTTTCCTCGCAATGGGGATTGGCGTCGGCGCGGGATACTTCATTCCCGGCGTTGAGGGCTTCATCAACCAGTTTCAAGGCGGCACGACCAACATTCCCATTGCCATCGGGCTGATCCTGATGATGTATCCGCCACTGGCAAAGGTAAAATACGAGGAACTCGGCGACGTGTTCCGCAACTGGAAAATCCTCGGCTTGTCTTTGATACAGAATTGGGTAATCGGGCCGGTCTTGATGTTCGGCTTGGCGATTACGTTTCTACGCGGTTATCCCGAATACATGGTTGGCTTGATTATGATCGGGCTGGCGCGGTGCATTGCGATGGTCATTGTTTGGAACGAACTCGCCAAGGGCGACACGGAATACTGCGCTGGGCTGGTAGCGTTCAACAGCGTCTTCCAAGTGCTCTTTTACAGTCTGTTTGCATGGGTGTTCATTACCAAATTACCGCCATTGTTCGGATTGCATGGCAGTGTCGTCGATGTCCACATGGCGCAAATCGCCAAAAGCGTATTCGTATATCTCGGCATCCCGTTTCTGGCTGGCATCATTAGCCGGTTCGTTGGGCTGAAAACAAAGGGACGAGACTGGTATGAAAAATCGTTCATCCCGCGCATCAGCCCCATTACCTTGATTGCGCTGTTGTTCACCATTTTGGTGATGTTCAGTCTGAAAGGCGACCGGATCGTTCGTATCCCGCTGGACGTGCTTCGCATTGCCGTCCCGTTGCTGATCTATTTCGTGGTCATGTTCCTTGTCAGTTTTTGGCTGGGGCGCAAGGTCGGCGCGGACTACTCCAAGACCGCGACGCTTGCGTTCACCGCCGCCAGCAACAATTTCGAGTTGGCGATTGCCGTCGCCGTGGCGGTCTTCGGTATCAACTCCGGCGCGGCGTTCGCCGCAGTCATTGGGCCGCTGGTCGAAGTGCCCGCCTTGATCGGGTTGGTCAACGTCGCGCTCTATTTTCAACGCCGATATTTTGCCAAGCCGTTGCCGGTCGTTGGTGCTATTGTATGAGTATCGGGAAAGCCAATGACCACAAAAAGCGCCATTGCGGTGGAGAAGTTTCTCGCTGGCTACAACTGCGCTCAAGCGGTTCTGTTCTCGTGCTGCGATGATCTGGGCTTCGACAAGAATACCGGGCTGAAATTGGCTTGCGGGTTCGGGGCTGGGATGGGGCGACGGCAAGAAGTTTGTGGCGCAATCAGCGGAGGCATCCTTGCCATTGGATTCAAGCATGGACGTGGCGAGGGACAAGACAAGACGCCAACAGACGAAACCTACCGGAAGGTGCAACAACTCATGTCGGCATTTGAATCAAAGCATGGCACATGCATTTGCCGGACGCTGCTGAACGGTTGCGATCTGAACACCCCAGAGGGACTGCAAGCCTTCAAGGCGAATGACCTCTTGAACAAGACTTGCAAGGGGTGCGTAAAAACCGTCGTGGAGACGCTGGAAGAAATCATTTGAAGGGGGCGGAACTGGCGGGCGGGATCAGGGTGGGGCAGCGTGCCCATGCCGACATTTTGAAATGGACATGGCCTAAAACAGGAGCAACGATGAATATTTTCGCTAAACTAACCAGCACCAAAGCCTCAAACGCCGTCCTGTTAATTCGGCTGTTGTGTCGTTAAGTCTTAGCAGTCAGATTCGAGGCTAATCACCGGTCACGGCAGTGCTGGCGTGGCGCTGGGAGGCGGGACAAGCTGGTGCGCGAAGCGTTCGATTCCCGTGCCAATCAGCGCCAAATCGTGTCAATCTGCGCCAAATTCTAGTGGGCCCAGGTGTGGGCCTAAATGAGATTAATCAAGCCGGCATTGCAAAAAGTTCAGGTTCGAGTCCTAGCGAGGCAGCCAGTTTATTATCAACGACTTATGACTTCCACGACGAGGGAAGTCAGGTTTTCTTCCGACAATTCTCCGACAAGTTTCGGGGAGTTGGATTGGGGACGGAGTTTCCAGAATCTAGCCGCATCAACAATTTTTACAGCACGGATGTAGTGTTTTTCACAAATTTGTTTGCTGTTCCCCATCAGGGCCATGCACTCGGAGTGTAGCTATGCGACTCACCTTCGACAAGTACACAAAGTCAGTCCCTGATTGAGGAAAACGGTCAGTTGCGATAGTGCTCCTGCGGCAACGGCCCTGGTGCCACCGGCAGCGAGACTGCGTTTACCGACATGCCAAAACCAGTAATGGAAACCACCAAACAGGGACAATTATGCACCTGAACTTACCAGATTGACGGGATAAAGTCCTCGGCCGCTGTCCTGTCAGTTAGGAGCGATAATCTGGCTACTGGATTAATCAATGGCAGCAGGCGCAGCCGCCACGGTGCTTGGCACGGGCGGGCACGGGGCAACTGCCGGTATCGCACGGCATCGGGCCGCTAGTGCTGGTCGCAACGGCGGAGGCGAAAACGGAAAGTTTCTTGACCAGCTTCTTCGTGCCGCACAGCGGGCAGGCGGCTTGGCCCTCCCACTTGGCGGAGCGGACGAGCTGTTCGAAATCTTTCGCGCACCTGGGGCAATGAAATTCGTAAAGTGGCATGGGGATAATCTTACTGGGTTTTTACGGGCTGTCCAGCAGCTCTTGCGTGGCCTTGTTGGGATGCATGACCGGCGCGGCGACCTGGCGGATTTTTGCCGCGGTAATCTGCTGGTGCACCGGCAAGCCCAGCACATGTGCGACATAGCGGAGACTGATCACCACGCGCTTGTTGGTAAACTGGGCGTTGAGGCGTCCAACCATCCGTTGAGGAATCGTCGGCACGTCAGAGTCTTCATACACGACATCAATGTCACCGGTCTCAACCTCGATGCCCAGCTTGTGTGCCGTTTGGACGATATCGGTTTTCACGGAATCTTTCGCAGTCTCGTCCACGAAGTCGAGTGTGCGCTGGACAAATGTGTCCAGGTCGCCCTTGGCCCGGTCCATTGTGCCGACTTGGGCAACAGTATAGACCGTCAGCAGTAACGCCACCACAATCACAATCGTGCTTCTCATGCGGTCGCTCCTTGCAAAACTGTTTGCGCGGTGCGGAAATGCATCTTGGCGACGGTTGCCAACGCCGCCGCGCCGTGTTTTTTCACCACCGCAATCCCGGCCTCGATCACCGCTTGCGACGCGCCTTTGGGCAACGCCAGGCCGATGCCTTTGCCGAGCAGCCGCAACCGGCGGACGAACTCGTCCCGCGCCAAAATTGAGGCCGCCGCCACCGCCAGATCGCTTTCCGCTTTGTGGCGTTGGATCAGCTCGATTTTCCGGCCACGCTCCATCAACGCGCGCTGGATGATCGCCTTGTTGCCAAACTGGTCGGAGATCGCTTTTGTGGCGCCCGGTACTTTCACCAGCAAATTTTCAATAATGCGGGCGTGGCCCCAGCCGAGCAGGTTGTTGACGTTGCCCATTTTAGCTTGGAGCCGGTTGTAAGCTTCGTTGCCGATAGGCAGGACTTCCCATTTTGTCCCGGCGCGAATCGCCTTGGCCAGTTCGCCGATGCGCTTGTCGCTGGAGATTTGCTTGCTGTCCTTCACGCCCAACTCATGCATCGCCATGGCCGTGCCGGCGTCGAGATACACCCCGGCCACCACCAAGGGCCCAAAGAAATCACCCTTGCCGGATTCGTCCACGCCGATGCGGGCCGCAATCATTTCCGGATTGAGAATGTGCTCGTAACCGAGCCGCGCTTCCCCAAGCAGGACCGGCTCCAGATAAAACTGAATGAAATCGGTCGTCCCTTTGCCCTGGATCACCAACTTGCCGGATTTATAGAATGCCAGGCTGACTTTCTCACCCCGGTGCTCCGCGCCGAAGTGCGCGTACGGCACATCGCGAAACATGAACCCGCGCTGCTCCAGGTCCGTTTTGAACTGCGCGCCCTTGGCGGCGGCCAGTTGGCATGTGTAGGATGTGCGGTTGGCCATCCCGCGACGATTCCACATTCTCCCATCGCCGGTCAACGGGAAAACGTGCCCGAATTGGAACTGCTGACGCGGCTCCGCGGCCCGCCAGCGGCCATTAGTGGTGGTGTCACAAGCATCCGGAAAGCGTTCACCTGCAGAAAATCCCTTGAAATTTGGCATAATCCGTGCTTTTTACACGTGTGAGGTAATGAAGGTGGCCAAGACCAAATCCAACGCCGAACAGGCCAACGTATTGCGCGAACTCCAACGCGCCATCGTGGCCGGCGCCACGTGGCGGTACGAGCAGTTGATCGCGCTGGCCGGCGCGGCCGGCGTGACCGACGATGAAATTGACCTTGTGGCCACGGCGGCGGTCCGGGATTTGTTGTCCGGTGCGGAACAGCCGCTCACGGGGCGCGAACTGGCCCCCGGCTGGGCGGGCGGGCGAACCGGGACTTGATTCTCACCGGGGCGCGTGGTAGTTTCCCGCCCTTAAACCAGACTTAACCAAAGGCATAATTGACCATGAAAAGAATTGCTGTCCTGTTTTTGTCCGCATTGCTGGCGCGTACCGTGACTGCCGCCGATCAGCCGGCCACGCCGGCCGCACCCGCCGTCCCCGCCGCGGCGGTCGCCGACCATAAACCCGAGGAAGTGGTCGCCCGCGTTGGCAAAACCGAAATCAAATGGAATCAAGTCGAACCGGCCGTCGCCGCGTTCCTCAAGCAGTTCAGCATGCGCGGCCGCACCTTCCCGCAAGAGCAACTGGGCCGGTTGCAGTACGACGTGCTCAACGAAATGGTCACCCGCGAACTCGTGTTGCAGCAAGTCGCTGGTAACGAGCCGACTAACCTAGCCGCCCAGGTCAAAGCGCAAATCGACCAGGCCAAGTTGCAGGCCGGTGGTGATGAAAATTACACAAAGGCGCTGGCCGACATGGGCGTGACCGCCGACGAATACGCCAAACGCGTCCGCGAAATGATCCTCATTCAGGAGACCATCAAAAAAGCCGTGGACGAGAAAATCAAGGTCACCGACGCCGACTGCAAGAAGTTCTACGACGAGAATCGCAGCAAGTTTATTATTCCGGAACAGGTGCGCGCCAGCCACATTCTGATCCTGTGCCCGCCGGAAGCCACCGCCGAAGTCCGCACCCAGAAACTCGCGCAGATTCAAGCCGCGTTGTCGCTGGTCAAGGGCGGCGAAAACTTTGCGGACGTGGCGCGGAAATTCTCCGAAGACCCCGGCAGCAAGGAACAGGGTGGCGACCTCGGTTTTTTTGCGCGCGGCCGGATGGTGCCGGAGTTTGAAACCGCGGCGTTCGGATTGGCGACCAACCAGGTCAGCGACGTCGTCACCACGCATTACGGCTATCACGTCATCAAGGCAGTTGATCGCAAGGCCGCCGGCGAGCGCACCTACGCCGATGCGAAGGACAACATCGAAACCTATCTGAAAAACATGCACGGCCAGCAGTCCGCCCAGCAATATCTCAAAGAGCTGCGCGACAAGACCAAGGTGGAAATCCTCTTGCCGGAGCCGCCCCCGCTCGCCGTTGGCCCGGCCGCCGGCATGGGCGCGCCGCCAGCCGCTGCGGCTGCCAAACCCGCACCGGCCACGGCCAAGTAACATCGACCGACCACTTGAAAACCGGGGTGAGGCAACTCACCCCGGTTTTTCTTTTCGCCGTGTGGGTTGACGCTGCCGGGGAAAACTTCTAGACTGGGCGTTCAGGATGAGCCGTACTGTGTCAGTTGAAATTGCCGGGCTGGTGATGTTGCTGGCCGGTTCCGCGTTTTTTTCGGCAACGGAAATTGCGCTGTTTGCGTTGAGCAAATTGCAAGTCCGCCGCCTCCGGCAAGACCAGCCTGCGCACGGCCAATTAATCAGCGAGTTACTCGACCAGCCCCAGCGGTTGCTCTCGGCGATCCTGTTCGGCAACACCCTGATTACCGTCGCAACCGCGATTCTCGGTTACGACCTGTTGCAACGGCTCGCGCCGCACCACGCCGACCTGCTGGCGGTGCCGGTCATGACATTGTTGCTGCTGGTGTGCGGCGAGGTCACACCGAAAGCAATTCTGATCCGGCGCCCGGAATTATTCGCACCCCAATTGGCCCCAATTGTCAACCGCTTCGAACGGGGCACCCGGCAAGTCCGGCGCGGCTTTGAGGCGCTGGCGGCGGCCATTATCCGCCGGCTCGAGCGGTGGCCGTATTTCGCGTCCCGCCGCGCGCGCGACGGTGCGCCGACCTCGGATGAATACCGGACCTTGCTCACCGTCAGCGAACAAGCCGGAATTGTCCGCCGGGAAGAACGGGACATGGTCCACAAAATTCTCGCGCTCGACAAAATGCACATTCGCGAAATCATGACGCCGCGCGTGGATATGCAGTGCATCGAAGACACACTCACGCCGGACGCGATGGCGACGGCGCTCCGCCGGATCAAACACCGGCGGGTGCCGATCATTCACGATTCGCCGGACACCATTGAAGGCCTGCTCAACGTCAAAGAATTTCTAATGGACCCGCACCGGGAACTCGACGAAGTGGTCGAGTTGCCGAACTTCGTGCCGGATACGATGAGCGTCGGCAAGCTGCTGAAGACATTTCGCAAACAGGAACACCCGGTCGCGATCGTGGTGGATGAATACGGCGGCACGCAGGGGATGGTGACACTCGAAGATATTTTAGAGGAAATCATCGGCGAGATTGAAGACGAATTCGACCCCCGCGAAATCCTGATTCAGAAGCTCGATCCCGGTCACTGGCTGGTCAACGGCAAGACCCGGCTCGAACTGGTCAACGCCCAATGCGGCCTGCAATTGCACGCGGCCGGCAGCGAAACAATTGCCGGCTGGATGCTCGCCCAACTCGGCTCGTTGCCGCACGACGGCGAAGAAGTGCGCGTGGGCAATGTCCGGGTCATCGCAGTCAAGGTCGTGAAAAACCGGGTCCGGGAACTCATGCTGGAGGTGGCCGGCTGACATGGACACCCTCTGGCTCATTGTCACCATCGGCACCGGGTTGATTCTCAGCGCGTTTTTCTCCGGCATGGAGACCGGGCTGATTTCGCTGAACAAAGTCCGGCTCCGCCATGAAGTCGAGCGCAAACACCGGCAAGCCATCATCGTCACCAGTTTTGTCGAAAACACCGACCGCCTGCTCGGCACGACGCTGGCCGGTTCCAACCTGTGCAACGTTGTCATCGCCGTGGCGTCGTCGGCGCTGGCGATGCGGTGGTGGGGCGCCGGCTTGGCGGTTGACGTGACGACGATGCTGGTCAGTGCCGCGGTCGTGCTGGTCGTGGCCGAAATTGCGCCAAAATTATTGTTCCGGCAGTACGCGCACCGGCTCTGTTTCACATTTGCTGACGCGCTCAACACGACGGCCTGGCTGCTGGCGCCGCTGGTTTGGTTTCTCGGGGTGTTGATGCACGCGCTGGCGTGGCTGAGCGGTCGCGGCGGCGAGCAACCGGCCAGCTTCTTTGTCACCCGGGAAGAGTTGAAATATCTCGCCAAGGAAGGCGAAGCCGGCGGCGCACTCACGGCGGAAGAGCGGCGGATGATCCACGGCGTGTTTGATTTCCCGTACAAGACCGTGCACGAAATCATGGTGCCACTGGCGCGAACGATCACGGTCGCGCCCGCGACCGGCGTGGCGGAGTTGTATGCCGTGTCGCAGCGGACCGGTTACGCGCGCTTGCCGGTGCGTGCGGACGAACGGATTGTCGGGGTTGTCAACGTCTACGAAATTTTATTCACCGGCACGACACTGGCTGGCCAAACGGCGCAGGATTTGATGCAGAAACCGCAATGCGTGCTTTCGACTGACCGAATCAACCGGGTCCTGCCGGTCCTGCGCGCCAGCCGCAACCCGATGTGTATTGTCGTCAATCCGGACGGCCGCGCGAGCGGCATTATCACGATTGAAGACATCGTCGAGGAAATTGTCGGCGACGTGGAGGGTTAATGCTGGATGTGTGGAATTGACACAGACATAATTCAGCTGCATCTGCACTTGCAATCCGCGCTGGCATCATTAGATTAGCGGCAGTAATGCAAGGCCGGATTTTAGTCCCAACCAATTTGTCGCGTGAATCGAACTCAGTTTTTCCATGGGCGCTCACCATCGCCCAGGCGTTTCCGGACAAATTGTATTTACTGAATGTCATGGACCCGGACTCCGTGAACAAGCCGGAGCGCCTTGAAGATTTTCCCGCCCTGACCGATTTCTTTGCCAAAGACCGGACCGGCTGGTTCAACCCGCCCCTGAAAGCCGTCGTGCCCTCCTCCAAGCTTTACATTTACAATGACGATGTCGCCAAAGTCATTCTGGGCGTCGCGAAGGCGAAGGAAGCCGACCTCATTTGCCTGTCGGTCATCCGGCCCGGCGCCAACTTTGCCTGGTGGTCCGCCGGTAAGACTGTCGAAACCG
>Ga0316217_10003798_pt1 | contig 16834 bp, 16 predicted proteins | sample 1anoAmetaG_FD_203633 | JGI IMG/M metagenome (GOLD analysis project Ga0316217, IMG submission 203633) | Freshwater microbial communities from Trout Bog Lake, Wisconsin, USA - 1anoA | ecosystem: Environmental > Aquatic > Freshwater > Lake > Hypolimnion/Profundal zone | place: USA: Wisconsin...
ATCGGTTGCGGGTCGTTGCCAGGCTCAATCCGCATCGGGTCGGACAGCAACCGGGTGGATGCCGCGGAATCCCAATCGGTGAAAGCGACGGCTTTCGGACTCGGCGTGATTGTGAAATCAAAAACGTGCCCGCCAATACTCGTGAGCGTAGCCTGGTAACACCGCCCGGCGACAATGAACCGAACCTCCGCCAGTCGGAACTCGCCAGTACGAGGGAAAGTCGGGACGTCACTCCAGTCCACCTTCCCCGAGACCCGCCGATAAAAGCAAATTTCGTTGGGATGCCGCTGAACGAGCGTGATCCCGGCAACCTGAGCATCAAAGATAGTCTGCGCCTGCGAGGGCAAAGCCTTTCGAACAGCGGCGATAAGGCGGTCTTCGAGGGGCGAAAAACGCCGCCACATCAGGCTAATTCGTTGCGCGATAGTCATGGTGGGTTAGAAACGCCTTGTTAATTTACGCCGCCACGGCGTATATTGAAATCAATTTTTCCAGGTCAAAATTTTTCATCCACCAAACAGTTCAGTGGTCTGGCGCTTTCCATCCCGAAGGGATTGGAATCATCCCGGCCGATTCGGTCGCCATGCCGGCATGTCCACACCGCGTTCAATGGCGGTATGCGTACGATGGATGCAACTCCTTCAGAGTTGATGGCATTTGGCGGAGGCCGTACCCAGCGTAGCCGCTCCGTTGTCGCGGCAACGCTGGGCTGGATGATGCAATCCCGTTGGGATTGATTCGGTCATCGTGCATGGATGGCAGTCATTCAGATCGGGATGGTCTGGACATCCTGAAAGGATGACGATCATTCAGCCCAGCGTTGGCTGATGACATCGGCCTACGCTGGGTAAACGTCCCCCGCGATTGATCAACTCTGAAGGAGTTGGATGATCCCGGCCGATTCGGTCGCAATGCCGGCATGTCGCCCGCCGCGTTCAATGGCGGTAAGCGTGCGATGGATCCAACTCCTTCAGAGTTGATGGCAATTGGCGGAGGCCGTACCCAGCGTAGCCGCTCCGTTGTCGCGGCAACGCTGGGCTGGATGATGCCATCCCGTTGGGATTGATTCGGTCATGGTCCTCACGTTGTTGGCTACACGGTAAAGCGCCCTGGGGTTTGCATGCCGGCTTTCGCCGGGCTTGCCGAATGTGGCAGGCGTGGTAGTCTGCATGACAATATGAAATCTGCCTATGAACTCGCGATGGAGCGTCTGAGCAAGACGACGCCCACGGTGAAACTTTCCGCCGCGCAGAAACAGGAAATCGCTGAATTGGAATCCGAATACGGCGCGAAAATCGCCGCGCGCGAGATTGCGCTCAAGAACGAAATCGCCCAAGTGGCCGACGACGCGGAAAAAGCAAACCTCCTGCGCGACCAGCTTGCCACCGACCGCCGAAAACTTCACGCCGAGCTGGAAGCCAAGAAAGAACGCGTGCGGCAGGGCGCGCCGCGGTGAGTGTTCCATGTGTGGCGTCAGGCATCCCTGCCTGACGTAGAGCCGGGCTTCCCAGCCCGGCGGAAGCGACCTCGCGCAAACCAAGGCGCGTTGAAATTTTACCACGATCCAACCCAACCCACGCCTGTTCCGGGCGGCAGGGATGCCGCCCTCCACGGCCGGCAAGGATGCCTGCCGCTACCAATTGGACTTCCGAAGTTCGTCCAGCGCCGTAGGCGCGAAATCTTTGTAGTCCTCGGAAACAAAATAAAATCAAGCTCCGTCAGGAGCGGCATATTACAAACGATGTCGCTCCTGACGGAGCTTGCGGATTTTTGGCGGGGCGGTGCTACAAATATGACGCACCTACGGCGCTGAAATTGTGCCCCGCCGATTGGTGGGGCGGCGGGGCGCCCGGCTGGGAAGCCCGGCTCCACGGCCGGCAGCGAAGCCTGCCGCTACGCCGTGGCGTCAGGCATCCTTGCCTGACGTAGAGGGCGGCATCTCTGCCGCCCGGAAAAGGCGTGACAGGCAATGGGTCGTTCAGAAATTCCAACGCGCTTTCGCTGGCGTGAGGTTTCTTCCGCCGGGCTGGGAAGCCCGGCTCCACAGCAGGCAGGGATGCCTGCCGCCACATCACTTTGCACCAACTGCGCTTGGCAGCTTCGGAATGACGGTCCATCTCCCATCCAAACCGTGCCGCCTTCTCCCTGAACCCGGAAAACATTCAACCTCCAGAGAAGACGCGGAAGGCATTCGATGTTCGATGTTGGATGTTCGATGTTGAATGTTGAATGTTGAATGTTGAATGTTCTCCAAAAAATCCCACCCTCCACCCCCGGTGTGTTAGCGGCTAACACAAAATCGTTCAAAAAGCGCATTTCGTGTTAGCGGCTAACACCCGCCTTTGCCAAAGCTGTGTCATGCTCGGGGCGTGATTGGAGCGACCACATGCTTCAGGGACCTACGGACGGCGCCAGACGCCGACTTCCGGCACCCGGCCTACCTGCCATGGGCTTCGGGTCGCTCGCAACTTTCACTGCGGTCGGGTGCCGACCTTTTCCAGCAAACAAGTAACAACAACCAACAACCATAACTCCGGGGGACAAGCTGAAGCTTGAACTCCCATCACCAACAACATGAAAAATACTAAAATGAACCTCATCGGCGTCGCGGCAATTGTGCTGGCGACGATCACCCTCCAGGCGCAGGCGCAAACCAATACCGCAGCCACCAACAATCCAACCATCCAGCCATCCACCAATCCACCGACCATCAGCGGCGCGCTGACGGAGTTGTATGACGCCCTCAGCACTTCCGGGCTGGCGACGGCCACCAACTATGCCGTGGAGCCTTATTTGACCTATGCGCCCAAAGCGCCCGGCGGCAACCAGGTGGGCGGCGGCGCGCTGATCGTGTATAACGTCAGCCAGTTCGTCGGCACGGGGCTGGGGGTGGATTATCTCGGCCAGTTTTCGTTGGTGTCGGCGAATCTGACCTTGCGGGTGCCCACCCATCCGTTCACGTTCACGGGCGTGGCTTGGGCCACGAATCTGGCCGTGGTGCCCTTTGCGCTGGCGGGCGTGGGCACGCCATTGAGCGGCGCGGGCACCGGCGCGATTGCCATCACGGACGCCGGCGCTTACGTTTCGTTCGGCCATCTCTGGGGCGGCAAATTCAACACTGGCGCGTGTTATGGCCGTTGGGATAACGCAGGGGCTTATTCCGGGCCGCGCTATCACTTCTTCGTGGGCTGGAGCAAGGGGTTCTAAACCACCGAGGCACGGAGACACAGAGAAAAACACCGGCGTGAAAATTCAAACCGCAGAGGGTTCAAGTCACTCAGGGACAAACCTCTGTGCCTCTGTGCCTCCGTGGTGAACAGTTCATGAACCCACGTTTTCAAAATCTGCCGCTGCGAGTTTCCAGCCTGGATGGACGCAATTTTGTGTTGCTGGCAGATGTCTTTTACGTGGCCGGGGATGGCACGCGATATTGTCTGCCGGCCGGGGCGACGTCGGATGGCGCCTCGACCCCGCCGGAAGTGTGGCCGCTCGTGCCACCGTTTGGAAAGTACTGGCCGGCGGCGTATCTGCATGATGCCGCGTATCGGAACACGCTGCTGATGTGGAACGGGCTGGCTTGGATTCCCGCCGCACTGTCCAAGGCGAAATGTGACGCGCTTCTGCTCGAAGCCATGGAAGCGCTGGGTGTGGGCCTGCTGGAACGACGGACGATTTACGAAGGCGTGGTGCTCGGCGGCACGGCGAGTTTTGACCGGGACAGGGCAAAAAATCTTTAACCACAGATGAACACAGATGAACACAGATAAGAACCAAGCTGTTTTCGCTTTCTCGCTTTCCGCTTTCCGCATTTCATTGTTTCGCTACTGGCTGGCGATGAATGCGAGCGCGTTCGACGCGGCGGCACACGCGGGCGCGGCTTTTCTGGGCGTGGCGGGGGCGCACGCGGCGAGCGAAGCCATTCCCGCGCTGGACCTGCGGCAATTGGCCGCCGTGTTCGCGGTAGCGTTTGGGCGGGCATTGCTGGCCTACCTGGACGCGCATCCGGTGGAGGGTCTGCTGAGCCAGAGGTCAGAGGCCGGAGATCAGACGCCGGATGCCTCGCATTCATCCTCATCCTCACCAATGATTAATGGCGGCGGACACCAGTCCGCCGCTACGACCGCCATGTCCGCCCCGCAACCCTCAACCTTGGACCCTCAACCATGATGCTGGCAAATCTTACCGGACTGGAAACGGCTGGGATCATCGGCGGCCTGGTGTTTGGCGGGGCAGGCTCGGTGGTGGCGGTGATCGCGCTGTTCAAGCAATCGGACACGCAAGTTTCACCCCAGCCGCTGAACGTGGAAATCGTCAAGGCGCTGCACGATCAATTCGCCCAGAAGGAGGATTTTGAGGCGCACGTGGCCGGGGACCGCGAGCGGCAGGCGCAAATCTGCCGCAAGCTGGAACTGGTGGAACGGGACGCGCGGACGGCGCTGGGCGGGGAGATGGCCAAGCTCAACAGCGAGCGGCAGCGCACGATGGAAAAACTGAACGAGCAATTCACCTTCATCCGCGAGTCGCTCGCGGCCATCAACACGGAACTGAAACTGAAACGGGAAAAGCCGGAACATTAAGCAACCACAGATGAACACAGATGGACACAGATAAAAATCAGATCGGAGGGTTGGATAGGTGGATGACTGGATTAATGGATGCGTCGCGTTTCCAGCCATCCAGCCATCCAGCCATCCAATAATCCAGCAATCCTTGGTTGATCTGTGTCCATCGGTGTCCATCGGTGGTTAGAACATCATTTATGACTGCCCATGAAATAAGAATCGCCCGCCGCATCCTGGATGTGCTGCACGAATTGGACGGCGGACAGGCACACGCCCTGACCCTCCACGGAGCGATTGGCGGCCTGGGCGGCTGCACCGCCGCCGTCTTCGACGCCACGCTGGCCGAACTGGACCGGCGGCGCTGGGTCATCGGCGTGAAAACCAAATTCAAGGGCGTGTTGTGGAACATCAGCGATGCCGGCGAAGCGGCGCGATTGGAAATGTGATGAAAACAAAAGCAGAAAGCAGAAAGCAGAAATGGGACTCCCAGCGGAGTGCCTTGCTGGATTTCTGCTTTCTGCTTTCCCAATTTCCGCTTTGCGTTTTGAAGGAATGAAGGCTCCCAAAAAAATCCGCGGCCAGCCGGCCGACCCGCCGCCCGGGGAACTGGCCAGGCTCAAGGCCGTGTGGCGCGGGCTGGACGAGGATGCGCGCGCCTACTGGCAGGATTTATTCGCCTCAAAAACCGCGTCGGCGAAGATACGCCAGCAGCTCCTGGCCCGGCTGGGAATCAACCTATGCTACAACGCGCAATTGGATGCCTTTCGTGACTGGGAATTGAAACAACGCGTCTTGGACCAGCACGGCGAGTGGATGCGGGAGATCGAGCTCCGCCTCATGGCGCTGCATCCGGATTGGACGCTGGATCAGTTGCGCGAGGCCGTGTTGCGGCAGGCGTATTTCGTGACGCTGGCCAGCGGCAATTTCAAGCTTGGCCTCCAGGCGATCGCGCAGCATCTGAACGCGAAGAAAGTCGCCCTCGGCGAAACGAAGACGGAAGAGGCGATGAAGGATGAGCAAGCCAAAGCCTTGGAATTCTGTCTCGATTCCGCCGGCGACTTTCCGGCGGTTATGGAACTGCTCCACCAGGCGTTTCTCGCGCTGAAGGCCGCCAAAGCCGGCGACAAGCTGTCGCCGCCCCGGGATGGCGACAGCTTGTCGCCAATTCCCAACCCACCCGCCAACGGATGAAACCATGCCGTGCCGCCGCCGAGGACATTGGCCTGCGAATGACCGGTGATCAGCGCGGCGTCAAAGCCCCGGTGCGGACATCGTTCGAGGAATTCCTGCGGAACGATGCCCGCGTGCCATGCGGGCGCGGCCGGCATGGCCCCTATTCTTTCGCCGGACGCGAGGCGCTGCTGGCCGTGGTGCGTGTCATTGACCGGATTTTGGGGTCATCCTCATTCTCATGCTCATCCTCGCCAGAAAAACCAGCGAGGATGAGGATGAGGATGAGTCGCGAGGATGATTCTGCGGCCCTCTGCGACGCCGAGCTTTGCCTGGCTGGCGGGGCTCAGTTCGGCAAGACGATTTTGGAATTGAACCTGGCCGCTTACATTACCGGCCAAAATTTCCGAAATTTTGGCCTGTACCTCCCGGACGATGACCTGGTGGAAGGCATCGTGGATTCCAAGTTCCGCCCGGATGTGGTGGACCAGATTGAATGGTTCGCGGAGATGGTGCAGGTGGGCAAGGCGCTGAACAAATCCGGCAAGGCCGTCAACCGCAAGGGCGCGTTTCTGGTGACGGATGGCGAGCGCAAGTCCGTGGGCATGATCCGCGGCCTGGGTAAAGTGCCGACCACCTTTTCCATGGACGCGGTGGCCATGGATGAAGTGGATGACATCCAGCCCAAGATGATGAAATTTGTGCGGGGCCGTCTGACAGCGAGCGATTTGCGGTTTATTTTCAAGATTGGCACGCAACGCATTCACGGGCGCGGGATGAACCAGGCGTGGAAGGACGGCAGCCAGGGGGTTTTTGCGTTTGTGTGTCCAGCTTGCGGACGGGCGCATAATGCGGAAGAGGAGTTTCCGGGCATCGTGCGGTACTGGGAAAATGGAGACAGGATTAACAAGATGGACAGGATGGAAGACAATCCTGTAAATCCTGTTCATCCTGTCAATGCCCCTCGGCTTACCTGGGCCGGTGACTTCAAGCGCGATGGCTCTGACGACGTGGCCGCCGTTCACGACCCATTAAACGACTATTATCTGGGTTGCGTGGACTGCGGGGCGGAGTTGGACCGCCGCGCGCCCATGGAACAGCATCGGCAGCCGATGCGGTTGCAGCAAAGGAAATGGTCCTTCCGCATTTCCCAGCTTGCCATCGGCGCGATTGACCTCGCGCAAATCGTGGGTCGTTTCCAAGCGGCGATTGCCGACCCGGAAGAAATGATTGTTTTTCGCTGCGACGTGCTTGGCTTGCCGCAAAGCACGTCCCAGGCGCTCACGCCGGCGGTGCTGGACCGCGCGCGGTCGGTGGAGGTGTTTGATCTGGCTCCGCGGGTGCGCGCGGGCCATCTGGGATTTGGCGGATTGGATATGGGGGATCGGTGCTGGCTGTTTGCCCGGGAAGTGGGGCAATCATCCTCATCCTCATCCTCATCCTCATCCTCATCCTCACGTTTGCTCGCCGCCGACCGTATCAGCGCGGGCGACGTGGTGGCCCAAGCGCAGGCCCGCTTTGAACAGCTTGGATTATCGGCGCTATTCATTGATGAGCGGCCCCTGGTGAATGAAGCGCGCACGATTGCGCTGGCCTTGAACGGATTGCAATCGCTCCAAGTCTGGCCACACATCCCTAACGCGCCGGATGCCTATATCACCCTGCCCGGCGGTTTGACTTGGGACGGTCGGAATTCCCGCTGGCTGAATTTGAAGTGCGCGGTCGTGCGGTTCACCAAGAACAAACTCGGGGCGGGGATTGCGCAAAGCATTGTGTTTTTCGAGGAGGGCGGCCAAACCAAGTTCGTGCCCTGCATCGCCTGCAACCGGTTCGAGACGATAGACCGGGCCGTCCGCGAATTTCTCACGCCGCTGGAAGGCGTGGTGGACGTGGTGCGCGTCGGGCCCGGGGGATCATCCTCATCCTCATCCTCGCTTTCGGAAGTCAGAGCTCGAACCGACGGAATGCAAGTCCGCGCTACGCCGGGAATGTTGCTGCCACGCATGACGCCCGGTCATCCGCCAACGCTGGACACACTCGAAGCACATTTGATTACTGGCAGCGAACGCGAACTGGAGGCGGATGGCGCTTCCGGCGATTACGTGGACGGATGCGAGAATCATTTCCTGCTCGCGGACGGCTATTCGGCCCTGGCGGCGGTGGTTTGCGGTGGTGACCCGCAGCGGTTTGCCTCAGGGCCCATTTTGACCTTCGAGAACACGCGCCAGAGCCGGATCATTGCAGGGCACGGGGAAAGGAGTGTCTTGGGGTGAAACGCGCCGGGTCAGGACAGGACGGTTGAAGAAGCCGCCGCCGATGTGAGACGGACCTGACCGGGCGATTCGGTTGGAAAAATCTTCACGCTCGCCGCGCGGTCGCTCTGGCGCAGCGGGTCGGCGGCTACGCGTCCAGCCTACTTTGTCACTCCTCTTGCTGGTCAGGAAACCGCGCTCCACTCGACCGGCGCTCGACTCGAACTTGCAAAATGCGCGGTTTTAGGCTTTCCTGATGCAAGATGTTGCACGTATTTAGGCGGTTGCTGTTCATGGGAGTTCTGCTGGCGGCCACGGCCGGCCTGGCGGCGGAGTCCGCCGAGGTGAGTCTGGACTATGTGGCGCAGCGGGCGCTCGAACGCGCCCGCCAGCCGTTCCACTCCCCGCGCGCCGACCTGCCCAGGGTGTTGCGCCAGGACAACCTGGACTACGACAAATACCGCGAAATCCGCTTCCGCCGCAGCCGCGCGCTCTGGTCGGCGGAGAATCTGCCGTTCCGCGTGGAGTTTTTTCATCCCGGCTATCTTTACCAGGAACCGGTGCATGTGCATGAATTCACACCCACGCACACCCAGCCGATCCGCTTTGTGCAGGATTTTTTCGACTACGGCAACCTGCACATCGCCAGCCAAATTCCCGTGAACACCGGCTACGCCGGGTTTCGTGTGCTGTACCCGCTGAACAAGCCGGCGCAATGGGATGAACTCGGGGCGTTTCTCGGCGCCAGCTATTACCGGCTGCTGGCCAAAAATCTGCGCTATGGCGAGTCGGCGCGGGGGCTGGCGCTCGACTCCGGCGAGGGCGACCGGCCGGAGGAATTTCCCATTTTTACCGACTGGTGGCTCGGCAAACCGCAGAAGGACGACAACCAACTGCACCTGTTCGCCATTCTCGACAGCGTCAGTTGCGCCGGCGCGTACGAGTTCCTCATCCGCCCGGGCGAGACCACCACGGCCAGCATCAAGGCCGTCCTATACTTGCGCGAAAGCAACACCGTGGCCGCCGTGGACAAACAGCGGCAGGCGATCAAGACCATCGGCCTGGCGCCGTTGACCAGCATGTTCTGGTTTGGCAAGGACACGGAACGGAAATTCGATGATTACCGCACGGAAGTGCATGACAGCGACGGCCTGCTGGTCCACATGGGCAACGGCGAAGTTTTCTGGCGGCCGCTCGATAATCCGCCCGCCCTGCGGCACCAGGTTTTTTCCGCGCCCGGCATCAAGGGCTTTGGCCTGCTGCAACGCGAACGGAATTTTGCGGCCTATCAGGATCTGTTCAACCTGTATAACGAGGTGCCCAGCGTCTGGGTGGAGCCGGACGGCAACTGGGGCGACGGCGATCTGCATCTGGTGGAATTGAGCACCCGCTACGAGGGCCTGGACAACATCGTGGCGTTTTGGGATCCCAAAAACAAACCGGCGCCGCTGCAAGCGATGCGTTTTGGCTATACCCTCTATTGGGAAGGCGGCGACGCGGACTGGAAGCGCTCGGAAAACCGGGTGGTTTCCACGCGCATCGGGCCGGACGCGCAGTTTCATGACGCGCGGCAGTTCGTGATTGATTTCGCCGGTCCCAAGTTTGACGCCATGCCCGAGGGCCAGCCGCCGGTGGCGATCGCCAATTGCAGCGGCGGGGCGCACCTGGCCGACGCGTTTGTCACCCGCAACCCGTTCTTGGGCACGTGGCGGGTGGTCTTGAAGATGGCGCCCCCGGCCGACACCAACGCCGCGGTGGATTTGCGCTGTTCCTTGCAGCAGGGTGGCAACGTGGTCGGTGAAACTTGGGTTTATCAATGGAGCCCACACTGAACATTTTGACCAACGCCGCCGGCGAAATTGCCGGACGGTCGCTGGAGGAGTGGAACGCGGCCTACGTGAAGGTGGAAAATTACTTTCACGCGCTCCGCATCCGCAACAAGCCCCTGCTGGGCCAGCTCGTCCTGCGGGTGCTGGAACGCGCCCAGCGGCGCGCCCCGGCCGAGCCGGCGCACAGCGCCACGGAAATCGCCGCCGAGGAAATGGACCGGCTGGTCACCGGCTGGTTCGCCGAAGTCTTGCAAGTGTCGCCCACCGGCACCGACCAGATGCTCTCGACGCGCGGCCGCCTGGCGCTGCTGCTGGCGGACATGCCGGGCAAATGGCAGGACCAATTCCTGCGCCCCGGCCCGTGGCCGCCGGATTTTGTGGACGCCATGCGCGAGAGCTTCTTCCGCGCCGGCCCGGATTTCCAATTGTCCAAGATGACCCCGCGCCCGCTCGATCTGGGCCCGATCACGACCCTGACCAATTTTGGCAATCTGCCCTACGTGCGCATGGCGCTGGCGTGGGCGGCGTTTGGCCTGTTGCTGGTGGCGGTGTTCTGGCTCACGCACGGGGGCTTTGGGGACGTGAAGCAACGGGTGTCCGACACGATTAACGAGTTGGCGGAGTGGTTTAGGTAAAGGTGGAAGGCTCCCCATTCCCGATTCCAAAGACCTTGCCGCAAGGGAAAAGCGCATGAAACAAGAGCCGGCGGCCGATACAACTCTTTCAGGATCGCAAAGCTTCGCGTTTCTCCGCGTCTCCGCCTTGAAACAGAGCGTTTCGTGCATTCGTGGGAAAGCGGCGGAGGGCCGCGCGCACTCCAAAACGCTGGCGCGCGATTGCCACGCGGTTCCCAACCTCGCGAAGCGTCTTGGACCGCGCCAGCCCTCTGGCGCTTTGGAACGGCGGCACAGAATAGGGCTCAACGACCAGAAATCAGAACCGCTCGTTCTTGCGGGCAGATTTTTGGCAATGCGACAAACGGGGGGGCAACTCTTAAGGCGTGAATTGACGCAGCGCGAAACGCGCGAGGAATCGGCCTAATTATCCGCTGTTGCGCTCCAAATGTGCGGCTACACAAGCTAATCTGGCATAGCCCCTTTGGCGTCCGTTCTGTTGTCCTCGTTGGCAGAAACTGGTGGCGCATGTGCTCAAGCCGCTGGGCAATCCATGAACGGTTCAAATTGGCGCTGGACAACAATTCGTGCGCGGCTTATCCTTGTTGTGTAAGCGCGGTCAGGCTCTGTTTGGCCGAGGCTTGTTCATCAATTTCGGACGTTTTTTATGAGAACACGGCGATTCGTTACGTTATGCGCGCTCTTTGGAGCTTTGATTGCTTCCGGTGTTTCGGCACCTGCTGACGAGCCAAAACCTGTCCCTATCAACACTTCACTTAGCAGTACCGTCGTTAGCGGCTATGTAAACACCACGCTTGGCAGCCGGCCTGCTCCATCGGCACCACCATCCACGGGTATTCGAGGTCAGACATTCGCCCAGGAGTACGGATTTTTCTTCCAGGTTTCGCGGGACAACTGGCTCGGCGATGATGATATCCTTGCATATCCAACAGCGACCTCATTCACCGTGTTGTCTGCAGTTTCACATCGCCCCGTTGAACATTTTACCACGGCCTCTGACGGTTCATTCAAAGTGTCGTTACCACCCGGCAAATATGTCGTTGTGCCAGATGCTCTTTCCGATTTGACCGCGTGGCCGAGTTCATTTGATGTCACTGTCAGACTGCGGCATTATACGGACATAACTATTTCCTACGAGCCAACTGTCATTTCAGTCCTGCTGTGACCGGATAGGCTGCACTGCCGATTCCACCTTTGCGGCTGCCTGTCGTTCGCAATCTTCCAGCGAGGAATTCTCATCAGCGCTCTTTTCGCATACGCACTATACACGGCCTTGCTATTGTGCCTCAGTGCCTCCTGTGCGAATCTCCCCGGCGTTCCAAGAACAGACACTGTTCGTTTTCCGGCATCTTCTCCCCAGCTTGCAGAAGCCGTCGTTTCAGGTCATCCCGAAACGGGGCGCGGTGATTTTCAGGTGGGGAGGGCAATCCAAGCGGGAGCCGGGCGCATCTTGACACTGTTCATGGCTTGGAACGCGGCGCCAGGACCGCATGGCGAGAAGCCCAATATGAAGTCGAAGCACCTCACCCCGGCCCTCTCCCCATTTTGCTCCGCCGACTCCGCAAAACGCGGAGAGGGAGAAAGTACTTGCGTACGGCCACCATCCCAGCACCTTGACAAATCATGCTTTCAGACAAATGCGCGCCTCAAGTCAAGAACGGTGTCAAGCTGCGCGGGAGCCGATTTTCAATGCTGGCGCGACTTGATTTATTCCGCATCTGGCCTATTATCCTCAATTCAATATGCAATTGAGCAATGAAGAAATCCGCCGCTACTCGCGGCACCTGATTTTGCCCGAGGTCGGCCTGGCGGGACAAAAGAAACTCAAAGGCGCCAGCGTCCTGTGCATCGGCGCGGGCGGCTTGGGCTCGCCCATCAGCATGTATCTGGCCGCCGCCGGCATCGGCAAAATCGGCATCGTGGACTTCGACACCGTGGATTACTCGAACCTCCAGCGCCAATTGCTCCATACTGACGCCGACGTGGGCCGGCCCAAGGCGCTGTCGGCCAAGGAAACGCTTTTTGGCATCAACCCCAACTGCGAAGTGGTGATTCACAACACGCGCATCACGTCCGAAAACGCGCTCGACCTGATTCGCCCGTACGACATCGTGGTGGATGGCACGGATAATTTCCCGACGCGGTATCTGACGAACGACGCTTGCGTGCTGTTGAAGAAGCCCAATGTTTATGGCTCAATTTTCCGTTTCGAGGGCCAGGCCAGCGTGTTTGCGCCGCATTTGGGCGGACCGTGCTACCGCTGCCTGTATCCCGAGCCGCCCCCGCCCGGCATGGTGCCCAGTTGCGCCGAAGGCGGCGTGCTCGGCGTGCTGCCCGGCATCATCGGCTGCATTCAGGCCACGGAAATTTTGAAGCTGGCGCTCGGCAAAGGCACTTCATTGATCGGCCGGCTGCTCTTGTTCAACGCCCTCGACCTGAAGTTTCGCGAGCTGAAATTGCGGCGCGATCCGCAGTGTCCGATTTGCGGCGAACACCCGACGATCACCGAATTGATTGATTACGAGACGTTCTGCGGCATTGTTCCCGAGCCGGAAAACGCCGGCAATCCCGACGAGGTGACCGTGCAGGACATGAAACAGGCGCTGGACAATCCCGCGCTGGGCATCAAGGTGGTGGATGTGCGCGAGCCGGACGAATACGAGATCGCCAAAGTCGCCGGTGTGCCGCTGCTGCCCTTGAGCCAGTTGAACGACCGTTTCACCGAACTCGATCCCAACCAGCAATACTATCTGCATTGCAAAGCCGGCGTGCGCTCGCTGAAAGCCTTGAATTTCCTGCGCCAGCAGGGTTTCAAATACGTCAAGAGCGTCAAAGGCGGCATCACGGCGTGGTCGGACGAAATTGACCGCAACGTGCCCAGGTACTGAACCCGCTATTCACCATCGGTCATTCCGATCACGACCTGGCCAAATTTGTGGAGTTGCTGCGCCGGCACCGGGTGGAAGTGGTGGCGGACGTCCACTCGCAGCCTGCCGGTGGTGGCACCATGAGAGGTTTAGACAAGCCGCATTTCTGCCACCGCCGGCTCGTGGCGGAGTATTTGCGCGACCCCTGGGGTGACGTCAGCCGCGAACGCTTATCAGGCAAACGGACGTTATACCGCCCCGCAAGACATTGACCACAGTGCGCCAGGAGGCTAAATTCACAGCATGAGTTTTGAAACACTGGTCGAAAAAGTCCGGAGTTGCTCGACGGAAGAAAAGGAAGAGTTGAAATTTCTTCTGGAACGCGACTTGATTGAAGCGCGCCGCCGCGACATAAGGGAAAACGGACGCCGCAGCATGGAAGAATTGAAGCGTGGCAAACTTAAATTTTCCAGTTCCATCAGCGACTTGAAGAAATCGCTGGCCGCATGACTGAAATTGCCTTCAGTTCCTCTTTCAAGCGGGCATTCAAGAAATGAATTGAAGGCCGGAAGGATTTGGAAGAACAATTTTGGCGACGGGTTGAAATCTTCAAGGATAATCCGCTTGATTCCCGCCTGCGAACGCACAAGCTTTCCGGCGCCTTAGGCGGGCATTGGAGTTTCTCCGTTGAGTATGACATCCGAGTTGTTTTTCAATTTGCCCCGAAAAACCGCGCGATTTTTCACGACCTCGGCACGCATGACGAAGTTTATTGAATATGACTGCGATTTGATGAAAGTCCAAACAACCATGCAAAAAAATTCCGCCGCCGGTCGCGCTAAAAAGGGTGCGGCGTTGAACTACCATGCCTGGTCCGGCGGCATCGCCACGCTGCTGGAAGAGTCGCGCCGCCAATCCGCGCGCCAAGTCAACGCCATCCTCACCGCAACCTATTGGGAAATCGGGCGGCGCATCGTGGAGTTTGTCCAGGCGGGTGAGGAGCGCGCCGAGTATGGCGACGAAGTGCTGGCCAATCTGTCGCGCGATTTGACCAAGAAGTTTGGACGCGGTTTTGCCCACGACAACTTGCAACGGATGCGGTTGTTTTATCTCGCTTGGCCGGTCGAAAAGATTTACGCGACACTGTCGCGTAAATCTCTGGAACTGAAAATTTTCGAGACCGCGTCTGAACAATTTCTCCTGCCGCAAAATTGCGGGGCGATGGCCCACAAATCCCCGGCTCCAATTTACGCGACAGTGTCGCGTAAATCTGAAATGGATCTTTCCCTCTACCTCGAAGCCCTTTGCCATGCCTTCCCGCTTTCGTGGTCGCACTATGTCCGGCTGCTTTCCGTCGAGCGACCCGAAGCCCGCGCATTTTACGAAGCCGAAGCGTTGCGCGGTGGCTGGAGCGTGCGGCAACTGGACCGCCAGGTCAGCACGCTCTTTTATGAACGCACCGCGCTCGCGAAGAACAAGGCCAAATTTCTGGACGCTGGCGCGAAGCCGCGCCCCGGCGACGTCGTGAGCGTCGAAGAGGAAATTAAAAGCCCTTTTGTCCTCGAGTTCCTCGGTTTGCGCGACGACTACGCGGAAGACGAACTCGAAGAGGCGCTCGTCCGCCACTTGGAAGCCTTTCTGCTCGAACTCGGCAACGATTTCACCTTCGTTGCGCGGCAGAAAAAGATCCGTGTGGGCAAGCAATGGTATCGCATGGATCTGCTGCTGTTTCATCGCCGGTTGCGCTGCCTGTTCATTTTCGACCTGAAACTTGGCCGTTTCACGCACGCCGACGCGGGCCAGATGAATCTTTACGTCAACTACGCCGCCGAACACCTCACGCTCGACACCGAAAATCCGCCGGTCGGATTGATTCTTTGTTCCGAATCCGACGAGGCCGTGGCGCGTTATTCAATGGGCAACGTGACGAATAAAATCCTCGCCGCGCAGTACAAGCTGGCGCTGCCCGACCCGCGCGTGCTGGAAAGTGAAATCGAAAAAACGCGAAGGATGCTGGAATTGCGGACGCGGATTGGGTATAAAAGAACCCGCTGATGTTTTTGTCCACTGCACAAATTGAAAAAGCTTTTGCCGTCTGGCCGCAGGTCGAACCGGCGTTGCGCGTGCCGCACAACGAACGCGAATGCCGCCAACTGGTGAAGCAACTCGACCGCCTCGTGGACGAGGTGGGCGAAAATGAAAACCATCCGCTCGCCTCCATGCTGGAGGTGATCGGCGTGCTCATTGAAAAATACGAGGACGAAAAGGTGGAGGAATTAGCATGAGTGTGATTGACAAGATTCAAAGAGTGAAGCTGCGCGATGTTTGGCATCCAGAGCCGAAGTTCAGTGAATGGCTGGAGCAAAATATTGACGTTCTCGGTGAATGTATCGGCATCAAATTGAGCAATGTCAGGCGGGAGAAGGATGCCGGAGACTTTAGCGTGGATTTGGTGGCTGAAGATGACAATGAAAACCAAGTCGTCATCGAAAACCAATTGGAGAAAAGTAATCACGACCACTTAGGCAAGCTGATTACTTACCTGACAATGCTTGAAGCCAAAGTCGCCATTTGGATTGTCAGCGAGCCAAGGCCAGAGCACGTTAGGGCAATAGCTCGACTAAACGAAAGCCGAACGGCTGCATTTTATCTGCTAAAAGTTGAAGCCATCCGCATTGGCAATTCCAATCCGGCAGCATTGCTGACATTAATCACCGGCCCAAGTGAGGAAACTCGAATTATTGGCGATCAAAAAGCAGAACTTGCAGAACGTCATATTGAACGTAAGAAATTTTGGACTGCGCTCCTAGCCCTTGCAAAAACCAAGTCCAGATTGCATTCCGACATTTCTCCTAAGATTTACAATTGGGTCGGAACTACCGCTGGCGTTCAGGGGCTTGGTTTCAATTACGTAGTTCGTCAGCATGACGCTCAGGTAGAACTATACATAGACCAAGACAAGGAGACCGGCGACGGAAATCAGAAAATTCTCGAAAAGCTCGAAACCAGCAAGGAGTCCATCGAAAAAGGCTTTGGTGGCCCATTGCTTTGGGAAACACTCGAAGACAGTCGTGCCTGTCGCATTCGTTACATTGTTGATCTTGGTGGATGGCAGGACGAAGAAAAGTGGCCACAAGTTCATGCTGCTTTGGTTGACGCGATGATTCGTTTAGAAAAAGCGTTGCGTCCGCACCTAGAAAATCTCTGACCAAATTGATTTCACGTTTTTGAGAAAATTTCCCCATGACTGAACCTGCCATCACCCCTGAGTTGGTTGCCAAGCACAACCTCACACCGGAAGAATACGCCCACGCCGTGGCCATCCTTGGGCGCACGCCCAGCTACACCGAACTGGGCATCTTTTCCGTGATGTGGAGCGAGCATTGCAGCTACAAAAACACGCGCCCGCTGCTCAAAACGTTTCCCACCAAGTCGCCGAAAATCCTCGTCGGCGCGGGCGAGGAAAACGCCGGCATTATTGACATCGGCGACGGCATCGCCATCGCGTTCAAGATCGAG
>Ga0316217_10003799_pt1 | contig 16833 bp, 8 predicted proteins | sample 1anoAmetaG_FD_203633 | JGI IMG/M metagenome (GOLD analysis project Ga0316217, IMG submission 203633) | Freshwater microbial communities from Trout Bog Lake, Wisconsin, USA - 1anoA | ecosystem: Environmental > Aquatic > Freshwater > Lake > Hypolimnion/Profundal zone | place: USA: Wisconsin...
TGGGCACCATGCGCATGGCCATGCTGACGCGCTGGAGTTCCTTGGTGATGCGCGCGAGCTGCGCCATGTTGCGTCCGAACTGCGGATGGAGGCCGGTGACCTGGCCGAGATCCTGGCCGACGAGCGACTGGGCGATGACCATTTCGCCGACGAGATCCAGCAGGCTGTCGAGCTTGGTCGTGTCCACTTTGACCATCGTGCTTTGTCCGTCGCGTGCGCCGGCGACCGGAGATGCGGCCGGGGCAGCGGAACCGTTTTCGGCAACGACATTTTGTGAAGCAGCAACCGGACTCGCTTCCACCGGAGTTGTTGCGTCCAATCCAGCCGCAGCCGTTGCGGTGACAGCCGGCTTGTTCATCCCCACATTTTCAATGGCCTCCTGCACTTCCGCCTTGAGCACGGCGGTGGGAATTAAAATCGTGGTGACCGGGCGCAAGCCAGAGACCTGCGCCTCGATGGCGTCGAGAAATTGCTTGAGCACATCACGGCCACGCAAAATGAGTTCGATGACCGGGGCATCAATCGTCAACTTCCCCTGCCGCGCGAGGTCAAGCAGAGATTCCAGCACATGCGCGAGGCGATTAATGGGAATCAGATTCAGAAAACCCGCACCGCCCTTGAACGTGTGGAATGCACGGAAGACGGTGTTCAACGTCTCGGTGTCCGCCGGCTGATTTTCCAGCACCAGCACGCCGTGCTCGATGTGGTCGAGATGCTCGCGCGATTCGGTGATGAATTCGCGGAGCAGGTCGGCGTCGTCCGCGAGGTTCAGGTTCACCGGCAATTCTTCATCCGTTTCCGCCAGCGCGGCGGCAACGGCTTTGACCGGTGCCGGGAGCGGAAATGGATCCGGTGCCGGGGTTGCGCCGGAGGAACCAGTGAGGCCGGCCAGCACTTCGATTTGCGCGGTCAATTCCTTGAGCCACGCGATGTCTCCGGCCGAAAACGGCTGGCCGGATTCGACAATGCCCACCATGCGTTCCCACGCATTGGCGCAATGGGTGTGCAGCGCCGCCAGGTCGGGTTTGCCCGCCGCCTCGTCGCGCAGGTTGCCGAGCAGGTCGAGCAGGGGAAACTGTCCCTGAGTCGAGCCGGCTTGCGCTGAATCCGCTTCAAAATTTAAGCTGCCAGTTAATTTGGAAAGCCGGTCTTGATTGTCCATATCGAGTAAAAACTTCGTCATGGTGCCCGCTGGTTTCCGGCGGCAACATCACCACACCACACTGGGTATCGGCGCAAACCGTCGGCGGCTGAAGGATGATTAATTAAAAATCCTTGAAGTCGCCATCGAGCGGAATTTCGCTCAAACGATTTCCGGCCGTGGCCTTGGCGGCGTGACTGTGTCCGTTGCCATTGCCGTGGTTGCTGGTCGGGGCGAACCGTTTTGCCGCAGGTGCCGAGCTGCGAAATTCCTTGGCCCGTGCAGGAGCGGCGGCAGTCCTAACCACGGTGTCCTGGTGGTTGCCCCCGACGAGCCGGAGCAGCTCGGCGACGGAATCCTTCATGGTGATGGCCTGGGCGTTGAGTTCCTGGGCGGCGGCGGCGCTTTCCTCGGCGTTGGCTGCGTTGGACTGGGTCACCTTGTCCATCTGGCCGACGGCGGTGTTGACCTGGGTGATGCCTTGCGTCTGCTCGCGGGAGGCGCCGGCGACCTCGGCCACGAGTTCGTCCACCTGCCGCGCCTTGGCGGCAATTTCGTTTAAGGTCTCGGCAACCTGCTGGCTGATGCCGACACCTTGCGCCGTCTTGGTGATGGCACCTTCAATCTTGCCGGCGGTTTCCTTCGCGGCCTGCGCACTGCGCTGGGCGAGATTGCGGACTTCGTCGGCGACGACGGCAAAGCCCATGCCGGCTTCGCCGGCGCGGGCGGCCTCGACGGCGGCGTTGAGTGCGAGGATGTTGGTCTGGAAAGCGATTTCATCAATGGTCTTGATGATTTTGGCGATGTCGTCGGAGGAGACCTTGATGGCATCCATCGCGGCGCTCATCGTTTGCATGTCGCAGGTGCCCTTGTCGGCGGCGGTGCGGGTCTGCTTGGCAAGTTCGTTGGCCTTCTGTGCATTCTCCGCGTTGCGCTTGGTCATGCTGGCCATTTCTTCCAATGAGGAACTGGTTTCTTCGAGCGAGGCGGCCTGTTCGCTCGCGCCCTCGGCCAGCGTCTGGCTGGAGGCGGAAACTTGGCTGGCGGCTGCGGTCACTTGTTCGGAGCCTTCGCCGAGGGACTGCGCCAACTGCCGCAATACTTTGTTCAATCCGCCCGTGATGAGGGCGGCGATGACGAAGCCCAGAATCACCACCGCGATGTTGATGAACAGTGTCGCCTGCTTGGATGCGGCCACCGTGGCTTCGATTTGCCGGCTGTTTCTCTCCGATTCCTTAGCGCTATAAGTCTGGCAATCCGTGACGGCTTGAATCAGTTCGTTGCCGACTTTGCCGGCGGCGGCCAGTTGCGTCTTGACCGCTTCGGCGTTGTTTTGGACGCTGACTTCGCGAAGTTTTTTTGTTTCCGCGCGGTAGGCTTCCCAGAGCGGCGGTGCTTTTGCAAAAAGAGCGCGCTGTTCCGGCGAACTGAAATGGTGGTCCAGCTTGGAAAGTAACTCGCCAATCGCCGTCTCCTGTTCCTGGGCGGTTTTTTCCAACTCGGGTTTCTGTGCGGCGTCATACATCACGTGCTTGAGATTGGTGACGCGCAGGAGCGCAGACTGATAAACAATGTCATTGGCGCATTGCAATTCCGGCATGTTGTCCTCGGTGATCAGCGCCAGGCCGGCGGCGATGTGTTTCATTTGAAACCAGTTCACCAAGCCGAAGCCAAGCATAATGAGGATCAGGATGGAAAAGCCTGAAACGAGCCGTCTGTTGATGGTCCAATTTTTCATAAATGTAATTAAGTAAGGTTTTTTATTTGATTTGGGTTATCGTTGATAAAGGCGCCGCTGCTGTCGCTGTCCAGCAGAGTTTTGACCGCACCCTTGATCTTGGCCACGCCGCCGACGTAGCCCGTTGCAATCTGTCCGCTGAAATTGATGTCCTTGTGTTCACCGAGGTGCCGATAGTAAACATTAAAATGCCGGTCATGGGCAGGATGCCGACCGCCGCAGCCAGCAGGATGTAGTGCCACAATTTCATTTGATTGGCTTTTTGCATATATTGCTTCAGATGCAGTAGCGTCCGCCGGCGGAATAAACACCGGTGGCCTTTGTCATGGCTTGGTCATCGGCGGATTGGGGGTAAACTTGAATACTATCAGTAACATTTGATCCGGGATTGGGTCACGTTTCTATTTCGGACGCGAAATGCCGGCGACGGTGGCTGTTCGGAAAATTTCCGATCCCGCTGGAAGGTTGAAACGGAGATGCGTCGGCATCAGACTACGCACAGACACCTACGGATCGACTTCATCCGAATTCAGCCTGATGCAACACAGCCCGGACGGGTGAGGCCTTCAGCCATCCAAGCTTCGGCGGACGGTTTCCAGGAGATGATCGGTCGCAAACGGCTTTTGAATAAAACGTTCTCCGCCGCGCAATTGAAGCTCGCGGCCGGCGATTTCGGCGCTGTAACCGCTGATGAAAATAACCTTCAAATTTGGCTGTGCCGCTTGCAGCTGCCGGGCCAGCTCCTGGCCGCTCAGTCCCGCCGGCATCACCAAATCGGTCACGAGCAACTTCACCGTTTCGCGCTGCTCCCGCCAAACGGCAAGGGCCTCGATGCCGTTGGTGGCTTCCAGCACCTGATAACCATGCCGTTTGAGAATTTTGCGGATCAAATTGCGCACCTCTGATTCGTCTTCGACCAGGAGGATGGTTTCGCTGCCCCCGCGCGGTTTTGGCTGGGAAGGTATTTTTGGCGTCTCGGCAACCGTCATGGCGCCAGCCGGGAGATAAACTTGGAAGGTCACGCCTTGACCGGGTCGGTTGTCCACCGTGATCCAGCCTCCATGCTGTTTGACGATGCCGAAGACCGTCGCCAGGCCCAGACCGGTGCCTTTGCCGGCTTCCTTGGTGGTGAAAAACGGTTCGAATATCTTCGGCAGGATTTCCGGGGGAATGCCGGTGCCCGTGTCACTGACGCTGAAGCAGACATAATGGCCCGGCACCATCTCCGGCCCTGCAGCATTCTCTGCCACGTTGGTTTCCGTCGTGTCGATGCGCAGCTGACCGCCCTTGGGCATGGCGTCGCGCGCGTTCACGGCGAGGTTCAACAGCACCTGCTCGAGCATGCCCGGGTCGGCCCGGGTCATCAGCGGGGTGGGGTGCAAATTGAGTTGCAACCGCACATCTTCACCGATGATGCGCTGGAGCATCTTGGCCAGGTTGGTGACGACTTCGTTCAGATCCAGGTTGCGCGGCTGCATGATCTGGCGACGGCTGAACAGGAGCAGTTGCCGGGTGAGGTCGGAGGCGCGGTTGGTGAAAGCGCGGATTTGTTCCAGGCCGTCCACGACCTCTTGGGGAAGGTCTTCGATCATTTCCACGAGCTGGGTCTGCATGAGCAGCGCGGCCAGAATGTTGTTGAAGTCATGCGCCACGCCGCCGGCCAGCTGTCCGATGGCCTCCATTTTTTGCGACTGCCGCAACTGGCTTTCCAGCAGATGGCGCTCGGTGACATCCTGTTTGATCGCGATGAAATGCGCAATCTGGCCGTTCGCCCCCCGCACCGGCGTGATGGTCGTGTCCTCGGTGTAAAGCTGTCCGTTCTTGCGGCGGTTGACCAGTTCCCCGTGCCAGACATTGCCGGTAAGGATGGTGGCCCAAAGGGTGGAATAAAAAGCCGGCGGATGCTGGCCGGATTTCAGGATGCGCGTATTGTTGCCGACGGCTTCGTCCGCCCTGTAACCCGTGAGGCGGGTGAAGGCCGGGTTGACCCAGTCAATTTTCCCATGGCGATCAGTAATCATCATGGCATTGGCGGCGGCGGTCAGCGCTGCGGACTGCAAATGCACCTGCTCCTCCGCCCGCTTGCGCTCGGTGATGTCCAGGCACGAACCCAGCCAGCATTTTTCACCATTGATGAACACCGCCGCCACCGACCATAATATGGACCGAATCTCCCCGGACTTGGTGCGAATCTCCACTTCAACATTGCTCGCCGATCCGTGGCTTTCAATTTCGGCCACGATGGCCGCTCGTTGTTCCAGATCGGCCCAGATGTTTAATTCAAACACCGTGTGGCCGATGACTTCTTCGCGCGATCGTTGAAAAAGTTTTAGGAATTCGTCGTTCGCATCCAGATAACGGCCTTCTTGGATGGTGGAAAGCGACACCGGGACCGGACTGGAATGGAAAATGCCGGAGAATTTTTTTTCGCTTTCGCGCAAAATTTCTTCCGCGCGTCTGCGGTCGGTGATGTCGAGCATGGACGCAACGATCTGGCCGGAGCTTTGAATCAGGGACACCGCGATCTGGCACTCTTTTATTTCGCCGTTTTTGTGGCAATACCTGAATTCATATTGGCCGGGGGCATCGTGTGGATTAATCAGACGGCGGCGGTTGTATTCGCTCAGCCGCTCTAGGTCCTCGGGGATGATCACCCAATTCCAGTTCTTCCCCACCGTTTCCTCCCGGGTATAGCCGCTGGCCTGGCAATAGGCGTCATTGATCATCGAAATGGTCCCATCGGGTTCAATGATCGCCGTGGCCAGGGCGTTGTTGTTAAAAATGGCACGGAACTTGAGCTCGCTTTCGCGCAAGGCCGCCTCCGCACGCTTGCGTTCGGTAATGTCGTGTGCCACGCCGATCAGGCCGATGACATTGCCCTGGCCGTCGCGCCGCGCCACTTTCGTCGTCAGGAAAACATGCTGGGTGCCGTCCGCGCCGCCGATGGTTTCTTCGATCGTTTCCGTCAGCGTTGATTCCATCACGCGCCGGTCGTCCACCATGAACTGCCGGGCCTCGGCCGGGTTGGGGTGAAAGTCGGCCTTGGAGCGCCCGAGCAATTTCTCCGGCGTCATGCCGCTCAACCGGTAGCCGGCCGGGTTCATGTAGATAAACCGGCACTCCCGGTCTTTCACGAAAATGACCTCCTTGGTGTTCTCCATGACGGAACGCAGCAGCGATTCATTTTCGTGCAGCGCCTCCTCCGCCTGCAGGTGCTCGGCCTTGGTCCGCAACGCTTGTATGCCGTAGCCCAGGTCATCCGCCAGTTCATGCAGCAATTCCACTTCCGTAAGATTGAAGGCATTGGCCTCGGTGGCGTAGATGGTCAGCACCCCGAAAGATTTCTCCGCATGACGCAGCGGCAGCACAATGTTGGAGGCGAAACCGTGCTGGGCGGCCGCCTGCCGCCAGGGCATGGCTTGCGGGTCGGTCAGGAAATCATTGCAGACCACGATCTCGCCGGTGCGGATGGCCGTGCCGACGGGACCACGGCCCCGTTCGACTTCCTCTGACCAGCTGATATTTGCCTTTTCCAGATAGCCGGCGTCGTGGCCCGCGCGGGCGGCAATGGTGATGGATTTTTCCTCGTTATTTTCCGCGAAGCCCACCCAGGCCAGCCGATAGCCGCCTTTTTCAACGACCTCGCGGCAGATTTCGGTCAGGAGCACGGCTTCGCTTGTGGCCCGCACCAGCACCCCGTTGCACGCGCTGATGGTCTTCAGGGCGCGTTCCGTCCGGCGCAAATTATTTTCCGTTTCCTTGCGAAGTTCCGTCTCCTGTTCCCATTGCCGCAACAGATGCCGCAAACCCAGATGCAAAATTCCACCCATTAAAATCACGAAACTCCAGTCCTTGATCGTGTCAAGATCCAGGCTCTCTTCCAGGTTGCCGCCGTATCGCTTCAACAGCACGTTGGACAACAAATGCCAGCATCCGGCCACGATGATATAAATCATCGCGATCCTGAACGCTTGCTGACTGGCTCGTAATTTCATTAACAAACAGGTTCAATCGGTCGCCGGTTTCTGGGCGCGACCGTATCATGGAAAGTTATTTTGCTGCGTTCGTCCACAAATGAATGATGAAGGAACGGCTGCCGGCGACAAGCTTCTATCGGCGACCAGGCCAAGGGTCTTTAGATTTTTGAATCCGGCGCACCGCCCCCGCCGAGCACCGGCGGGAATTAAACAAGGGCCGGACGCAAGTCCGGCCCTGGTGGTGATGAGGTTTAAACGCCTTCACCCAGACGCTCAGAAGTGCAACGCGGCAACCTTAAATCGCTGTCCGAACCGCGTTGCCGGCAAAACCTCTCTGCCAACCCTAAAACGGACAGCGAAATTATTCTTGCCAGGCCAACATATCCGGTCGGCTAGGTTTGGAACACCCACATCTTGGCAAATACCACACTGAATTTGTTCTGTCACAAATCCCCCCGTTCCGCCTTTGTAGGCCGGATTAAAAATCCTTGGCCCCGACTTTGAGGAAAATGGCGCTCGGTATTATGCCGGTGCCATCCGGATAATTAAGTCATCGGGGCATCTGCAAAAGATTCTGAACCCGTTCCAAAGCTTGCCGGATCTGCTGTATTACCGGGGTAATTTCTGTAGTCGTAAATTTCAAGCTGTCCATCGCCACACAACTTGCGTCGGTTGCAGCCGGCGTGCTGGCCGGACCGTCAATCATCTCGTGGGCCAGGCTGTTGGCGAAGCTCACGGTCGCTTGCAGGCGTTGATATTGGGTGGCGGCCGCAGGGAATTGGTGATGAAACTGGACGGCGAGGCAGACATTTTCCGGCAGACCCCAGCGCGCCAGCAGCCGCGCGCCCAACGCGGCATGTGTGAACCCGATGGCCGATTCCTCGGCGGCGGACAGGGCCGGGCCAAAGTCCCCAACCTTGCGCACCAGTTCAGCGTAATTGACATCTTCCACCGAAACCAGGACGAGTTTGCCGACATCGTGCAACAGGCCGGCGGTGAAGGCCATGGCTTCCTCTACATGAACACGCTTGGCCAGAACGGAGGCGGCCACTGCGGTCGTCACCGTGTGCCGCCAAAGCCGGGTCGCGTAAGAACCATCTTTGGACCGCACCAGCGACATTGTGCGCGCAGCGATCAAGGTGGCCACTATGCAATACACCTCATAAAAGCCCAGGCGGTTTACTGCCTCGAATATGTCCGCCGCTGGTTCGGCCCCGCGAAAACTTGCGCTGTTGCAACGTCTCAACGCTTCAGCCGTCAGTGCCGGATCGTTGCTGACCAGTTCGACAATGCGGTCTATGTCCCGGTCGGGATCGCTGAATAGGCCGAGCAGTTGCACCGCCACCAGCGGCGCGGGTGGCAGATGTTCGACCCGGTCAAGGTAATGGTCGATTGGATTCAACGTGCAGGTTGGCATGGAGTGTCTGAACAATTTGTTTCAATTCTTTGCACTTGATATTTTGTAAACGAGTGCGAATACCACCTGTTCCATCTGTTCCCGGTTTGCACGGTAAAGTTCACCAATCAAAGGTTGGTAATCGCTCGGCAGCAATGGGATCATCTCCTCCATTGGATTAATAGTCTTTAGATGCAACGACAAGGCCACGTTCCGGCTGGCCTGTGCGCGAAGATATTGGGCACGATGGACCGCTTGGCACTGGGCCTTAATTTCCCTGGTCAGAGAGCGAAACCCATTTCTGGATTGCGTCTGAACAACCTGCTTTTGTTGCTCCAACCGGACCAGCATTTCGCAGTATTGTTTCAGTTCATCGCGCAGAGTCTGAACTAGACGGTTCAATTCGTTGTGCATAGTTTATATGGCCATCAAGTGTGATTTGGCGGAAGCGATTTCGAAGCAGTTATGTAATATAAGTTGCTTGTAGGATTGTATTCGAATCTCCTCGTTGACATAAAATTAACTATTCAATTCTCAACCGGTAATAACATCCCGCGGCAGGCGCAGTTGGCAGAGCCAGTGAAAACGAAGCACCCGAGGCTGAAAACTCCTGAAGATCAGACCAGGACGACAGATCGGTGGAGTTTTGGAGAGAATAGGTGTGGCCTGATATGAGGTTGGTGCCGGTAATGGAGATGCAGCCTTCCGTTGTATTGATTGATACAGTCGGCCATTGAAAATTAAGCGCGCTAAAAAGATTAATCCTGCCCGTCGAAATTGTGTTGGTGACTAGCCCTACTCCAGGGTCAATCGATTCCCGAAGACGTTCTATGGTTTGATGATAGTTTTCTCCCGGGTAACTGGCTTCGGCAAAAGCCACGCATCCAGTCGTGATCGCGGCGGCAATGGATGTTCCATTTCCGTAAATATAAGGATAGTTCGTGATGTTATAGCCCGTTGTAGGTATGGCATAGCCGGGCGCGCCAAAATCAATGTAGCTGCTGCCCCAGGCCGCACCACCGGTCAGGATGGTGTCGTCAGGCATGGTTGAGGTGACGGCAATTAGATTGTCCAGCCCGGTTGGATTAGATGCCGTCTTCCGCCATTTGATGGGATAATCCAGAACCGAAGACTGGTTATAGTCCACGGGCGAATTGAGTGCGGCGCAGACGCAGATAATACCGTTAGACTGGGCGAGTTGAAACGCGGCCAGCAGGTCGGGATTGTTGTCGGAAAATCCCCAGGCGCAGCAAATGACCCGCGCATGGTTGGTGATGGCGTTCAAGATTCCGGCAACCATTGCTTCCGAGCGCGTTAATCCACCTGCATTCTCAATAAGCAGCGGGCAGCCTGGAACCACACCTGTAACACCAAAGCCGTTGCCGGGGGTCGCCGCAATGACGCCGGCCATCTCGGTTCCGTGTCCGAGGCTGTCCATGATGGCTGGTGATTGATTGACACAGACACCTTGCAAATCGGGGTGATTGTAATTCAAACCTGTGTCAACAATTGCCACCAATACGCCGCCGGAGTTTCCGTAGGCTTGCCAGGCCTCCGCCAGGTGAATGCTGGCTTTGGCATTTGCAGGGACACTCGAGACACAAGCACCATTACAATACAGGCCAAGATTCTGTCCGGTGTTGCTGGCGAACCATTCATAGGTGCAACGCGAATAGGTGCCGGGCGAACCTTCCCATGGAACCAGGCTCGAAGCGTTGTAGATAAAAAGCGGATTATTCGGAGGGGTTTGATAGTCACCCATCACGGCAACGCCAAAACACTTGTAATACACCAGCCCAAGAATCAGGCCGATGAGACAGACAACAATGATTCGGTTGCGTTCCGGGGAGGTGGTCGCGTTACGCATAAAAGTTCTCGTGGTCGCCGACTGACATGTTAAAGCTCACAGCCTTGCTGACTTAATCACGCTTGAATCGTCGTAAGCAATGGGCTTGCTTGAGGCTTGGCGGCAGAAGGAACAATCTGGCACTTGGCGATAGGTGGAGCTTGGTGGATTTCAGTTTCATAGTTTGTGGAATTGTTGCATTGATATGCTCCCTACTCATCGGCCAAACGATTGCGCACTGAAGAAAATTTCTTTGGCAATTCTTGCCAGTGGAAAATAATTTAGAGCTGGTGGAGGCAAAGCGATGACTGTGGAGCCAGCCATTCAATGTAGTGCGGCACCGCGCCGGAGTAGGACGGCGCACCGATGAGGCCAAACCGCGCATAGTTGATTCCAAACCCTGCTCCGCCGGGGAAAGAGTGTGTTTTGGCGAGGTTAGACCGCGCGCACGTGAGTATAGACTGCGCCTACTCCCCGGATTGTGTTCCCGCAGCAATAGACTGGGTTCCGACGATGGCCGCAGATCATGTTCACCGCCGGTCAGACCGTGTCTCGGCGATGTTGGAGTAGATTTCACTCCGGCTATTCGCTGCTTCCGACTTCACTGATGCACCGTGGCTTCGACCAATACCACAGGCTGAACGATGTGTTTACCAGTGGATGCGGCAACCCGCGCGGGTTTGGTGCGCAAAAAAGTCGATGCCGTCCCTGTCTTGGCATTTTCGCGGTTGCCGCCCACAAGCTGCAACAACTCCATCACGGATGCTTTCATGGAGGCCGCCTGGGCGTTTAGTTCCTCGGAGGCGTCGGCGCTTTCCTCGGCGGCCGCCGCATTGCCTTGGGTCACTTTGTCCATCTGGCCAATGGCGAGGTTGATTTGCGAAAGCCCCGCGCTCTGTTGGGCGGAGGAGATGGAAACATCCGCGTCCAGTTTGTCCACCCCGATGGCATTGACCAGGATTTCTTTGAACGTATCGGAAACCCGTTGGCTTAATTCGACGGACCGGGCGGTTTTGGCCATGGCACCTTCAATCCGCGTTTCGGTTTCCCTTGCCGCTTGGGCGCAGCGTTGGGCGAGGTTGCGGACTTCATCCGCCACCACGGCAAAGCCCATGCCCGCTTCGCCGGCCCGCGCCGCTTCCACGGCCGCGTTCAAGGCAAGAATATTGGTCTGAAACGCAATTTCATTGATGGTCTTGATGATTTTGGCGATGTTGTCGCTGGAGGCATTGATTTCCTGGATAGCCTGGTGCAACTCGGCGATGTCTTTGGCCCCCTTGTTGGCGGTGGCGTGGGTGGCGTGGGCCAGAGTGGTAGCCGCGTGGGCTTGGTCGGCGTTGTTTTTGGTCAAGGCCGTCAATTCCTTCAGCGAGGCGCTGGTTTCCTCAAGGGAGGCGGCCTGCTCGCTGGCGCCTTCGGCCACGGCGGTGCTGGAAGCGGAAACCTGGCTGGAACCCGCGCTGACCTGATCGGCCTCGTCCCACAACGCCGCCGCCACGCGCTTCAAGGGCTTGGCCATCTGATAGTGAACGACCAGGCTGACGAGCAGTCCCAAAATCACCACCATGGCGACCATGGTGATGCCGGCGGTCTCCGCGTTGGATTTTTCAAAATCACGATCAAAAGTTGTCCAGGATTGCTCTGCCGTCTTCAAGGTCTCGGCGGAAAAACGCATGCCCATGACGCCGCAAATTTGGCCGGGCTTCAATTCCGTATGGCAGCTTACACAAATCTGGTCTGCCGGCACCGGCTGATATATTTCAAACGACTCCTCGGTGCGGCGTTTTTGCAACTGGCCGGTGGCGTAAAGCGGTTCCTTCAACTCCAGTGGCAGCGCCTGTTTCAGCCGCGCCGGATCCGAGGAATACGCCGCCGTGCCCTTGAAGTTATAGAGGGTCAGTTCCTGCAACCCGGACATGCTGCGCTGGCGGGCCAGGATTTTTTCAAACTTGTCCATGTCGCCGCTGGTCATCGCGTCAATCAACGGGGCCAGCGTCGCCTGCTGTATCCGTTCCACCCATTGCCATTGCCGCGCCGTTTCGCCGGCCTGGCTTTCGCCGGCAAACCGCCCCAGCGCCCGCATGCCGAAATAATGCTGGACCAGACCGCCGCCCAGATAGACCACGAGCAAACCTGACAACAATACCAGCGATAATTTCGTCTGTAGTTTCATAGCAAAAACGATGCGTTGCGCTCCCGCCGCTGAGAGCGGATCAGTTCAAACCCCCGGCCCGGATCAAAAATCCTTGAAGTCGCCCTTGAGGGAAATTTCGTTCCGGCCCTGGTCATGTAAAATATGTTCCGGCGGACGTTGTAAAAAATTATTTTCACCCTGTTATCGTCGAAATGCGGCGGGGCTTGACGAAATAAACCAACCCTATTTTACACAGACGATGATGCTACCAGGCGAGTTGTGTCCCGACCGCGCCGGGTTGATCCCAGACGAGGTTCCGCTGAAGTTAAACAGGGCCGGACTTGAGTCCGGCCCTGGTGGTGATGAGGTCTAGACGCCTTCACCCAGACGTTCATTAGTGCAACGCGGCAACCCTAATTCGCTGTCCAGACCGCGCTGCAAGCAAAACCTCTTTGCCAACCCTAAACGGACAGCAAAATTTCAACGACCGTCCAACTTATCCCGGAGCCGGCATTTGAAAGGTGCATCCCGGCATAATCAGCACAGGTTTGTCAGCGACCCAACCCCGCCCCAATCCGGTGTCTGATCAAAAATTCTTGAAGTCGCCCTTGAGGGGAATTTCATTCCGGCCCGACAGTCTTGTTGGCTCTCATTCGGCTGTTTCCCGCACTTCATTAGAAGTATTTTGCTTTTTAGAAGGAGAATCGGACGGACAAGTTCCCAAGATCCGATGTGGCAATTTAAATTGTCAATACTCAGAACTTGAACAATGCTGCGAGGGAAACCAGTTGCTCCTCGTAATCGCGGGTTTGCGGATTCATAACGCCATCCTGGGCATTGCGTCCCAGGTTCAGCGCATAGGCGAGATTGAGGCTCGCATGAGAATTAAATGCATAACCAAACGCTGTCGAGACAGTGTATTGCAGGTCATTCCGATGGTTGTTGGGAGCCAGATTCCCGCTGTTATAGTTTGCCTCCAACAGGCGCCCGCCCAGATCCCAACCCAGTTTGTCCGTGAGCTTGCGATGATAATTCAAGTCGTAGCAACTGTCGAAGTAGGGAACTTTGCCGAGACAGGAGACCCACTGCCACTGTTTATACTTGAACGTCACGGCATCCTTGGGCGTAAGGGTGGCCACCAGGCTGGCTTCGCCGTAGTAAGTGATCATGTCCAGGTTGTTGACCGGGGTGATGTGGCCGGGCGAGTCGCCTTGATAGTTTCGGAAATCAGGGCCGCCCTGGATTTTCATCTCCAGCCAGTTCCACGGTTTGCCTTCGATGCCCAGCAACACGCGCTGATAATCGCTGGACGAACTGTAGGGCGAAAAACTGAACTGCTGCTGATATTGATATCCGTAACGGTAGCCTAGGGTCACCGCCACTTGGGGATTGATTTTGTATCCGAAATCCGGCCCGCCGTTGACATCGTAGCGGTCCACATAATTTTGGTAGCCGGTGACGTTGATCTGTTCGGTCATCATATCGTAATACAGCAGAGAGGCGTTTGGACGGATGAACCATCGATCCCAATCATACCGGAAGGCAAGCGTGGCCCGGTCCTGAATCTGTTCCCGCCGTTCACGAGGCGCGACGGTATTCCAAGCGGTGACATATCCGCCGGGATAAGTCGGTGCCACGTTGTTGCCATCAACATAGACAAACGCATCGTCCAGGCTGAAGGAAAGTGCGTCCGCCTTGCCCTTGATGGCGGCGGCAACGCGATGGGCGTCGTAGCTTTCCGACGTTTGATCATGATAAACGACAAAATCCGGCGCATACGCCAGGGAAAGCGTTTGGAACAGTTTCTGGTTCCCCATCAGGGGCACGAAGTTGACGCCAATCTTGGGCGACACGGTCGTCACCCAGGACCATTGATTTTGCAGCGCTGCCACGCTGCCGGCCGGCACCTTGTAAACCGGCGGCAGATATTTCGGGTCAACCCCCGATAGAAAGACGTTGTTGTCGTAGGCTTCCTTGACGCCGAGCGACAGATCTGAAAGCCATACCGGCTTTTGCCAAGCATCCGGCGCACTGACACCAGGCGTATTTGCGCCGACCGCCGATGGCAGGCCGGCGTTCTGGATTGGTTGGGCCGCCGCATCCCCGTAGCTCACCAGAATGGAGGCGGTGATAGACAGGGCGAGTCTGTGTGTGGAATTATTGGTGGCCATAATATATTGTTTGTTACTCATCGGCTGAATCGCCCCGGACTGAAGGCGGGTTTTTTATTTAAAAAAATTCCCGGCGGCGGCTCAAACGGTAATCTGGCCGGCTCCAGAATGTTTCCATGCGAGAGCAGCCGGTGCCTCATCAAAGTTAGACCGAGCACCGATGATGCTAGACTGCGCAAAGTTGATCCCAGACTGGATTTCGCCGCCCCTAGACCATGTTTCCGGCAGGTTAGACGATGTGCCGGGGGGGGCGTTAGACTGCGCACCGACGGGGTTAGACCGGTCACAGACAACCCCAGACTGATTTTAACCGGTTTTAGGCCGCACATCGGCCAATCCAGGCCCTGCACCCGTGAAGTGAGACGGCGTTTCGGCGAAGTTAGACTGCGCTTCGCCGACGGACGGGCGGATTTCCCGGCCTGGCCCGCTGGAAAATTCATCTAAATAAGCGAACAACCCGGCTGTGCTGGCCGAATGGAACATCGCCAGCCATAACGAACGCGCGCCACGCCACGCCAAATCGGTTCCGGCCCCCACTCCTGTAGTTAAACCGTAAAAGCACACGGCAAAAAATTCATCGGCAAATAATCGAACCAAAGTCGTGTTACCAAACGCGGCTTGTTTATTGATGCCAATTTTGCTTGTCAGAAATCGATGATGATACGCAACGTTGCAACCCAGGCTGCGTTTGGAGAGGCTTGGCCGCCGGGATGGAGAATCCACTGCAGGTCGGGTTTGAAGGAAAAAAACGGCGTGAACTGGCATTGGTAATATTCCTCCAGTGAACTTTCATTGTGGGTGAAGCCCGACCCACTATCGCGGCTCAATTCCACCCACGTCCAATATATTCCCATTCCATCCTGGCTCCGCGCTGCGGATAAACCGGTTGCACTGGCACCAACGCCAATTTGATGTGTGACCGGGCTGACTTCGGGGTTTGCAAATCCATACTGGGCAAAAATGCTGGCACCCCGGCTGTCATCCGCTACCCCCGGCTGGCATTTCCAGACCTGCTGCTCGGCCACCACATAATTGCCGGAGGTTCCAGCCTGCGACCCACCATCGAACCGGCTCATCTCCGCCGAGTCATACCAGAATCCCGCTGCCACCCGGCCCGGCCCAAAACGACCGAAACCGGAATGCGTGAGGCCGGCTTCTCCAATCAGATACGGGTGGTCTAAACCATAGGCGGAAAGGTCGCGCAGGTTGTCCGTATAAATACCGGCACCGCAGTAAAACCATTCCGTGGGATAGGCAAACAGATTCGCACTCAGGGCTGGATTGGGATACGTCGGAAAATCCACCAGCGTCGGACTAAACCCGGCACTGGAGTTGATGAATCCGGCGGCGGCGGAAATATTATCAAACTCGGCATTCGCGTCCACCTGGCCGGCCTTCACCCGGAGGTGGTCTTGGGCCAGTTTTTGCTGATACCAGATTTCTTCAACCTGGTTGAGATGACCGGCGTCAAGGTTGTCATAACCCTGAAGGTCACCGATTTCATCTGACCCGTTGGGACCATAGCGGTAGTAATATTGCGCAAAAAATGTTCCGCCGGAAACACCCAGCAAGGGTTCCGGATCAAAAGTCAGATTCAAGTCCAGCAGACCGCGCTGAACCCCGCGCTGGCCGATTCCACTGCTCAATCCCACCGAGGTGTCCGTCGTGAAATGTCCGGCAAAGGTCAGTCCGTTTGTTTCCAGCATGGGCCGCACCTGCCTCCAGTTGCCGGTCAGACGCGACCATTGCCACCAAGCCAACCCTCCAAACCATTCGCCATTGGTGGTGGCAGCACTGGCAGCCGGAGCCGGCATCAAGGTGTGTTCACCGGGTTGGGAACCCAGGTAAGCCAGCTCATTGGTTGTTGAATTTTCCTCCGCCTTGGCCGAAAAAGCCGCCGCTTGGAATGACAAGATCACCAATCCCCAACAAAAAGTGGCGCAAAGCTTGAGCCAAGCGTGCCGGACATTTTTCCCGACAGTTGAATGGATGGCTGCTCCAACCCAAACCTGACCAAGGTTGGGGCCTGATGAAAAGCCCCGTTTCATAATTCAACAAGTGGGTTGACTTAAAAATCCTTGAAGTCGCCATCGAGCGGAATTTCGCTCAAACGATTTCCGGCCGTGGCCTTGGCGGCGTGACTGTGTCCGTTGCCATTGCCGTGGTTGCTGGTCGGGGCGAACCGTTTTGCCGCAGGTGCCGAGCTGCGAAATTCCTTGGCCCGTGCAGGAGCGGCGGCAGTCCTAACCACGGTGTCCTGGTGGTTGCCCCCGACGAGCCGGAGCAGCTCGGCGACGGAATCCTTCATGGTGATGGCCTGGGCGTTGAGTTCCTGGGCGGCGGCGGCGCTTTCCTCGGCGTTGGCTGCGTTGGACTGGGTCACCTTGTCCATCTGGCCGACGGCGGTGTTGACCTGGGTGATGCCTTGCG